>Ga0210410_10005178_pt1 | contig 11374 bp, 10 predicted proteins | sample IncBWC4MmetaG_FD_161058 | JGI IMG/M metagenome (GOLD analysis project Ga0210410, IMG submission 161058) | Forest soil microbial communities from Barre Woods Harvard Forest LTER site, Petersham, Massachusetts, United States - Inc-BW-C-4-M | ecosystem: Environmental > Terrestrial > Soil >... | reverse complement strand
CGTTAGGCGAGACCGATCGCAATAGCCGTAACCCTTCCTGCACGCCGTGTAGTTCCGCTGCTGTTCGGCGTCGGCCAACGTCTTAGTTTCGGGCCCGGTCAGTTTTGAGTAATCACAAGTCTCCTGGCCATTCCTGCACTCGGAGATGTTGCGCCGGTGTTCCGCGGCGGCGGTTTGGCCGGCTTCCAACGTGGTGAGTGTGGAGTGGTCGCAGTCGTCCCATCCATTCTCGCAATTCTGCGCGTTGCGCTGGTGTTCTGCCGCTGCCACCACACTTGTTTCCGAACCAGTCAGCTTGGAATGGTCGCAGAGCCCCGTGCCGTTCTTGCAGTCGGATAGGTTAAGTTCGCGCCGCGCCAGGTTCACTTCCATGGCTTCCGACGGAGTCAGTTTGGACTGGTCGCAGTCGCCAACCCTGTCCTTGCAGTCGGTGATGTTGCGGTGATGCGCCGCGACCGAAGACTCACGAGCCTCGGATGGAGTCAATCGGGAGGGATCGCAGGAAGCTATGCCGTCTTTGCAGTCGAGGACGTTACGCTGGTGATTGGCTATGGCCAAGGCAATGGCTTGTGGTTCCGTAAGTCTCGAATGATCACAGGAATCGTAGCCGTTTCTGCAGTTCGAAACGTTGCGCCCGCGGTTGGTAACATCCACTTCGGTCGCTTGCGACTCGGTCAACTTCGAGCGATCGCATGCCTCACGGCCAGCCTTGCAGGCGGCCAGGTTTTGGGTGAGATCAGACGACTGTGTAAAGGAAAGCACCGGCCAGAGAATCAGGCAGGCCAGTTGTGACCAAAGCGATCCTCGTAGATTGACCTGCATGCGTTTCCGCCTTCCCGGTTGATGGGCTAGCTTAGTTCAGAGAACCTGAAAGAGGCGAAAGATGTACTCGTCTCTAGACACTTATGATCGCCCAGGCCAAAAGGAATAGCTGATCTGAATTGCTCACTTTGTTTCAGGTCAAGAGAACAAAGGATTGGATGGAGTGTCACCATGCCCGACGCCTGGCTCTTTGAATTGAGCAATCTTGCACAGAATCGCTGCCGTTGATGTGTCATCGTGAGCTTGCCGAATAAGAGAGCAGGCTCCGTCTTGCATCCTTTTCTTGTCTGTTTTCGCAACTTTCGTGCCTTCGTCGCTGCCACGCTGAGGCAACTCTCTGCGAAGAAAACACGTCATAAGGACCTCGGATCGCCGAGGATGTGCCCCTTCTGCGGGTTGATCACTCCACGATCCAAGCCGTTCTGTGTGGAGTGTGGAAAGTCGTTTAGAGGGGTTCAACTGGGTCGGAAAGATGCCAGGCAAGGTTGAGCCATTCGACAAATGAGCGGAGGAGATAATCATGCTTTGGACGATTTTCGTTGTAATCCTGATTCTGTGGCTTCTGGGCTTCAGTCTCCACGTGGCCGGCGGTCTGATCCACTTGCTGTTGGTTGTCGCGTTGGTGGTCCTGGTTATCAACCTGGTAAGCGGCCGCAGCGTGGCTTGAAGGGACAGGTTTAGCACCTGCTGGAATCCGCGTTTGCGTGTGCGGCTACGGTTCTTGCTCAGCCCGACGCAGCAGGTTCAGGATGTGCAGAGCGCGAGTGATGGCGTCCTGCTCTCTCGCATGGTCGCTAAGCGGCTTTGACCAACTTCGCAATCGCTTGCGAATTGCGGTCTCTGCGTCCTCGATCCGCTGCGGCAACCTGCTCCGGTCAAATTCGAGGACGGCAGCGCGGTAAAGCTCCTCCCAATCTTGCTTGACATGACGCGTAGACCGGGCGTGATCGGTGTGGTGCGAATGAACAGGGCACATACGGACCTCCGCGCTGGCACATACGGCAGTGTGAACTATTCTTTGTCCTTGCTCCTTGTGCTCTTGACTCTTGGGTGATCGGCGCAGACATGCGACGCAAACGCCTGGTCACGTTGCAACTCGAAGTTCCGCCGCATTTCATCGAGGGATGTGCCGGCCGGCGCGCTGGAAGGGTTGAACGCCCAGGCGCATTCGGAGCAAGCCCAACACCGAAAATGCGGTCGTTCAATCCATACCATCCTCCGAATCATGGCCTGCTCTGTCGCTGCGCCCCCAACTCGTCTGACCGCACACCTACGGTGCGCTTGCCGTCAAAGGCCGCAGCATTCCCCTTTCGCATGGCGTACAGCCTGATTGGAGCGGAAAAACTCCCACCCAGTCCGGGTGTGGCGACAGATGTGTAACGCGCAATTTTTGCATGGGCCAAGGCGCATAGTCTGTCGCGCACCCTACACAGTTTGAAGATTCTTGTTTTCTTGCACACGCCCGATTTCAGGCCTCACCTGAAGCCGCGAAAACGCTTGAGGGTTGACTCAGGTTTGAATCGGTCACTATTGCTCAGTATCAGGGCCGTATCCAGCGTAGCGTTGGAAATGCTTTCGAAGAATTTATGGAAAACAAAGGCCTCCAAATCGTGCAGTCTGGCGAGCGTACGAATTCCGATGGGAAACCCGTCAGCAACCTGATCCTTCTATCGGCCTCCGATAGCGACTACAGTTCGCTGCGTCCTCATCTCGAAAACGTCAGCCTGCCAGACCATCTGGTCCTTCACCAGGGAGGTGGAAAGGTGGAATTCGCGTATTTCCTGAATCGAGGTTTGATTTCTCTTGTAGTCGTAATGAAGGATGGAAAGACCGCCGAAGCCGGCGTCGTTGGCAATGAGGGCTTTATAGGAACTCCGGCGGCCGTTGGCCTCAGCAGGAGCCCGCTTCAGGCGGTCGTGCAAATCACTGGGGACGGGTTTCGGGTAGAGGTCGCAGCTTTGCAGAACACTTTGGGATCGACTCCGCACCTGCGATTGCTGTTGAGCCGCTATGCCGTAGTTCAGGGAATGCAGGTTGCACAAACAGCCGCGTGTAATCGGCTGCACGATATTAGACAGCGCCTTGCACGCTGGTTGTTAATGACCCAGGACAGGGTGGATTCGGAATCGCTGCCCATCACCCATGATTTTCTCGCGACCATGCTAGGAACAGATAGGCCTACCGTGAGCTTGGCGGCAGGTATTTTGCAGAAGAAGAAGCTCATCAAGTACACCCGTGGCGCAGTGAAGATCGTGAATCGCAAGAAACTTGAAGACTCCGCCTGTGAGTGCTACGGGATTACCCAACAGTACAATGGCGAGCTTGGCTTGAAATAAGTCCGCGAGTCTTAGGTCCAGGTGTTTTTGCCCACGTGTGCAATTTTGATCAGTCTTCCCATTTTGGGCCTTGTATTATTCGACCTGTTCGACGGGCAGTCATGGGTTAGCGTCGATTAACAGCGTCGACATTTGGACCCTCACGACTGTTCTACTTTCTGTATCCAAAAGCGCGCACGTTTCAGACCGGACCTCCCCCTGAGGTCCGGTCTTTTTATGGACCACCGCGACTGCCGTGCGCAGAACCACTCTTGCGTCTTCTTTTGTTTCCAGCGAACTGGTTGTGAGCGTTATTGACCAGACTTATGACCTCAGGGATGAGAAGGTTCATTACGGAACTGTTTGCGGGCGAGACCAAGTCCTCAGTGGGTTTCGTCCGGAAATCGTGCCTCTCCATCCACGCAACCCGCAGCAGCAGAGCATCACCGGGCACGCCCAGGATGATCAGGCAAAGGAAACACAATGCGTATCATCCCTTCCATTCGCTCTTTGGTGTTCGCGTTCGTAATGCTGGCTGTGTCGGCCGCTGCGTTCGCGCAATTCGGTATATCTATTTCAATTGCTCCGCCTGCGCTGCCCGTGTATGAGCAGCCGCCCGTCCCCGCCGAAGGCTATCTCTGGACGCCTGGATATTGGGCTTACGGCGAGGGCGATTACTATTGGGTGCCAGGTACGTGGGTGATGGCGCCGCAAGTCGGGTTTCTCTGGACCCCCGGTTATTGGGGTTGGGGCAACGGCGGATATGCCTTCAATGAAGGCTATTGGGGTCCGCACGTTGGTTTCTATGGTGGAATCAACTACGGCTACGGCTACAACGGCGAGGGCTACGAAGGCGGTCGCTGGGATCACGGACAGTTTGCCTACAATCGCTCGGTGAACAACGTAAACGTCACCAACATTCACAACACGTATAACACCACGGTGATCAACAACACGACCGTGAACCGGGTCAGCTACAACGGCGGGAATGGCGGAGTAAGTGCCCGCCCTAACGCTGAACAAGAGACTGCGGCGCACGAGAGGCATATCGCGCCTGTAGCGGAGCAAACGCAACATGCGCAAGCTGCCCGGGCCAACCCGGAGCAACGAGCTGCCGTGAATCATGGCAAGCCGGCTGTCGCAGCCACTCCGAAATCAGGAGCATTTAGCGACCACGCCGCCGTACCGGCCAAAGAAGCGGGAGCGCCGTATAAACCCGCCGAAACTCATGCCGCTGCTCAGCCGCCGGCCAAAGCGGAAGCTCCTCGCGCCGAGAATAATGTTCCTCGCCCCCCGAACGCGACCCATGCGCAGGATCTCCAACCGCATCCGCGTCCCGCTCCTCCAAACACGGGGAACCCAAAACAAGACCAGAAATACCAGCAACAGCAGGAAAAGCTTTCCACGCAGCAGAACCAGGACCATCAGAAACTCCAGCAAAAGCAAGAGCAGGACCACCAGCGCCTGGCCCAACAGAAGGCAGACCAACCTAAAACGCAGCAAGTCGAGCAGAAACACCAACAGCAGACGCAGCAATTGGAGCAAAAACACGAACAGCAGCAGCAGAAGTTGCAAGCCAAAATACCGCAGCCTCCGCCGCAGCACATTGCGCAAGAAAAGCATTGATTGGTTGTTTTAGAAAAGGTGCGGACCCATCCTTCGCAAAAGGAGGAGAATGCGAAGGATGGGATCTCTCGTTCCTGTACCCACTCCATCCGGCCCCCGAGGCATTTCTGGTCAATTTTGACCAGTCCGCCAGTCCCCTTCGTTGAATAATAACGAGAAGGAAGTTGTGCCAGTGGAACCAGGGAAGCCATAATCAAAAGTGTCCCGGCCAACCTGACCTCTGACCGACATCGATGATTTCGTCGGCATCGCAAGTGTGACCCTTTATCAACAGCCAACCGCAGCCCGGACAAATGTCACTACCAAATACAGTGCTTCGCAAAGGAACACTCGAAGTCGTCGGTCCGCACTCCCCGGTTCGAGGTGAACCCTCGCCGATTCGACCGCGATCACAATCGAAACCATCGCTGCCTAGCCGGATCGCGGTCATCGGGAATTATCTGCCGCGACAGTGTGGAATCGCGACCTTTACCACCGACCTGTGCGCGGCGATATCCGCCGAGTACGGGACCGCTCGATTGTTGGCGCTACCCGTAAACGACACCGAACAGGGATATGACTATCCTGCGCGGGTGAGATGGTCGCTCGTCCAGGACGACCTGAGATCGTATCGGGAAGCCGCTGAGTTCTTAAACTTCAACAATATCGACATGGTGTGTCTGCAGCACGAGTATGGAATCTTCGGTGGACCGGCTGGAAGCCACGTGTTAGAGCTGTTGCGAGGCCTGAAGATGCCAGTGGTGACCACCCTGCACACCGTCCTCCGGGAGCCAAATCCTGCCCAGCTTATGGTGATGGAAGAGATTGCGGAGATTTCAGATCGCCTTATCGTCATGAGCCAGCTCTCATCTCAGTTCCTGCAAGAAATCTTCAAAGTGCCCGGCAGCAAGATCGACATGGTTCCCCACGGCGTTCCGGACCTGCCATTCCTCGATCCCAATTTCTACAAGGATCGCTTCGGCGTCGAAGGAAAAGCGGTGCTGCTCACGTTCGGTCTGCTCTCCCCAAACAAGGGAATCGAAAACGTTATTCAAGCGCTGCCGCAGATTCTGTCCAAGCACAAGAACGTGGTCTACATAGTCGCAGGCGCAACCCACCCTCACGTCCTCCGTCGCGAAGGCGACCGGTATCGAGACTACTTGCAAACAATGGCGAAGGAAGTGGGAGTGAAGTCGAACGTGATATTCCACAACCGCTTCGTCAGCCCGGAGGAGATGGTTGAGTTCATTGGCGCCGCGGACATTTACATCACTCCGTACCGTCATGAGGCGCAAGTGGTTTCGGGAACGCTGGCCTATGCCCTGGGTGCGGGCAAGGCAATCATCTCAACCCCGTACTGGCATGCGATCGAGTTGCTGGACGACCGCCGCGGCGCTCTCGTTCCTTTCCAGGATCCTGATGCTATCGCGAGAAAGACAGTCGAGCTTTTGGATACCCCTGCAATACGCCACGCCATGCGCAAGCGCGCCTATCTGTTCGCGCGCGAGATGGTCTGGAAAAGAGTTGCGCAGGGCTACATGGAAAGTTTCGCACGGGTTCGCGGCGACCGCATGGAGAGTCCACACGTGCAGTTCTCAGCCCGCGTTGCGCAAAAAAACCTGAACCAGTTGCCTGGATTGAAACTCGATCACTTCAACAAATTGACCGACGACACGGGAATGCTACAGCACGCGATCTTCACAATTCCAAAATATGACGAGGGTTACACGACCGACGACAACGCGCGCGCGCTCATTTTCACAGTGCAGTTGGATAAATGGAGTGAGGCCGAGGAGGTCTTGTCGGGCACCTCAGCTTCGTCTTTCCGCTATTTGGCATTCCTGGAACACGCATTCGATCCAGCGAAGGGCAGGTTCAGAAACTTTCTCCGATACGATCGCCAGTGGATCAAAGCTGAGGGCTCCGAAGATTGTCACGGACGCGCGTTGTGGGGACTCGGAACCGTCCTGGGCCAGTCCAGAGATGAGGGATTAAGGGGTGCTGCCGGGCGTTTGTTCGAGTTCTCCCTTCCCGCAGTAATGGAATTCAGCAGCCCGCGTGCGTGGGCTTACACCTTGCTCGGAATTCAGGAATATCTGGATTCCTATCCCGGAGACAGGGACGCACAGAAAATAAGGTCTGTCCTCAGTCGGCGATTGTTTGAAATGTATGAGTCGGTCCGAAGCCCGGATTGGAAATGGTTCGAGAACATTCTGGCCTATGGAAACGCGAGATTGCCCCAAGCCATGCTGCTCGTGGGTTCAGCTTGCTCGGATGATCATATGGTTTCCGCCGGGCTCGAAGCACTGGATTGGCTGCTGAAAACACAGCATTGCGAAACCAACGGCCACTTTGTACCGATCGGATCGCAAGGCTTCTATCGCCAGGGTTGTGAAAAAGCGCGTTTCGATCAACAGCCACTTGAGGCCGCAGGCGCGGTCTCCGCCTGTTTGCAGGCTTACCGTGTAACCGGGGACAGCCGCTGGCGTGGCGAGGCTTGGTCAGCTTTCAACTGGTTTCTAGGTGATAACGATCTGCAAGTTTCTCTTTACGATTCCGTCAGCGGCGGTTGCCGGGATGGCTTGCATCCCGACCGCGCCAACGAGAACCAGGGAGCTGAATCCACACTCTCGTTCTTAATGGCACTGCTGGAAATGAGATCTCTTCCCGAGCCTGATGGTTTGGGAACCAGCGGTGAGCTATTTGGTGCTTCCACTAACTAGACTTGATTAGGGCCACTGAGTGAACAGCTATGAGCGTTGCCACAACGATTCGCCACGAGCCTCTGCTTCTTCGGCATCCCGCCAACCCAATCTTGACGGCCAAGGACTGGCCATACTCCATCAATAGCGTGTTCAACGCGGGTGCGACTCTATTAGCAGACGGATCGACCCTCCTGCTTTGCCGGGTCGAAGATCGACGGGGGCTGTCTCATCTTTGCGCCGCCCGCTCGCGCAACGGAGTGGACAATTGGCAAATTGATCCCGAACCAACACTGATGCCAAACCCCAAGGAGTATCCCGAGGAAATTTGGGGCATTGAAGATCCTCGCATCACTTTTGTGCCCGAGTTGCAGCAATACGCAGTCACTTACACCTCCTATTCGCGCGGTGGCCCCGGGGTATCTCTAGCTCTGACCAAAGACTTCCACAGTTTCGAGCGCTATGGAGTCATCATGTCGCCGGATGACAAAGACTCGGCGCTTCTGCCTCGCAGAATCGATGGATGCTGGGTACTCATTCATCGGCCGATGACGCCACTCGGCGCGCACATGTGGATTTCCTACTCTCCCGACCTGCGTTATTGGGGCAGGCACAGGCTGATGTTGGAGGCGCGCCGCGGCGCCTGGTGGGATGCCAACAAGATTGGTTTATCGCCGCCTCCCATCGAGACTTCCAGAGGGTGGCTCACGTTTTACCACGGAGTGCGGCACACGCCTTCGGGCTGTCTGTATCGACTGGGCTTGGCCCTGTTTGACCTGGAGAATCCCGCCAAGTGTTTACTGCGAGGGGATTCGTGGATCTTTGGGCCAGAGGCCGACTACGAACGCCACGGCGATGTCGATGATGTTGTGTTTCCCTGCGGATACACGACGGACCCCGATGGCGACACTATCAATCTTTACTATGGAGCTGCCGATTGCTCGATTGCCCTGGCCCGGGCCAGTGTTCGGTCTCTACTAAGCTGGCTGGATGCCAACGGATGTTGCGACCGCAGGCGAGCCCAGGACTCATAAAGCCGGCGGTGGTTCGGATTCTCCAGTTTGCCTCGATTGTGAAATCGCCATTTTTCGACAACTACTGAACATTCGCCCAAGTGCCGCCCGTGCACGCCCACAAGGTATTTGATCCTCCAGCGGCTCCCGGGTTCGACAAGATACTTCCGGTGGCACATGGACTGGCTGGAGGACTGCTGGTCGTGTGCTCGACAGCCCATGTGGGAACCCTCGGACTGGTGCTGAAGCGGGAGTATCCGACAACGGTGCTTGCAGCCAGAACCGGATCTCCAAGCACGTACATGCCGACCTGTGGGTCGGTGGAGAACGACAGAGTCGTGCCGGTCACGTCATCCTTGATTGTGTTCGTGAAGCTTGCGTTCACGGCCGAAAGAATGCTCAGGTCGGTCACGTTCCCCGGGGTTGCGCTCGATATATGGATCAAGTTGGTCACGCTTGTGCCCAGGACGCTTGTGATTGGGTTGCTGATGTTAAGCAGCACATTACTCTGCGCGGCGGCATTCTGCCCAACCAGAATCCCATCCTTGAACCCGATAATAGTAACGTCCTCGATCGAATTGTTGGATGCGTCGAGAAGTACAGCGGCACTAGGTATCGAGCTCGAAATGCAGGTCAGTCCGTGAATTCCGCGGGTAGGCACGCTGAGAATCTGGGCACATTGGGTCCCGATTGCAGCGACCGTCCCAGTGCCAGTATCGAATCGAATATCGGAGTAAGGCCCGGAGTTTTGTGCGAGTGTCCAGACCTTCAGACCGGTTCCCGGAATCTGATACAAATTGACCCGTCGCACGTAACTCGACTCTTGGGAGCGACCGTTGATGATGCCAGAAACGCCAGCGGACCCTTGCAGGGTAAGATCCTCGACCGAGACTCCGATACAGCCGGTGGATGGACAAGGAGTGAGAGGGTGATCGGTAGAGTTAGGTCCCATCTGGATCATCCAAGTACCAGTAAAAGACGATGCCGCCTGGAGCGTCGTCAGGCTCGCGCCAGAAGCGCCTCCGCCTTCGCCGATGATCCTGGTTGCGTTCGGCAGAATCCATATTTTCGAAATGGTAATTGTTCCCGACGGCAACAGGACGAACGAGGGCTTGCTGATGGTATTGGGGGTGGTAAATGGACTGGCAGCACACGTGTTCCCACCCGAGAGATGCACCCCACGCGCGTCAACCACGCCGCCTACCGAAGGCAGCGCGTTCAAAGCATTATTGACTTCTTGGCAAAAATCGGTGCCACCGAATACGCTGGCATCGAGGAAAGCCGTCGAGGGTGTGCACCCACCGCTTAGGCATGCGGTTGACGATTTGAAGATTGCGTTGTCGCCTTGCTGTGCCTGTACGTTGACGGGCGAGGCCGACAGCCAACCCAGAACAGCGATCATCGCTCCCAGGAACATCCAGTTGCACGCTAGTCGCTTTGTGTTTCTCATACCAATTCTCCTCGTAACCCAAATTTTGGTTTGCCATCCATGGTCTGCCGCATCGATCATCCTGTGTATCAGAGAAACGAGTCTCTCTCTTACTTGATAGGCTGCCAGCTATTCACAGTGGAACTGCTGGGCACGCAAGCAAACAACGTGTTCATCCCGCCGCTGCCCCCCGCGGTGTTGGAGAAGAGGGCTCCCACTGAACCGCAGGCTTTGCCGGTAATGGTCAAGCTCAAACTCCCTTCACCCCAAGTAGGCACAGTCGGACTGGTGGTGAATCTGGAATATTCGGTGCTTGATGCGCTGCCAGACATGGGCTGGCCCAGAACGTACATACCCACATGGGCATCCGTGCTGAAGGACAAGGTTGTGCCAGCCGTGCCAGTCTCGTCATCCTGGATGGTGTTCGAGGGATTGCCGCTGGCGTCGTGCATGCTGGTAGCCCCGAGGATGGTCAGATCGGTGGTGTTGCCCGGGCTGGCTTTGGATATGTGGATCAGATTCGTCATTGGGCCAGAGTCCACCGAACCGGTGATGTTAAACAGAACGTTGCTCTGAACGTTGTTGGTCGCAGAGGCTTGAGATCCGACAAGAATGCCGTCATGAAACCCGTCGAGGTGAGCATCCTCGATAGTGGTGTTATCCGAGTCGAGCAGGATGGCTGCGGCAGGAGTCCCGTTCGCCACACATGTGATTCCGTGGATTCCGCGTGTGTCCGGTTGTCCGAGTACCTCAGCACACGCTGTGTTTGCGGTGGCGCTGGTGCCGGGCGCGACCAGGATATTGGAGTACGGACCCGAGTTTTGGGCCTGGCAACAACCGTTCCCATTCTGCCCGGCTCCACCGATCTGCAGCCCTGTTCCGGGGATCTGATACATGCTCACCCTGGCCACATAGCTATGTTCCTGGGAATTTTCGTTGAGGATGCCAACGCTAGCCAAGCCTGCCCCATTGAGAGTCAGGTCTTCGATGGATATTCCGAAACAGACCCAGCCGCCGCCACCGGATGGACATGGGTCAATGCTGTAATGGGACGGAGGGGTGGCGCTGTTCCAACCCATTTGGATCATCGCGCCGCTAAAGCCGGATCCGGCCTGGACGGTGGTCACACTCGTGCCGGAGGCTCCCGTGCCTTCGCCAATCAGCCTGGTTTGGTTGGGCACCACCCAGTTCGAACCCGAGGCAAGGGTGATGGTCCCAGCCGGCAGCAAAATTATAGAGTCCGGGATTGGATTGAGGTTGATCCACGGGCTCTGCGCGCAAGTCATATTCGAGTTCCCCGAATTGATTCCGCGGGCGTCGATCACGGCCGATCCGATATTTTTGTTGATTGCGGCCAGTGCACTCTGAATTCTGCTGCAGATGTCTGTATTCGTGGTGCTGGGAAGCACGCTGGCATCAATGAAACTTCCCGACCCAATGATGCCGCCGATAGAGTTGTAGATCGCATTGTTGCCGGCGCTCTGGGCT
>Ga0210410_10005177_pt1 | contig 11374 bp, 10 predicted proteins | sample IncBWC4MmetaG_FD_161058 | JGI IMG/M metagenome (GOLD analysis project Ga0210410, IMG submission 161058) | Forest soil microbial communities from Barre Woods Harvard Forest LTER site, Petersham, Massachusetts, United States - Inc-BW-C-4-M | ecosystem: Environmental > Terrestrial > Soil >... | reverse complement strand
TTGATGGCGGTCGTAACGGTTTTCGGCAGCCATCAATTCCAATCCGAAGACCTGCTTGCCTATGAGTTGGGGTATCGAGTTCAGGTCACGAGCTCGCTCTCGGCCGACATTTCGACGTTCTATAACAATTACTCCAACCTTCGGACCGCCGAACCGGGAGCACCCTTTCTGGAAGGAAGCCCGGCACCCACGGACTTAGTTATCCCCTTCGTTGCGGGCAATAAGATGAGCGGAGGTACGTACGGCGCCGAGTTATTCGCAGATTGGAGAGTCGCTCCCAAATGGCGATTGGTAGGTTCTTATAGCTATCTGCAGATGGACATACGAAAGAATTCCGACAGCCTGGACCCGACCGCAGACAGCCCCAACGGGTCGAGTCCGCGTCATCAATGGTATCTGAGATCGTCCATCGATCTGCCTAAACACTTCGAACACGATACCACTCTGCGCTTCGTCGATCGTCTTGCAAGCTTGAACATACCCAGCTATTACTCGCTGGATGCGCATCTAGGCTGGCGACCGGTTCCGCGGGTGGAATTTTCGATTGGCGGCCAGAACCTGCTGGATAACCAGCATCTGGAATTTATTCCAGATTTCATCAATACCGCCCCCACTGAGGTCAAACGTACTGTCTACGGCAGTATGACTTTCAAGTTTTAATTTCATTGGCGACCGAACTCTCAACGATGAGCACCCACGGACGGAACTTGTAATGTTGAGAAGACTGGGAATTCTGATCGCAGTATTGGGTATGACGCTGAATTTGACGTCAACAGCGGGTGCACAAGCTGGTGACGCCGATTCTTCCGAATACCTGATCAAGGCGGGCTTTATTTACAACTTCGCGAAATTCGTACAGTGGCCGTCCGCCACGTTTTCCCAGCCAGATTCGCCGATCGTGATAGGAGTTTTGGGCACCGATCCTTTTGGTAACGTCCTTGATCGCATAGTCGAGGACAAGAAAATCGGAACAAGAGGATTTGTCGTAAAGCGATATAAATGGGGCAAAGATCTCAAGGATCTTAAGGATTGCAAAATCTTGTTCGTTAGCGCGTCCGAAAAAGCCCGCATCGATGAAATATTGCTGAGCGTCAAGGGCTTGCCGATTCTCACTGTGGGTGAGACGCCTGGTTTTGCCGAACGCGGTGGAGTGATCCGATTTACGTTGGAAGACAATCGCGTACGATTTGAAGTCAATGTCGACGCGGCGCACCAAGCGGAGTTGAACATTAGCTCGCGGCTGCTGACGCTGGCAAAAATCATCCCTCAGACTGCTGCCACGGCAAGGAATCCGGGATGATTTTTCAGAATCTTTCCATCAAGCGCAAGCTGACATTGATAACGATGCTAACCAGCAGCGCCGCGCTGGTTCTCTCTGCTTTGAGTTTCCTTATCTACGATCTTGTTTCCTTCCGGCATTTGCTTATTCAGGACCTCATGACGCAGGCGGAAATCATCGGGTACAACAGCGCAGGCGCGATGGAATTTAAAGATGTGCCGGCCGCAACCGCAACCCTTTCGGCATTGACGGCTAAAGAGGATATCGTCACCGCAGGCCTGTATGGCCGCGACAGCAAGATGTTTGCGCACTATTCTCGCAACAACAACGTCATACCGTCGCTGCTTCCCGCCCATTCGCAAGACAAAGGCTATCGGTTTGAGGGTGGGTATCTGCAGGTCTTCCATGACGTGACCCTCAATGGAGAACGCCTCGGGACACTATTTTTGCAATCGGACATGCGGCAATGGAGTGTACGGGCCAAGCGCTACGCGGGTATTCTTTTCATTTTCGTCTTGATCTCGAGCTTGTTTGCATTTTTGGTCTCTTCGAGACTTCAACGATTAATTTCGCGGCCCATTCTGCATCTTGAAGACACCATGAGAATTGTTTCAGCCAATCGCAATTACGAGGTGCGGGCGACAAAGTCCTACGGTGACGAAATTGGAAAGTTGATTGACGGCTTCAACACCATGCTCTCCGAAATCCAGCAAAGAGATACGGCGCTGCGTGGCGCTAATGAGGAACTGAAGTCCAGGACAGGAGAGCTGGAGAAAGAAATCCTTCATCGAAAGCAGACGCAGGAAGAGCTGTTGAAGGCCAAACATGTGGCTGAGGAAGCCAGCAGGGCCAAAAGCACCTTCCTTGCAAACATGAGCCACGAGTTGCGCACGCCTCTTAACGCCATCATCGGATACAGCGAAATGTTGGAGGAGGAGTCGCGGGAGTCCGGAAAGTCGGATAGCGTGCAGGATCTCCGCAAGATTCAATCAGCAGGTAAGCATTTGCTATCACTCATCAATGATGTTCTGGACCTGTCGAAGATCGAAGCTGGAAAGATGGGGTTGCACCTAGAGAACTTTGACGTGGCGCCCTTAATCGACGAAATGACAACCACATTGCAGCCCGCGGCGGCTAAGAATGGCAATACGATCCGCGTGAATGCCGCAAAAAACCTTGGGGCAATGCATGCGGATGTCACCAAAGTCAGGCAGATCTTATTTAACCTCTTGAGTAATGCCTGCAAATTTACCGATCATGGCACGATCTCCGTCGACGTCGATCAGAGCAAGTCCGAGGGTCGCGATTGGATTCGCTTCCGCGTCAGTGACACAGGAATTGGAATCACAGCTAAACAGAAGGAGAACCTGTTTCACGAATTTTCCCAAGCGGATGCTTCGATCGCACGCAAGTATGGCGGAACCGGTTTGGGACTCGCGATTACCTATCGGTTCGTGCAGTTGATGAAGGGCCGGATCTCAGTTGAGAGTGAGCCCGGGAAAGGCGCGACTTTCACGGTGCATTTGCCGACCCAAGTTGTTGCGGAGGCGCCGGAATCCGCGCGGCCAACGTCAATCAGCGACGTCGCGCCCTCATCGGACGAATCTGGCGCGCACAAGGATACGATTCTAGTCATAGACGATGACGCTTCGGTGCGAGACCTTATGTCCCGTTTTCTCAGCAAGCTGGGATTTCATGTAGTTGCTGCATCGAACGGTGAAGAAGGTGTGCGCCTTGCCCGGCAAATTCGTCCCCTGCTCATTACACTCGATGTAGTAATGCCAGACTGCGACGGCTGGACGGTCCTAAAGAAACTAAAGAGCGATTCCGCTTTAGAAAAGATCCCGGTCATCATGGTCACTATCGTCGACAACGAAGCGATGGCCCTTGATTTGGGTGCTTCGAGTTATCTCATCAAACCGGTCGATCGCGACCGCCTTGCGGTCCTTGTTGAAAGGCACCGCACCGGCCGGTCGGCAACTATTACCGGAGCAACTGCGGCCCCATCTGTACCAAACCCTCAGCAACGACGGAGGGAGTCGGAGCGGCGAGCCTCAGGAAAGGTCGATCATGCCGAAGATCTTGTTAGTCGAAGATAACGAAATGAATCGAGACATGCTCTCGAGGCGCTTGCAGCGTAAGGGATACTCGGTAATCTCCGCTCATGACGGGGAGCAGGGACACTTGCTGGCCTGTTCGGAGATGCCAGACCTGATTCTGATGGATATAAGTCTCCCACTGATGAACGGGTGGGAAGTGACTCGCCTGCTGAAGAGTAACCGCTTAACCCGGCACATCCCCATCATCGCGCTGACGGCTCACGCGTTGGTTACAGATCGCGACAGGGCGTTTGAAGCAGGCTGCGATGATTACGACACCAAACCCGTTGAATTTGGACGACTGAACGAAAAGATAGATAACTTGCTGACGGTAAAAAAATCATGACGAATTCCCGGCCGAGCAGGTTGCTCATTGTAGACGACAACGAAATGAACCGGGACATGCTCGCCCGCCGGCTGATGCGTAAGGGCTATGCGGTCGGAGTCGCGGAGAATGCACAGGAGTTGCTGGAACGAGTCAAAGAAGACACCGTGGATCTGGTGTTGTTGGATATTGAAATGCCCAACATCAGCGGCCTTGATGCATTACAAAGACTGCGGGACCACTACTCAGCGGCCGAGTTGCCGATCATCATGGTCACCGCAAAAACACAAAGCGACGATATTGTCAAAGCACTGGATTTAGGCGCCAACGATTATTTGACGAAGCCGATTGATTTCCCCGTGGCGGTCGCCCGCATTGGTACTCAGCTATCACACAAACATGCGCAAGAAGCATTGAAGGAAAGTGAAGAGCGCTATTCCCTGGCAGCTCGCGGGTCCAACGATGGCCTGTGGGATTGGAATCTCTCGTCCAATGTTGTGCATTTCTCTCCGCGGTGGAAGGCCATGTTGGGCTATCAGGAAGGCGAAATTGATGACAGACCTTCGGAATGGTTCGACCGCATTCACGACGCGGATCGAGAACGAGTTAAAGACGAGATTACAGCCCATCAAAAAGGCCTAACCCCTCATTTCCAGAGTGAGCACCGCGTGCTGCATAAGGATGGGACGTTTCGTTGGATGCTGAGCCGAGGTGTCGCCGTTCATGACGCTTCGGGAAACGCTTTACGCATGGCCGGCTCACAGACTGACATTACCGAGGGCAAGGTGTCCGACCCACTGACAGGGCTACCCAATCGGCTGCTGTTTATTGACCGCGTCGGACGGCTCATCAAGCATACGAAGCGCCGCAAAGACCAATTGTTTGCTGTTCTATTCATGGACCTTGACGGGTTCAAAATGGTCAACGACAGCATGGGCCACTTGGCTGGGGATCAGCTCCTGCTCGGAGTAGCGAACCGGTTGGAGAAATGTTTGCGGTCAACGGACACCGTCGCGCGGCTAGGCGAGACCTTCACGGTCGCGCGCCTGGGAGGGGACGAATTTACAGTTCTGCTCGACGATATTAAAGATCCGAGCGATGCGAAGAGTGCAGCGGACCGCATGATGAAGGCTCTGGTGCCGCCATTCATTTTAGGCGGAAAAGAAGTGTTCACCTCCGTGAGCATCGGAATTGCTCTAAGCAACGTAGGCTATGAGCAACCTGAAGAAATGCTGCGAGATGCCGACACGGCGATGTATCGGGCTAAGTCTTTGGGCAAGGCGCGTTATGAGGTGTTCGACGCTGATATGCGAGCCAGTGTAATGGCTCGTTTGCAGCTAGAAACTGATATGCGCCGTGCGCTCGAACGCGGAGAATTTCGCAATTTCTATCAACCAATCGTTGCACTCGCTTCCGGAGAAATTGCGGGATTTGAGGCATTGTTGCGCTGGGAGCATCCCACTCGTGGTCTGCTCGGCCCCGGCGAATTTATCCCTGTGGCTGAAGAGACCGGTTTGATTCGCGAGCTTGGCTGGTGGAATTTGCGGGAGGCATGCCGGCAAATCAGCAAATGGCGAGCGGGTACAAGTGCGCATCGTCATCTGACCATTAGCGTCAACCTGTCCGCCAAACAATTCCTCCAGCCGAGACTTGTAGAAGACATTGGAAAGCTGCTGGCTGAGCTTTCTCTTCCACCTGAAGCTTTGAAGTTGGAAATCACGGAAAGCACCGTTATGGGCGACCCGACGGCGGCGGTGGAAATGTTGCAACATATCAAATCCCTGGGGATCCAGTTGGCGATCGATGATTTCGGTACCGGTTATTCTTCATTGAGTTATCTCCATCGTTTTCCTCTTGACACCCTAAAGATCGACCGCTCTTTCATCAGCGACATGGGAAATGACGGAGAAGGTATGGAAATTGCGCGAACCATTCTGCCGATGGCCAACAATCTTCGGTTGGACGTTGTTGCCGAGGGAGTAGAGACAATTCAGCAGGTGGCTTTGCTGAAGAAATTACACTGCAAATATGGCCAGGGATTTTACTTTTCGCGACCACTATCCGCCGAGGGAACCGCGGAGTTATTGGCAGGAGAACTGACGTGGCAAACGTGCGAGCACACCAGATAGCGCACCAGGCATTTGCGCTCGGAGAACGGGAACCGGCAACCCTGGTCGGCCACACCGCCATAGTCTTGGCTTCTGACTATAGCGTATTCAGCTCATCGTATTTGTTGATTGCTAACTTTTTATGAAACTTGCTTGGCAGAACATTGTCCACGATCGGGCGCGTTTTTCAGTGACCGTACTTGGTGTGTGTTTTGCAGTGTTCCTCATGATCTTTCAAGGCAGTCTCTTGGCTGGCTTTCTGCAGGCAGCATCCCGGCTTATCGACGCCAGCGACTCCGACATTTGGATTACCTCTCGGGGCGTGCAGGCGTTTGAGTTTGGAACCACCTTGGAAAGCCGTGTTAGGGAAATGGCTGCCGGGGTACCAGGCGTCGTGGAAACTGGTCGAGTGTGCATGGCATTTGCGGTCTACCGCACTCCTGGCGGCAAGCAACAAGTCATCGCCTTGGTTGGCGCGGACCCTAACGTCGGCGGGCGTTTCCCAGTTCCGAACGCGCCTGAATCGGCCGGAGAGATATCGCCGGATGCGGTTCTCTATGACGTAAGCGATCGTAAACAAATGGACGTCAGCTCACTGCCGGCGGAAGTCGAGATAAACCGTCACCGTGCCAGCATCGAGCGCGAAATTGAAGGATACGGAGCTTTCTTGGGCGTGCCCTTTCTATTCACCTCTTACAAGAATGCCACTCGATACATGGGTTCCGGCCCGGAAGACGCTATGTACATCCTTCTGCGAGTCGGCAACGGATACTCTGTTTCCGACGTCCAGAAAAACCTCAGGGAGCGGCTGCCGGAGGTTGACGTACTTACTCAAAACGAGTTTGCGCATAAGTCTCGAATGTATTGGACGGTGAAAACTGGCGCGGGTGGTGCGATTCTGACCGCCGCGGTTCTCGCGTTTCTTATTGGCCTGGTGGTTGTTTCCCAAACCATTTACGCCAACACAATGGAAAATATCGAGGAGTACGCCACCCTGAAGGCTCTAGGAGCATCGCAATCTTTCGTGACGCGCATTGTGCTTTCTCAGGCTCTGATTTGCGGAGCGCTGGGTAGCATCCTAGGACTCTTGGCGGCAATTCCGAGCATTGGTTACGCACACTCACTGATTCCTTGGATTTACGCACCATGGTGGTTGCCGGCAGTCATGGTCATGCCCAGCTTACTCATGTGCTCATTGGCATCAATTGCTTCGGTCCGTAGCGCCCTAACGGTCGAGCCCGGGAGAGTGTTCCGTGCCTGACCGTTTCCTGCGCGTTGAGAGCGCGAGCGTTTCCTTTGGTAAGGGAGAGGCACGTGTCCGCGCGCTTCGGGGAGTTTCACTAAGCTTCGAACGCGGCACGCTTGTATTGGTTATGGGCCCTTCAGGCAGCGGGAAGACCACGCTGCTATCCATGCTGGGCTGTCTCTTATCACCGGATGAAGGAACAGTGTTCGTGGACGGAGTTGCGGTAAACGAGCTGACTGAACCACAAAAGACCGCAATTCGCCAAAAGAAAATCAGCTTTGTTTTCCAGGCGTTCCGACTCTTTCACTCCCTCTCCGCACTCGATAATGTGGCTGTGGGCTTCGAAATTCGCGATCCCGGCGCGCCCCGTCGCATGGAGATGGCCCGTGATCTCCTGCTTCAATTCGGCTTGGGCAATAAGCTTCATCAAGATCCTAACGAACTCAGCCCTGGAGAGAAGCAGCGAGTCGCGATTGCGCGCGCTTTGGCGGGAAATCCGCCGATCCTTCTTGCGGACGAGCCAACCGCCTCTCTCGATGCCAAGGCCGGAAAGAACATCTGCGAAATCCTTCGGAATCAGGTCAACGAGCACGGGAGAACCGTTGTTGTTGTGAGCCACGATCCGCGCTGGCGGGAGTTCGCCGACCGCACCATCACCCTCTGCGACGGCCAGGTTGAGCAAGAGGTAAAGAATTCATGACCGCCCAGCGCAGATGGATACTTGGTGGTTTGGCGGTTCCACTGGTAATTGCCGCTGCAGCTCTCTTCGAGACTTCGCGGAGTCGCAATTCCGTGCAGGCTCGTGGAACCCCCAATGAGACGCTCCCGGCCGTCGCCGTTGCCTTCGCCTCCCCAGGCAGAGTTGAAGGCGCCGCAGAGGCCACTCAAGTGGGAGCTGCTGCAGACGGAATACTGAAATCGGTAAACGTGGAGGAAGGTCAGTTCGTGAAACAAGGAACTGTACTCGGCGAGATAGCATGTGACGATCTGCAGCCGGTATTACAAACTGCCATGGCGGAAGCGGATTCCGCGCGGCAGGCGCGCGCCCGTCTTTTGCGCGGCGCGCGCGATGAGGAGAAAAAAATCGCAAGTGAAAAGACTGCCGCCGCCCGCGCCACCTTTAAAGAGGCCAAATCCCGGCTCGGCATGCAGCGTGCTCTCTACGAAAAGCAGCAAGTCTCGCGCGCCACTTACGATCAGGCTGTCCGCGACCTTGGGGTAGCCGATGCCAATCTCCGAGCCGCCCTTCGTACAGAAGAGTTAGTCGCCGCACCGCCTTTGCAGGAAGACAAGGCGCGAGCTGATGCCGATGTGCTTGCGGCGGAGGGGCGGATGCAAACCGCTCAGGAACGCATCGGAAAATGCTCAATCTTGGCACCGATAGACGGAACGGTTTTGAGGGTCTACGCGAAGCGCGGCGAGTCGTTTAGCACAGTCACTCCCCGGCCTTTGTTCAGTATCGCGGATACATCCACTCGACACATTAAGGCGGAAGTGGATGAAAGAGACGTACAGAAGCTGTCGGTAGGGCAGAACGTGATTATCCAAGCCGACGCTCTTGAGGGAAAGAAGCTAGGGGGTTCGGTTGCGCGGATATCTGCGATGATGGGCAGGAAAAGCATCAGCACCGGTGATCCCTCGGATAAAAGCGACCGGGACATCCTGGAGACTGTGATCGATTTGGACGATAACTCCAGGCCATTGCCCATCGGTCTCCGGGTGACTGTACTGTTTTTGTCTGATGGCCACCGAAAATAGAAATATTCCACAGCCCGCGAGATCGCTATTCAGGCAACGGTCTACGAAACGCCTGAGCTTCTTTAGTGCAGCTGGTTCTTATAGAGCGCCATACCTACTGCGGCATCGATTCCCATTCGTTCAAGAGCATTGATTTCCCGTTGTGCCCTAATGCCGCCCGCCGCAATAATCGGTTGCGAAGTGACTCTTCGCAATTGGTTAAACCATTTGATATTGACTCCAGTCATGGTTCCTTCGCGATCCACATCGGTGCAAAGAAATGCCGCGCAGAAAGGCGCAAGCTGCCCCATAACCTGTTGCGCCTGAATCTCCAGTCTTTCACGCCAACCCTTAATCACAATGTGGCCCTTGGCGGTGTCAAGGGCCACGACAATTGCCGCCCGGCCTACTCGTGTACGGAGCTGGCGCAGAAATGGCGCGTTTATCTTGCTGCCCTTGAACGCAGCACTTCCGATAATTATTTGGTGCACCCCCCAATCCATAATTTCCACCGCGCGCGCAACCGTACGAATTCCTCCACCCACGCGCACTTTCATCCCACACGTTTTGACGGCTTCGCGGCACACTCTGGCCGCGAGTTCATAGTTATTGCCCTTCCCCATGGCAGCATCCAAATCGATGACGTGCAGCCACTTGTACTCCTTGAATTTCAGCAGCAGCGACATCACGTCTGGAATCGCCAGCTCGCGCCTTCTCCCGTGCACGAGCTGCACCGCTTGGCCTTGCTGCAAGTCAATGCACGGAATTAACACGGCAGCCGAACCACAATCCCACGCGATGACAGAAATTCCTTGAGCTCACGAATCGGCTGAATACGATCGTGGAAAATGGAAGCCGCCAATGCTGCATCTGCACGCCCGGCCGTGAAAACCTCAGCAAAGTGTTCCGGCACCTTAGCGCCGCCCGACGCTATGACGGGAACGGAAACAGCCGACGATATTGCTGCGGTGAGGGCTGTATCGAAACCGCTCTTTGTTCCATCCCGGTCCATTGAGGTCGCGAGAATCTCTCCAGCCCCAAGGGCAACGCCCTGTTTCGCCCATGCGATCGCGTTCAGATTTTCCGAGTCACGACCGCCCCGAACCATCACCATCCATTGGTCCCCATCTCTTTTAGCGTCGATCGCCAGCACCACCGCCTGCGCGCCAAACTCCAGTGATGTTTCCGAGATCAGTTCGGGACGTGCCACGGCGGCCGTATTTAGTGTGATCTTGTCTGCGCCAGCTCGCAGCACGGCCCGCGCATCTTCCACGCTCCGGATGCCGCCACCCGCAGTCAAGGGAATCGCAAGCTCTGCTGCGACGCGGCGAATCGTCTCCAGAAACGTCGGTCGCCGGTCGCGCGAAGCTGCGATGTCGAGTACGACAAGCTCGTCTGCGCCTTCCGAGTTGTATCTCGCCGCCAATTCTGCGGGATCGCCGGCGTCACGAAGCTCAGCAAAGTTCACGCCCTTCACGACGCGGTGACCATCAATATCGAGGCAAGGAATGATCCGCCGCGCTAGGGTCATTTGCAGAGCCTTAAGAAGTTGCGCAAGACTTCCGCGCCCGCTTCCCCACTCTTCTCCGGATGAAACTGAACCGCGCAAACGTTTTCCTTCTCAAGTATGGCAACAAATTCTGTTCCGTAATCGCACACAGCCACGGTTTCCTGACCTTGTTCGATCGCGGCATAACTGTGCGCGAAATAGAAATAGGCCTCCGCGTCGATGTTTTCCAATAACAAAGACCTGCTTTTGATAACCAGGCGATTCCAACCCATATGCGGCAGCTTGGCTACGGGCGGCAGCGCACACACCCGACCAGGCAACAACTGCAACCCCGTCAGCTCCGGCGCCTCATTGCTGGCCTCGTAGAGTGCCTGGAGACCCAGGCAAATGCCGAGGAATGGTACGCCGCGATGGATAGCCTCGCACAACGGAGCCCGCAATGTGCGGGCATCGAGCACGCGGATGAGCGCTTCAAAATGGCCGACGCCCGGCAGCAGGAGCGCGTCTGCGTTTGAAATGCATTCAGGACTGGTGGCGCGCTTCGTTTCTGCTCCGAGGCGTTCCAAGGCTCGCTCGACCGAAGCGACATTTCCAGCGCCGTAATCCAGCAGGGTAATCTTCATAGTAAGCCCTTGGTGCTGGGCAGCACGCGGCGCAACCTCTTGTCGCGCGCCACCGCGAAACGCAGCGCGCGAGCAAAAGCCTTGAACATGGCCTCGACCTGGTGGTGCGAGGACCGCCCGTAGAGAACTCGGAGATGCACATTGGCGCGGGCGGCCTGCGCAAACCCTTGAAAGAAATCCTCGGTCAGCTCGGTCTGAAAATTCCCGACGCGCGCGCTCGCAATTTTGGCGTTCACAACACAAAAAGGCCGGCCCCCTAAATCTACCGAGCTGACGGCAAGCGTTTCGTCCATGGGCATCAGGAAATAGCCCGCGCGCAGTATTCCGTGCTTCGAGCCCAGCGCCTTCATCAGCGCTTCTCCCAAAGCGATTCCGACGTCTTCCACGGTGTGGTGCTGGTCGACATCCAAATCACCCTGCGCGTTCAGATCCAAATCGAATGCGCCG
>Ga0210410_10005176_pt1 | contig 11374 bp, 11 predicted proteins | sample IncBWC4MmetaG_FD_161058 | JGI IMG/M metagenome (GOLD analysis project Ga0210410, IMG submission 161058) | Forest soil microbial communities from Barre Woods Harvard Forest LTER site, Petersham, Massachusetts, United States - Inc-BW-C-4-M | ecosystem: Environmental > Terrestrial > Soil >... | reverse complement strand
CCGCATTGAGTTCACGCAACGCGATCTCATTGGCGAGCGCCGGGTCTGGGTGATCGATCCGCGCCAATATCTGCCAGGCCGCGCCGCCCGTCCGTGCGGCTACGGGCGATGCATCGGCGCGGCGCTCCGCGAGCGGGGCGATGGGAAGGCCGTCATAGGTGGTACTGATCAGCCGCTCGAAGGGCGCGCCCTTGAGAACCTGATCGACAAGGCTGCGCCATTGCGGCTCGGTGGCGGCCGGGAAATCGGCGGCGAGCAGAAGGTCTTCGGTGTTACTCATGGCCGCAAAATGCCATGCCGGGCGCGCCGGGCCAATATCTCTGACATGATTGATGAATCCCTTGGGACCACTAACGCGGTGGCAGCTTCTCGATGCCGCTTACGTCGAGACGCGCGAGCGCGTCCTTGACCTTTATCCCCGCGATCAAGCGATCGGGCGCCATCTCCGCAAGCGGCACGAGCACGAAGGCCCGCTCCAGCATGCGCGGGTGCGGTAAGGCGAGGTCCTCATCGGTCAGCACCAGATCGTCGTAGGCGAGGATATCGATGTCGATATTGCGCGGCCCCCAGTGCTGCTTGCGCGCGCGGTCGAGGCCAAGCTGGCGCTCACAGTCCATCGTCCGCTTCAGCAGGTCGCGCGGGCTGAGCGAGGTGGCAACCGCAATGGCGGCGTTGACGAAAGGCGGCTGCTCGGTCATTCCCCAAGGCGGCGTCCGATAGTCCGACGAACGGGCGACGAGCCGCACGGCCTCGTCGCGGCACAAGCATGCGATAGCTTTATCAAAAGTCGTGCGCACGTCGCCGACATTGCCGCCCAGCGCGATCAAGGCTTCGGCCATAAAGATTTCGGCCATGGCCATGGCGCCAACGCTATGCGCGCCGCGCGCGTGTGATAATCACGCCGACATCATCGAATGTCGCCGCAATGGGCGCATGCGGCTTGCGCACGGTGATACGAATACTGTGGATCGACGGATAGCGATCGAGCACGGCGTCGGCGACCGCGCCCGCGGCCGCCTCCACCAGCCGGTAGCGGCGCGCGCAAAACGCCTCGCTTACGGTCTTCACCAACAGCTCGTACGAAACCGTGTTCTTGAGCTTGTCGGTCCGTGAAGCCTCGGCAAGATCGATGTCGAGCATGAGATCCAGCACAAAAGGCTGGCCGACCTTGCCCTCATGCGGCATCACGCCGTGATAGGCGTGGAGCACAAGTCCGTTGACAAAAATCGCGTCGCTCATCGCGCCTGCCTGATGGCGGCTGCCACTGCCAATGCCTGGATCATCGGCGCTACGTCATGAACCCGCACGATGGCGGCGCCGTTTTCGACCGCCACGAGATGCGCGGCGATCGAGCCGCCGAGCCGTTCCATCGGCTCCGACGGCGTGATCGTATGAATAAAGCGTTTGCGCGAGGCTCCGACCAGGAGCGGCAAGCCGAACTTTCGAAACGCCGCGAGCCGCCCGATGCAGGTGATGCTCTGTCCCGGCGTCTTGCCGAAGCCGATGCCCGGATCGAGCACGATGCGCTCGCGCGCGATGCCGGCGCGCGCCGCAATCTCCAGCGAGCGCTCGAAGAACGACGTTACATCGGCAACAATATCGATGGCCGGATCGGCCGCGTCGCGGTTGTGCATGATAATGACGGGCACGCCGCGTTCGGCCACGACGCGCGCCATGTCCGGATCGCGCTGCAGGCCCCACACGTCGTTGACGATCGCCGCACCAAGGTCGACCGCCCAGGCGGCGATAGGCGCTTTCATCGTATCCACGGAGACCGGGCAGCCAAGCGCCATGACTCCGGTCAAGACCGGCTCGAGCCGCGCACGCTCTTCTTCGACCGATACCCGCACGGCGCCGCCATAGGGACGTGTCGATTCCGCGCCGATGTCGAGAATATCCGCGCCTTCAGTGGCCAAGCGGCGCGCTTGTGCGATGGCGGCTTGCGGGTCGAGGAAACGGCCGCCGTCGGAAAACGAGTCCGGCGTGACATTGACCACGCCCATCACCAGGGTGGTTTGCCTGGCGAGCAAGCGCACCAACACATCGCTCTGGGCGTTGCCGCCTTTTGAAACGGCTTTATCGCTCAACGTGGTCGCCATTGCTCAGCCAAATCCAACGGCAGCGTGTGCCCGTGGCTTTGCGGGGCGGGGCGGCGCGAGTCAAGCACCGTGCCTGCCAGGTCGGAGCGCGACGTGCCGAAATCCTGTCGGTCTAATAACGAATGACCGGCGGCAGTTTCTGCGCGTTTTCGATCCAGCGCTGTACGACCTTTACCGAGGGCAATAACCGCACGAGTTTGCGCCGGTTATTGGCTTGGGTCATCCGAACGACCAGCTTCTCGGGATTGCGGAACTTGAGTTCGTTTACCGTCTTGACGCCGGCCGCGCACAACAGCTCGGCATATTCCCAGCCCACGCCCTTGACGCGCATGCGATCGGCCGCCGTCACCCAATCGAGCACGCATTTGTCGTCGGTCCCGACCTTTTCCGCGATCTTGAGCCGTTGCTTCGGTGTTTTGGCGCAGCGCAGCAAACCAATGGTGGTGCGTATCCCCTCCGACCTGAGGATCAGTGCGGTATCGTTGCCGATGCACCGAATATCAGTGATGGGATAAGCCATCGCTGCCCCTCCTGGAACGCGCGTTGGCCGCGCGCTCCAGCGACGTCAAACGAACTGGGAGAGACCGGGGATCGCAGCGACAATCTCGCCGACCGCGTCCTCGCCCACTTTCTCACGCGCAAACGCGATGAACTGACGAGTGACGTCTTGAACCTGCCCCATGCTCAGCCCGGCGGACATCATGCTCATGCCCGCGCCCATCACGCCGCCCATTCCGCTGCCTCCAGCGGCGGCAGCTTTCTGCTGCAGAGCTTCCGCTCCCGGGAGCTTGGCTATCAGCAGTTGTACCTTATCTGCCGGTCCTTCCTTGGCTAGGAAGTCGAGAATGATGCCAATGGCGGTTTCAGCCGCCCCACGATCAACACCGACGTCACTGACGAGACGCCCGATCAACTCGTCCATGATCTTCCCCGCCAGCCCCGCATTTCCAACATGTTCCAGCCATATTGTACGCTTGCGCACCGCGTGACAAGGCAGCCGTGATAGAAGGATGGGCGCTCTAGCAAAAATGTCACACGTTGCAATTTCGCCCAAGCGCGACGAGAGTTGCGGCGCGGTGCTAAACGAACGAATGAAACGATGAACCCCGATCGCGACGGCAAAATCTTTGTCGGTAAGGGCGCAGACGACGCTTGGCTTGCGCTTGCACTCGCCAATCGGCATGCGCTTGTCACCGGTGCGACCGGCACCGGCAAGACCGTGTCGTTACAAGTTCTGGCGGAAGGCTTTTCGCGCGCCGGTGTTCCGGTCTTCGCAGCCGACATCAAAGGCGATCTTTCGGGCATCGCCGCGCGCGGCGAGGCCAAGCCGAATTTCGTCAAGCGCGCGAAAGACTTAGGCTTCGACTATCAACCCGAAGATTTCCCGGTCGTGTTCTGGGATTTGCTCGGCGAGCAGGGTCATCCGATCCGCGCCAATGTGTTCGAGATGGGTCCGCTCCTGGTCGCACGCATGCTCGAGCTCAACGACGTGCAGGAAGGCATCATCAATATCGGTTTCCGTTTTGCCGATGACGATCCGGAGTTGGGGGAGGCGGATGCAAACGGACTCGTCGACCTCAAGGATTTGCGCGAACTTCTTGCTTACCTTTCGAAAAATGCGAAAGACATCAGCGCGCGGTATGGCAACGTTGCCGTGACTGCGGTCGGTGCAGTGCAACGGCAGCTTCTCGTGCTTGAAAACCAGGGCGGCACGAAATTCTTCGGCGAGCCCGCGCTCGATATCAACGACTTGATGCGCGTCGACGCCGAGACCCAGCGCGGCGTGATCAATGTGCTCGCCGCCGACAAGCTCATGGCCAATCCGCGGCTGTACGCGACCTTCCTGCTGTGGCTCCTTTCGGAGCTGTTCGAGAAACTACCGGAGGTTGGTGATCCCCTAAAGCCCAAGCTCGTCTTCTTCTTCGACGAGGCCCACCTCCTGTTCAATGAGGCCCCGAAGGTGCTGCTCGACAAGGTCGAGCAGGTCGTGCGCCTGATCCGCTCCAAGGGCGTCGGGGTCTACTTCGTGACCCAGAACCCGCTCGACGTTCCGGAAAAAGTCCTGGCGCAGCTCGGCGGCCGTGTTCAGCACGCCTTGCGCGCCTTCACCCCGCGCGATCAGAAGGCTGTCGCGGCCGCGGCCGATACTTTCCGGCCCAATCCCAAGCTGAACACCGCGCAGGTCATTACCCAACTCGGCAAGGGTGAGGCGCTGGTGTCGTTCCTCGAAGGCGACGGCACTCCCTCGATGGTCGATCGCATCCTGGTGCGTCCGCCGTCGGCCCGGATCGGGCCGGTGAGCCCGGAAGAACGCGCCGCCGTGATCAACAGGAGTCCATTGAAGGGCAAGTACGACCAAACCATCGATCCGGAATCGGCCTACGAAATCCTGCAACGGCGTTTGCAGACCGGCGCCGTGCCCGCGGGAACTGGACCGGCCGGCGCCGGTCAAGGCGCACAGCCGGAGAGTGGCGGCATTCTCGCGACAATCGGAAGCGCGCTCGGAGGTTTCCTCGGCGGCCTTTATGGGACCAATCGGCAGCGTGGAATACGATTGACAACGACGCAGTCGATTGCTCGGCAGGTGACGCGGACGGTGACCAACAAGGTCGCCGGCCAGATTGCCGCTGACCTGGGCAAGTCGGTCGGCGGCGCGGCCGGCCAAAGTGTTGGACGAGCGATCGTGCGCGGCGCGCTCGGTGGCATTCTTAGACGGTGACATATGACAGCATCCGAAGCACTCCCGGCGGTTCTCGACCGCATCGACAGCGACCTCGACAAAAGCCTCGACCGGCTGTTTGCGCTTTTGCGCATTCAATCGATTTCCACCGATCCGGCCTATGCGCCACAATGCCGGACGGCGGCCGAGCATGTTGCCGGCGACCTGCGCAGCCTCGGCTTCGAGACGACGGTGCGGCCGACCGAGGGACATCCGGTCGTGATCGGCAAGAGCGGCGCCGGGCAGGGTAACGGCCACGCGCCGCGCGTCCTTTTCTATGGCCACTACGACGTGCAGCCGGTCGATCCACTAGACTTGTGGAAGACGCCGCCGTTCGAGCCGCGCGTCGAAACGCTCGATGGCGGCCGCAAGATCATCGTCGCGCGCGGCGCCTGCGACGACAAAGGGCAGGCGATGACCTTCGTGGAAGCCTGCCGTGCCTTCAAGGCGGTGACCGGCAAACTGCCGCTCGACATTACGATGATGATCGAGGGCGAGGAGGAGTGCGGCTCGAAAAGCCTGTTCGGTTTCGTGCGCGACAATGCGGCGGAGCTCAAGCGCGATCTGGCGCTCGTCTGTGACACCGGCATGTGGGACGCGCAGACGCCGTCGATCACCACCTCGCTGCGCGGCCTTGTGTACGAAGAGGTGCGGCTGACCTGCGCCGACCGCGACCTGCATTCGGGCTTATTCGGCGGTGCGGCGCGCAATCCGATCCACGTGCTTGCGGATATATTGTCCGCCATGCATCGGCCGGACGGCTCGGTCGCTATTCCCGGCTTCTATGACGGCGTCCGTGAGTTGCCGGCGGACATCAAAGCCGATCTTCAAGGGCTTGGATTGACCCCGGAAAAATTCCTCGGCCCCATCGGTTTGAAGATTCCGGCCGGCGAAAAGGACCGTTTGCTCATCGAGCAAATCTCGACGCGGCCGACCGCCGAGGTCAACGGTATTTTGGGCGGCTATACCGGCGAGGGCGCCAAGACCGTCATCCCGGGCAAGGCGATGGCCAAAGTCTCGTTTCGCCTTGTGGGCGCGCAGGACCCTGAAAAGATCCGCGCCGCTTTCCGCGAATTCGTCCGTTCACGCGTGCCAGCGGATTGTTCGGTGGAATTCGGCAACCACACCAGCGCGCCGGCCTTCGACGTGGCGTTCGACAATCCGGCGTTGAGCAAGGCGCGCACGGCGCTGGCCGAGGAATGGGGCAAGAAGGCCGTGACAGTCGGCGCCGGCGGCTCGATCCCGATCGTCGGCGACTTCAAGAGCGTGCTCGGCATGGACACGCTCATGGTCGGCTTCGCGCTTGACGACGACCGCGTCCATTCGCCCAACGAGAAATACGATCTGAAATGCTTCCATAAAGGCATTCGCAGCTGGGCGCGCATTCTCGCGGCGCTCGCTAGATAGCGTTCGGCAATGCTCGTCATTGCGAAAAGCAACCCGACAAGCAATGACGCGAGAGGAGGGACGTCATGAAGTTTGCGCGCTTTGCTATGGCCGCCTGCGCTCTCGCGCTCGGCTCACTTCCCGCTTCCGCGGCGGGTGTCGATAAGCTTTACATCCTTTATTGCGGCGAGGCGTCGGCAACCGATCAGTCGCGCTGGTCGCCCGGCGTTAATGTCGGCGTGCCCATCGAGCTTTCCGACAATTGCTATCTCATCCATCACGCACAGGGCTGGTTCCTGTGGGATACCGGCCTGGCAGATGCGGTCGCCGCAACGCCCGAGGGTGTGACGGCAGCGAACGGAGCCTTACGGCTCAAGCGGGCCAAGACGCTGGCGGCGCAACTTGATGCGCTCGGCGTCAAGCCTGCCGACATCAAGGGAATGGCGATCTCGCACACCCATCCCGACCACATCGGCAACGTCGAGCTGTTTCCGCAGGTGATGCTCTATGTGCAGAAGGCCGAGTACGAGTGGCCGGGCGAGGGCGGCGCACCGCGCTTCAAGCCCGAGCACCCGGTGACGAAGCTCGAGGGGGATCACGACGTGTTCGGCGACGGCTCGGTGATGATCATCTCGACGCCCGGTCATACGCCTGGTCATCAGGCCCTGCTGGTGCGACTGCCGAAAACCGGCGCCGTCGTGCTTTCAGGCGATGCCGTTCACTTCAAGGCCAATTGGGACAATCGGCGCGTGCCGGCGATGAACGTCAGCAACGAGCAGACGCTCGCTTCGATGCAACGCATCGCCGACGTCGTGGAGAAGGAGCACGGGCAGCTTTGGATCAATCACGACAAGCCGCAAAGCGACGCGCAGAAGAAGGCGCCGGATTATTACGAATAAAGCTTCGAAATCAGGACAGGCGGTTGAAGCTCAATCGGAGGCGGCGCCGATCAAGCGGGGCGTGACGAATCGCTCGAGCCGGCCGGCACTGTCGTGCAGCTCCGACCAATCGTCGAAGGCGAAATCGATCACCACCAGGCCGGAGGTGGGCAGTTTTTCGTTGAGGCTTTCACGGGCTTCGACGTCGCCCGAGCCGATCAGTTCGGTGGCGAGATCGTGCAGTCCCGGATTGTGACCGACCAGAAGCAGCGAGCGGGCGTCGTCGGTTTCGCGGATGAGCTCGGCGAGCGTCTCCGTGCCGGCATTGTAGATGCGGTCGTTCTTCACCACTTTCGGTGCCTTGCTGAAAGCGGCTTCGACCAGGGCCCAAGTCTCCACAGTGCGTTGCGCCGGGGACACCAGCACAAGATCCGGAATGAACCGGTGCCGCGCCATATAGGCGCCAATGAGCGGCGCATCGGCGCGGCCGCGCGGCATCAGCTTGCGATCGCGGTCGCGCTCGCCCGGTTCGGGACGCTCGGTCTTGGAATGGCGCAACAACAGCAAACGACGCATGGGTGAAGTTCTCTAGAGCATGATCCCGAAACGTGGAAACCGGTTTTCGGAAAAGATCATGCTCCAATGTAATATCTAGACCACGATCCGATTCAACTTGATCGGATCATGGTGTAGCCGGCAGTCTAAAGCATGATCCCGAAAAGTGGAGACCGGTTTTCGGGAAAGATCTTGCGCGAACAAGCAATCTGGACGGTGATCCGATTCAAATGAAACGGATCACGGTCTAGTGCCGCGGTGTTGAAGTTCCTATAGTGGGAGCGGCGGACGGAACTTCACGCCAACCCTATACGCGCAAAGTCGTATAAAATTATGCCGCTCTGCGCTTCGAGCGCGCCGAAATTAGCCGAGTGATGGACGCAGCCAATCCCGCATCTGCCGATGGCGACACTTGGTACGCGGCGACCATGGTCGATGCGCCGCCGCGGCCACCGCTCGGCGCCGAAGTCGACGCCGAGGTCTGCGTGATCGGCGGCGGGCTTGCGGGTCTGACGGTCGCGCGCGAACTCGCCCGCACTGGTTGGTCGGTCGTGCTCTTGGAGGCTGGGCGCATCGCCGCTCAAGCCTCCGGGCGCAATACCGGATTCGTCTTGCCCGGCTTCGCCGCCAGCCCGGACAGCATCATCGCGCGGGTCGGCTTCGACCACGCCAAGGATCTCTGGACGCTGGCGCAGAGTGGGCTCGATTATGTCCGCAACGTCATTCGGCATGAACAAATGCCGGGTGTCGATCCGCAAGACGGCTGGCTCCATGTCTCCAGGACCGACAATGGCGACGAGCTCACGCGCCTTGCCGCGCTTGTCGGCGAATTCGGCGGCGAGATCGAGGGCTGGCCGACCGACCGCGTCCGGGCGGTGCTCCGTAGCGATCGCTATTTTCACGCGATCCACTATCCGCGTGCGATCAGCATTCATCCCTTGAACTATGCGCTGGGCCTGGCGACTGCTGCTGAAAGGGCCGGCGTGCGCATCTACGAGGATACGCCCGCCTTGTCGCTCGATCCTGCCGGCGTGCGCAAACGCATCGTTACGCCGCACGGTCGACTGCGCGCGAACTGCATTGTGCTGTGCGGCAATCTGCAAATTGCCGGGCTGATGCCGCAAATCGCAGAGACACTCATCCCGGTCACGACTTATGTGATCACGACGGCGAAGCTGGGACCTGGCCTTGGCGAAGCGGTCGGTTACCGCGGCGCGATCAGTGATTCCGACCTCGCAGACGGCCATTATCGCATCGTCGATGACGACCGGCTGATGTGGAGCGGTCGTGCGACCACCTGGCCTGGAAATCCCCGGCGCTATGTGCGCGCGCTACGGGCTGAAATCGGCAAGACCTATCCACAACTCGGCAAAGTCGCGGTCGAATATGCCTGGTCCGGCACGTTGGGACATCCGCTGCATCGCATGCCGCAAATCGGCGAGCTTGGCCCGGGTCTGTGGCTTGCCAGCGGCTTCGGCGGCCACGGGCTCAACGCCACCGCGATGGCCGGCAACCTGATCGCCCGCGCCATTGCCAACGACGACCCGACCTGGAAGCTATTTACGCCTTTCGAACTGGTCTGGGCCGGCGGCAAATACGGCCGCGCGCTGGCACAAGTCTATTATTGGACGCGGCGCTTCAGCGAAGCGCTTGGGGAACGCCGCGCTCAACTCGGCGAATTTGGCCGCCGGCGCGCCGCGCGCCAAATCGGCGCCGTGGACGTGGACCGGAGCGCCGTCGGCGCGCCGCCGCCCGAAACCGTGGCCGAAGTGACCTCGAGCGCCGAGGGCGGTCTGCCCGCTGGGGACACCGCACTGCCGCCAGCGGACGTCGAAACCGTGCGCATGGATATGCTTGCGGCGGCCGTCGAACCCGAGGCCATGCCGGATGAAGACACGCCGCCGCCGATGGCTCTCATCGCCGGCAACCGGGAAAATCCCCAAGATGAAGGCGCGTGAACGGGCAGGGCGCCTGTTCTAACGGCTTTCGCGCCTCGTCATGAAGGCCAGCCGCTCGAACAGGTGCACGTCCTGCTCGTTTTTGATCAGCGCGCCGTGCAGCGGCGGAATGAGCTTCTTTGGATCGCGTTCCCGCAGCGTCTCGGCCGACACGTCCTCGACCATCAAGAGCTTCAGCCAGTCGAGCAATTCCGACGTGGACGGCTTCTTCTTCATCCCGGGAACGTCGCGGATCTCGTAAAACAGCCGCAGCGCTTCCGCCACCAGGCGGTGCTTGATGCCGGGGAAATGCACTTCGACGATGGCGCGCATCGTGTCGGCATCGGGAAACCGGATGTAGTGGAAGAAGCAGCGGCGCAGAAAGGCGTCCGGCAGTTCTTTTTCGTTGTTGGAGGTGATCACCACGATCGGCCGCCGCCGCGCCCGCACCGTTTCGCCCGTTTCGTAGACGAAGAATTCCATGCGATCGAGTTCCTGCAACAGGTCGTTGGGGAATTCGATATCGGCCTTGTCGATTTCGTCGATCAGCAGCACCGGCCGTTCGTCGGCGACGAATGCGTCCCACAGCTTGCCGCGTTTGATGTAGTTGCGGATATCCTTGACACGCTCGTCGCCGAGCTGGCTGTCGCGCAGCCTGGTCACCGCATCGTATTCGTAAAGTCCCTGCTGCGCCTTGGTGGTGGACTTGATGTGCCACTCGATCAGCGGCGCATCGATCGCCTTGGCGATCTCGATTGCGAGCACGGTTTTGCCGGTGCCCGGCTCACCTTTGACCAATAACGGCCGCTCCAATGCAATGGCGGCATTGACCGCGACCTTCAGATCGTCGGTCGCGACGTAAGCGCTGGTACCTTCGAAACGCATGAATTCCTGCTCGGATGTGATCGTCGACGTGGCGGCGAGATTAAACACGCCGTCTTGGCGCTCACAAGCGGCTCAGGTGCGATCAGTTCCCGCGGCGATCCGGTCCGTGCGCGCCGTGCCGACCCAACAATTTCTGCCGGCCCCCGGCATGTCAGTCCACGTCGGGACTCTTGCCGTTTCTGTCGATGAATTCGAAGGGTCTTGGGTTCGTTTGGTCGACTACAGCTTTTGGTTGATGTATCGGCGAAGATCATCCTTTGCGGTTCGGCAGGCCAATCGATCGTCAAAAACTAAAAGAGCATAAGTGAATGGGAGCTGCACTCTGCGCTCGTATTTAGGTTGCGCGATCTTTCGGCGTTGGCTCGTTCGCGGTCTGGAATGGGAGATTGCGGCTCGGGTTCTCGTTGACGCCCATTCGATACGGAGGCCGATGAATGTCACCACAGGATCTCCCCGTCCAGGTGGAGGCGCCGGTTATCCGATTTGGCCGCATTAGGTTCAAAGCACGAGAAGAACTCCGCTCCGCGGGGGGCTCCGATCAAAAAAGGCCAATAAGCGCAGGAAGCCTAGACGCTCCGACTTCGCGATTTAGGTTCTTAGCCCTTTTTTGATGGGGGCTTCCGAAGCCGCACCCCGGGACCTCCGCCGTTCTCGTCGATGAACTCGACGCCGGCGTTCTCAAGGGCGCGCCGTATGGCCAGCTCATTGGCCGTCGTCAACGAGGTGACGTAGTCCGCAAGCTCTGCACGTCCAATTGTGTTCACCCCTAGACTAGCCCTTCTCGCGAGATCTGCGGCACTCCACTTCAGAAGGGCTCGTGCAGCGCGGATTTGGGGGCCGGAAAGACCTTTGTTTTTTTTACCATTTGACGTTTTTCCTCACAGCGCAGCGCGTACTCCAGGAGGCGTCTGATCG
>Ga0210410_10005175_pt1 | contig 11375 bp, 9 predicted proteins | sample IncBWC4MmetaG_FD_161058 | JGI IMG/M metagenome (GOLD analysis project Ga0210410, IMG submission 161058) | Forest soil microbial communities from Barre Woods Harvard Forest LTER site, Petersham, Massachusetts, United States - Inc-BW-C-4-M | ecosystem: Environmental > Terrestrial > Soil >... | reverse complement strand
AAGCGCACGTCGTGCAGAAACTCGCGCGTGTCATGGACGGTGCCGGTCACCTTCTGGCCGATGCCCGCCGCCGCCCCGGTGATTGCGTTGCCCTGCGACTCTTCGTTCTTCACTTTGACCGCCTGCGTGGCCATTCGCCCTCTTCGCCGTAACAGGCGCCGCCTGTTACTTATCTCTGGCAGGGGAGGAGGGATTCGAACCCCCATACCCGGTTTTGGAGACCGGAGTCCTAACCGTTGGACGACTCCCCTAAAAACCCAAAACCGCTCCGCCCCGTGCCTCGATCCAAAAACGGAAAGCTACTTAACTTCTTTGTGCCCGGTGTGCTTGCGGCACGTATTGCAAAACTTTCTGGTCTCCACGCGCTCGGAATGCTTCTTCTTGTTCTTGGTCGTCGTGTAGTTGCGGTTTTTGCAATCGCCGCACTGCAACGTAATGATTTCTCGCATGATCTAGCTTTCCTTCCGCTGCCCCGCCCTCGATTTCCCGAGGGGAAAAGCGCTACTCAATGATTTCCGTGACCGCGCCGGCTCCCACCGTGTGGCCGCCTTCGCGGATGGCAAACCGCAATCCCTTTTCAAGAGCCACCGGCGTGATCAGCGTCACTTCGCAGCTCACGTTGTCCCCCGGCATGACCATCTCGACGCCCGTGGGCAGCTTCACATCCCCGGTGACGTCCGTGGTGCGGAAGTAGAATTGCGGCCGGTACCCCGTGAAAAACGGCGTGTGCCGTCCGCCTTCTTCCTTCGTCAGAACGTAGGCTTCCGCCTTGAACTTCGTGTGCGGCGTGATGGAGCCCGGCTTGCAAACCACCTGCCCGCGCTCGACATCGTCCTTTTCCGTGCCGCGCAACAGCAGCCCCACGTTGTCCCCAGCCAGCCCTTCATCCAGCAGCTTCCGGAACATTTCCACGCCCGTCACTACCTTCTTCTGCGTCGCGCGGAATCCCACGATCTCGATTTCTTCGCCAACCTTTACTTTGCCGCGTTCCACTCTTCCCGTGACCACCGTTCCGCGGCCGGAAATCGAAAAAATATCTTCAATGGGCATGGCAAACGGCTTGTCGATCTCGCGCACCGGCTGCGGCACGTTCTTGTCCACCGCTTCCATCAGCTCGACGATGGACTTCTCCCACTTCGCATCCCCATTGAGCGCCTGCAGCGCCGAACCCTTTACCACCGCAATCGTGTCGCCCGGAAACTGGTAGGTCTTCAGCAACTCGCGCACTTCCAGCTCCACCAATTCCAAAAGTTCCGCGTCCTCCACCATGTCGCACTTGTTCAAAAACACCACGATGGCCGGAACGCCTACCTGGCGAGCCAGCAGAATGTGCTCGCGCGTTTGCGGCATCGGTCCATCCGTCGCCGCCACCACCAGAATCGCGCCATCCATCTGCGCCGCGCCGGTGATCATGTTCTTGATGTAGTCCGCATGCCCCGGACAATCCATGTGCGCGTAGTGCCGGTTGGGAGTCTCATACTCCACGTGCGAAACGGCAATGGTAATACCCCGCTCGCGCTCTTCCGGAGCGTTGTCAATCGAATCAAACGCCCGAAACTGCACCTTCGGGTTGTTCTTGGAAAGCACCTTGGTAATCGCCGCCGTCAGGGTCGTCTTGCCATGGTCAATGTGACCAATCGTCCCGATGTTGCAATGCGGCTTGCTGCGCTCGAATTTCTCCTTGGCCATCGCCTTCTGCTCCTCAGTCGAATTCAGAAACCGACTAAATTAAAACCTGCCTTACTTCTCGCCCTTCTGTTTCTTGATCACTTCCTCGGCAAGCGCCGCGGGAAGTTCCGCGTAATGCGAAAAGTGCATCGTAAATGTCGCGCGGCCCTGAGTGCGGCTGCGCAAATCCGTGGCGTAGCCGAACATTTGCGCCAGCGGAACCTCCACGCGAATCACGTTGCTGCCCGCGCGGTTTTCCGTGCCCTGAATCGCCGAGCGCCGCGCGTTCAAATCGCCAAACACCGGCGGCATATATTCTTCCGGAACGACGACTTCCACCTTCATGATGGGCTCGAGCAACACCGGCTTGGCTCGTGCGCAAGCTTCCTTGAAGGCCATGGAGCCCGCGATTTTGAAAGCCATTTCCGAACTGTCGACATCGTGGTAGCTGCCGTCGACCAAGACCACGGCGACATCCACCATAGTAAACCCCGCCAAAATGCCATTGTCCAACGCTTCGCGGATGCCCGCTTCGATCGGCGCAATAAACTCGCGGGGAATCGATCCGCCCACAACCTTGTCAATGAACAAGAACCGGTGTTCCTTGTCGAACTTCCATTTGCCGCCGGAACCACCCGCGAACTGTTTTGCTATGGCGTCCAGTTCGTCGGTGGACATCTCATGCATGTTTTCATGCGCGGCGCTGGGCATGGGATGCAGAACGATCTCGCAATGGCCGTACTGTCCGCGGCCGCCCGTCTGCTTGATGTATTTACCTTCGGCCTCGGCTTTCTTGCGAATCGTCTCGCGGTAGGCCACTTGAGGACGCCCTACATTGGCCTGGACGTTATATTCGCGCAGCATACGGTCGACGATAATCTCGAGATGAAGCTCGCCCATGCCGGAGATCAGCGTCTGGCCGGTATCCGGCTCGGTGGACACGCGGAACGTGGGGTCTTCCTGCGCGAGCCGTTGCATGGCCACCCCCAGCTTGTCCTGGTCCGCTTTGGTTTTCGGTTCGATGGCCACGGAGATAACCGGGGCGGGAAAATCGATCGATTCGAGAATCACTTGTTTCTGTTCATCGCAAAGCGTGTCGCCAGTGATAACGCTCTTCAAGCCCACGCATGCACAGATGTCTCCGGCATACACGGCCTCAATCTCTTCGCGCTTGTTGGCATGCATTTGCAGCAGGCGGCTGATTCGCTCCCGCGTGCGCTTCCCGGGGTTGTAAACATAGCTGCCGGATTGCAACACTCCGGAATAAACGCGAATGTAGGTGACATGTCCGACGAACGGGTCGGACATAATCTTGAAAGCCAGCGCAGAAAACGGTGCGTCATCCGCAGCGCGGCGCAACACCACTTCGTCGTTCTCCGGATTCACGCCTTCGAGCGGCGGCACATCTACTGGGGACGGCAAGTAATCGACCACCGCATCGAGCAGCGGCTGGATGCCTTTGTTTTTGAAGGCCGAGCCCGCCAGCACCGGAACGATCTTCAAGAGCAGCGTGGATTTGCGGACCGACTTGCGCATCTCTTCGACGGAAAGCGTTCCCTCGGTCAAATACTTGTCGATCACTTCATCGTCGTGCTCGGCGATGTAGTCGACCATTTTGCCGCGGTGCTCGTCGTAGAAAGCCTTGTCAATCGCCGAGGCCTTCAGCGCGGCCGCTACATCGGGGCGCGATTCGACGAACGCCTTGTCCCAGAGCTTCGCAACTTCAAAAATCTCAAATTTCGCGCCGAGCGTCTCCTCGAGCCAGACAATCACTTTCTCTTCGATGAAATCGATGATGCCGATGAAAAACTCTTCGCGGCCGAGAGGAAACTGGAGAGGAACGGGGTGGGCACCGAGGCGCTGGCGGATGGTGCGGATGACGTGGTCAAAATCCGCGCCGGTTCGGTCCATCTTATTGACGAAACAAATGCGCGGCACGCGGTACTTATCCGCTTGACGCCAAACCGTTTCTGATTGCGGCTGCACGCCAGCCACAGAATCAAACACGCAAACCGCTCCGTCCAGAACGCGCAGCGAGCGTTCCACTTCCACCGTAAAATCCACGTGACCCGGCGTATCGATAATGTTGACGCGGTATTTCTTCCCGAAGCGGTCCCACGAAGCCGTCGTCGCAGCGCTGGTAATGGTGATCCCGCGCTCCCGCTCCTGCTCCATCCAATCCATGGTAGCGGTGCCTTCATCCACGGAGCCGATCTTGTACGTCACACCGGTATAGAACAGAATTCGCTCCGTCGACGTGGTCTTACCCGCATCAATGTGCGCCATAATACCGATATTGCGCGTGTCTTCGAGTTTGAAAGCCCGTCCCATGATCTGCTGCGCCGCCCCTTTGGTTTCTGTAGCCATTACACTTTCTTTCTTCAGTCCTTACCAGTATTCTTGCCAACGACCTACCAGCGATAGTGCGCGAAGGCCTTGTTAGCTTCCGCCATGCGGTGCACGTCTTCCTTCTTCTTGATGGCGCCGCCGCGAGCATTGGCCGCATCGATCAACTCGTCCGCAAGCCTATCGATCATCGTCTTGCCTGCGCGCTCGCGCGAATACTGCAAAAGCCATCGAATGGCCAACGACTGCCGCCGGAAGGGATTCACTTCCACTGGAACCTGATAGTTCGCGCCGCCAACTCGCCGCGTCTTGACTTCCAGCGTAGGCTTCACGTTCTCGATGGCTTTCTTGAAAATCTTCAAAGCATCGTCGTTGGTCTTCTTGGCCACCTGATCCATGGCGCCGTAAAACACGCGCTGCGCCGTCGACTTCTTGCCTTCCCACATCATCGAGCAGATGAACTTCTCCACGATGTCGCTGGCATAGACCGGGTCGGTCGCTTGTATCCGCCGGAAAACGAGTCCTTTGCGTGGCATTGCTCTTTATCGCTCCTTACAGAATCGTTTCACTTCACTCGCAATTTCTAGGAAGGCGTTTTACTTCGCCTGCGCAGCCTTGGGCCGCTTCGCGCCGTACTTGGAACGTCCCTGCTTGCGATTCTCGACGCCAGCAGCGTCCAGCGTTCCGCGCACGATGTGATACCGCACTCCCGGCAAATCCTTCACGCGCCCGCCACGCACCAAAACGATCGAGTGCTCCTGCAAGTTGTGCCCGATCCCGGGAATGTACGTTGTGACTTCCACGGAATTCGTCAAACGCACGCGCGCCACTTTGCGCAAAGCCGAGTTCGGTTTCTTCGGCGTCTGCGTGTATACGCGAATGCACACACCACGCTTCTCCGGGCAGCCCGCTAGTGCAGGCGACTTGGTCTTAACCAAAACCTTTTCACGTCCCATACGTACCAGTTGCGAAAACGTCGGCACAGTCGTCCTCTTCTATGTGTGACCACACCACAGTCACCATGTGCGCGCAAAATTTCCCGTGGCTCTCGCAAGGCGCGCAAACAAAAATGCGCGAGAGCACACATCTGTGCTGAAAGGTCTACTGCGAATCCGGAGATACAACCAGCAAGAAACTCCGTACGCACTCCAGAAGGCAGAACTACGCTTCTGGCTTCATTTCGGAGAGGCTTACTCGGCTTTGCGGGGCTGGCGCCCCATTCCGGCCGCTCTTCTGTCCCATTCCGTCTTACAATGTTCCGGGACCGAAGATATTTCCCTTCCAACCCACTCGACCGCAGAGCGGTCGCCCTCGTCGGCCTAGAAACACACCCGACAAAACGTAGAGTATAAGGAAAACAAGGTGCTCTGTCAAATTTCTTTCACAAGCCCCCAGTGGAAATCGAGCACTTCGGACGCTCCCCCCAGCGAATCTCATGCGACCAGAACCAAACGGACGGCTCAAACCGAGCCCGGTCACGGTTCCATCCCAGTATGCGCAGTTTTCCTGCGCCAACCAAGAACTTTATAAGTAATTGATAATAATAGTCTTAGTTCGAAGGAGCGTCTCTTTTTTCGATGTCCGCATAGGCCTTGGGCCACAAGCCAAAGGCCTTCAGCATGGCATCCTCATGCTGCCCAACCAACATTTTGACCGTCTTTTCGGCAGACCATGGCGAAGCAAACCGTTCCGGCCGGTCGGCAATCCAGTACGCCGTAAGGGCCATCAAGGTGGCGTCTTGCGCCAGAATATCGGGTTTTACGGCCTCCAGTGCGTCCGCCGCCGAATGGTGCGTGTATTTATATTCCGGCGAATCCTGATCCATGTTGATGCCCGGCAAACCCACCATCGAAAATGGAAGCGTGTCCGTGCCATCTTCCACCTTGTCGTCTACTTTGACCTCGCGAATTTCCGCGAGCGCTGAAGCAAACGGTTTGAACGTTTCTACCAAGTCGTCGCGGCCCCCTAGTTGAAAGGATCTGACCGGACCTTGGCCGTTGTCCAAAATCAAGCTGCCCAGATGATTGGCCATCTCCGCCTGATGCTGCTTCACATACGCGAACGATCCATCAAGCCCCTGCTCTTCTCCAGTGAACAAAACAAATCGAATCGTGCGTCGAGGCTTCATCCCACTGCGCAGAATGGAGTCCGCCGCCCCCAGTGTGCAGATCGAGCCCATCCCATTGTCTGTCGCTCCCTCGGAAAGATCCCACGAATCCAAATGCCCACCCACCACAAGCACCTGCTCCGGATTTTCACGCCCGCGAATCTCGCCCACTACGTTCGCGCTCTCCACCGGCCCGCTGGAAAAGGTATTTTGCACATTGAAATGCACTCGCGGCACCAACCCGCGCGCAATGTATCGCTCCAACTGCCCCTGGTCTTCAGCCGTCATCGAAACGACCGGCACGGCGAAGTCAGCATCGAAGCCCAAAATTCCCGTGTGCGTCAGGTTCATTCCCGCGGCCGTGCCACCGCCTTGCCCGCCGATCACCGCGATCGCGCCCGCTTTGCCCGCAGCCCTCAGAAAATCGCCAAATTGCGCGAACAATTGAATGAAACTCTTGTTCGGCTCGCCGCGCGTCACCACGAGTGCGACCTTGCCCGAAAATCGCGTCACGTTTTTCATTTCACCGTCGAGGTCGAACATGTTCACCGTGACGACTTCGCCGTCCGCGCCGCCAACAGCCGTCGAGCCCGTCCAACCCATCGCGTCCACATGCAGCGGCCGGCGAATCGGCGTCAGCAATTCCGCCTGCGCCGCACCTCGCGTCCACCCGCGCCACAATTGCCACTTTTCCGCGTGCACATTCTCCAGCCCCAGGGCACGCATCTTCGCCACGCCCCATTCCACCGCTTTCTGCGCCTGTGGCGACCCCGTCACACGCGAGCCCACGTCGTCGCTCAATTCGGTCAGGTATTGAAACGCATGAGAGTCCAGCATCCCCTCCCCCGCAATTTTCACAAGAGCGGGCTTTGTTCCATCTTCATTGGGTCCCTTGGCCGCGGACTTATCCTCGGCCCGCACAGCAAGCGCGGCAACCAGCGCCACCGCTGCAATTCCTCCGAAAATCTTTCGCATTCCCCGTTCTCCCTGCGCCTTCGAAGATTCCGCGCACAAGACTCTACCATGCCAATATTGACGCGCGAGCCCCAAAACTGCTTCGGCAAACCTGCTGCGCTTGGCCGATGGCCTGACGTGCTCGTGTATGGCCAGCAACGAGGATTAAGGCGCTGCTTTACGCGACTTCTCTCTCGCCCTACACTGCCTCGGAGGCCCTCGTGAACGCTACTCGCTTTTTTCGCTCCGCGATCCCCATCGCCGCGGCTTTATGCTTTCTGAGCGCACCTGCTACTGGGCCGGCGCAAGCCGCGCCACAAAAGCCCGCCGAAAAACTCCCGGAGAAAATTCAAGAAAAAAGCCGGCAAAACTCTGCAGCCAAGTCCTCACCCAAAATTCCCGCCGAGATCGAACTCCTCGAAACGCGCATTCGCTTTGAAACCGATGGTTCAAGCCGCAAAGAAGTCCACGCCCGCGTCAAAATCAACGACGAGCTCGGAGTGCGCCAATTCGCCCGCCTCAATTTCGACTTCAACCGTGCCTTCGAACAAATTGAGATTCCGCTCGTGCGCATCACGCACCCAAGCGGCGGGGTCGTAGACGTCCTCCCCGGCGCCATCACCGACAATCCCAATCCCGCCGTCGCGAACGCCCCCGCCTATCAAGACGTCCGCGTCAAATCCGTACGCATCCTCGGCCTCGAACCCGGCGACTCGCTCGAATATCGCGTCATTACTACCGTCTCGCATCATCCTCTGGCTCCCGATTTCTGGCTCGACCACACCTTCGACCGCAGCGGCGTGGTCTCAAAAGAAACATTTCAAGTGATCTTGCCGGCGTCGGCTCTCGCAAAGACTCCGATCATCGTCGTCAAAAACGAAACCGTCAAAAAACAGCTCGCGTGGCGCCTGTATCCGGAACCAGGCTGTGGCCTCTGTGGCCGTCCCCATCTCGTCCCGCCAACGGATGCATCGCTCCTGAAGCTGTCCAATCCGAAGCAAAGGACGGCAACGCCGCGCAATGCCTCACGGCCCCGTGCTCCCGCGACGCCTGACCAGCCCCTTCCTCCGTTCGAGCCCGGCAACATTCAGCTCTTGCTCAAGCCCTCCGTATCGCAAGTCTCGATGGAAAAGTCCGGCGAATCGGGCAACACCCAGATTTCCTATACCTGGCAGCTGAACGACGACGACGCGGAACCAGTTAACAGGAAAGAAACGTTTACATGGGACGATATTCCCGACATCGAAATCGCAAAAAACTCGCAATGGCCGTCGCTTTCTTATCGGCTTTTCAAAGCTCTCTCGTTGCCGTCCGAACTGCCCGACCAAGTCGTGAAGCTGTCGGAGCAGCTGACGGCCTCAGCCGACAAGCCGATCGCCAAGGTCGAGCGCATTTACGACTTTGTATCCCAAAAAACCAAGACCGTCGATTTGCCGCTCGGAGCCACGGGCTTCCGGCCCCGCCCGCTGCTGGACATCATCTCTTCCGGCTATGCCACGCAGGAAGACAAGTTTTTTCTGTTCCAAGCGCTGGCCAAAGCCGCCCATCTCGACGCACAAGCCGCTCTTGTCGGCCCCTCAAAAAAAGTCACCGCGCTCGTGGCCACCCCGACCGCCTTTGCCCACTTGCTCGTCGGCAACAGCGCCTGTAATTGCTGGCTCGACCCGGCTCTCGAAGTGGCCCCCTTCGGAGCCCTTCCCGCTTCCTACCGCGGCGCCTCGGCTCTAATTCTCGGCCTCGATAACGGACCTCTCACGGACGCGCCGCTCTCCTCCATGATCGTGCCGATTCTGAGTGGCCCGCCCTTCGCCTCGACACAAAAAGTATCGGTTTACGCCACGCTCGATGCCGACGGCAAGCTCACGGTTAAAGCCCGCTATTCCATGCGCGGAGACAACGAACTGCTCCTGCGCGTTGCATTCCATCAGAGTGCCGAGGAAAAACGGAGCGAAGTCGCGCAACTACTCGCACTGTCGGACGGCTTCCGCGGGAAAATCAGCAACGTCACTACGTCCGATCCCTATGAAACGCACAATCCCTTCACGGTCGAATACGAGATTACGCAGCCCAAATTCATCGACTGGACTAAGAAGCCGCTGCGCATTCCTGCGCTGCTCCCTCTACTGGGCCTGCCCGACGCGCCGGCAAAACCCGCCGCCGGGGCGCCGCCTTCGCCAATCGAGCTGGGCACCCCGCTCGATGTCGAAATAAACGCGACGCTTCGCCTTCCCGCTGGCACAATTGCGCAAATTCCCACCGGCACTTCCGTCGCACGCGACTTTGCGACCTACACTTCAGAATACTCGGCGAAGGAGGCGACCGTCACCGCCTCTCGACATCTCAATTTTATTCTGAAGGAAATCCCCGCCGACCGCGTCGCCGATTACAACGCCTTCCTTCGCGCCGTTCAAAACGACGAATCACAAGTCTTCACACTGGAACGCGCTGACACAACTCCTCTGGCCTCCAAAAAGCCTTAAGTTTTTTTGGTTTTGCGGCAAGAACAGAAAAACTACTGTGAATCCTTCTCCAGAGGTGGCTCACTCTTCTCCGTGAACTCCGTGACCTCGGTCCAAATCTTGCTTCTCGTACTGCTCTATTTCGTTCACTTGATCTGCATCACTTCTTTCTCTTTCGCGGCACTCAGATCCTCTATCTTCTTGGTTTCCGAGTGAGAAAGTTTCTCCAGCTCGTCCAACGACCGCTTTTTCTCGTCTTCGCTGATCTTCTTTTCTTTCTCCAGCTTCTCGATGGCTTCCTTCAGGTCCCGCCGAATATTCCGCACCGCCGTTCTGTGATTTTCGAGCACCTTATGCAGTTGCTTCACCAAATCCTTGCGCCGCTCTTCCGTCAGCGAAGGAATCGGAACGCGCACGACTTTGCCGTCATTCGTAGGATTCAGCCCCAAATCGGCCGTACGAATCGCCTTGTCGATCGAAGCCACCGCGCTCGGATCCCACGGCGCGATCACGATCATCGTCGGGTCCGGCACGGTCATGGTGCCCAGCTGATTCACCGGCATCGGCGTGCCGTGGTAGTCCACGCGAACGTTGTCCAGCAGCGTGGCGTTCGCGCGGCCCGTGCGAATCGTCGCCAGCTCCTTGCGAAAATCATCCACTGCTTTTTCCATCCTCGTTCTTGCGGCAGCCAGTGCTTGCGGCGTGTTCTCAAAAGTCGTCATAGCATCCTCAGCTCAAAAAACCAGATCGTTCGTTTAAAATCCCTCGGCTTCCGTTTCCAGTTTCATTTGTCAGTGAAAAATGGATTTGGCGGCTTCCGTCGGAATTCAAGCCGGCGTCACTTTGGAGCCTACACGCTCACCCATCACGACGCGCTTGATGTTTCCGTGTTGGTTCATGTTGAACACCACGATGGGCATCCCGTTGTCCATGCACAGCGAAATCGCCGTCGCGTCCATCACCTTGAGATTCTGGTTCAACACGTCGCGATAAGTAATCGCCGCAAAAAACTTCGCCCCGGAAACTTTCTCCGGATCGGCGTCGAAAATTCCGTCCACTCGAGTCGCCTTCAGTATGACGTCGGCTTTGATCTCCATGGCGCGCAGCGCCGCCGCCGTGTCCGTTGAAAAATACGGATTACCTGTCCCCGCGGCGAAAATCACGACGCGCTGCTTCTCGAGGTGCCGCATCGCGCGCCGCCGGATGAAAGGCTCGGACACCTGATTCATCTCGATTGCGCTCAAAACGCGCGTGAACACGCCCTCTTTCTCGAGCGCATCCTGCAAAGCGAGCGCATTGATCACCGTCGCCAGCATGCCCATGTAGTCCCCGGTCGCGCGGTCAATCTCGAATCCCTTCTGCCGGGCCCCGCGGAAAATATTTCCTCCACCGACCATGATGGCGATCTCGATGCCCAGTGCGTGCACCTCTTTCAACTCGCGGGCAATGGCCTGAATCGTTTCGCCGTGAATGCCAAATCCCTGTGGCCCCTGCAGTGATTCTCCCGAAAGTTTCAGCAGGATGCGCCGGTAAGCCAGCTGCGCGTGGCGCGGCGTTTTCTTCACGGATTTCTTTGCAGCCTTCTTCGGTCCAGCAGCCATGGCCCTCCGGTCAGCGGACTACAAAATCTTCGGAATTGTAGCAAACTATTCCCGCCCCCGCACAACGCCGGAGCCCCTAAGAATGGGGATAGGGGGGACGGTCGCCCGTCCTCCCCTCCCACACCACCGTACATGCGGGTCCGCATACGGCGGTTCAGCGAGTTGAGCCCTCGCGGGCCGGAGGTTCGAGGCGTCGTTCGCCACAAGGGCTTCGCCGCTCTGCAGGTTTCCGTTTCGGCT
>Ga0210410_10005173_pt1 | contig 11380 bp, 6 predicted proteins | sample IncBWC4MmetaG_FD_161058 | JGI IMG/M metagenome (GOLD analysis project Ga0210410, IMG submission 161058) | Forest soil microbial communities from Barre Woods Harvard Forest LTER site, Petersham, Massachusetts, United States - Inc-BW-C-4-M | ecosystem: Environmental > Terrestrial > Soil >... | reverse complement strand
GAGGCGTTGCTGGCCACCGAAGACCCGAAGCGTTTTCCGTACCCTGACCATCCCTGGCCATAGCCGGGCAGGGCGTTGCGTGCTTGGCCGATGCCGGAGGTGAACATGGAGCCCAGAAATCGCGACGGCGCAATGGTCTCGTCGACGGAGAGTTCAAGCTTCTTTCGCGCGGTCAAGGGTCCCTTGTTGAATGCCAATTCGGGAAAGAACACGGATCGCTTTCCCAGTATTGCGATTGTGGTCTTGAATTTCGTATCGGACGGTTGCTGTGAGGAGTTCTGTTCTTGTTTGGGCGTTGGAGTATCCGGAAGATCCTCGACCCTTGAGCGGCCTTGACCCATGACCACGCCGGGAAACGCCGCGACCCACAGGAGAAGGGGGACGCGAAACAGACGCGCGAGTGAATTCAGGTTTCGCTTGTGGATGGTCGGTCCGGATCGCAAGATATCTCCTCGTCTCCCGAAGTGCTCGACTCTTACCGACAACTCCTATTGCCGAGGCGCCGACCTGAGTGCGACATTACTTCCGCTCGGTTCCTTAGATGCACAACAGTGCGTATTTGACACCGGAATCGTGTAGAAGATGTCCGGGTTGTGGCGCTATCGTTAAATGGATATGCCGCGGGTTCCCCGTTCGTTGGGCAAAGGAATACGGCGGGTATCGGGTTTCCGCTGTACTCCTGATGTTTAGCGTGTGTGCTATTATCGGCTCGCCGCACATCACTCGGTTTCCCTATCCCTGCCTCGACGGAGGTTCCCATGAGCCGCTTGCTTAAAATTATCGCCATTGTCGTTGGCGTTCTGATTGTATTGGTGCTGGTCGCTCCTTTTCTGATTCCGGTCAATCAATTCCGGCCGACAATCGAACAAAAGGCTTCCGCGGCGTTGGGCCGGAAGGTCGAAGTCGGCAACCTAAGCCTCTCGCTCTTCAGCGGAGCGCTGGGCGCGGACAACCTCTCGATCGCCGACGATCCGAAGTTCAGCAGCGCGCCTTTTCTTACAGCGAAATCAGTGAAAGTCGGCGTCGAGCTGATGCCGCTGATTTTTTCCAAGACGCTGAACGTGACCGACGTGAGCATCGATAGTCCGCAAGTTTCGCTGATTCGTAACCCCGGTGGACAATGGAACTATTCCTCTTTCGGTGCTTCGGCGGCCAAGTCTCAAGCGCAGACACCGCCAGCCGCTGCTAAATCCTCCGCTCCCTCGCCCTCTTCCACTTCCGGCGGCGAATTCTCGGTGCAGAAATTGGAACTCAAGAATGGCCGCGTCGTTGTAGGGTCGACTTCTTCGCAAAAGCGCAGCACCTATGACAATGTCAGCGTCATCGCTTCCAACGTCTCGTTGACGTCGAAATTTCCGGTCACGGTGACCGCCGACCTTCCCGGCGGTGGCAGCTTCAAAGTCGACGGGACGGCCGGCCCGATCGACGAAACGAATACCGTGTTGACTCCCTTGAGTGCCAAGCTGACCGTCACGTCATTGAATCTGGCGTCGACGGGTTTTGTCGATCCTTCCGCGGGGCTTGGCGGAATTCTTGATCTCGACGCTACGCTGGAATCGCAGAACGGCATAGCCCAACTCAAAGGCAGCGCTAAACTCTCAAAAGCCCTGCTGATTGCCGGTGGCTCTCCTGCTTCCGAGCCGGTCGTCGTCGATTTCAACACCAAATACAATCTGACCAAGAACACCGGCGTGCTGGAGGCTTCCACGATCAAGATCGGTGGCGCCGTCACGAACCTCTCAGGCACCTATGAGGTTCCGGGCGATGAAGCGATTCTCCACCTTAAAGTTGAAGGACAAAATATGCCGGCCAAAGATCTTGAGGCATTCCTTCCCGCGCTGGGTATCAATGTGCCTAAGGGAGCCTCGCTGCAGGCTGGCACGCTGAGCACGAATCTGAATTTGGCCGGGCCCACGAACAAGCTGGTTACTACCGGCACCGTTGGTCTGTTTAACGCGAAACTTGCGGGTTTCGATCTCGGCTCCAAACTGTCCGCGATCTCGTCACTGACCGGCGTGAAGACCGGAAGCGACCTCGTGATTGAAAAGATGACCTCCAATCTGCGCATGGCGCCGGAAGGTCTGCAGGCTGAGAATTTCAATGCCGTCGTACCGGCCGTAGGGACTCTGGTGGGCGGTGGCACCATCAACTCTAAAAACGCGCTGGACTTCAAAATGGCCGCGACCCTCACCGACGTGCTCGGGGCCGTCGGAAGTCCCGTAGGGAGTGCTGGCGCACTCCTGGGCAAATTCGCCGGCGGAGGCAGCAAGAACTGCAAAAGCCAGACCACCGTTCCGTTCCAAATTCAGGGGAAGACGTCTGACCCGAAGTTCATTCCGGACGTCGGCGGCCTTGCTGCTGGCATGCTGAAGTCGCAATTGGGATGCGTGGGCGGTGCGATTCCGGGTGCGATTCCCGGAGCGAACGGTTCACAAGCGAACCCTGCCGATGCCTTGGGGCAACTGGGCGGATTGTTTAAGAAGAAAAAACCGCAATGAGCTCGGCTGGCGGATCGAGCTCTGTTATTTATTCATAACGCAGAGCGACCATGGGATCCACACGCATCGCGCGTTTTGCGGGAATATAACTTGCCCCCAGCGCTGCAAGCGCCAGCAGCGCGACCACCGCAGCGTACGTCGCGGGGTCGGTGGCTTTAACCCCGAACAGTATGCTGGTCAAAAATTGCGTGGCCGCCGCCGCTCCCGCCAACCCAATGACGATCCCCGCTCCCGCCAGCAGCAGTGTCTGCCGCAAAACAAGCCGTAGCACATCGCTTTGACTCGCCCCTAACGCCATGCGCAGTCCGATCTCATTCGATCGCTGGCCCACCACGTAGGACATCACTCCGTAGACGCCAGCCAGGGCGAGCCCGACCGCCAACCCGGCAAATATGCCAAGGAGCAGCGTACGAAAGCGTGGAGCCGCGACGCCTTCCGAATTCAGAGCTTCCATCGTCGTGAACTTCACCGGTACATCGGCGGAAAGTTCGTGGATTTTGTCTCGTACTGCCGATGAGATCGCGCCCGGTTGCATAGATGTTCGCACTAACACGCTGAGGTCTGTGGCAGGTTGCGGGTGTTGCTCGTAAGGCATGTAGATTTCTGGGGAAGGTTCTCTCGCCGGTCCGTGCTGCCGTATGTTGCCCACAATACCCACGATCTTCATCGGGTTCATCGAATCCAGTCCGCAGTAGATCGAGTGGCCGAGGGGATCCTGGTTCGGGAATGCTTGACGTGCCAACGCTTCATTGATGACTGCCGTGAACGCCGCATCATAGCTGTCCCCATCGTTGAAATCTCTGCCGCGTTGTAGCGGGATTCCGAGAGTGGCGAACGCTCCCGGTGAAACGACCGAAAACACAGCCTCAGGAGCACTGACATCTAACGCCGCGGGTAGGTGGTCGATCCAATAGCCGCCGTCCGAGAACGTTTGGCCCGGCGGAGCCATGGTTGCGCCCGCATCGAGTACTCCGGGAAGTGCACGCACCTCCGGCAGCAATTGTTTGTAGAACCGCGTAGCGCGCCGGGCACCCGCCAAATCCGAGGCGGGAACGCTGGTTCCTACGACCAGCACACGATCCGGCCGAAATCCTAACTCGACATTTTGCAGCGCGACAAAACTCTTCAGCAGTAGTCCAGCGCCCGCGACCAATACCACCGACAACGCAATTTCCGCCACGACCAGCGCTTGACGCATCCGGTCAGCGAGACTCCCGCCTCCGGCCCGTTGGACGCTTTGCTTCAGTGCGGTGTTGAGATCGACGCGCAAGACCTGCAGCGCCGGCGCGAGGCCAAAGAGCAAGCTCGCTAACATGGAAATCCCTAGCGTGAATAGCAAAACGTTGCTGTCGATGCCGGCTTCGGCCAGCCGTGGTATGTCACCAGGGGCCAGCGCAACCACCGTGCGGGATCCCCAGAAGGCCAGAGCTAGTCCCGCCGCTCCCGCGAGCACCGCCAATAAGACGCTTTCGGTGATCAACTGCCGCACGATTCGGCCGCGGCCCGCTCCTACCGCCGTGCGTATTGCCATTTCGCGAGTGCGTGCGACAGCCTTCGCGACCAACATGTTGGCCAGATTGGCGCATGCGATCAGCAACACCACGCCAACTGCCGCCAGCATCACGTAAAGCGTCAGACGGTAATTGCTGACCATCTCATCGCGGAGTTGCGTGACCGCCACGCTCTTCCCTTTGTTGCTGTCGGGGAATTTCTGTTCGAGTCGCGCGCCGATCGCCTTCATCTGTGTTTGCGCTTGTTCCAATCGAACACCGTTTTGCAGCCGTCCGATGACCCGATAGTTGTGAGCGGAGCGCGACTCCGTTTCGGGAGCGATGGTGTTCGCCGGATACCAGACATCGGTGCGGTCCGGAAACCCGAAACCTGGAGGCATCACCCCGACGATATCGAGCGTTTTGCCAGCCATCTGTACGCGCTTGCCAAGCGCGTTGGCCTCGTCACCGAAGTGCCGCACGCCATACGCATAGCTGATGATCGCAGCGCCGCCGCCTGGTTTCGCTTCCTCCGCGCTGAACTCGCGCCCCAGCGCAGGGCTCACGCCGAAAACGCGAAAGAACTCCGAACTAACCTTAGTGGCTCGCGCATATTCCGCCGTCGTGCCCGTCGTAGTTCCCGCGGTCACCGACGTATCCCAGCTGCCGTAGTACGCCATCGCTTCAAACGCCGAGCTTTGGTCGTGCCAATCGTGGTAATCGGGCCCGGATACCTGGCCCTTGCCTGCGTCTGCTTTCCAAAAAGATGCCAGGGTGACGATGCGATCGGGATCGGTGTACGCCAGAGGTTTCAACAGCACCGCGCGCACCACGCTGAACATCGCCGTGTTCGCGCCGATTCCCAGTGCGAGGATCGACACCGCCACCACCGTGAATCCCGGGTTTTTCAGCAGCATCCGAACGGCAAACCGCAAATCCTGCAGCAGCGTCTCCACCGCCGGAATCCCTCGACGCTCCCCATAAATCTCTTTTGTCTGCGCCACACCGCCAAGCTTGATCAGTGCGTTTCGCCGCGCCTCGTCCGCAGTCATCCCCGAGCGCACATTGTCATCGATGTGCATCTGCAGATGACTTTCCATCTCTTGGGCGAACGCATGGCCCGATCGCTCCTTGTTGAACAATCCGCCCAGTCGCACAAACCACGCGCGCAATCGCCTCATGACCGTTCCTCGCCCGGCGCCAGAAATCGTGCCAGAATCGCGGTAGCTTGCCCCCACTCCTGCGCCTCCTTTGCCAATTGCTTTCGCCCCGCCCGCGTCAGCCGATAGTATTTCGCTTTGCGATTGTTGTCGGATTGTCCCCATTCCGAATCGATGTAGCCTTCCTGCTCCAGCTTCAAGAGCGAGGGGTACAACGTCCCATAGTTCACGGAAAGCAGATCGCCGCTGGTCTGCTCGATGCGCCGCGCGATCCCGTAGCCGTGCAGCGGCCCCAGCGTCTCCAACGTTTTCAACACCATCAGCGCTAACGTCCCTTGCCAAACATCCGTTTTTTCCGCCACGGCATTCCTCTCCTATGGGAAACCCATATCGAGGGTCCCATATCTCCTATGGGAAAGCAAGAGGAATGTGCCATCGCCAACGGAAAGAATGAGAGTCATCGATGACGCTTCGATATGGCTGGATTTAGCATTCCACTGTGCTGCCACTCTAGTAATTTTGAGTGGTTCGACTGTTCGACTGTTCTTGACTCTTTCGAAACTTCCCACTAGCCTCATCCGTCTACCAAACAACGATCGGGGATCGCGCCCTTCCGCGCCGCCCAATATGAAGGAGTTAGAATGCATTCCATCTTTCGTCGAAGCTCGTGGTTTGCGATTGCTCTTACCGCTGCCTTCCTGTTCCTGGTTTCGGTCCCCAGGCTGGCAGCGCAAGGGGGCGAGCCACAGTCCTTCGCCGTTCGCGGCGCGACCGTGGTGCCTGCCTCCGGTCCCCGAATCGAGAACGCTACGGTGATCGTTTCGCACGGCATAATTACCGCCGTCGGAAAAGACGTCACCTTCCCGCAGGAAACCTGGGTGATCGATGGCAAAGGGTTGACGGTTTATCCCGGCCTTTTCGATTCTTTCACCGACATCGGTCTCGGGTCTCCTCCACCGCCGGTTAACGGCGAAGGCGGCGGCCGACCGCAGCAACCCATCTCGCGCGGGCCCGAAGACCGTCCTGGTTCTACTCCCTGGCACGACGCTGCAGGCGAAGCCAGCCTCAGCGACAAGCGCATCGAAACGTGGCGATCGGCCGGATTTACCACCGTTGTTTCGGCGCGCAAAGGCGGCATTTTTCCCGGGCAGGGAGCGGTCCTTGTTCTCGCGGGCGAACGTAACGGCGATCTCGTCGTGAAATCTCCTGTCGCCATCCCGGTTTCGTTGCAACCCGTAGGCAATTTCACCAGTTTTCCAGGTTCTCTGATGGGCACGATCGGCTACGTTCACCAGGTGTGGCTGGACACGGATTGGAGCACCAGAGCCGAAGCCATTTACGACAAAAATCCCCGCGGAGTCGCTCGCCCTCGTTACGACCGCACCGATTCCGCGCTCGCCGACGCACTCGAAGATCACGCGCTGGTCTTGATCCCGGCCAATAATTCCGTGCAGATTCGCCGTTCCTTCGAGTTGGTCGATCGCTGGCACGTCACCGCCGCCATCTACGGTGGCCAGATGAGCTATGAGGTAGCGAATGAAATCGCTGCCAAGAAGCTGCCAGTGCTCGTCGATCTGAAATGGCCGGAAGCCGACAAGGATGCCGACCCTGACGATGTTCCTTCTCTTCGTACCTTGCGCTTCCGCGACCGCGCGCCCTCTTCACCCGCCGCCCTTGCCAAAGCCGGCGTCAGGTTCGCGTTCTATTCCGGTGGCGTCACCGCCGCGAAAGATGTTCTGAAAGCAGCAAAGAAATCGATCGATGCGGGCCTCGCACCGGACGCCGCGCTACGCGCGATGACCCTGACCCCTGCGGAAATTTTCGGCGTGGCCGATCGTCTCGGCTCCATCGAAAATGGGAAGATAGCCAATCTCGTCATCACGGACGGCGATCTGTTCAACGAAAAGACGAAAATAAAATACGTCTTTGTCGACGGCCGAAGATTCACGATCCACGTGCCTGAAGAATCCAAGGATCCGCCCAAAGGCGACCTCACCGGCAAATGGAAACTCGCGTACACCACCCCCGAAGGCGCCGAAGAATCGATAGCTGAGCTCACCATGGCTTCCGACGGTGCACTATCCGGCTCACTAACCAGCAAGCGCGGAACCCAGCAGATTCTTAGCGGCTCGCTCAGCGCCGATAAATTCACATTCACCATCAACATCGTGTTGGAAGACGGCCCCGCCGATGTGGTTTTTACAGGCACCTTGGACGGAACCTCCATCAAGGGCAACATCCGTGTTGTGGGGATCGACATTGACTTTACGGGCACGAAGACGCCTACGCGCGCAATCGCAGCGGAGCAATCGACAAACGCACAGGGAGCTGCCCGATGAATAGCCCGATGAACAGATCGCGTGCACCTTTGCTGCTCACCGCCATCCTCGCCGTCGCTCTGGCGCCTGTGCAAACGCACGCGGCAAATTCGCCGAGCGTAGCCAGCGAACCCGCCCCGATTATCTTGATTCAAAACGCCACCATCCTCACCGTCTCGCACGGCAATATCGAACACGGTTCGATCCTCATCAAGGACGGCAAGATCGCCGAGGTCGGCCCCTCCATCAAAGCGCCAAAGGACGCGCAGGTGATTAACGCGGGCGGTCAATTCGTCATGCCCGGTATCATCGACTGTCACTCGCACATCGCCATCGACGGGGACGTCAACGAAGGCAGCATCGCCGTCTCCTCTATCGCGAACATCGCCGACGTTCTCAATCCCGACGACGTCGACATCTACCGGGATCTCGCAGGCGGAGTCACCGTCGCCAATGTGCTCCACGGTAGCGCAAATCCCATCGGTGGCCAGACTGTGGTCATCAAACTTCGCTGGGGACAGCCTGCGTCAAAGCTCCCGTTCGAGGGCGCTCTGCCCGGTATAAAATTCGCCCTCGGCGAAAATCCCAAGCACTCCAACTTTGGCGGACGTGGCGCTTCGGCCCGCTACCCCGCCACGCGTATGGGCGTGGAAGAAACCATTCGCGGCGCGTTCGCCGAGGCCCGCGACTACAAAGCAGCGTGGGACCTCTACACCAAGCGCACCAGCGCCGGAGAAAAAAATCTGATTCCGCCGCGCCGCGATCTACGCCTCGATCCATTGGTCGAAGTACTCGAAGGGAAGCGATACGTGCACTCCCATTGCTATCGCGAAGACGAAATCCTGATGCTGCTCCGCGTCGCGAAAGAATTCGGCTTCAAGGTGCGCACCTTCCAGCACGTCCTCGAAGGCTACAAAGTCGCCGACGAACTGGCCGCCGCTGGTGTAGGCGCATCCACGTTCTCCGATTGGTGGTCCTACAAAGTCGAAGCCTTCAATGCCATCCCATACAACGCCGCGCTAATGACCCGCCGCGGCGTGGTTGTTTCCATCAACTCCGATGACGCCGAGGAAGCCACGCATCTCAACCAGGAAGCCGCGAAGAGCATGAAATTCGGTGGCCTCTCGCACGACGAAGCGCTCAAACTGGTCACCCTAAATCCTGCAATGCAGCTCGGCATCGACAAGCGCGTCGGTTCCATCGATGTTGGCAAAGACGCTGACCTGGTCATCTATAACCACGACCCGCTTAGCGCTTACGCGGTGGCCCAGGAAGCTTTGATCGACGGCCGCGTCTATTTCGATCGCCAGCGCGACATCGCCGATCGTCCCACCAGAGAAAAGGAAAAGAAGGCTCTGCTCGACAAGGAAAAGAAGGCCGCCGAGAAAAAACCGGACGCAGGCGCTTCGAAACCCGGCGAGAAGAAACCCGAAGAAAGGCCCAAGGCACACGCCGTCGCAGTTTCCGGGGATGCCCTGTGAAGAAAAACACTTTCGCCGCGTTTCACATCGTGACTTTGTGCTCATCCGTCCTGTGTTTCTCAGTGGTCGCCGCCGCGCAACAAGCGCCAGCCGTCTATGCCATAACCCACACAAAAATCTTCACCCTCGCCGGCTCGCCCATCGACGACGGCATCCTCGTCATCCGCGACGGCAAAATCGCCGCCGTGGGCGCCAATGTCGACGTTCCCGCAGGAGCGCAAGTGATCGATGGCAAAGGCCTGCAAGTCTACCCGGGCCTCTTCGACCCCGTCACTCAGATGGGCTTGAGCGAGATCGCGGCGGTCAGCGCCACCGTTGACACTACCGAAACCGGCGCGTTCAATCCCGATGTTGTCGCCGCCGAGGCTGTCCTACCCTCCAGCGAGCACATCCCCGTCACCCGCGCCGCAGGCATAACCGAAGTTCTCGCCGTTCCCGCCAGCGGCGGGTTCGATTCCCGCGGTTCGGTCAATATTCTCGGCGGACAAGCGTCCGCGATTAACCTCGCCGGATGGACCATCAACGACATGCTCATTAAGAAGAGCGTTGCTATGGTTCTCGATTGGCCCCAAATCCAGACGCAATCGTTCGATTTCGCGACCTTCTCGAGAAAGACGAAACCTTTCCCGGAGGCCAAGCAAGAACGCGATAAGCAGGTCGACGAACTTGCCGACTGGCTGGACAACGCTCGCCACTACGCGCAAGCCTGGGGCCACGGCGGTCCCGCCGAATATCGACGCGATCTAAAATTGGAAGCACTCGTCCCGGTCATTCGCGGCGAACTTCCGGTCCTTGTTTTCGCGAATCGCGCTCGCGACATCCGCAACGCCGTGGAGTTCTGCGACAAGCAGAAAGTAAAAATGATCCTGGCAGGCGGCGCCGAAGCCTATAAGGTGAAAGAGCTTCTGCGCTCCAAGAGCATTCCGGTCATCCTACAACCCACGCTCACTGCGCCTCTCGACGAAGACGAACCATACGACCGCTCGCTCTCGCAGCCCGCCGAACTCGTCGATGCCCGCGTCAAGATCGCCTTCGGCAGCTTCGACAATTCCTTCGCGCGGCGTCTCGGCCAGCAAGCCGCCAACGCCGTCGCCTACGGCCTGCCCTACGACGAAGCCCTAAAAGCCGTAACTCTCTACCCCGCGCAAATCTTCGGCCTCGCCGATCAAATCGGCACGCTCGAACCCGGCAAGATCGCCAATGTCATCGTCACTAGTGGTGACCCGCTCGAACTCACCACCGATGTCCGCTACCTTTTCATCAAGGGTCAGCTCACCTCCACCGACAACAAACATAAGGCCCTCTACGAGAAATACCTCAACCGTCCAACAGCGAAATAGCACAACCCCGAGTCTCACTTCTTTGTCGGGGTGCAGCGCAGCACCGCTGCGCCCCTACTAGGCAAGATCCATGCCCCAACCACGCACGAATGCCACCTCAACCCGCAGCGGGCCTCCAAAACGATTCCCGCGAAACCACAAAACCTTCCCGCGCCACGCCCGTCAAAAACGCTAGAATCGCGTTTCCGAGTGGGGTGTTCATGGAAATTCTGCTGCAAGATCTTCGCTACGCTTTCCGCCTCCTGATTAAAAGTCCGTCCTTCACCGCGATCGCCGTCCTCACGCTCGCCCTCGGCATCGGTGCAAACACCGCAATCTTCAGCGTCGTTAATGCCGTTCTGCTGCGCCCGCTCGCCTTTCGCGATTCCTCCCGCATTATGCTGATCGCTGAAAAGAGCAAATTTCCCGATCCCAGCGTCTCCTACCAGAATTTCATCGACTGGCGTGACCAGAGTCATGCGTTCGAATCCGTCGAGGGTATGCGCAGCTCCACGATCACCCTCACGGGTGCCGGCGAACCCGAGCGCCTCAATGCGCGCTGGGTAACCTCGGGGCTTTTTTCCCTTCTCGCTGTAAACGCCCATCTCGGCCGTACCTTTCGCGCCGACGAGGACCGCGCTGGCGGCGCACCCTCGGTGGTCATGAGCTACGGCTTGTGGCGCCGCCGTTTTGGCGGCGCCACAGATGTGCTCGGCAAATCCATCGATCTCGACTCCACTCCTTACACCGTCGTGGGTGTGCTCCCTCGCAGCTTCGAGTTCCTCCGCGCCGATGACGTCTATCTTCCGTTCACGCCTTGGGCAAGAACCCTTCCCGACGATCGCAATTGGCATCCAGGTATCTTCGCCGTTGGCCGTCTTAAACTCGGTGTTTCACGGGAGCAAGCGAACACCGAAATGGTCACGATTACAAAACGGCTGGAAGAGCAATACCCCATCTACAACACCGGCACCAGCGCCGACGTCATTCCTTTGCAGGAACAAGTAGTCAAAAACACTCGCCCGGCCTTGCTTCTCCTTGTCGGGGCCGTTAGCTTCGTGCTTCTCATCGCCTGCGCCAACGTCGCCAATCTTCTCCTTGCCCGCGCCGCTTA
>Ga0210410_10005172_pt1 | contig 11380 bp, 8 predicted proteins | sample IncBWC4MmetaG_FD_161058 | JGI IMG/M metagenome (GOLD analysis project Ga0210410, IMG submission 161058) | Forest soil microbial communities from Barre Woods Harvard Forest LTER site, Petersham, Massachusetts, United States - Inc-BW-C-4-M | ecosystem: Environmental > Terrestrial > Soil >... | reverse complement strand
AAAGAATGGTCGGGTAATTTTTCTGCTAACAGCACGGCTAAGTTGGCTAATAGTGCAAACTCAACCATGAATATAAGTGTAGCGCAAATGTGCCAAACCACATGGAACCAAAGTGGTGGTGGCTCTCCTTCTTATAATAGTTTGTGCCCAAGTAGTTCTGTTACGGGTTGTGTAGCTACCGCTATGGCACAGATAATGAAATATTGGAATTATCCGGCACATGGTACAGGCTCAAGTTCTTATTGCGATTGTAAAGTTGATTCGTTAGCGGGTACTCCGTTTACAAATAATTACGGAACACTATCGGCTAATTATGGTGCAACAACTTATAGCTGGTCGGCTATGCCTTTAGCTTCTTCAAGTTCGGCGGTTGCTACATTAATGTATCAATGCGGAGTAAGCGTTGACATGGATTATGCCCCCAGTGGAAGTGGTGCCTGGGTTATTACAGCCGACGATTCTATTTGCGCGCAAACATCTTATGTAAAATATTTTAATTATAATCCATATACTATTAAGGGCTTGTTACGTTCAAATTATAACGATGCTATTTGGACACAATTAATGGTTAATGAATTAGTAAACGGCAGGGTAGTTCAGTATGTTGGCGATGATCCAACACAAGGAGGACACACCTGGGTGTTAGATGGAGTTGACACGAATAGTTTTTTTCATATGAATTGGGGTTGGGCCGGTTCAGATGATGGTTTTTATGCTTTAAATAATCTGCAAACTTCGGGTGGTTTTAATCCTTCGGTATATCACGAAGCCGTTATTGGAATTGAACCTTTGCCTCCTCATGCAGTTGATGCGGGCGTAACTAATGTTTTAAATCCTAATCAAACAGTTTGTTCAACAAACTTTGCTCCCAGTATTGTTTTACAAAATTTTGGAAGTACAACGTTAACATCGTGTACACTTAATTATACGTTGGATAATAATGCCACACAAACACAAAGCTGGACAGGCTCGCTTGTAAGTGGGCAATCGGTTAATATAACTTTACCATCTATGACAACTACTGTGGGCACTCACTCGCTTAGTTGTTATACCAGTAACCCAAATGGAGTTGCAGATAGTAATAGTTTAAACGACCAATCGGCAAGTTTTTTTACTTATGTTACATCAGTGAGCTCTGTTTTTTCAGCTAATCAATCTACACTTTGTTTTGTACCTGCCCCAATTCAATTTACAAGTACATCAACCAATGTAACTAATTACCATTGGTCGTTTGGCGATGGAGGAACAGATAACACAGCAAGCCCTTTACACACTTACACGGCATCAGGTGTTTATAATGTAAAACTAATTGCTTCTACTTGTAATGGTGTGTTGGCAGATACAATTAGCAGTACCATTAACATAACTACTCCTGCTGCTCCAATCGCTAACGGAACAACTACCTGTAGCAACTCTTCGGTTGTATTATCGGCCAGCGGCAGCGGAACTATTGTATGGCAAAATGCTACGGGCAATCAGTTAGGCACCGGTACAACATTTACTACGCCAACACTTACAAGCAGTACTACATATTATGCCGTAAACACAAATCCATCTGCATCCATTTATGGAGCACCTGCCTTAAACACTACATTAGGAGCCGGAGCGTATTTGAATGCCAGCCACTCGCTTAGTTTTAATGCTAACCAAGCCATTACACTTAACTCTGTTGATGTATATGCGCAAAACACTTCGGCACAACCTGTAATTCAGTTGCAAGATAATATGGGTAATATTTTAAAATCGTACACACCCACACTTACAGCAACAGGTAAAAACACGGTAACACTTAATTGGAGTGTCGGACCGGGCACAGGTTATTTATTAGCCGCTACCGGAAACAATATTAATTTATATCGTAATTCACTTTCATCGGGTTCTGTTCCTTATCCGTATAATATTGGTTCTTTAGTAAGCATTACGGGCGATGATGTAGACTCTTTACACTACTACTATTTTTATAACTGGCAAGTACAACAAGAAGCTTGTGCAAGTTCTGTCGTTCCGGTTACTGTAACTGTACAAACCTGTACGGGCATTAAGCAAGAAATGGGAAATGGTCAATCAATTGCTATTTATCCTAATCCTACTTCACAAAACATTACACTGCAAAGTGCAAAGTCTTTAGGGGTAATTAAAGTTTATAATGCTATAGGGCAACTTGTTGCAAAACAAGAAACAACTGAAAATACGCTGCAGCTAAATTTAAGTGCGTTTGAGCCGGGTGTATATTTTGTTTTAGTGGGCAACTATCAAACAAAAATTATAAAGCAGTAAGTGTATAAATCACAACTCGTAAAACTTGGTGTTGCTTGCCTCCCAGCCTACCAAGGCATTTAGTAAACCACCGTTGCGGTTTTTAGCAATAATTAATTCTGCTTTGCCTTCGGCAGGAATGTTATCTTGTATAAAGGGTTCATCGTATTACGATGCTCGATATGTAACTTATTTCTGCTTCGCGCAATCTTTTCTTTTAGCAAAAACATTAAACTTTACTAAAGCTGATTTTTCATAATGCATAACTAACATTCATTAAAAAATTTATATGAGTGGAAATCTTCCCACGCGAGTATATAGGATGATTTCCTTTCCTTTTTTTTACTTTTCTTTCATTTTCTTTTTTTTCCTTTCCTTTTCTTTGTGTACTTTCCTCAGGAGTAAACCCCGAGGAAACTAAAATTTGTAATTAGTTAATATGGGAAATCGCCTGTACAAGTGTTTTAAAACCCTCGTTGCAGCAATTTACACCGGTGTTATTCACGAATCCAGGAGTTACACTGCCCCTCGCAGATTTTGCAAACAAGCCGCCATAAGTGATATCTGTTAACAGCACTATTGCAAAATTACTGCACATGGTTTTTATATGCTGTACTTTGCGGCATTGATTTAGCAATGATTATTTAATTACTAAGTAATTATAAAGTAATGATGTAATAATTTTACAATATTATATATCTTCTGTTTTGAGTTGAGCACCTTAATTACAAAAAACACACTACATTTATATTTTATAATTAAATGTTAGAACACATAAATAAATTATCGCACATTTCTCTTTTGCTTCATGAAATGGCAAACAAGAATCTTGAACAATTAAACGGTAGGTGTCTTGTTGCTGAAGAATCACAAGACTATTATTTTGGAATGTTAAGAAGGCAAGCACAATTGAGCTATGATTTACATGCTATTCTAAAAAATCGTCCATCGGAAAATTTATCAACGCCTTATATTATACTTAGGGCTTTGTTAGACGATTTTCTACACGTTCTTTATTTGGAACACTCTAAAACTCCCGAAGAAGACATTATAAGAATAAATGCCCAAAGTTATAGGGATAATTTTGTAGCCATTAAAAATTTAACCAATTCAAATATTCAACAATATTCTGGAGATAATTTGGAGTATTTAAGCCAAGAAGAGATTAATAAAATACAAGCAAAGATAAAATCAAATGAAAGGCTTGCCAAATATTTAGTCGATGGCTTAGAGTTCAAATTCAAACAATTTATTCCAGTTACAGATATTGCTAAAATAGCAACGTCGTCCGAGCATTACGAAATGGCAAGGGATAGATCATTCTTTTTATGGAAAGGTTTTTCTTCTTTTGTTCATTATTCTAACTGGAGTTACGAATATGAGTTAACTCATGGAGTCGAAAATTTTAATCAAATGGAAGAATCTTTACAATACGTTTTCAACACAATTTATTTCTGCGCATATTATTTTAAAAGAACCAAGAAAATTGACATCTATGCAGACAAGTTTTTTCTACAAAATATGGGGTGGCCTCTATTAGTCCACCTTAAGTAATTGCAGTTACGGCTTAACTATCGCTAACACGATTTGAATAGCCGCAAAAATCGCAGAAATAACAATTGCCAAAATAGAAACCATGTAAGATTGCTTAGAAGATTTACGCGCCTGTTGTAAATTTTCAAAATCAATTAAATTCTCGTAGGCGTCACCAGTCATTATACATTTATCATAATCAAACTTCCCCTCATTTAAATATGATAGTACCGCAGATGTACTTCCGGAATAATAGTTTAGTGTATTAGTTACACCGTTTTTAAAAAAGTTTTCATAAAACCAAAATCTTAAATAACCTTTAAAGTTTTCGCTAATAACATGTCCCTTACTTTCTAAATGTGTTTTCATTTCACTGAAACTTACACCACTATTCATGTTATCTCTACCAAATTTAAGGGCTTCGATGTATAGGTTATCATTTTTCATTTATTAAATATCCGTAATTATTTCAATAACTCAATCTGAAACGATAACATTATCGGCAGCACTAAAACAAAAAACCCTCGTAAATTATTCATTTACAAGGGTTTTACTTAGTAGCTTGCGGTCCGGACGGGACAGCATATGGTTAAATTAGCTCATTAAATACTACCCCCTAAAAAACCCTACACCACTTACGAAATCAACAACAGCAACACTTTTAGTACCCTCAATCTTATTTAGTTAAATTGAAATAAATATAATAAAGTGGACTAATTATGGACTAGATATGGATTAAAAAATTTAACTTTATAGTATGGCTTCAATCAAATTTTACCTTCAAACAAAAAACAATCCGGCAGGTATCTACGTGAGATTAAGGGATGGAGTTGCCAAATCTAAGAAATATCCGAACGGTACGGGGATTGATGCTAAGGCAAAAACTAAATTTGTTATAAACCCAACCGATTGGAGCAACACAAAAGGGCAACCCAAGAACTTAAAAGATACAAATTTTAAAAATTTACATAATGAACTTACTTCTTTAAGTAAAGATCTATTAAGCCACTATAATAATAGCGTAGGTAAGAATACAATTAACTCGCAATGGTTAAAGGACTTTATTAACCCCTCGGTAAAGACAGGAGAAATACCTCATAAATTAACTGATTATTTTGATTATTATACACTACATAAAAATACAAACATTGAAGCATCAACCCATACTAAGTTAAATGCAAATAAAAATCTGATTGTCAGATTTCAAAAGAAAACTAAAACAGAGTACTTAATAAAAGAGGTAGACGCTAATTTTAAATTAAAGTTTGAAACATTTTGTCTTGAAGAAAATTATTCTCCAAATACAATTGCTCAAGTATTTAAATCAATCAAAACGATATGTTACCATGCCCAAACAAACGGAATAGAGATTAACTCGCAATTAACTAATATTTCTTTAAAGTGGCAAAAAGCAGAAAAGGTCTATTTAAGTCTTGATGAACTAGCAAAAATTGAAAAGATAAAATTAGATACAGAGAGTTTGAACAATGCTAAAGATTGGCTTTTAATTTCATGCGAAACAGGGCAAAGAATATCAGATTTCATGCGTTTTACAAAAGAGCAAATACGAATGGAAAACGGAAAGCATCTTATAGAATTTACGCAAGTTAAAACGGATAAAATAATGACTGTACCATTAAGTAAAAAAGTAATTACTATTCTTAAAAAACGTAAAGGTCATTTTCCTCGCGCTATTTCAGACCAAAAGTATAATGAATACATAAAAGATGTTTGCAAATTAGCAGGTTTAACAAACAAAGTAAAGGGAAGCGTAATTGATAAAGAAACTAAACGAAAGAAAAACGGAGAGTTTGAAAAGTGGGAATTGGTAAGCTCTCATATTGGGAGAAGATCATTTGCTACCAATAATTACGGACGCATCCCTACTTCTTTGCTAATAGGTGCGACAGGACACAGCACGGAAAAAATGTTTCTAGAATATATTGGTAAGTCGGACACACAAAAGGCAATGCAATTAGCTGAATATTTTTAAAAAAACCATATATTTATTAAGCATTTTACCAAATAGTAATGACAGACTTTAATCAAACGTTCGAAAATTATAAAAATTGTTATGATGATAATTTGAATGCTTTTTTACATAAACATAAAGATCCTGGTGTGGAAGAATTGGATTTTATCAAAAAAGAATTGGAGATTTGGGCAGAGGTTGAGTTTACTGTAAGACACGGGGGGTCTGGATATCAAAATATACCTTATGGGGACAATACAAACCATAATCAGAGAATCATACAACATTTGGTTAGAACAATGAGTTCAGATAGTAAGGATAACCTTGTCTATAAAAGCAGAGCAATATTAAAGTTTCTTGACGAAAAGTTAGAAAAGGATAAATCTGTTGCTGATAATAGTATCTTAAAATTAAAAAACAATTTCGATAATGTAAAGCTTGAAGAAGTGTATGATTATTTCAAAAGGGGGTTAGTAGATAAAAAATATTTTAGTGAAAATGATTTGTATTCTTATTTGAAAGCTGCTTTCGAACAAAAAAGTGTGCCAAAAAAATTGTTTAAAATAAAAGAAGCGCCGACAAAAAGTAAAATCATAAAAGTATTTAATGAGTATTATAAAAATATTGCGGGTAAACCATATGGTAAACAAAAACAATATGCAGCACTTTTAGGCGATTATTTTGAGGGTTACAACACCAAGAATGTAAGCTCTAATTTTACTAAGTGATTACGAATTCATTACGAAACTTACGAATACACTACTAATATTACTAACATCTTTTTGATGGTTTAAAGTCAAATTATATTGCACACGTTTTAATAAATAACGTGTCGCAAATGAAAAATTCAACGCTAATTCATGATTTCACGCCGGATGAAATAAATTCTTTGTTTCAAGGTTTGCAAAAACAAATATCTGAACTTAAAGAAAACTTTGAGCCCAAAGTACCTACCGAATGGTTAACACGCACCGAAGTTTCGGAAATGCTCAAATGCGATATTTCAACAGTACACAACTGGACCGTCAAGGGTAAACTCATACCATATGGAATCGGCAATAGAGTTTTTTATAAACGTAGTGAAGTAGAAAAGGCTTTAATCCCATTCGGGAAAAATAAAGGAGGAGGAGAACTTTAATATGCATAATCCTAACTATATTCTTATACCTATTGATCTTTGTTTTTTCAGCATTACAAACAGGTTTGAAAGACCATTTCAGCTATATATGCATCTAAAATCAAAGTGTGATGGGGTAATTAAGATTAATTCATCTGAACTTAAAGAGATTGCAAACGAGCTAGGTTTAAAGTCAACGAAAACCATTCAGAGTAATCTTAAAAAATTAATTCAAAAGAACTGGATTGGATACAATGAGAACAATGGTTGCTATTATGTACGGGGTTTTGATTCATTAAAGTTGAGAGAAAGTTTTACTAGAAGAACTGCGGCAGAATTCGATTCAAAGGATATAAAAAAGTTTAAAGCATTTTTAGCTGGGGCGGTAATCGGATACCTAGCTATTAGTCAAAAGAGGCGAAAGCAGAGGGCGGAACGAGAAATGAGACGTTCAAATCAAGCCCTCTGCAATCTCTCGAATTATTTTCCGGTTGCTGGAATGGGTCTTGCTAAAATACTTAGTATTTCATGTTCAAAAGCTAGTAGGTTAAAAATAGATGCTCGAAAAGCACGTTACATTAGAGTAAAGAAGAACTTTAACGAACTAACTATATTAGCGAACGAAGCCGCCCATTACAAGAAAGTTAATCCTGAAGCTATAAACAAAATGCGTTACCGGAAACAAAAAATGTGGGAACAATTGCCCGATTTAGTATTACCTTTAATTAGGTTTAAAAGACGGAAAAAAATGAGAACATATTAATGAGATGTTAGGGCATTTTAAATGAGCAACTGAATTAGTAGTATTAGTTGAGGATTAGGGGGGTATTATTATAGCTAATGTGGAAGGGAAATATTGGTTACAAAACTACAAGCTATTTAGAAATCCTACACGAAAGCATCATTTCCAAAAAATTGTTTTAGGCGCGCTGTAACAACATAACTCAACACATCGACAAAGTGTTAAAATTCATATAATTAACCAGTAGGTAATTTGCAATTAATTCGCGTCAGGAGAAAATATGTGCTTAACTGAATATTTGTAGTTGCCCCCCCTAGCCTAAATCCAATAAGCTCTTTTATTAGCATTCTATACTTGCATGATCAATATAGAAGAATAGAAATGAATTAATTCTCCTGAACCGGCATGTAAGTTCAATTTGTATACCGTATCATTATCAAAATATGTTCATGTTGGTTTACAACTATAACTCAATTAAAGATTGCTTATTCATAAATAATTCGATAAATAATTTGAATTTATAATAAAACTAATATATTTACACCAATGGAACAGGGTATTTTTGAAATTTCAATAGACAAAGATGTTTCGGGTGCTGAAATTGACAAAAATAATTTGTCAAATAAAGCCGTTAAATCTTTCAAAACCTTTCTTGAATCTATTGAGGAAATCGCTGAGATACAATTCAAAAACAATAATACAATTGATTTAGGAACAAATAAAATTGCAATTAAAGCAACCGTTGAGGATATAGACAAGCTAGAAAAAAATATTAAAGCTTTTTCCGAAAATAAATTACCTAAGACAAATAAGATTTATAAAGCTTTACAAGCTATTGAAAACGTTATTAGTGCTAATGGGATCACATATTCAGCAATAATAAAAGGTAGCAGGAATGAAAACAACATCACAAGCGTATTTAAAAAGGAGCCCGAAGTTATTGCAATTGCTACTGAAGAAAAAGCTGGTGAAAAAGAAAAAACTGGTTTAATGTACTTTACCGGTAAAATAACTAAAATTGATTTAGAGAGGCATCCCAATACAATTAAATTCGCTATTGATAAAATCAACAACCATACAATAAATTGCAGTGCTCAACAGATTTATAGCTTGCGATTAGGGCAGACAATTAACATATATTGTAAATTTAGTAACAGTAATGCAGATAAGATTAGTAAAGAACTAATTGACGACTACTCTACAGAAGAGTTTCAAAGTTTTAATGCATTTTACCAAAACATCGATAACCTAGAAGGGACGGAAAGGCTTAAATATATATACAGATTCTTTAATCAATATATAAATAAAGACGAACTTACGCGTGTCGCAAAATTTGCAAAAATATTTCTTTATGAATCGCACGACCCAAGTGTTTTGAGAATAATAATAGATGTCTTGAAACAAGTAAGTGATGAGGAAAAAATACAAGATGTATATAATTCTTTTCTTGAATTAATCAAGCAAAAAATAGGAAGTATAAATTAGACTATTTGTGCCAACATACGAATCAGTAAATAAAATTATTCAAGAATCATCGAATATTTCACTCGATGAAGACTTTGTTGGTATAGCTGTATCATTAGATTCAAAAGGAGAGGCATTTCATTGTGGATTAGCTGTAAACTATAATAAAAATATTAAACTTTTTCATTTTGATCTAGGGGATGGTGATAAAATTAAACTTGAAGACCTTAGTAAGTCCCAATCAATTTATTTTTTAATTAAACTTCCGATAATTAAAAGCGAAGAAGTGGAGGCATTTTTAAGCAAGTGCGAGTTAATATTAGATAAAGAACTAGATTTGCAATTCGGTTTTTTTTACAACGGGGAGTTCTTTGACCAAAATAATAATTTAATCTATAAATTAGAAAACCATAATGTAACAAATTGTGTTTTCTTTTGCATTACTATTATTACAGGTTTTTTAGTGGGTGGTGTTTATTTTAATTTCGAGGACTGGAAGGAAGATAATTTTTCTACTAACTGGTTTGAAAATTTTCTTCTAAAGTCTTCGTATCGTAAAGTTACCAAAGAACAATTGCAAGGTTTGATGGGCATCCTAAGAAGAATCCCCCCCCATGATTACTTTTCTTCGGGGGAAATCAAAGCTTTACCAATAACAAAAAAAGCAGTTTTAGAATATACAGAACATGTTCGAAAGGTTTTTCAAGAAAGATTTCCACAAAAAATAGAAACAAAAAGTAAGGAAGTAAATAGCTAAAACATTTTTAGCAATTTTATTCGCAATTCACTATATGTAAGAAATTTACATTTTTTGTACTTTTTAAAGCAATTTAAAGGTTGTATGTTTGAAATACTAAATACCAATATAAATTATGGCTAATATAAACGACTATAAAGTTATTTCTAAGAAGAGTTTAAAATACTTTGAACTTCTAGAAAAGGAATTGGAGAAAACTTTCCCTGATCTCGAAATTAAAAACAAAGAAAGAATCGGTTTTTACCTTTTTATATTGGAAAATCTCACCAATTTGAAAGAAACTTTGGATTTAGCAGATATTGTAACCGACACAGATTTTAATAGAATAATTTTCGGAGATGCCTATGATGATTGTGGTGTAGACGCAGTATTTATAAATGAAGATGACAATACAATAAACCTCTTCAATTTTAAATATCGAGAAAAATATAAAGTAGGAACACAGAGTATTAATGAAACGATATTATCTACAAAATTCATTAATGCTTTAATCACAGAAGATACTTCAAGTCTTCAAAGTAAAACTAAAAAACAAGCCGATTTAATTATTGATAAGTTAGTAAATAGTAATGATGTTTGGAAGCCAATTTTATTTGTAGTTAGCAACGAAGATTTTGAATTGGATAAAACGGACTCTAATTTAAACCAACTTGAAAAAGTTTATGGTTTAGATATTATTCCCATTGGATTAAATAAAATTAGTGAATTTATCTCTTTAAGACCTGAGCCTGTAAATGCAGAATTAATTATTGATAATGATGCTATAATGTCGTTTTCTGAAAGCTCAATTTCTTCTTCCAGATCCTATATACTAAGACTTCCAATAAATGAAGTTGTAAGAATTACATGTAACGAAAAGGAATTAAGAAATAAATATAATATTGAAAATGTATCTGACTTAAAAAACGCTAAACTAGATTACTCTGTATTGTTTGATAATGTTAGGGGGTTAGTATTAAAATCAAAATTCAATAAAAACATTTCAGATACTTTAAAGGAGGAACCCTCTAAATTTTTTATGTATAATAATGGATTGACTATTACAGCTAAGGACATAACTGCTGAACCAGTCAATGCAAATAAAAAAGTTAGACTTTCTATTAAATCAATTCAAGTTCTTAATGGGGGGCAAACCTTGAGGACAATTCATTCTTTCAATTCTTTAGATAGCAAAAACATAGATGAATATTTATCTAATAGTGAGATATTGGTAAGAGTTTTTAAGACTTCCGTCGATAATTCCTTAAATAATAAAATTGCTGAATTTACAAATAGTCAAAATTCGATCTCAAATATTGATCTGAAATCCTTGCGTTCAGAGCAACTTCAGCTTGAACAGTATTTAGATGATTACAATATTATTTATTCAAGAAAGTCTGGTGATACAGGACTATCAGAAGATAAAATTTATGTGCATAAAATTAGTATGGAAAGATACGGACAGGTTTTATTTTCTTTAATTGGATTTCCTGAAAAAGCGTCAAATCAGAAAAAACAAATCTTTGACAAATATTATAACGATATTTTTGGAGAACAAAA
>Ga0210410_10005171_pt1 | contig 11380 bp, 11 predicted proteins | sample IncBWC4MmetaG_FD_161058 | JGI IMG/M metagenome (GOLD analysis project Ga0210410, IMG submission 161058) | Forest soil microbial communities from Barre Woods Harvard Forest LTER site, Petersham, Massachusetts, United States - Inc-BW-C-4-M | ecosystem: Environmental > Terrestrial > Soil >... | reverse complement strand
AATCTTCTGGCTTCTCTTGTTCTTTATTCCGGCCTGGCTGGTTTGGCGTCGCTGGCGGCACGCCGTGGCCGTCTAGTCGACGCTCTAATTACTTCAGCGTCCCTTTAATTCAGCCAAGTCCAAACATATCGGCGTTAACGTTACCGAGCAACATCCGAATCAGGAGAGGCAATCGTAAAGTTGCTGGCTTACTCTTCGCACTCCCTGTTCGTTCCTTCCTCAAAAATGTATCGTACGAGGGCGCTCCCGTCTCTCTATCCTCCCGGCTGGCCATTGTTTTTCTCGATGCAATACTCCTAAAGAATGTAGGTGATTCCCCGTTTTCTGTGAGATTCTGTAGAAAACTTGCGTTGCCCTTTCTTCACATAATTTTGAATTTCCTGTAAATTCTTTTGAATCATACACCTCTAGAAAAGCACTCATTCAGTCCACCGCTGGCACAACTATTGCTCTCTTCCAAGGCAACTTACAAGATTGGCTTCCCGGGGTGGCCGGATCCGAACCTCGACTCGGTTCCGGTTTTTTGGGGGGTCAGCTTAGAAAAGGGGGCTTGCACCAGCCCCCTTTTTCATTTCGGCCTTCGTTCTTCGTGGTGGTTGGCGGGTGCGGGACTTCAGCTTCCCGCGGGTGTGTCGTTCGAAGTGGTTTCGATCAGAGGGTCCGATCCGTTAGTTAGGACCCTCTCACTGTTCTGACGTCGCCCTCTCTCTGATTTCGCCCTGTCTTTCCCCCTGCTTCGAGACAAACCCTAAGTCGTGGGGCCACGCCGTGCCCGCTCCGCCGCTGGTCTCATCCCGCCATGCAAAACCGCGCGCACGATCCCTCTACGTATCTCAGCATTTGGAGACGAAACGAACCTCTCGGTCAAACTCGCTCGCACAAGTCTCCCTGTGCTCTTCGACCCAGCATGTTGTTCTTTGGACGGCTGCCCAAAAAAATGAGCGGCCGGTGGGGGGACCGGCCGCTCGGGCGTGGGGGATGGAGGGTCTTGCAACCTGAAGTCAGTTCACAACTTCCGCGTGTTCCACTGCGCTCGCGAGCAGCGGGACGGCAGGAGCAAGCTCAAACCTTCTTACTCCGGAAGCCGCAACCAACTCCCGATTACAGTTCCCATTCTGCCCTCGGCCCTCTCCTCCGTCGATAGCCCGACGGGTACATTCTTCTCAGTACTTCCCCGTACCCTTCTGGGGTTCTATTTAGTACCTACGTACCTACGCGAGCCATTCGCTACTTCTCTCACGCTTATAAGAACTGCTAGCTAAAGATCTTTCTCGGTCCTTCTGGATTTGCACCGGCACGGCGCACCGGCTTATTTGTGCTTGGAAAGGAAAGCGCTTGCGAGGGAGATGGCTAGAGATCCCGAACGATTTGTTGAAGCAAGTGGAGGGCGCCCCGGAGCTGCTCGCGGTCATTTTCGGGGAGCGCGGCGAGGGCTTTGGCTAACGATTCCACGCGGCGCTTGCGGCCCTCCCACATCAGGCTGACACCGTTGGGGGTCGCTTCCAGGCGCACGCGGCGGGCGTCTTCGGTGGCGTGGCGGCGAACCAGTCTCGAGCGCTGGAGGCCGGCGACGATGCGGCTCATCGTGGGTGGGCGGACCTGCTCGGCATCGGCAAGTTCGCCAAGCGATCTGGGGCCACCGAAAACCAGGACGGAGAGAGCGGAAAGCTGGGCGGGACCGATGCCACTTTCGCGGTCGCGGACGCGAAGCCGCCGGAGCAGGTGAATGGCGGCGGAGTGGAGCTGATCGGCGATCTCCGTCGCTATGAGGGAAGACGACGATGGTTCAGGCAAGGTGGTTTCTTCGGCAGTCCGCGAGGCGGGGCGTTCGCGTGGGGCCAAGCGGTCGACTCGGGCAGTGGCTCCCGAAGATGGCACGGGGTCGAGGGGAGGGACTGACGAAGGAGCGCTCCGAGATAGGACCGGAGTGACGTCGCCGGGCGGAGAGGATTTTCCAGCGGAGCGGTTTTTGTGCTTGACAGGCGGCATAAAATATAGTTAGCTATGCTAACTAATTTTCTCGCGGAGGTAAAGGAAAATGTGCGCTTCGACAGCAAACCTGGGAATCACCGACATCGGGCAAATCTCGATCATCGTAAAGGACATAGAGCGCGCCACGGCATTCTACCGCGACGTGCTGGGCTTGCCGCTGCTATTCACGGTGCCCAGCATGGCGTTTTTTGATTGTGGCGGAGTTCGGCTAATGCTGGGCACGGCATCATCGCCGGAATACGACCACCCCAGTTCGATCTTCTATTTCCGCGTGGCGGACGTACAAGCCGGATACCGGCGGCTGGTGGAGCACAGCGTGGAAATCGTTGCGCCGCCGCGGCTCATCGCACCGATGCCCACGCACGATTTGTGGATGACAGCGTTTAAGGACAGCGAAGGAAACACTCATCAGTTGATGAGCGAAGTGCCGCGGACGGCGTAGCAAGAGTCAAGACTTCCGCCCATAGAAACCAAAAGACACCCGCCGAGGAGCGCATGCATGGGAGAGTGGCTGCCGCTTACTGACGGCGGACTTGGTGGTGTATCAAGATCTTTTCCACAGCTGGCGCTAGAGACGGTGTGAGAGTTTATTTGCCGCTAAGGGCGCTGAGTGCGTTTAAGGAGCTGTTCGATTTCGACCGTTAGCCCGCCGGGTCCTTTCAGGTAGGCGGAGCGTGTGCCCCACGGCCGATCTTGCGGTGCCTCGATGGTTTCCGTGCCGCGGGACGTAACGCTGCGATAGTCTGCGCGCAATCCTCACTATCAAAGCCAAGTGTAAGCGTGCTATCCGCGGGTGCGGCGCCCAGAATCACTCCAAATTCGCCAAAGCCCAGCCAGCCCATGCGCTCGTTGTGTACTACGGGGGTGACCTGCAAACACCTGCTGGAACCAACGGGCCGCCGCCGGCAAGTCGCACACGCGGCAATGGACATGTGACACTTTCATGGGGGCCCTCTCCGAACAGGAGAGCAACCGAGAGCTTAGCATCGTTGTCGAGCGTTGCCATGCAGTCTAATACAGCAGCGTCTCGGAGGTTCCTAGAACCGCCCATTTCTTACCTGCAGGCTCCGGCACCTGGGTGGTGGCTTCAAAATTAGGTCGGCGGGTGGGCAACGGCACGGTGCTGGTGGCGCGCCTGCCAGTTGCGGACACCTCGCTGGAAATTGCTTCTGCCAGGGCGAAGGGGACTCGTCGACCCGTTTGCCGGGGCATTTCGCGTAGCCGCTACATTCCTGCCGCGGAGTACGCTATCCTTTCCTGACTATGCATGACTTGAACTATTTTCGGGATCATTTGGATGTGTTTGCGGAGATGGCGAAGAAGCGGAGGACGCCGCTGCATTTGGATGCGTTTCGCGTTTTGGACGCGCAGCGGCGGGAGTTGATTACCGCGACAGAGCAGTTGAAGGCGCAGAGGAACAAGGCCAGCGACGAGATTGCGCGGTTGAAGAAGGAGAAGAAGGACGCGGATTTATTGATTCGGGAGATGAAGCAGGTTTCGGAGCGGATCAAGGAAGCGGACGAGCGGATTACGCAACTGAATGCGACGCAGAGCGAATTGATGTTGACGATACCGAATTTGCCGCACCCGTCGGTGCCAACGGGGCATAGCGCGGCGGAAAATGTCGAGGTGCGGCGGTGGGGAGCGGCGCCCAAGTTTGATTTTACGCCGAAGCCTCACTGGGAAGTGGGCGAGCGGGCGGGGATTTTGGATTTGGCGGCGGCCACGAAGATAACCGGGGCGCGGTTTGCGGTTTATAAAGGATGGGGGGCGCGGCTGGAGCGGGCTTTGGCGAATTTTTTTCTGGATGTGCACACGCGCGAACACGGCTACTTGGAGATCTTGCCGCCGTTTTTGGTGAATACGGCTTCGTTGATGGGAGCGGGCCAATTGCCGAAATTTGCGCCGGATTTGTTTCGCATTGAGAATACGGATTTTTGGTTGACGCCGACGTCGGAAGTGGAGCTGCACAATCTGCACCGCGACGAGACGATTGCGGAGGAAAAACTGCCGATTCGCGTGACCGCGTGGACGGCGTGCTTCCGGTCGGAGGCCGGGGCGGCGGGAAAAGATACGCGCGGGATACTGCGGCAGCATCAATTTCAGAAGGTGGAGCTGTTTAAGTTTACGCATCCGGAGAAGAGTTACGAGGAGCACGAAGCTTTATTGGCCAATGCGGAGACGATTCTCGAAAGGCTTGGGTTGCACTACCGGACGATGCTGCTTTGCACGGGCGATATGGGATTTGCGTCGGCGAAAACGTACGACATTGAGGTGTGGCTGCCGTCGAGCGGCGAGTTTCGCGAGATTTCGTCGTGCTCGAATTGCGAGGCGTTCCAGGCGAGGCGCGCGGGGATTCGCTTTAAGCCGAAGGGCGGAGGGAAAAGCGATTTTGTGCACACACTGAACGGGTCGGGGCTGGCTGTGGGGCGGACGTGGATCGCGGTGGTGGAGAACTATCAGCAGGCGGACGGGTCGATTTTGGTGCCGGAGGTTTTGCAACCGTATATGGGGATTCCAAAGATACCGGCGGGTGCGGAGGTCTAGACGCCGGGCCCGGCAAACTGTGGTTTCTCCGCTGCAACTTATTGATAATATAGAAGTTAGGTCGGAATTGGGAGCGATTTCGGCAAAATGCAAAGGGCCATTACGCCGCGCAAGCTATTGAAAGTACGTGTTTTCGTTTGACTCCGCCTTTTCGCCTTGCATACACTCGCCACAGGGACCTAGTGCAGACCAATCTAATAGACCGACGGGGATTTACGGGTCGAAGGAATTGGTGGGGTTCCGGAAACCAGAATTAATGAGCTTTTTGGCGCGGATGATGAAGTTTTTGTTTTGGTTGCTGATCGTGTCGTGGAGCGTGGCACTGCTGCGGCAGGTGTTGGCGTGGATGTTGCGGGGGGCGATGCCGGCGGCGCAGGCGGATCAGGATGCGGCTCGCGCCGGAGTTGGGTCGGGGTCGGGCGACACACGGAATGGAGCAGCGGCGCGGCGATTGGTGCGCGACCCCGTCTGTGGCGTGCACGTGGCGGAAGTACTGGCGGTACCGCTGCGCGAAAGCGGGGAGCTGGTGCACTTTTGCTCGTTGGCTTGCCGCGACAAGTATGTGAACGGTGCACACCCGATGGCGGCAAACGGATAGCCAGCGGATTCGAAACCCCGGGTAGCTGAAATTTTTTAATCTTTAATAGATCGAGAAGTCGAGACGAGACGCGTAGAGGAAAGGACCGACGCAGATGGCCACGGTCGTAAAGCCCACAGGACCGCTCAGACAGATTGGCGCACCGCCGATGGTGCCGCGCATCGCTCCGCGCGAGGACTTGAATCCGTTTCGCATCGCGCAGATTCAATTTGATATGGCGGCGGAGTTTTTGAAGCTGGAGCCGGGGCTGCGGCAGATTCTGCGGACGCCGAAGCGCGTGCTGGAAGTTTCGATACCCACGAAGATGGACAACGGGCAGGTGAAAGTCCATACCGGGTTTCGCGTCCAACACAATATTTCGCGCGGGCCGGGCAAAGGCGGTATCCGCTATCACCCGAACGTGACGATCGATGAAGTTAAGGCGCTGGCGGCGTGGATGACGTGGAAGACCGCGATGCTGAACGTGCCGTTCGGCGGGGCGAAGGGCGGAGTGATTTGCGACCCCAAGCGCATGTCGAAGAACGAGCTCGAGCGGATGACGCGGCGGTATGCGAGCGAGATTTTGCCGATCATTGGGCCGACGATGGACATCCCGGCGCCGGACATTTACACCGACGCGCAGACGATGGCCTGGATCATGGACACCTACTCGATGACGGTGGGGCATTCCGTGCATGGTGTGGTGACCGGGAAGCCGGTGTCGATCGGCGGGTCGGAGGGACGAAGCGAAGCGACAGCGCGGGGCTTGCTGTTTGTGGTGGAAGAAGCGTGCAAACTGAAGAAGATTCCGCTACGCGGCGCGACGGTGGCGATCCAGGGATTTGGCAACGCCGGCGCGACGGCGGCGCGGTTGTTTGCGGAGAAAAAGGCGAAGATTATCGCGTTGAGCGACACGCGGGGCGCAGTGACGAATTCGCGCGGGATCGATCCGATCAAAGCGATTCGATATAAGGAGCGGTCGGGAACGGTGGTGGGGATGCCCGGCGCGTCGCGCATGACCAACGACGACCTGCTGACGATGAAGTGCGACATCCTGATCCCCGCGGCGCTGGAGAACGTGATTACGCTGCACAATGCGGAAGCGGTTAAGGCGCGGATCGTGGCCGAAGCCGCCAACGGGCCGACAACGCCGCATGCGGATGAGATTCTGGCGCGGCGCGGGATTACGGTGTTGCCGGACATTCTCGCGAACGCGGGCGGGGTAACCGTGAGCTACTTCGAGTGGGTGCAGAATATGGAAGGGCTCATGTGGGACGCCGAGGAAGTGAACGCGCGGCTGCAGAAGAGCATGGTGCGGGCGTTCCACGAAATGGTGGAGACGATGCGGAAGCATCACGTGCCCCCGCGGGCTGGCGCGATGATTTTGGCGGTTGGCCGCGTCGCGGAAGCCACGCTCGTCCGCGGTCTATTTCCCTGAGTTAGCGTCCGAGTCGAAAAATGCGGGAGTTGTCCTTCGCCGGCCGGCCAGTCTAAGTGGCTTGGCCTTGCGGCCTTTCAGAGACAATGGTCCTGCTTCTGGTAGAGTCACGCCTGGCAATGCTTAGCAAGAACGAGTTTCCATCCGTCTCAGGAGACACGGGCTCTTTCATCTGCCTGTCCGTTGTTTTGATTCTATCCTCAGCGTGCCGTTTGGTGTTCGCATGGATTTCGTTCATAGCCGGACTTGCCTCTGGAGACGGAAGAATCGTGGAAGACCGTTGGCCAGGGCCACGATGATTTTGCTTCTATCGTCCGGGATCGCTTTCCTCCTGGTCCGCGAATCGTGGTGGAGGTCTCCGGAGTTGCTCCAAGTGCGTTCGCGGTCTTCTATCCGGTTTATTGGCAACTGCCTTCCATTCGCCAGCGATTTGTTTTGCCTCCTTCGGCATTAAATTAATTGAGAAGATTCTTGTTGCGCGCGAGGAGCGACGCGCGTACATTCGCACATGCCGGTGCGCCATCTCCTCCGCTGGAGGGCGCGACCGGCAATTTTCTTCGAGGCGTGCTGCGGAGCACGAAAAATGAGCGCGAACGGACACACACAAGCCGCCCCGCCGATCTTGCTGACGATTTCGGGATTTGACCCGTCGTGCGGCGCGGGGACGGCAGCGGACTTGAAGACGTTTGCTGCGCATGGATGTTATGGAGTTGCGGCGATCACTTCGTTGACGGTGCAAAACACCCAGGGCGTGGAAGACGTGCACAATATTCCGAGCACAACGCTGAAGGCGCAGCTCGACGTGCTGGCGAAGGACTGCAACATCGCGGCGGTAAAAATCGGGATGCTGGGGGACCGCGGGAATGCCGTGACCGTGGCGGAGTTTCTGGACGCGCACACATTTGCGCACGTGGTGCACGATCCGGTGATGAAATCATCGAGCGGGACGGAATTGCTCGATGCAGCTGGCATTAGGTTTCTCGCGACGGAGCTGCTGAAGCGCGCGAGCGTGATTACGCCAAACGTGCCCGAAGCGGAGATTCTGACCGGATTGGCGATTAAAGACGTGGCGGACATGGAAGCCGCGGCGCGAAAGATTGTGGAGATGGGCGCGCGCGCGGTGATCGTCAAGGGTGGGCACATGGGGCGGCCGACGGATGTCCTTTTCGACGGCGCGGAGATGGTGGCGCTTCCCGGTGAGCGCGTGAACGAAGAGCAATTGCACGGAACCGGCTGCACATTTGCGTCGGCGCTGGCGGCGCACCTGGCGGTAGGCCGCGGGCTGCTGGAAGCGGCTACGCTTGCGAAGGCGTACGCGACGAAAGCGATTGAGAAGGCTTATCCGGTCGGGAAAGGCCGGTTGCCGCTCGATCATTTTTACCGGCAGAGGATCGAGCCTCCTGCGCGCGGCATCCATGAAGTGCCCCAGCATGGGTTGCATCCGGCGGCGGAGCCTGCAGCCCACTAAAGGCCGTTACGGGTGATGCGTGCCGCTCGGGCACGTATTTCCTTCCTTAGAGAATAATGCTTGGCTAGTGCGAAAGACGCGCGATGCGCCGGTAAGCACGTACTTCCCTGAATTGGCCGGGATCGCTGTTGTTTTCTCGAGCGATTCGCTCGTGCACACTCTCTAGGCGCTCCACTCCTCCCACGGCGCTCCGGCGCGCAGCAACCAAAAACGGCCGGGGGTCTGGCTGATTTATCGCCGTCTTGGGGGCCTTCGACCTGCGGGAGAGTCCCCTGCGTCTTTCCCCGTAGGTCCATTGGAACAAGACATACAAAAGAAAGTCGCATCCAAGAATGCAAAACGCCAGAAATAATGTGGCTGACATGGTTCGCTCGCTCTGCGCGGGTGCGAAGGACTTCCCGCACAAGCAGCAGATTAGGAGCGAAGGCACAAGAAAGTCCTGATCGGTTTGTTAGGAATTTATTAAACTCCAGACTCTAGCAGGGGCTACTCGGCTCATAGCGAGGCCAAATCGATTTCGCGGCGAACGGGCGTGGGGAGCGTGATTCTGTGGTGGTACGGCGAAGCGCGCGGGGCTGGAGATCTGCGCTTCTACGCGGCGGTGCAGGCATACGCAGTACTGATTCTGCCGGTTTCCCTTTTGTTGCCTCCGCGTTACACGCGTGGTTCCGATTTTGGGATGGTTTTTGGTTTCTACGTTTTGGCGAAAATCTTTGAAACCGCCGATCGGCAGACTTTCTCGCTCGACCAGCATACGATCAGCGGCCACACACTGAAGCACTTGGCCGCGGGCGCTGCGGGATTCTGGGTTTTGAGAATGCTGCAGAAGAGACAGCTCCATCGAACGCTCGTGAAGACACGAACGGCCGGGGTAAAGCTCCGGCTACGAACGGTAAATGATGTGCCCGGCGACGACGGTGGCAATTGCTGCGCCTTTGAAGGCGCGGGCGTCGAAAGGAGAGTTGCGGGATTTGCTGGGGGATTGCTTTACGTCGTAGGTCCATTGGCGGGTAGCAGAAAAAATCGTGAGGTCAGCGGGTTGGCCGGTTGTGATTTTGCGTTCGATGCCGAGGACGCGCGCGGGACCGGCGGTGAAGAGTTCAACCATGCGCGTCAGCGAGAGGCGGCCCGTGTGCACGAGCTGTTCGAGAGAAATGGCGAGCGCGGTTTCGAAGCCGAGGATGCCGAAGGGGGCGCGGTCGAACTCCACGTCTTTTAGGGCGGGTTCGTGAGGCGCGTGATCCGTGGCGATGGCGTCTACGGTGCCGTCGGCAAGACCCACGATCAGCGCGTCGCGGTCTTCGCGCGCGGCTAGCGGAGGATTCATTTTGTAGCGCGAGTCGTACTGGACATCCTCATCAATCAAAGTGAAGTGGTGCGGCGTGACTTCACAGGTGACGCGAAGACCGCGCTGCTTGGCCCAGCGGACTTGCTCGAGCGAAGCCTTGGCGGAAAGGTGCGCGACGTGGAGACGCGCGCCGGTGAGTTCGGCGAGCTGAACATCGCGCGCAACGCAAACCGATTCGGCGGCAGCGGGCATTCCGGGCAAGCCGAGGCGGGTGGACGCGACGCCTTCGCGCATAACCGCGCCAGCGGCTAGCGAAACATCTTCGGAATGTTCGATGACCAGGAGATCTAGCGAGCGGCAATAGTCCATCACCTGGCGAGCGAGTTTGGCCGTGGCGATAGGCTTTCCGTCGTCGGAGACGGCGACGATGCCGGCTTGCTTCATGGCGGCGATTTCCGCAATGGCTTCGCCTTTGCTGCCGACGCTTGCGGCGCCGATGGGCCAGACGCGGACGCTGGCCACGGATTTGGCGCGATCGAGAATGAAGCGGGTGACGCTGGCGTTGTCGTTGACGGGCTTGGTGTTCGGCATGCAGCAGACTGCGGTGAAACCGCCGCGGGCTGCGGCGCGCGTGCCAGTTTCGATAGTCTCTGAAGATTCCTGGCCGGGCTCGCGGAGATGCGCGTGAAGGTCGATGAAACCGGGCGCGACGATGAGACCGGTGGCGTCGAAGATTTCCGTGGAGTGGTCCTCGGCGATTCGTCCAGCTTGTGCGACTTCCGCGATTTTGTCGCCGTCGAGAAGAACGTCGCGCGGAGCGTCGGTCTCGGTGCCTGGGTCGATGACGCGGCCGTTCTTAACGAGAAGCATGCGAGGGATCCTTTTTTGCATCGGTGGAAGGCCGTTCCCCGGGCTCCTGCATTTCGGCAGCGGGATGCGCCTCTTCGTCCGAGCCACCCACAAGAAGCAAGAAGAGCAGCGCCATGCGCACGGCGATCCCGTTGGTGGCTTGCTCGAGGACGCAGGACTGCGGACCGTCGGCGACTTCCGGAGTGATCTCCACGCCGCGATTCATCGGGCCGGGATGGAGAATGATGGCGTCGGACTTGGCGAGGCGCAGGCGCTCGGCGCTGAGCTGATAGAGAAGAATGTAGTCTCTATCGGGAAGCGCGGGTTCGTGAAGGCGCTCGGTTTGCACGCGGAGAACGAGCACGACGTCGGCATCTTCGAGAGCTTCTTCGATGCGGAAGACGCGGCGAATCGAAGCGCCGGGCGGGCCAATGCTTTCCAGTTCGCGCGGAACCCACATGGCCGGCCCGCAGAGGGTGAAGCGGCAACCGAATTTCGACAGAAGGTGAATGTTGGAGCGAGCGACACGGCTGTGAGCAATGTCGCCGAGAATCGTGACATGCAAATTTGCAAGCGAGCCTTTGCGGTCGCGGATGGTGAGGGCATCCAGCAAGCCTTGCGAAGGATGCTCGTGAGTCCCGTCGCCCGCGTTGATGACGGGAATATCGAGATGACGCGCGACAAAGTCGGCAGCGCCGGAAGCTGCGTGGCGCATGACCAGGCAGTCAGGCTTCATGGCATCGAGCGTGTGGACGGTATCGAGAAGGGACTCCCCCTTTTTCACGCTGGAAGATTCCGCTTGGAGGTTCATGGTGTCCGCGCCAAGACGCGAAGCGGCCGTGCCGAAGCTGATGCGTGTGCGGGTGGAGTTTTCAAAGAACGCTAGAGCGACCGTTTTGCCGCGAAGAGTGGCGAGTTTTTTCAGCGGATTGCGCTGGATGGCCTGAAAGGGCCTGCTCTGGTCGAGAAGAAAGGTCAGTTCGTCCGCGGAGAGCGGTTCGAGAGCCAGAAGGTCACGGAAGCGATACGTCACATTTGCACTCTTTGACGGGATACCGAAAAATCCTTATTCAACTACGGCTCCTGACGGTCGACGAGAACGACGCGCTCTTCATTGTCAATTTCTCGCAGACGCACTTCGATGATCTCCGTCTCACTGGTCTGCACGGTGCGGCCGACGAATTGCGCTTCAATGGGCATTTCGCGATGGCCGCGGTCGAT
>Ga0210410_10005169_pt1 | contig 11384 bp, 7 predicted proteins | sample IncBWC4MmetaG_FD_161058 | JGI IMG/M metagenome (GOLD analysis project Ga0210410, IMG submission 161058) | Forest soil microbial communities from Barre Woods Harvard Forest LTER site, Petersham, Massachusetts, United States - Inc-BW-C-4-M | ecosystem: Environmental > Terrestrial > Soil >... | reverse complement strand
CGAAACGGCCTCGACCAAAGCTATTTCCCTCGCCCCGGACTGTGCCCTGGCCCACATGGCTTTGGGCGTTGCCTACATCCTTACAAACCGCACGGCCCAAGGCATCGCTGAATGCGAGCAGGCGTTGGCACTGGATCGGAATTTGGCCGACGCTCATGCGATTATAGGTTTAGGGAAGTATCTTCTAGGTCGCGCCGCGGAAACCGAAGGCCATATCCAAGAGGCGCTTCGCATCTCTCCCCGCGATATCTTTGCCTTCCGGTGGATGGCATTTGTCGGCGTTGCGAAGTTGATGCTAAGTGCTGATGCGGATGCAGTCGCATGGCTGCGCCGCAGCATCGAGGCTAACCGCAATTTGCCCTTAGCGCATTTCCATCTTGCCGCTGTCCTAGCGCTGCTCGGGTCGCTGGACGAGGCGCTGGCCGCAAGGCAGGCGGGACTTGCGCTCGATCCGCACTTCACCCTTCGCCGGTTCCGCGCCGGCGCAGCGAGCAACAATCCAACCTTCCTCGCTCAAAGGGAGCGCATCCTAGAGGGTATGCGGATCGCCGGGGTGCCTGAAGGGTAAGCGGTCGACGAATGCCCATCAAGCGAGCCGATGCAACATGACGTACGTATGTCCATCTGGGTCAAACTGAGAAGAACTCAGCATGAGCACATGTCTTCCGGGTCACCCCTGAAAACGGACATCGGCCGGTTCAGTCGGCATGTCTCAAACGTGCCATTAACGGACTCCTGCGCCGTGTGATGCACCTGCTGGGACACCAAACGCGCTGCGCGCGGTTGCTAGACCGTTCAAGCGAATGTTTTGGCTGAGGCCGCCTCGATCCATACGGCGTGGCCCTGTCGACCATCAGAGATGATCAGCCTTCAGTATCTCTGCGCAGCGCTCGCCGATGATGACGCAGGGCGCCATGGTGTTACCGGTGGTGACGTTCGGCATGATCGAGCCGTCCGCAATGCGCAGTCCGTCGATGCCGTAGACGCGAAGATTCCCATCCACGACCGACAGGTCGTCCCGGCCCATCTTGGCCGTGCAGGTATGATGCCAGAACGGCACCGCGGCATTGCGTACGAACGCTTCCAGTTCGACATCGCCGACCGGCCCCGGACAGGCCTCACGCTTGGTCAGGGAGCGGAATGCGGCGCCGTTGCCCATCTCACGGCACAAGCGCACGCATTCCATGGCTGCGCGAAGGTCGACCCGTTGGCTGAGAATATTCAGGTCGATATCGACGGGATCGGTGGGTTTCGCGCCGGTCAGGCGGATCTGCCCGCGGCTCTGTGGCCGAACCAGACCGGGCGTCATCGACCATGCCGAACCGGCGGGCGTGTGAGCGCTCAGCTCAGCGCTGAGGAACGGGGCGTTGGCGACGAAGGCTTGCAGATCGGGTGTCGCAAGAGCGGGATCGCTTTTAGCGAAGAAGGTCGCCTCACCGCAGAAGCTCTGGAACGGGTCCGGCTCGGCGTGTTCCCAGACGCAGCCGGCCAACAGGACATGCTCCTGAAGGTTGGCGCCGACGCCCGGCAGGTGCTGGACGACGCCAATGTCGAACGACCGAAGCTGCCCTGTGTCGCCGATGCCGGACTGCATCAGGATCTTTGGGGTCTGGATCGCGCCAAGCGACAGCACCACTTCGCAACCCGCCTGGAACTGCTTCAGCTTGCCGTCCCGCACGACTTCAACGCCGGTCGCCCGCTTGCCATCGAAGAGCACCTTGGTCACCAGCGTTCCGATCAGGACCGTCAGGTTCGGCCGGTCCATCCACGGATAGACATAGGAGCGAAACACCGACAGGCGCTTGCCGTCACGGATCCGGACGTTCGCCAGCGCCGCACCGGCATCGGCTTCCATCATTGCGCCGTTCTGGTCGGCAAAGGCCGGGATGCCGATCGAGGACGCCGCCTCGACCATCGCCGTTGCGATTAAATGGGGATTTGGCGTCGGCTGGACGAAGACCTCGCCACCTGATCCCCGCCGGGTCGCATCCGGCTCACCCTGCCAGTCTTCAATCCGGCGATAGATGCCGAGAACGGAATCGTAGTTCCAGGCCGGGTCGCCGGCGGCCTCAGCGAATCCCTCCCAATCATTCTTGTGGCCGCGCGACCATGCCATGACATTGATGCTCGAGCTGCCGCCGAGCACCTTGCCCATCGAGCACAGCAGGGCGCGGCCGTTCAGATGCGGATTCGCCCGCGTCGGAAAGGCCCAGTCCCGTTCACTGCCCAGATTCTCGGGCCAGCGGGCCGCCTCCTCGACCGCCGGAACATTGTCCCAACCGCCCGCCTCGATCAGCAGGACCGAGGCGTTGGGGATTTCGGCGAGACGACGGGCGACGACCGAACCGGAGGAGCCGGAACCGCATACGATGAAATCATAACCGGACTTCAATTCGGCGGTGAGCTTTTCCTGATTTGCACGTATGCGCGAAGTTAGATCTACGGACACGATGATCACCTTTTTCACAAAGCCGAGATTATCGACCGATGCGCCTAAACTCGGGGGCAGTCCGCTATCGATCGAAGAGACTGCTCATGCTGCTACGCTCCACAAATTTCGGAACGAGCAGATGACCCCGCCCGGGTTACGGTTGAGTTTCTGTCGGGAAAAAAGCTGCTACATCGGTAATATGTGGGCCGCGCGCCATCACAGGCACCAGATGCTGCTCTGGTTGTGATGTCGGTTGTGGGGTCAAGCGCGTCCGTTTGGGTGTGTACCGACGACTTCAGCTCTACCCCTAAGAGCAGACATCGGCACCGTCCGTCGGCATGTCTCAAAAGTGCCGGGAGCGGAAGTCATTCCGCCTTCATTCGATGACCTTGTCAACGAGCCAAGACGCTGTCCGAAAGGTTAGCGCGTGCTGTCGGATACCCAGTCACCAACATCAGGTACACGTCGTCGCCGCACTGACGGGCTTGGCTCAAGCCAGAGAACCGCTGCCTCGTCCCGGCGAACAGCTTCGCGGAATACGCACCCGAGGCAAAACCGGCCACCAAAAAGAAGGACGTCGTGTGGTTCGCCCTCAATGAGGATCGCCCGCCGTTCGCGTTCGCTGGCATCTGGACCGAATCCAAACAGAGGCACCAAGTCGAAGCCCATTCCTGGCCCGCATCTGGTCTATGGTTTCCTGACAACGGCACCGAATGCCATCGTCGAACCGATCCATCCCAAAGCCATGCCGGTGATCCTGACGACGGACGAGGAGCGTGACGTCTGGATGCGCGCGCCATGGGATGAGGCGCGGGCACTACAAAGGCCGCTGCCGGATGTTTGCTCCAAGCCTTGCTCTAATTTCCGGCCGCCCGATCGGCCTTTCCTGGCAACGAGGTCAAGAACTGCAGTGCGGCGTTGCGCGTGTCTGGAGAGTTCAGTATCCCGAGATGGGCGGTGAAGAGGACCGTGTCGAATCGACCCTGGCCGACAAGGTCGATCGTCGTGGCGCCGGCGAGGCCGGTGCTGGCGGTGAAATCATGCGGCTTGCCGTCGCGATCCTCGGCGGGAACGCCGGGGAGGGCGCCGTCCTGCAGGCTGTTGTAGACGAAATCGGGTGTTCCTGGCTTGTTGCGGATTACCAGGTAACTAGTGGGACCCGGCGTCTCGCCTGCGGCGTTCAGTACCGTGAGCAACTGGGTGTGGTCGGAACCGTACTCGTCGCATACCGCGCTGCTCGGCGTGAAGCCGCCGCCGCTCGCCAGCTGGTAGAAGTTGAGCGGGTCGGGCGAGCAGTCAATGATGCCATGATTGGGGCCGTCAATGGCGACGAGCGCCCGCACCCTGCGATAGGCATTGTCCTGCAGCATCCATTCCCGGGCCACGGTTACGCCGAGGCTGTGGGCGACGATGTCGACGCGCTTGGCGCCAGTGAAGTCGAGGACCGCCTGCACGAATTCGCGCAGGATCGGCACAGCCGCGGCAGTAGTGTGCGAGACGCCTGAGCGATGGGTATTGTCCTGCACCAGATCGCACTGATCGCCTTGATAACCCAGCCCCCAGAGCTCGCTCGGGCGGTAGCCGTGATCGAGGAAGAATTGCGCGAAGGCCTGGATGCGGCCAAAGGGGTTGCAGGAGGTCGCGAACGGGGTGTCGTTGTTGCCGTGGAGGAAGATCACTGGGACGTGCTCGATGCGGCCGATATGGGAGCCAAAGCCAATCACCGGCTGGCCGAGATAGAAGTTGCGGATCACCGGGAAATCGTCGGGAAATTTCGTGCCGATCTCGGCGGCGCTCGCCAATGCTCCGGCGCCAAACTGTAAGAGAACCGCGATGATGGTCGCAATGCGAAGGTGTTTGATGGTCATAGTAGCCCCCTCCAGCCCCTGTAAGCGTTCGCCGAACGTAGCGAACTTGAAGAATTTTGCGTGACGAACAGCGGAACGCCAGCTCCGATAAACATCCGCTGACTACTCATGTTTACCTGAAACAAAAACAGCTATTCTATCAATGGTTGAAATGAAGCAGGATCGTGTCGAATTGTCTAGCTTATTTTGCCATGGCGAAAGCTTTCTCCCGGCAGCGTGCCTTCTCCTGCTTTGGATGTGCGTGGTGGATCGGGCCGCGAGTCGCTGCCCGCTCTGTTAGGATTCGGGGATCGCCAAGCCACGTGCCCGCGATGATCCATGCCGATGTCGGGTCATTCGCGACCAAATTTGGCTATCCCCGCGATGTCCGGCCTACTCGAACTGCGGACATCTCCGCTGGTCCGGTTCGTGCCACTTCCGGACTCACCGCAGCAAATAGAACTCCTATTTTACCACCTCGTCGGTGGGTAAAGCAGCGTCGTTGTGGGCGAGCGCTGAGAGGCTCTTAAGCCGACCGGGAAATCGGACCGCGCGCAAATCTGGATTCGTTCGATAATTGGGATAAGCTTACGCTACTTGCGAAGAAAAATTGAAAATGACCATCGGGAGGAAATGATGCTCGACACCACTCTTGACGCGCGCGTCCAAGTTTTTCTCGACAAATTCGAAGCCGCGCTTGTGGCGGGCGATCTCGACGCCGCCGTGGGAATGTTCGCTCCGGAATGCTACTGGCGCGACCTTGTTGCGTTCACCTGGAACATCAAGACGATGGAAGGCCTCGATCAGGTCCGCGACATGCTCGCGCATTGCCTCACGCGCGTGAAGCCGCGCAACTGGAAAATCGCCGAGGGCGAGACAGCAACCGAAGCCGGCGGCGTGACCGAGTCCTGGATCTCGTTCGAGACCGAGGTCGCGCGCGGATATGGACTCATCCGGCTGCAGAACGGCCAGATATGGACGCTGCTGACGACGATGGTCGAGCTAAAGGGCCATGAGGAAAAGGCCGGCTTCACCCGACCGCTCGGCGCCAGGCACGGCGTCAATCCCGGCGCCAAGACGTGGAAGGAATTGCGCGACGAGGAAGTCGAGCAGCTCGGCTTCAAGGCCCAGCCCTACGTGCTCATCATCGGCGGCGGCCAGGGCGGTATTGCGCTCGGGGCGCGGCTGCGGCAGCTCGGTGTGCCCACGATCATCGTCGAAAAGAACGCACGTGCGGGTGATTCCTGGCGCAACCGCTACAAGTCGCTCTGCCTGCACGACCCCGTCTGGTACGATCACCTGCCCTATATCGATTTCCCCAAGAACTGGCCCGTCTTCTCGCCCAAGGACAAGATCGGCGATTGGCTGGAGATGTACGCCAAGGTCATGGAGCTGCACTACTGGACGAATACCACAGCCAAGCGCGCGAGTTGGGACAACGCCAAGAAGGAATGGACCGTCGTCGTCGAGCGCGATGGCAAGGAGATCACGCTGCGGCCCAAGCAGCTTGTGTTCGCGACCGGCATGTCCGCGAAGCCGAACATGCCGCAATTCAAGGGCATGGCAACCTTCAAGGGGGAGCAGCATCATTCCTCGCACCATCCTGGTCCGGACCGCTCCAGGGGCAAGAAGGTCGTTGTAATCGGCTCGAACAATTCCGCGCATGACATCTGCGCCGCGCTCTACGAGGCCGGCGTCGACGTGACGATGGTGCAGCGCTCGACGACCCACATCGTGCGTTCGGATTCGCTGATGGAGAGCCTCGGCGATCTCTATTCCGAACGCGCCGTCCGCGGCGGCATGACGACGGCAAAGGCCGATCTGATCTTTGCCTCACTGCCCTACCGGATCTTGAATCAGTTCCAGAAGCCGGTCTACGACAAGATCCGCCAGGATGACGCCGCTTTCTATGCCGGGCTCGAGAAGGCCGGCTTCAGGCTCGACTTCGGCGACGACGATTCCGGGCTGTTCATGAAATATCTGCGCCGCGGATCGGGCTATTACATCGACGTCGGCGCCTCGCAGCTGATCACTGACGGCAAGATCAAACTGGTCAGCGGCCAGGTCGAGGAAATCACGCCCAATGGCGTCAGGCTCGTCAACGGTAAAGAATTGCCCGCCGACGTGATCGTCTATGCCACCGGCTACAGCTCGATGAATGGCTTTGTCGCCGATCTGGTAAGTCAGGAAACAGCCGACAAGCTCGGCAAGGTCTGGGGTCTCGGCTCGAATACAACAAAGGACCCCGGCCCCTGGGAAGGTGAACAGCGCAACATGTGGAAGCCGACGCAGCAGGAAGGCCTATGGTTCCACGGCGGCAATCTGCACCAGTCGCGCCATTACTCGCAATTCCTTTCCCTGCAGTTGAAGGCGCGCCACGAGGGTATCCCGACGCCGGTCTATGGCCTGCAAACCGTCTATCACAAGGCCTGAGGTTGCAAAGCACATAGCGGGGCTCGCGCGTTGCGAACCCCATCTACCTGTCTCATCGGCGCTCTCCCTGTCGCCCGCTAGATAGAGCGTTTTCGAGCGAAGTGGACACCGGTTCGCGTGAAGAAAACGCGTCAAAACAAGAATCTAGAGCTTCGGTTCTAGTTCAATCAGAACCGAACATGCTCTAGCGCGCCGGCATCAACGATCGCGGCGACATTTGTGGTTCTTGGACCTGCTGCGTTGTGGCTTGCGGCCGCGCTGTACCTTGCCGCGACGGAAGTGGCGGCGCCGGCTTGCGCGCCGGCGTTGCAGCCAGCCGTGGCGGAGGTGCTGATATTTTGGGCCGCAGGTCCTGCTCGGAAACCTTGGAAATTACGCGGGCCATCTGTTCCTGGCTCGCCTTGAGCTGCTCGGCGATGCTCGCATTGTCGCGGGTCATTTGTTCCTGGCCGGCCTTGAGCTGCTCGATTCCTTGCCCCGCGGTTGCGAGATCGCGCGCCATCGACTGGAGCAACTGTGTCACCTCGGGAGACATCGAGGCGGCTGCCGGCGCGACGTCTTGCGGGGCCGTTTGAGCCGAAGGTGTTGGTTGCGGAAGCACTGGCGTCGCCACGGCCACCTGTGCGGTAGAACTCGGCTGCGCGGGAAAGCCCGGTTTTTCCATCAGCAGCGATGAAGTCGCGACGAACTGCGGCGCCCACCGGGCGACAATCAACCTGGCCGCATCGCCATAGGAGGACTGCGAAACGAAGGCGCCGGCGAAGACGCACAGGGCCAATAGCAAGCCGATGAAGCCGCGTAGCGCCGGTCTGCCGCGCGGTGGCCGGTGGCCCACGACAGCCGAAGGCTGGTGCGCGGCATCGTGTTCCAGCTTCGCAAGGTGTTCATTTAACCGCGCCAGCTGTTGATCCGCGCGCGCGATCTGGTCATAAGCGTGAGCGAGCCGTTCATCCGCACGCGCAACCAGGACATCGTTGGGTTCAATTGCTTTCGGGTCCGTCGTGGAATTCATTGCTCCCTTTCCCGTCTAATATCACCCGAAGGAGGCGGTCAGATTTGCACGAGATCGACGAACCGCCAAACACTCAGTGAAGTTTTGACCAAAGCATGGCCACACGATGGAAAGTATGGGGCTGCTTACGGTGACGGGCCTTCGGGAACTCAGTTTTGAGAGAACTGGAGTGGTCTCTGGGTATGGCTACCTCTTAGACTCAAGATAAGTGGTCCATGCGGCGCTGGCTAATGTCTGCGACGTTCGATGAGCGCATGTCCTTTCGACTTCGTTCACTATCGCCGCTGCGTCAATTTTCGCCGGTGTTTGATCACTCGCCGCAGCAACGTAATTGAGTCCCGTCCAGAAACCGTAGATCCAGATGGTCCCCTCTAGTCGACGCTCCTGCGTTGACCGCCAGTGAGTGCAACTCATGCCGCCTATTCCGATCATATCGACGGCGATCTTGGCGTCCTGCGCCAAGACCGGGCAGGCCGGAGCGGCAAAGACCAGCGCCGCAAATAAAATTCGGTTCATCATGCGCCAAAATCCGAACGCCCCTTCACCCGACTGCTAGAAATTCACTGCCGCAGAAGAGTGGCCCTTGCGAGCTTGAGCAATGCCGCTAGATGCGAGCGCTCAATCGAAAGCCGAATGCCCGGCGCGCGTCACCGTGACGATGCTTCCCAAAGGCCGGATGCGATGAACTCATCTCGCCCCGGCGGCCGTGTCCGCCGTAGCAGGAGGCAAGACCGCTTTCAGCTCTGGTCGCCTGGACGATGGAAAGCAGAGCAACGGCAAGGAAAGCAGATCGACACATGGTAAAAACCTCGCGTCGCCCCGGCAGCAAAGCTACCGGACAGTGCAAAGCAATCGCGGCAAAAACTTGTCCGTTCAAACACGGTCAATTGCACGCCCAACTAGTAGTGATATTCAACCGGTTCAGTTATCGGGCGGCCGACAATCTTCCGCACCATTTATCGCGTTCCATGTCGGCGCCGATGCAACTACGCTTGCGGTGCCAACTCAGCCAGCAAGCTAAACCCGGTTCAGACCTGATGGTCGGGAGACGGTCAAACCTCTTGCGCTCCATAAGCTGCCAGATGGGCTTGAACCGGGTGCTTCCCTGAGGTTCAATCGATCACTGAGCGTGGCGGCCAAGCCGCCGGGCCATCCTGGGGAGGACGGTATGGATTGTTGCTGTCACGGCGGCTGTCACGGCCACGCGCTCACGCGCCGTCAGTGGATCTGGAGTACGGTGTTGTCTTCGGTCGGCGTGATGCTTGGCGGCGGTGTGGGGCCGCGCGGTTCGACTGCAGCCGCCCAGACGGCCGAAGCCGCCTCTGCCGCACTTGATGTGCTGCGCAAATCCATCTCTGTCGATGTCCATACGCACGGCGGAACGAGCGGAATTACGTCTCAGGCGCCGCCCAATGACGCTCTCGCAAACGGCATGCGGGCGGGATCGTTGGCGGTCGCATGCCTGGCGGACGTGCCGGACGGTCCCATCCTCGGCAGAAATGCAGCCGGGGTCCTGGGCGCGCTGCGCACGCCGGAGCCGGGGCAGCTCTACAAGTACCATCTTGGGCGCCTCGATTGGGTGGATGAGATGGTCGCCCACCACGGTCTGCGTCGCGCGCTTTCGGCAGCCGACCTCGAGGCCGCACATGCGGCGGGGCAGCCCTCGATCGTGGGTGACGTGGAAGGGCTCGACTTCCTCGAGGGAAAGCTCGAGCGGCTCGAGCAGGCGCATCAGCGCGGCGTCAGGCACGTTCAGCTCGTGCACTACACGCCCAACGACATCGGCGACTTCCAGACTGGCGTCATCACGCACCAGGGGCTCACCTCCTACGGGGCCGAGGTGATCCGCGCTTGCCACCGGCTCGGATTTGTCTGCGACGTCGCACATGCGACCGAGGACACGGTGAAACAGGCAGTCAAAGTCGCAACCAAGCCCCTGCTCTTGTCCCACACCGCGCTTTCCGGCTCTCCAGCGATGGGGCCGACGCCGCTGACGGCACGACAGATAAGCCGCGACCACGCGCGAGCAATTGCCGAGACGGGCGGCGCAATCGGCATCTGGCACTTCTTCCCGAGCCTCGAAAAATATGTCGACGGCCTGAAAGAAATGGTTGATGCCGTCGGCGTAGAGCACGTTTGCGTCGGCACTGACCAGCAGGTCACCCCCGGCAGTCTGCAGGACTACTCGCAGTGGGTGCATCTGGTCGCGGCGATGCTGCGCAGCGGCTTCACGCCCGAAGAGGCCGGAAAGATTGCGGGCGGCAATTATATGCGCGTCTTTCGTGCTGCAGTCGGCTGACCCGAGACTTTAATCCGGGCTCCCGTACTCCACAAAATCGCGGCGTAACCGTCAAGCTGCCTTGCCGCCAGCCTCGAACCCCTGCGGCAGGGAGGTTCGTTGACGTGGTGGCAGACTGCCCTCCTCGCGCGATATTTGGATTTGTCGCACTTGGATCGCGCCTGAGGTAGGTCCGATCATCCCTCAACAGCAGACATCCGGCGACGGCATCGGACGAGGCCAGAAATTGGAATGGGAGACTTTTCCGTCAGAGATCCAGCAGCGGTTCGTCTCGCGCCTCGTTTTGTGAACGTGAAGTCCTGTAGGGTAGAGGTCGGCGAGCCGCGGCGGCGTGCCCAAGGCCGATTCGGTTGTCGCGTTGATCCACCACTCCAACACTCATTTCTCAACAGGTGGATGGATAGCCTCGTTTTGTGCTTTTGGCACCGCCTCGATCAACAGCGCGAGCGCCTTGCTGAAGCCTGCGGCGCCGGCGGATTCGCCTCGATAGTGCCCGAGACGCACCACCACGAGATCGTGCGAGGGAATCATCAGAGTCGTCTGCCCGCCGGCGCCCGACATGTAATAGGCATCGCGCGGGACTGGATATCGCCCGTCGCCGTTGAGCCAAAAGAAAGCTCCATAGATCGGCCGATTGTCCGCGGCCCAGGCCGGCGCAAGCGTGCTGACGAATTTGGTATAGCCCTCGGGGAGAATGCGCTCACCGTTCCAGACGCCACCCTGAAGAAAGAGGTTGCCAAGCCGCGCCCAGTCGCGCCCGGAGCCAACCTCATAACCTTGCCCCAAAAAATTTCCGAACGGATCGGTTTCGAGCACCATGGTACGGATTCCGAGCTTGTCGAACAGCGCCCGCTCAGGAAATGAGAGATATTCGTCGCCGCGTTTTTCGACACCGAGCCGGATCAGATAGCTGATCAGGACCGGATCGGTGTTGTGATAGCGTCCGACGGTGTTGGGAGGCCATTGCAATGGCCGTGTCGCCGCGTAATGAAAGGAATCGATGCCGCCGGTATAAAGGTAAACGTGATCCGGATAAGGTCCCGTTGGGTCATAATCCGGATCCTGAGGCGCCTTGATCCGGAGCCCGCTCGACATGTGAAGGATATCCGCAATGCGTATTTTGGCGCGCGGGTCGCCGGGCGTTTGCCATTCAGGGATCGGTGCCGGCTGGTCCAAATCATAGACGCCGTCTTTGACCAGAATCCCAAAGAGTGTTGCCGTAACGCTCTTGCCCATGGACCAGCCTTCGAGCGGCGTCTGCGCCGTAAGACCTTCCGCGTAGCGCTCGGCAATGAGCCGGCCTTTCCACGTCACAACGAACGCAGCGGTCAATCCTTCGGCCGGCTGGAACGCTGCATTCAC
>Ga0210410_10005168_pt1 | contig 11387 bp, 11 predicted proteins | sample IncBWC4MmetaG_FD_161058 | JGI IMG/M metagenome (GOLD analysis project Ga0210410, IMG submission 161058) | Forest soil microbial communities from Barre Woods Harvard Forest LTER site, Petersham, Massachusetts, United States - Inc-BW-C-4-M | ecosystem: Environmental > Terrestrial > Soil >... | reverse complement strand
AGAATTTTCCTGATTGTCACGGAGCACGTTCTGGTGCGACACCATCGTCCTTAGTCGATCGGTTTACACGAGCAAGGTAAAATTGTAAATCCGGGTCAAGATTAGACCGGATGAACGCTCGCAAAGAAAAACATAAAGCATGCGCTGTGTGTCCCAAAGGGGCAACGGAACTTAGCCAGGGGTTTTAATCCTGGGTTTGTCGTTAAGAAAGCGTGCCCTGAAAGCGGCACCAGACTAACGACGCTCGATCGAATTGGTGCGCTAGTAACCGCTGACAACTTCTTCTGGCGCCACTTTCAGGGCGCGTCTTGGGGAACAAATAACCCAGGGTTAAAACCCTGGGCTAGGTTCTGTTGCGCCTTCGGGGCAGAAGAGGCCGGTTTCGAGCACTTGCACATACGAGCGCGGGGCGGCCAGGCGGTCGGTAGAAGAGACCGCTCGGCAGATCTGTGCCTGTTGGTGCCTCGCTCTCGACAGCGCGTCAAAATTCGGATAATAGGCGTTCAAGAGATGGCCAATTTTGGCTAATCCTCCGCCCCCATGGACAACAAGAAGCGCAAACCCGGTGGCAATTGGTGGTATCTCCTCTTACTAGTGCAATTCGTCGCAACCCTTTGGGTGCCGTTTTATAACTCGGTTGAGCCGACCTGGGCCGGGATACCTTTCTTTTATTGGTACCAGATGCTGATGGTCTTCATCGGTGCCGGTATCACGGCGATCGTCTATTTTGCAACCGAATGAATGACGCTGTGAGCGCCGGGAACTGCAAACCGCAAACTGCAAATCGCTAACCGCTAACCGCTAACCGCTAACCTGTGCAAAACATAAATTGGATTGCTCTTATTGTCTTTGCCTTGCTGTTCGGCTTCATCACCTGGTTAGGGTTCGCGGCAGCACGGTGGCGGCGGGGTGACCTCGATCAGCTCCACGAATGGGGACTGGGTGGGCGCCGATTCGGAACTTTGATCACCTGGTTTCTAGTCGGAGGTGACCTTTACACGGCCTACACGTTTATCGCGGTGCCAGCACTAGCGTTCGGAGCCGGAGCAGTCGCCTTCTTCGCGGTGCCCTACACCATCGTAATTTATCCCATCTTGCTGGTAGTATTTCCGCGGCTTTGGTCTGTATGTCACAAGCATGGCTACATTACGGCGGCGGATTTCGTAATCGGCCGATTCGGGAATCGTTGGCTGGCACTGGCCGTAGCGGTCACCGGCATCGTGGCCACGATGCCGTACATCGCGCTGCAATTGGTTGGGCTGCAAGTGGTGATTGGCGGCCTAGGGTTAGGCGGTGAAGGTTGGCTAGGCGAGTTATCGTTAATCATCGCTTTCGTTATTCTAGCCGCTTTCACTTACTCCAGCGGTTTGAGAGCTCCGGCCGCTATCGCCATCGTCAAAGATTTACTGATCTACATCACCGCGCTCGCCGCTTGTATTGTCATCCCGATCGAGGTCGGTGGGTTCGGAAAAATATTTGCCGCTATCCCGGCACAAAAATTAATCCTGGCGGTGCCACACGGCCTAAACACTGGCGCCTACAGCAGTTATGCTACCCTGGCGCTTGGTTCTGCGCTCGCGCTGTTTCTTTATCCCCATTCAATGACCGGTATCCTTAGCGCCAGCAGCAGAGGTGCAGTCCGTCGTAATGCTGCTCTATTGCCGGCTTACTCGTTTATGCTGGGGCTGTTGACCTTGCTCGGATTGATGGCGTTTGCGCTGGGTATCGACAAACTTCCGGAATTCGTCGCCGGGTTTAAAGTTTTTAAGGCGAATTTCGCGGTGCCGGCGCTCATACTACACATCTTCCCATCCTGGTTCGCAGGCGTAGCTTTCGCTGCCATTGGTATCGGCGCCTTGGTGCCGGCAGCGATTATGTCGATCGCGGCAGCGAATTTGTTCACGCGCAACATTTACCGCGAATTTTTTCATCCAAAGGCGACCGACAAACAAGAATCACAGATGGCGAAATGGATGTCTCTAATCGTCAAATTTGGAGCCTTGATTTTCATCCTATTCTTGCCATCTCAATATGCCATCCAACTCCAACTACTGGGCGGTATCTGGATCATTCAGACACTGCCGGCGGTCTTGATCGGAGCCTATACTCGGTGGCTCAACCCTTGGGCACAGTTAATTGGCTGGGCGGCTGGCATCACCGCAGGCACATGGATGGCAGCCGTAATGAATTTTAACGGGACGTTTCCGTTACAACTCGGTGGCTGGACCTTTCCCGGGTACAGCGCTCTTTATAGTCTCGCGCTGAATTTGGCCTTGGCGGCAGCGTTGACTCCCCTGTTCAATCGTGTGAGTAAAGCACCCGCCGATCAGACTCAGCCCGCAGATTACCAGGCTTCGGCCTAGGGGCCGCTACGCGGCAATGACAAACAGCAAATAGCAGATAGCAAACTCGCCTGCGGCGTAAAGAAGGCCAAAATTCGGCGTTTTTCTAGACGACCAATTACTCCCGAGTTACGCTAACTGGTGATTGCGGAGAGCGCGTTTCCTACGCCATGTTCGCATCCGTAGAAACCGTCATACCGAAGCCCCCAAAAAAGTTCACATGAGCGTGGTAGACCCCCGCAATTTCCGCCATCGGGTAATCGGGATTTACACATTGTTAGGCGCCGCAAATATCGGGGCGTGGGTTTGGGCTATTCTCGCTTTTCACGATAAACCGCTTCTGCTAGGGACTGCTTTTCTGGCGTACTCATTTGGTCTGCGCCATGCTGTGGACGCCGATCACATCGCCGCGATCGACAATGTGACTCGTAAATTGATGCAGGAGGGTCAGCGCCCAGTGAGTATCGGCTTTTTCTTCTCGCTCGGTCACTCAACCGTGGTGGTAATCGCTTCGCTGGTCGTGTACGCGACAGCCTCAATGGTTGAGAGTCAAATCGATGTCGCTCGAGAGATTGGCAGCATCATCGGTACGTCGATTTCGGCTTTTTTTCTGATTGCGATCGCGCTGGTCAACATCATCATCTTGCGCGGGGTATGGAAGGCGTTCCAAGAAGCAAGGAGAGGCCAGGATTATAGTAACCAGACTCCCGATTCCCTGATGGGAAGCGGGATATTGGGTCGCCTGTTTCGTCCTCTGTTCCGCTTGCTCTCATCTCCGCGGCAAATGTACCCGATCGGCCTGCTGTTCGGGCTTGGATTCGATACCGCCACTGAGGTCGCAATTCTTGGTATCTCTGCGGCCGCGGCAGCAAAAGGGTTATCGCTAGGCACGATGGCGATTTTCCCGATACTTTTTACGGCTGGAATGACGCTAATCGACACCACTGACGGAGTTTTGATGGTCGGGGCTTATGGATGGGCGTTCATCAAACCGGTTCGTAAGCTCTATTACAATCTGACCATTACGTTTGTCTCAGTCGTTGTGGCTCTCTTAATCGGAGGAATCGAGGCGATCGGGCTGCTGAAAGATCAAATGAAGCTGACCGGAGGCCTGTGGGATCTGGTAGGCAGCCTAAAGGATAATTTCGGTGCGTTGGGTCTCATTATCATCGGGGTGTTCGTACTCAGTTGGGTAGGGTCTGTCGTCTTTTACCGGATCAACGGCTTCGACCGGCTAGAAGCTCCGGTTATAGCAGCTCCTGAATAGCGATCGATGTCGGACCGAGATTGGGACCGATCAATTCCTATCTCGGGACCTGGAACTAGGCGTTTCTGTCCCGAAGGGACTGAATGATGGTAGCCAGGCAATAAATTGCCTGGCTACCATCATTTAGTCCCTCTGGGACAAGTCCTATAGTCCCATTCGGGACAAGGCGCCTTATCCCAAAGAGCAATTGACTGGGCACGGGATGTGCTGACTTTAAATACTGGGGATTTTGTAAGAGGAAATGAACGTTGTAATTAGTAAACTCAGTCACCACTTAGTCGGTCACTGCGACTGCTGTGACGGCTACCGAGCACTTAAGTACCAAGACCAGGAACTGGGCTATCTCTGCCAGCGATGCGCAGGTCATTCCGCAGTTGCGGATATCGAGCTCAACTTTGGCGGTTACGAACTGTGCCGGCCGACAAGCTGTAGCTGTAGCAATAACCGCTAGCAAATTCTAGGCAGTTGTTCTCCGGAGAGCATATCGACAACTCGGGTGCCACCAACCCGCGTTTTCATGGTTACGAACTCCGGATGCTCTGCTACTACCTCACCGATGATGGCTGCCTTAGAGCCAAGCTGATGTGTCCGGATGGCAGCCAGGGTCGCGGCGGCGGATTCCGCCGGAACAATCGCCAAGAGTTTCCCTTCATTGGCTACGTAAAGCGGGTCAAGTCCCAGAATTTCGCACGCGCCTTTCACTTCTTCGCTGATCGGGATTAGAGATTCGTCCAACCTGATCCCAACTTTGGCGGTCTGGGCGATCTCACTCAACGCGCTGGTAATGCCACCGCGAGTCGGATCACGAAACACATGAACGTCCGGAGTCGCTGCCAAGATTGTCTCAACCAGATGGTTAAGAGGAGCAGTGTCGCTAGCAATCTGCGTTTCGAACTCCAGTCCCTCCCGAACCGACATGATCGCCATGCCGTGAACCGCGATCTCGCCACTCACAATAATCTTGTCACCGATTCGGGCCCGGCCAGGACTAATGTTAATTCCATCGGGTACGACGCCGATCCCTGAGGTATTAATAAAAATTTTATCGGCCTTCCCTCGATCGACCACCTTTGTATCGCCGGTCACCAGCTGCACACCGGCTTCGACGGCGGCTTCCCGCATGGAGGTGACGATTTTCCAGAAGTCCTCCATGGATGTGCCTTCTTCCAGAATAAAGCCGGCAGACAAATAGAGTGGCCGGGCGCCGCACATGGCCAAATCATTGACCGTTCCATGCACAGCGAGCTTTCCGATATCGCCACCAGGAAAGAAAACCGGACTCACCACAAAGGAGTCCGTGCTGAAGGCGAGACGAACGCCATTGATAGAGAAAATGGCGCCATCATGCAGCGGCTCAAGCAGCTCGTTGCGGAATTGGGGGAGCACGAATTTCTGAATAAGCTGCTGACTCAATTTTCCCCCGCTCCCATGCGCCAACACTATTTCCCGATAATCTGATATCGGAAGAGGGCATGAACCCATGAGCGGAGAGGGAGAAGTGATAGGTGATTGATGATTGGTGATTGCCGGGTGCATAAGCCAAATTCTTCAATTCACGTCACATCCTCAGCTCCTAGAGCGATATGAACCAAGTCCCAGACAACATGCACGGCTGTGGCATGCACTTCCTGGATCCGATGGATGCTGTAGGACGGCACGATAAAACAGAAATTCGAGATCTCGGGAAACCGGCCGCCATCTTTACCGGCAAAAGCGATCGTTAACATTTGCTTTTCCCGGGCGGCTTGGAGCGCGTAGATCAAATTCGGTGATTTACCGCTGGTGCTGAAGACCATGGCCATGTCACCCGGCAGGCTCAACAGGCGTAGCTGGTTAACAAAGACTCGCGTAAAATCGATGTCGTTACCAATCGCAGTCATAGTGGCGATATCCGTCATCAGTGGAATCACCGGAAACGCTGCCCGCTTCTCGATTATCGGATGATTGAACTCGACGCACATATGCAGGGCATCGCACAAACTACCGCCATTACCCATAACGAAGAGCCGTCCGCCCCGCTGAAAATGTTCCGCCATCGCGCGTGACATCGCTTCCAACGATTCGGCGTACTTCGTGAAGAACTTCTCCTTCATCTCGACGCTCTCGCCGCATTTGCGAATGACTTTGTCGCGAAAACTCTCGGTCGCTTTATCGACGACCGGCGCATTTTGATGGGTCGTGCTCATGTTACGATAGAAGGTTCTTCAACTGGCGCACCTTCCGGTGCCGGGCTCTGTCGCTTAGGCTGTTCTAAATGGCGGCCATAAGCATAGTAAGCTGCGCAAGCACCTTCCGCCGAAACCATAGTTGCACCCAACGGGCGCTCGGGCGTGCACAACGTGCCGAAAGCCGGACAATCGTGCGGTTTCTTTACTCCTCTCAATACTAGACCGCTGATACAGATTTCCGGTTCTTTGGTATCGATCTCCGCGACCTCGAAAATTCGTTCGGCATCGTGATCCCGCAATTCGTAACGAAGCTTGTAACCACTTTTCGGGATAGAACCAACACCCCGCCACTTGCGATCGCCAATCTCGAAAACTTGATTGACCAGATCTTGAGCCATCAAATTACCTTCGCGTTTCACAACGCGAGGATACTGGTTCTCAACTTCCCATTTACCTTGTTCAAGCTGCCTGACCGTTAGGAAGACACCTTCTAGAATATCCAAGGGCTCGAATCCGGTAATGACAATCGGAACGTGAAAACGCTCAGCGATCGGTTCGTATTCTCGATAACCCATCACGGTGCAGACATGACCTGGGCCCAGAAATCCTTGCACCCGGTTTAACGGTGACTGCAAAATAGAAGCCATTGCTGGAGGAACCAAAACATGGGAGACCAGCACGGAGAAGTTCTTGATTCCTTGTTTGCGAGCTTGCCAGACGGCCATGGCATTGCCCGGGGCAGTGGTTTCGAATCCGATCGCGAAAAACACGACCTTCTTGTCAGGATTCGCCCGGGCGATCTTTAGTGCATCGATCGGTGAGTAAACCACCCGAATGTCAGCTCCCCGAGATTTGAGCACGAGCAGATCTCCGTCGGATCCCGGCACCCGGAGCATATCCCCAAAGGAGGTGAAGATCACATCCGGGCGCCGCGCGATGGCGTGCGCTTTGTCGATCATCTCGAGTGAGGTAACACACACTGGGCACCCCGGGCCATGCACGAGTTCGACCTCTGCGGGAAGCAAATGATCAATCCCATACTTAACGATCGTATGAGTCTGACCACCGCACACCTCCATTAACACCCAAGGTCGGGTAAGAATGCGGCGAATTTCGCCGACTAACTTCTGCGCCAGTTCTTCGTTTCGATATTCGTCGAGATATTTCATAGATCGCCTCAAGGCAAAGCTCAGACGTCCGGGACTTCCAGCTCGCTCAATTGATTCATTTCTTCCAAAAGCCGGTAGGTCCGCGCCGCCTCCTCCTCGTCAACTTTGCCCAGCGCGAAGCCGACATGGACCAAAACATAGTCGCCGGCATTTACTTCAGGCGTGTATTCCAAACAGACCTGCTTGACGATACCGCCAAAGTTCGCCTTGCCCATTCTTACACCTTGGGGGTCGTGCGAGATTTCGATGACTTTACCCGGGATTGCTAGACACATAATTATCTCCAAAGCTCATTTGCGGATCCTGTTTGCTGATCGCGATACCATCGCAAACCAGAATCCGGTCCCCGATCAGAGGTTCTCCTAACAGTTCGAGAGAGACTTTCTTGAAGGCGCCGCTGACCCGAATTTTGCCAACTCGCATTCCATCTTCAGAAGCTATCTCAACGATTTCTCCGTAGAGCAGGTTCATCGGATTTCAACTCCTTCGGTAGTAACCGTCCGGCGACTTTTGCGAGCAGCGGCCACAACTTGTCCGAGCGCGACACCGCCGTCATTTGGGGGGACACGCTGATGCCAATACGGCTTAAAACCTGCCTGGGAGACACGCTGAACGGCTTGCTCAAGAAGATATCTGTTTTGGAAGCATCCGCCAGTCAGTACTATCTTTGGAGTCACAACCTGCCGCCCAACTTCGACGATGATCTCTGCCAGGCTGTTGTGGAACTTGGCCGAAATCACACCGGGCGAAATCCCTCTTCGTAAGTCGACCAGAATCTCACCGATCATTGGCGCCCAATCGATAATTTGAGGAACACCGTTGCTGAGCTCAAACGGGTACACCTCAGTAACCTCGGGCTCGATCACCGACTCCAGTTCCATCGCGGCCTGTCCCTCGAAGGTCACCTGCTGGCGTATTCCGAGCAATGCCGCGACAGCGTCAAACAACCGACCCACGCTAGATGTGACTGGCGCACTTAACCGTTTCGCCAACATCTGGCGGAATAAACCAAGCTCAGTTTTTGTAAACTCGGCAACGGGAGCCAGACCGCCGTCCTCGAAACCATTTTGTCCCCAGATTTCATATAGAAGTGCCAACGCGGTCCGGCGAGGCTCTTTCACCGCCATCTCGCCGCCCGGTAATCGAAACTGGCGGAAATGGGCCACTCTTTGAAATGAATCTTCGACCGCTAGAAGAAATTCACCTCCCCAGATAGTCCCATCGGTGCCGTAGCCGGTGCCATCCCAAGACACGCCCAGCACAGGCGGCTCCAACTCATTCTCGGCCATACAAGCGAGCACGTGCGCCCAATGGTGTTGGACTCGCTCTACCGTCGTGTGTGCACCAGCCGCGTATTGGCTAGAGAGGTAATCCGGATGCAAATCACACGCGACTAACTCAGGCTGGCTGTCATATAGCCGGGGTAGATCCACCACAGTCCTCTTAAAAGCAGCCAAGGCCATAGGCGTCTCTAAATCGCCGATATGCTGGCTGATGAATACGTCTCGACCGACACTCAATGCGACCGTGTTCTTCAAGTGTGCTCCTACCGCCAGAATGGAAGGCAAAGGCTCTTTCATCCGTACCGGCAACGGCGCATAACCGCGCGCCCGTCTCAGGACCATTTCTCGATTGCAGACCACGCGCGCGATGGAATCATCCACATGCCGAACGATGGGGCGGTTGTGAACGAGGAAGAAATCTGCGATTCCCTGCAAACGGTCTAACGCATCGCTTTCCTCAATGCAGATAGGCTCATTCGCCAAATTGCCGCTAGTGGCAATGATAGGGAACCCGAGCTGCCGCAGTAGCAAATGATGCAGCGGCGTATACGGTAACATGACGCCAAAACAGCGGTTACCTGGGGCAACGGAAGCAGCGATCGCGGAATCTCCGGGCTGGCGCGTCAACAATACAATGGGTGACTCAGGTGAACCTAGTAACCGTTCCTCCAAACTCGAAACCAGGCAATCCTGTTTAACTTGATCCAGGGTCGGATACATTAAGGCAAACGGTTTTCGTTCCCGCCGTTTGCGCTCGCGCAATTGCACTACCACGTCCTCTGCTTGAGCTGCGCAGACCAATTGAAACCCGCCCATCCCTTTCAAGGCGAGAATCTTTCCCTGACCAATCAATTCAGCCGCTTTCAACAAAGCCGCATCTTCCCGGGCTAAAACGTTCCCTTGCTCACTCCATAACTCAAGATGCGGCCCGCACGTTGGGCAGGCATTTGGTTGGGCATGAAACCGGCGATCGAGAGGATCGTGATATTCCGCCTCGCATTCCGCGCACTGTTTGAATCGTCTCATCGAAGTGTTTGGCCGGTCGTACGGAAGCTCTTCGATGATGCTGAACCTGGGTCCACAATTGGTGCAGTTAGTAAACGGATATCGATACCGCCGGTTAGTGGGATCAAACATTTCCCGCAGGCAATCTGAACAGATCGCGATATCCGGAAGAATAAGTGCGGTCTTTGGTCCGGTTTGGTCGCTATACCGGATTTCGAACCCGTCGTAGCCGGCCGCATCGACAAATGAATATTCCAAGCTCTGAATGATTGCTAAGGGAGGCTTCTCTTTTTCTAGCCGGGCCAAAAATATCTGTAAAAGATTAAGCTGGCCCTCGACTTCAATGAAAACGCCTTGGGACGAGTTTAACACCCATCCGTTCAAGTGAAGCTGGGAGGCTAGTCGATAAACAAACGGACGGAAACCGACTCCCTGAACGGCGCCATGTACCGTGACCTTGGCCCGGGCAAACTCTATGAGATTCCGCTGCTCAGGTTCTTGGTTAAATTGTTTGGGGGGCAGCATCCGCGACCTCTCGAGTTAGCGCCACTTTGACGACGCCGTCCTGAACCAAAAGGGGAAGAGGATCTAGATGCGCAGTAGGAATTTCCTCGCAGTGGCCTGCCCGCACAACATCGTATCGATGATTCAACGAGCAGGAAAGAAAACCGCCTTCGAAAGACCCGGTGTCTAGCGGCATATTGCAGGCCGGACAACGATTCCGGTAGGCATAGTGGGTACCGTTGAGCTTGCACACCACGAGCCGGACGTCGCCGAGGCGAACCGGCATCCACGCACCTTCCTCAAGCTGATAGGCGCTTTTTATCTCGGTCCAATCGGTGACCGTCGGGCGCCGGATCAGTGAATCCACGGCTTTTTCTTGCGCTACCCCTTCGACCTCGAAATGAACTAGATCCGGGCACGCCTGCTCTATAGCATGCCGGATGGCAAGCTCCAGTGTCACCGAGGATGAGGCGCAACTCTCGCAAGTGCCTTGGAGCCGTAACTTAGCAATATCGTTCTCCAGGCTGATCAGCTCAACATTCCCACCGTGACTCTTCAAATACGGACGGACTTTATCGAGGGCCTCGCGCAGGCGAGCTTCTAAATCTAACGGATGTAGATCGTGAATCAGAAGAAGCCCTTTGATCACATCGTCATGGACCAAATCACGGAAGACCTTGCGCCCTTCGGCGCCATCCTGACTGACGACTTGTAAGATTCTTTGCAGGCCCGCTCCGTAAAAAGCCAGCACCGCCTCCATGCATTCGTTGATCAGTTCCTTAGCTGCCGGGTAAGGCAGCGATTCGATCTTTTCGAGCAGCCGCCGAATGCGTTCACCATGCAGATTGATATCGCCGTTCGTGTTTACTGCCGGCGCACCTGTTTCTAACTTTCGACCGCCCGTCGGCGAGATTTCATTTCTATCCATATGCGTCTTTCAGGCAGCGGGAATTGCCAAATCGTTGTCTTCCCTTGCGAACCGGATCGACTTAATCGCGCAGTCATTTCCTTCCACGGGCTCAACTGCGCCTCCACAATTCGGGCATTCCAGAGTGGGTATGGGCGCGACAGAAAGCGCATCATCCCAATATTTCGGCCGTCCGGAATATTCGCAACGTGCGCAGCGCACTATCGCTGGGACCTTTTCGATTTCGAGAGCAGAATCCTGCATAGGCGTTTCCTGGGTAATAGCCATGTAGCAAAAACGGAGTTGTTCCTCCTCTACATGGCTCAATTCCCCGACCGCCAGTCTGACGGTAAGAACTCTCTTTACGGAGCGTTCAGCGACAAACTCGAGGACGCTGTCTACAACGGCCGAGGCAATCGATAGCTCATGCATCGGCGCATCAGTTCACACCGCCAGCAATGCAGCCGCCACTTCATCAAGGCCGGCACCGGTCTTGCAACTAGTGGGAATGACCGCGATGTCGGGCTTCAGACGGTGAACGTCCTTGGTTAGTTCAGAAACACTGACCTCCATCGCTTCGGCCAGATCAACTTTGTTAATTACGACGAGTTCCGCTCCAAGAAACATATGAGGATGTTTCCTAACCATCCACGGCCCCTCAGTGACACTCACTACTACTACTCGTGCTTTGGAACCGAGAGGGAACTCGGCCGGACAAATTAAGTTGCCGATGTTTTCGATA
>Ga0210410_10005165_pt1 | contig 11389 bp, 9 predicted proteins | sample IncBWC4MmetaG_FD_161058 | JGI IMG/M metagenome (GOLD analysis project Ga0210410, IMG submission 161058) | Forest soil microbial communities from Barre Woods Harvard Forest LTER site, Petersham, Massachusetts, United States - Inc-BW-C-4-M | ecosystem: Environmental > Terrestrial > Soil >... | reverse complement strand
GACGCCGCCGACAAACACCAGCGGGCACGACGATACACAGGATTTTCCCGGCTCGACTTCGGTTGCGAATCGCTTCGCGCGAATGAGCTGTCCCATCGCCAGCGCGTCGGACACCGAGCCGCCCGGTGAATTCAGCACCACGGTCTTGATGTATTCGCCGTGTCGTTCGGACTCTGCCGCAAAACTCTGCGACGTTCCGGGCGTGATGGTGCCGGTTGCCATCAATCGGCCACCGCCCGCCAGTTCGAACGTCATCGGTTTCGCCAGCGCGCCGTCCGGCCGCAGCAAAGGCACCAGCCGCTTGTCGCCGCCCGGCAGCAATGGCGCAAGGATCGAGGGGACCATGTTGGGAAGTTTCAGCGCGGGCCGATCCTCTCGGATCTCCGCCGGTGTCGCGGTCGCAGGGTCGGGATAGACGATCCATCCATTGATGCTGGCGAGATCGACCGCGAGCACGCCGATCACGACCAGCACGGCGCCGCGGAAAATCCAGCGCAGAATGACTTGTTCGGCATGCTCCGCCAGCCAGTCATGAACGCGCTGCTGCATGGTGGAGCGACGCTATTTGGTATGCCGCGCCGCAGGCAGCGTGGTGACGTTTTCGTCTGCTGCCGCCGCGGGTGGTCCGGCAACCGCCTCGCCCTGCGCTCTTGCGCCCGGCGCCGCGCCCTGCGCCTGCCCGACCTCGCGCGCCATTTGCAACGCCGCGACCAGCTCGCCCGCCGTCATGTCGGCGGCGCTGAAGGCAGGGAGCCCTTCGCGCCTGATCGCGGCGTGCACCACGCACAGTATCAGCACCAGCACCGCCGGCATCAGATCGATCGAGATCGCGCCCGCCCAGCTCGGGATGAAATCGCCGGCGTAACGCAGCACCGCCTCGGCGGGCGAAAGCGTCTGGAACCTGATCGGTTCGACCTTGGGCATCGCCAAAATTTTATCGGCGGCGGCCGAGAGCGATGCCGCCTGCGCGGCAATCGAACTCTCGACCTTGCCGACCACGGCGGTCTGGCGATCCGCGAGATCGGCCGTGCGGCCGCCCGCGGCAGGCGCGATGAAGCTGGACGACAATGTCGCGGCGGCGCGCTTGACCGCCGGCGCCACCGAAGTCTGCTGCAGATTGGCGATCACGCCCATCAGCGTCAGCGACTCGGCGGCCAGCGCATCGCTGCGCGCCGAAATCGGCCCGCGGTCGGAAATCAGCTCGCGCATCTTGGCGAGACTCTTGCTGCCCTGCTCGTACAGCGCCGAGACGCGTTTGTCCGAAGCCTGGACTTGCTGGCCGAGACTGTCGAGCTGCCCGGACATCTGGGTCAGGAGCTGCACCACGGTGCCGGACCCGGCGGTGCCGGTCAGCGAGCCGGCGCGCTCGGCGTCGGCGAGTTTCGCAAAACGCGACGACGCCAGCTGGATATCCGGCAACAGTCCCTGCGCGGCGATAGCGTTGGTATTCGCGGTATCGAGATCGCGGGTGTAATCCTGCACGGTGATAGCGAGATGCTGCTGGATCGCGGCCGCACCGGCCAGCGCCGAGGCGTTGAGCCATGACGACATCGCCACGATCATCAGCGAACCCAGCAGCATGCAGCCGAACATCAGGCCGCGGCCGCTGCGAAAGCTCACATGCGGCATGAAATGCATCAGGAATACCCAGAACGCGTAGATGCCGACCGACACCGCGACCGAATAGATCACCGCGGCAAACAGCACCATGCCCGGGCTGCCGTTCAGCAATTCGCGGACGCCGAGATAAGTATAGACGCCGGCCGCGAGTGCCAGGATCGCGGTGGTGAGCTTCAGCGTGCCTTCGAGGCGGCTGACGCCTTTCGACAGCAATACCGAAGCGGTCGAGCGGGAGGGCAGGATTTGCGAGGATAGGACTTGAGGGGCAGGGGAACTATCCGGGGGCATCATGACTTCCATCGGGTTGGATTGAACAGCGCCCCCGCTGCTTAGCCAGTGCTTCTGCAGGTAGATTCGGACGAGATTAAGTACAACCTTCCAGTTTCGCGCTTCACGAAGGCTTGAAACAACGATCGGCACATCAATAACGCGTGCGGGCAACGCCGGTAAGGTCGCGATCGTGACCGCCGCGCGGGGCATCGAACGCCCGCATCAACCAGTCGATGAAGACGCGGACGCGCGGCGACAGCTGCCTGTTGCGTGGGTAGAGCAACGAGACCGGCGTCGGCGAGGGTGGATAGTCCGGCAGTACAGCGACAAGCGTCCCTCGTTTTAGATCGTCCTCGATGTGATAGCGCGGCACCTGAATCAATCCCAGACCGAGCCGCGCCGCGGCGACGAGACTCTCGGCGCCGTTGACTGAAACCGCCGCGCGCAATGTCACCTCGCGCACCGTGCCGTCGACGACGAACTCAAGCGGAAGCAGAGCCCCGGTTCCCGACGAATGGAAGCCGACCATGATGTGACCGTCGAGAGCGTCAACGCTCGCCGGCTGACCGAAGCGATCAATGTAACCAGGGTCGGCGCAGGTGATCTCCTCGAGCATTGCAACCCGGCGAGCGATCATGTCGCTGTCCTGGAGATCGCCGACGCGCAACACGCAATCGATTCCTTCGCGGATCAGATCGACCAGCCGATCGCCCTCGCTCATGAAGAGTTCGATGCCGGGATATTCGGCGAGGAAGTCCGGCAGCCGCGGCATCACAAAATGACGCGCGAGCGTGCCGTGGACATCCACGCGCAGCAGTCCCTTCGGTTTGGCGCCGCCAAAGGCGGCCTCGGCTTCCTCGATGTCGGCGATCAGCAACAAGCAGCGGCGGTGATAGGCCTCGCCGTCCAGCGTCGGTCTGACCTGCCGCGTGGTCCGCTCCAGCAGCCGCACGCCGAGCCGCGACTCAAGCTGCTTGACCGCATCCGTCACGGTCGAGCGCGGCAGGCCGAGATCCTCCGCCGCCAGCGTAAAACTGCGCCGCTCCGCCACCCGCGTGAACACTCGCATTGCGTCGAATCGGTCCATTTGATTGTTCGCCTTTAGCGGACTGTGATGCCGAATAATGGCTGATTATCCGGAGATTGGAAGAGCCTAGCTTTCTCCCATCCAACGCGGATTTGCGCGAAACCATGAGGAGGCTGAAAATGACCAACGAAACCAATAAAGTAGCGATCGTGACGGGCGCCTCGCGCGGCATTGGCGCCGCGGTGGCGGAGCGGCTCGCTGCGGACGGCTTCACCGTCGTCATCAACTATTCCGGCGATGCCAAATCCGCCGAGGCGCTGGCCCGCAAGATCGAGGGCAACGGCGGCCGGGCGCTCGCCGCCAAGGCCGACGTCAGCGACGTCAAGGCGATACGCGGCATGTTCGAGGCGGCGGAAGCGGCGTTCGGGGGCGTCGATGTGCTGGTCAACAATGCCGGCATCATGAAGCTGGCAAAAATCGCCGACAGCGACGATGCGCTGTTCGACCAGCAGGTCGCGGTTAATCTCAAGGGTAGTTTCAATGCCCTGCGTGAAGCCGCGAAGCGGCTGCGCGACGGTGGACGAATCGTAAATTTCTCCACCAGCGTCGTCGGCACCAAGCTCGAGACCTATGGCGTCTATGCCGCCACCAAGGCGGCAATCGAAATGTTCACGGCGATTCTGTCGAAGGAACTGCGCGGCCGTTCGATCACCGTTAACGCGGTGGCGCCTGGCCCCATCGCGACCGACCTGTTCCTCAACGGCAAATCGCAGGAGCTGATCGATCGTCTGGCCAAGATGAATCCGCTGGAGCGTCTCGGCACGCCACAGGATATCGCCGCGGCGGTCTCGTTCCTCGTCGGTCCCGATGGCTCATGGATCAACGGTCAGTCGCTGCGGGCCAACGGCGGCATGGTCTGAACCGAACGGACGATGTCGCGCGAGCGGCATCGCCAATTCCATCAACGTCAATCCCGGAACAATTAAATCGCAAAGAGGATATGTGTCATGAAAGACGTCATCGTCATCACCGGCGCGTCCAGCGGCTTTGGCCGGCTGTCCGCCAACGCCTTGGCCAAGGCAGGCCACATCGTTTACGCGTCGATGCGCGACATCACGGGCCGCAATGCGGCACAGGTCGCCGATGTCGAAAAATATACCAGAGCTAACGGAGTCGATCTGCGTGCCGTCGAACTCGACGTCAGCTCGCAACAATCGGCTGATGCGGCCATCGCGAAAATCGTCGCTGAGCAGGGGCGCCTCGATGTCGTGATCCACAACGCCGGCCACATGGCGTTCGGACCGGCGGAGGCGTTCACACCGGAGCAGCTCGCGGAACTCTACGACATCAACGTGCTCAGCACGCAGCGTGTCAATCGCGCGGCCCTGCCGCAGCTGCGCAAGCAGGGCAGGGGATTGCTGGTCTGGGTGTCGAGCAGCAGCTCGGCCGGCGGCACCCCTCCCTATCTCGCGCCATATTTCGCGGCAAAGGCGGGCATGGATGCAATGGCGGTGGTCTATGCCCGCGAACTCACGCGGTGGGGAATCGAAACCTCCATCATCGTGCCAGGCGCATTTACCGGCGGCACCAATCATTTCGCGCATTCGGGCTCGCCGGCCGATCAGGCGCGCGTCGCGGAATATGAGGCGGGTCCCTATGCTGGCATGGGCGAGAAAATCCGCAACGCGTTCGCCGCCATCGTGCCGCCGGAGGCAGACGCCTCGTCCGTGGCCGACGCGATCGTCAGGGTCGTCGATACCCCGTTCGGCAAGCGGCCGTTCCGGGTCCATATCGACCCCACCGAAGATGGCGCCGACGTTGCGTTCGCCGTGGTCGACCGCGTCCGCAACGAGATGCTGCACCGTGTCGGATTTTCCGACCTTCTCAAGCCGAGGGTCAACGCCTGAAGTCCAACGTCTAAAGTCAAGGTCAGCGGCGCACGACGCGCCGCTGAGTCGCCGATCATTCGCCGTTCAGCCAGTTCAGGATCGCCTTGTTCATCTCGCGCGGATAGCAATGGCTGAGGTCGTCGAGTTCGCGATAGGTGACGTCGGCGCCGGCCGCCGACAGCGCGTCGCGGGTCTGCCGCGCCACCTGCACCGGGAACATCCAGTCGAGCCGGCCGTGCACCAGAAAGACCGGCAAGCCGCGCAATCGCTGCGCAGTCGCCATTTCCGCCATCAGCGGATGGAAGGTTGCGGCCACCGGCGCGAGATGGGTGAAGGGCGAGGCGCTTTCGAGCCCCGTGACGTAGCAGAACGTGCCGCCGTCGCTCATCCCGGTCAGCAGCAGTTTTGTCGGATCGACGTTCCAGCGGCCTCGCACCCGATCCAGTATGCGGCCGAGGTTCGGGCTGTCGCTGTCTTCCCCCATCAACGCCCAGGTATTGCCGGTCGCGGTCGGCGCGACCAGGATGGCGCCAAAGCTGCGCGCGTCGCGCAGCCAGCTCCACAGGAAGCCGCGGCCATTGCCGCTGCCGCCATGCAGCGCCATCACCAGCGGCCAGGCGCGGTCGGGCGTGTAATATTCCGGTACATAGAGCGAGAAGCCGCCACGGCTGCCGGGTTCGTTATGGTCGTGAACGATGCCGGTGTTTTCGCTGGCAGGCTCGGCGAGGCGGGCCAGCAAGGCGTCATCCTCGCGCAACGCCGGATCGACGAAAAAACTCGAGACCGGCGGCAGTTTCGCGGCGAGCGGATACAGCGCCTCCTGCGCGCGCGCGGCGTGGCGCAATGCGCGAAACACCGCGATCAGGTCGCCATGGCCATGCTGCACCTCGCGCAAGCCCGCGAAGGCCTTCAGCGCCGCGTCGCTCGCCTTTTCGAGAGAAGCCTGGATGCCAGCGAACTCCGGCGGCCAGTCGGCGAGCCGCGGGCGGACCGCCTGCAGTGCCTGGTCCGGCTCGCCCGCGGCCTCCATCACCTGGTCGAACTGCGGCGGGTTGAGATGGCGGGCGATGAAGGCGAGCGCTTCCAGCGCTTGCAGCAAGGGCGGCAGCACGGCCACGATGTCGTCCACCACGGCCTCGCTCATCGCGCGCCAACCCTTTTGGCTTCAATGCAGCCGCGGAGCCTTGAGCAGCCTCGCACGGTCGGTCGAGGTCAGCACCACGTCGAAGGTGACGCCCTCATGGTACACGGTGAGCGGCACGTCGACACCTGCGGGCCCGAGCGCCCAGAGCTTGCGGTAGAAGGCGGTCTGGCTCGAGACCTTTTCGCCCTTCACGGCCAGGATCACGTCGCCGGCCTTGAGCTCGGCGCGTGCCGCCGGCCCTTTTGCGGAGATGCCGATCACCACCACGCGGTTGTCGATCTCGGTCGAAAACATCCCGAGCCAGGGCCGCGCCGGCTTGTTGACCCGGCCAAACTTGCGCAGATCGTCGAGCACCGGCTTGAGCAGGTCGATCGGCACGATCATGTTGACATGCTCGGCCTTGCCGTCGCGTTCGCGCTCGAGCTGCAGCGAGCCGATGCCGATCAGTTCGCCGCGGGTCGAGATCAGTCCGGCGCCGCCCCAGTTGGGATGCGCCGGAGAGGTGAAGATCGCCTCGTCCAGCAGATATTCCCAGTAGCCGGCGAACTCCTGCTTGGCGGCGATCTGGCAGGCCACCGACCGCGTGCGCCCGCCGGCGCCGCCGACTACGACGCGGTCGCCGATCGCAGCAGTAGCCGAGGTGCCAAGCGGCAGCGGATCGAGATCGATGCGGCCGAGCGCCTGCACCAGCCCAAAACCGCTCACCGAATCGAAGCCGAGCGCGTGGCCCTCGACCACGCGGCCGTCGCCGAGATGCAGCCAGACTGCCTCGGCCTCGGTGATCAGATAGCCGATGGTCAGCACCAGCCCTTCATCGATCAACACGCCATTGCCGGCGCGCTCGGTGCCCAGCGTCTCCGCGCTGAAGGCGTCGGACGGAATGATCGAATGCAGCCCGACCACCGAGGAAAGCACGGAATCGAGATCGAAGCTGTAGTCGCCCGGCCGCGGCTGAAACGCCGGCGGCACTTTCCATTCAGTCAGAGAGGGCATGGAGAATCTCCTGGCCAACCGGCACGCGCTGTTCGGCGAGATTGTCGCGAACGGCGACCGCACCAAACCAGTGACGATATTATGTCGCAAATGCCCGCCGCGAAAGTCTCCCGTCGCGTGAACGGGGATCGCGGCCTACGGATCCAGTTCGGTATCCCAGTATAAGTAATCGAGCCAGCTGTCGTGCAGGTAATTCGGCGGGAACAGCCGGCCGTTGCGGTGCAGCTGGTGCACCGTCGGCGCGAACGGCAGCTGACGAGGGAACATCCGCGCCTGCTGCGGCGTCAAATTGCCCTTGCGCAGATTGCACGGCGAACAGGCCGCGACCACATTTTCCCAGGTGGTCTGGCCGCCCTTGCTGCGCGGGATAATGTGGTCGAAGGTCAGATCGTCGCTGGCTGAGCAGTATTGGCAGACGAAGCGGTCGCGCAGGAACACGTTGAACCGGGTGAAGGCGGGATGCGTGCTCGGCTTGACGAAGGATTTCAGCGACACCACGCTCGGCAGCTGGATTTCGAACGAGGGGCTGCGGACCGCGCGGTCGTAGTGTTCGACAATGTTGACGCGATCGAGGAACACCGCCTTGATCGCGTCCTGCCACGACCAGAGAGACAGCGGATAATAACTGAGCGGCCGGAAATCCGCATTCAGCACCAGTACCGGCCAACCGCCTTGCGAGACATGTGCGTTCAAGTAACGCTCCTGGCCCCCATATAAGCTGCGAAGCAGCGTGAGTTGACATACTACATGCAGCGTGACGGGATTGTGAAGAGCGTTGGGGGCCTTATCCGCCTTCGCCCGGTTCGCCTTGCATGATCGGCGCGAACACCGCTAAACGAGGCGGGCGGCACTTTTTCGCCGTATTCGGACGCAGCAAAGATGGTTACCAAGTCCCGATATCTCGAGGCGCCGCGCCGGCTGCGGGCATTCGTTCGCGCCCATGAAACCAGCCTGGTTGTCCTCGCGGCGCTGATCGGAACCATTGCCGGATTGGTAGTGGCCGCGATGAGCGCGGCGGTCGAGGGGATGCACGAACTGCTGTTCAACGTTGAAAATGGGGAACGCCTTTCAAGCCAATACGCCATCGAGCCGCTGCGCGCGCTTCTGGTGCCAAGCCTCGGCGGGCTGCTGCTGGGGCTGGCGTTCCTGCTATTGGCGCGCTGGCGGCCGGCCCGCGAAATCGACCCGATCGAGGCCAATGCCCTGCATGGCGGCCGGATGTCGTTTCGCGGCAGCGTCATCGTGGCGTTGCAGACGGTGTGGTCGAGCGGCGTCGGCGCCTCGGTCGGGTTGGAGGCCGGCTACACCCAGCTCGCCAGCGGTCTTGCCGCTTCGCTTGGCCGCGGCTTTCATCTGCGCCGCGTCGATCAGCGAATCATGGTCGGCTGCGGCGCCGCGGCCGCGATCGCCGGCGCGTTCAGTGCGCCGCTCGCCGGCGCCTTCTATGCCTTTGAGCTGGTGATCGGCGGGTATACGCCGGCCAGCCTGACGCCGGTCGGGGTAGCCGCGGTGGCCGGCTATTTCGTCGCCCACGGATTTACCGTGCTGTCGCTCGGCGTCGGCGTCGGTCCGGTCGGCGATGTCGCGGGTCGCGACCTCGCCATCGCCGCTCTGCTTGGGATTCTGGCGGCGCTGTTCGGCATCGCCATCATGCGCGGCGTGACGCTGTGCGAGACGCTGCTCGCGAAAACCCGGCTCTGGCCGCCGCTCCGGCCGGCGCTCGGCGGTCTTGGCGTCGGCCTGCTCGCTTTGATCACGCCGCAGGTGATGTCGTCGGGCCATGGCGCGCTGCATTTTGCGGGATTTGTCACCATTCCGCTGTCGGTCCTTGCGACTATTTTCGTTCTGAAAGCAATTGCCTCGGTAATATCGCTGGGATCAGGCTTTCGCGGCGGACTGTTTTTCGCAACGCTTTTCATGGGCGCAATCGGCGGTCACCTGTTCGCCGCCGGCTTCGATGTGGTCTACCCGGGCCTCCACCTCAGCCCGAATGTCTACGCCATCATCGGCATGAGCGCGCTGTCGGCGTCGGTGATCGGCGGGCCGCTGACGATGTCGTTCATCGCGCTGGAATCCACCGGCAATCTGTGGCTCACTACCGCCGTTCTGGTCGCGGTCATCATCTCGACCCAGATCACCCGCGAGCTGTTCGGCTACTCGTTTGCGACCTGGCGGCTGCATTTGCGCGGCGAGACCATCCGCAGCGCCGCGGATATCGGCTGGATCCGCGACCTCACGGTGCGCAGCCTGATGCGCCCTGATGTCGCCACCGTCAATGCCAACATGCCGATCGAAGAATTCCGCGCCAAATTTCCGCTGGGATCGAAGACCCAGGTGGTCGCGGTCGACGGCACCGGCCGCTATCTCGGGCTGGTGCTGGTGGCGGACGCGCATGCGGCGGATATCGAGGTGGAAAAAGGTCTTGTCGGCCTCCTGCATCATCGCGATGTCGTGCTGCATCCCGCCATGAACATCCAGGAGGCGATCGCCGTTTTCGACGCCGCGGAAGCCGAAACCCTGGCCGTGGTCGAAACCGACGGCCAGCATCGGCCGATCGGGGTTCTCAGCGAAGCCCACGCCATGCGGCGTTACGCGGAAGAGTCCGAGCAGCGCCGGCGCGAGGCGGTGGGGGACATCTAGTCAACGCTCCGCAAGCGAGCGAAGATACACGAGAACTGCGCTTGCGAATTATCCCGGGGGAAACAGATGCGCAAATCGTTATTGGCCGTCGTCGCGGCGGCCCTGGGCCTCGCATGGGCCGGCACGGCCGCCGCGCAGGATTATCCGACCCGCCCGATCACCATGATCGTGCCGTTTCCCGCCGGCGGCGCCACCGACACGCTGGCCCGCTTCCTCGGCGAACAGCTGCGGCCAATCCTGGGTCAGGCGATCATCATCGAGAACATCGCGGGAGCCGCGGGCTCGATCGGCGTCGGCCGTGCGGTGCGTTCGCCCGCCGACGGCTACACGCTCTCGATCGGCACCTCCACCACGCATGTGCTGACCGGCGGGCTCTACGCGTTGTCCTTCGATCTGTTGAAGGACCTCGATCCGGTGATCTACATCGGCAGCGAACCCTTGTTGATCGTCGGCAAGAAGGACCTGCCGGCAGACGACCTGAAGGGGCTGATCGCCTGGCTCAAGGCCAATCCCGACAAGGCGTCGGTCGGCATCGCCGGCGTCGGCGCGGTCGGCCAACTCACCGGCATCTCGTTCCAGAAGGTGACCGGAACCAAATTCCAGTTCGTGCCGTATCGCGGCAATGCGCCGGCGATGCAGGATTTGCTGGCGGGACAGATCGATTTCATGATCGAGCCGTCGTCGAATTTCAGGTCGCTGGTCGCAGCCGGCAGCATCAAGCCGTTTGCCGTGACCGGCAAAACGCGGCTGCCGTCGTCCCGGAATATTCCGACCGCGGACGAAGCAGGCCTGCCCGGCTTCTTTGCCTCGCTCTGGTACGGACTGTGGGTGCCCAAGGGCACGCCGAAGGACATCGTGGCGAAGCTGAACGCCGCGATGGTGCAGATCCTCGCCAATCCCGCCGCGAAAGAGCGCCTGACGGAACTCGGCATCCAGACCGCGCCGCTCGATCAGCAATCGCCCGACGCGCTCCGCACCTTCCAGAAGGCCGAGATGGATCGCTGGTGGCCGATCATCAAGGCGTCCGGCCTCAGGGGGGAGTGAGAACCTTCCTTGAAAGGTTGTCTCTCAACCCGTCATTGCGAGCGCCAGCGAAACAATCCATGGCGCCGCAAGCGGAAAGCTGGATTGCTTCGTCGCGGAGCCTGTCATCGGGCGCGCATTCGCGACCCGTTGGCTCCTCGCAACGACGGGCTATGATTGGACCCTTTCCAGCTTCTGCAGGCAGCGCGTTGCCTTCACCTCCGCCGGCATCGGCGTATCGGGAAAGCTGGTCTTCCAGTTGGTGACGCCGACCTCGCCGACATAGATGTCGCCCTTCGAATCCAGCGCGATGCCGTGGGGCGCCAGGAATTTGCCGACCTCGAGGCCCGGACCGTGCTCGCCGCCGAGTCGGGCGATGCGATTGCCCCTGGAGTCGACGATCGTCAGGCGCGGGCCCAGATTGGGCGCCTTCAGGTTGACCGGCATGCCGGGGCCGAGCTCGCCGATGATGAAATTCGGCTGCTTGCCGCCGCAGCAGCAGATCGCGCAGGGCCGGTGCAAATTGTTCCACTGCGTTTCGTATTTGCCGTTGCCGTCGAACACCTGGACGCGGTGGTTTTCGCGGTCGGCGACGTAGACCCAGCCGTCGGTGTCGGTGGCGATGTTGTGGACGATGTTGAACTGGCCGGGATCGGTGCCGGACTCGCCCCAGGTTTTGATCAGTTTGCCGTCGGGGGTGTATTTGTGGACGCAGGCATTGCCGTAGCCGTCCGAGACATAGATCTCACCCTTCGGCGACAGCGCGGTGTGGGTGCAGCGGTG
>Ga0210410_10005164_pt1 | contig 11393 bp, 13 predicted proteins | sample IncBWC4MmetaG_FD_161058 | JGI IMG/M metagenome (GOLD analysis project Ga0210410, IMG submission 161058) | Forest soil microbial communities from Barre Woods Harvard Forest LTER site, Petersham, Massachusetts, United States - Inc-BW-C-4-M | ecosystem: Environmental > Terrestrial > Soil >... | reverse complement strand
GCAGTTTGCCGAGGCGGAGGAGATCTATCGCGACGATCTCGGCCTGACCGATCGGATTCAACGATGTGCGCAACACCCCAACAATGTTTGGGCTCTTCACGGGCTGGCCGAATGTTTGGAGGTTCGTCACGAACTTCAAGAACTGGAGGCGCTCAGACCCAGGCTGGAAGCCGCCATGGCGCTGGCCGACGTGCCGGTCGTCTCCTCGTGTATGTGCCGCATCAGGATGCCCGCGAAATCGTCCCGCAAATGTTGCGACTAGACCAGGCTTTCGCCTTGCTACGCGTCGTTGAAGGCGTGCGCGATGTCCGCGATCAGATCGGACGGGTGTTCAATGCCGATCGACAGCCGGATCGTGGAGTCGAGAACGCCTATTCTTTGGCGGATGTCAGCCGGAACGCCGGAGTGGGTCATGCTTGCGGGCAGGCTGGCAAGCGACTCGGTGCCGCCCAGACTCACCGCGAGCTTGAAGATTTGCAGGGCGTTCAAGAATTTGAATGCGGCGGCTTGGCCGCCGACAATGTCGAACGAGAAGGTGGAGCCCGCGCCGGTGCATTGCCTCGCGAACAGCCGGCCGGCGGGGGAGGCTCCTTCGTGGTGAGCAAGGTAATGGACCTTCGCCACCTTGGCGTGGTCGCGCAGGTAATCCGCCACGAGCCGCGCGTTTCTGTCGGCCTTTTCCATGCGGATGCTCAGTGTTTCGAGCGACCGGCTGATCATCCAGCAGGAATGGGGGTCCAGTTGGGTACCGATGGCGCCTCGCAACGCTTTGACGTCCTTCATGAGGGCTTTTGACCCGAGCGCAGCGCCCGCGATCAGGTCGGAATGACCGCCGACATATTTGGTCAGCGAGTACAACGAAAGATCCGCGCCGTGTTCGATCGGCCGCTGAAACACCGGCCCGAGCAGCGTATTGTCGCAAGCGACGATTGGCGTGTGCCCCGTGGCCTTGCCGATTGTCTCCGCGACACGGCGGACCATCGCGATATCAACCAGGCCGTTGGTGGGATTTGCAGGTGTTTCGATGAAAATCATCGTAACCCGACCTTTGCGCATGGCTTCCTCCGCCGCCAGCGTGACGGCGGCTTCGTCGATGCCGTCGGTAAAGCCTACGGCGCCAATCGAAAGGCCCGCAAGTGTCTTTGCAAATAGAGTTTCTGTCCCACCATAGAGCGGTTGAGAGTGCAGAATGACGTCGCCAGGACGGACGAACGCAAGGATGGTGGTCGCAATCGCCGCCATGCCGGACGAGAAAAGAGCGCAGTTCTCGGTGCGCTCATAAACAGAAAGCCTGTCCTCGACGATCTCGCTGTTGGGATGGTTGAACCGCGAATAAACTAGGCCCGCACCCATCCCCTCGGGAGGCTCGCGCCGACCAGCGACGAAATCGAAGAAGTCCTGCCCGTCCTCGGCGGTCCTGAAGACGAAGGTTGAGGTCAGAAAGACCGGTGGTTTGACGGCCCCTTCCGACAGTTGTGGATCGTAGCCGTAGTTCAGCATGAGCGTTTCGGGATGCAGCACGTGGTTGCCGATGTGGGTCCTAGACGGAAATGGTTTCACCATGGCCTACCTCGCTGTCTGGATTATGTGTGCACCGGGAGTGCAGATTCGGCGTTTTGGCTTCCAACCGGGATATTATTTTGGAAAAAGCAAAACCTCGTTCGCGCTGGATTCTAAAGTCTGCAGATACGTGAGAACGACATTTCCCGACGCGATTATATGGCGTTCAATCAGGTCCATGAGACCAGCTCGGTCCTTCTTGACACAGAGGGTCAACATTTCCTCGTGCTCGGTCTGGGTGACAGTCGGAAAACTCTTCGCTCTCCAAGCAAGAACCCAATAGCGGTTCAGATTGTTGCGAGCACGACTTACTTGTTCAAGGAAGAACGGCCGATTGGCTCGCTGATAGATCAGAGTATGGAATTCGGTGGCAAGGCGCAGTCGTTCTGACGCGAACTGGGCCGCGTCGATCTTTGTTATGACGCGGCGAGCTTGTTCTATGTCATACTCGGTGAGGTGGTCGAGTGCCCACCCAGCTAGACGAGGTTCGATGAGGGCGCGGAATTCCATCAGTTCGCGCGCAACAGTGCTCGAGAGATCCGCAACGAAGCACCCGCGATTGTGATGCAGGGTCGCGAGCCCCTCGGAGACCAGGACTTTGAGCGCTTCGCGGACCGGCGTGTGACTGACGCCGAAGTCGGCGGCGATCTCGTCCTGCTTGAGCGGCGCGCCTGGCGAGATTTCACCGTTGCAAATCGCATCACGAAGTGCGCCGGCTATCATTTCCGTGCCCCCCAACAGTTTTTTGCCCGGCCCCTTCAGCATAAATTCCCATCTCCGAATCGGATTGACATATCATATATAATCATCTAGAGAGACTTCGAGATCAAGAGGTTAAGGGCAATTTCCAGTGATTATATATAATATGCAAAGTGCCTTCGCGCGTACGCCGCTGGCCTGCCGGTGATGTTTTCCTCCGCCTCGTCGCAAGTTTCGGTCGGTCGGAGCCTCGCGGGCCTCGAGACGCCATGTCTCGCCTTGGAGACCAGGCGTCTCACTCGCAATGTGTCGCGGCTAAAGACGCATCTCGAACCGTTCGCTGTCAGGTTTCGGCCGCACCTTAAAACCGCGAAGAGCGCCGACGTTGCACGCCTTGTCACGGACGGTCCCGCCGGGCCACTGACGGTCTCAACGCTTAGAGAAGCGGAGTATTTTCTCGATCATGGCTTCTCCGATTTGCTTTATGCCGTTGGTATCGCACCGAACAAGTTGGAGCACGTATTCGACTTGCGGCGACGTGGGGCCAAGTTGTCGATCGTACTCGACAACATCGAGATGGCCGGTCTGGTCGCAGCACGGTGCGCCGAAAGGCGCGACCCCCTGCCAGTCCTGATCGAAATCGACACCGACGATCATCGATCCGGCATCAAGCCGCAGGACCCTTTCCTCGTGGAGGTGGGGCGCGCACTTCACGAAGGGGGCGCAGTGCTTGGCGGCGTCATGACGCATGCCGGCAGCTCGTATGGTTCGAAAGGAGCGGCGGCCTTCGCGGAAAAGGCGGAGCAGGAGCGATCGGGCGCTGTCGCAGCGGCCGAGGCGCTGAGGCGCGCTGGCTTGACCTGTCCTGAAGTCAGTGTGGGATCAACGCCGACGGCGCATTTTGCCCGTGATCTTACCGGCGTGACGGAAGTACGTGCCGGGGTCTTCATGTTCTTCGACCTCGTAATGGCTGGCATCGGCGTCTGCTCACTCGACGACATCGCGATTTCCGTTCTTGCGAGCGTCGTCGGCCACCAGCGCGACAAGGGGTGGATTTTGATTGATGCAGGCTGGATGGCCATGTCGCGCGACCGCGGCACGGCACGGCTTTCCGTCGATCAGGGATATGGGGTCGTCTGCGATCTCGGGTGCAATCCGATCCCCGACTTGATCGTGATCGATGCCAATCAGGAACACGGCATTATCGCGCACCGTTCCGGCGCCGGCCCTCTACCGGACCTTCCGATCGGCACGATGGTGCGCATCCTTCCCAATCACGCCTGCGCCACGGCTGCGCAGCATGACCGGTACCACGTCATAAACGATGGTTCGATCGTGTCCGCGATCTGGCCTCGCATCTACGGATGGTGAATCAATGTCGACTCTCCTCGCGGCTATCAACGTTGACACGGCCCCGAAACCCTTCGGTCACTACGTACAGGCCATGGATACTGGCGGGCTCGTTTTTGTTCGGGTCAGCTTCCGGCGCGCGTGGGCGGGACGTCGCTGGCCGACATGTCGTTCGAGGCTCAGGCCCGCCAGTCACTCACCAACCTTCTGGCGATCGTCGAAGGAGCAGGGATCCGCCGCGATCGCATTGCGAAGGTGACGGCTTACCTGGTCGGCGTCGAGCATTGGAGCGCCTTCAACGCGATCTACGCCGAAGCTTTTGGCGAACACCGCCCGGCACGGTCCGTCGTGCCCGTGCCCGCGCTGCATCATGGCTATCTGATCGAGCTCGATGCCATCGCCGTGCGCTGAAGGTCACGCCAGCCATTTCGTTTTCAGTGAAGAGCCAGCAGGTTTCAATCGATGAGCCATGAAGCGCGCCAAACACGGTTGCGACCGACGCTAATATCCTTCGATGTGTTCGGCACGTTGATCTCCGTCCGGGAAAGCTCCTACGGTGCATTCGAGCGCATTCTTGCCGATACCGGCGCGTACCGCGTTGATGTGAAAGCGTTCTGGGAACACTGGGAACACCGAAACATCGTCCACTATTGGGAGCCGTACCGAACGTATCGCGAGATTTGCGAGCTTTCGCTCGAAGAAACGTTCGTGCATTTCGGTCTCACCGGCGAGGCGCGTCTGATCAACCACTATTTCGATGCGTTCCCTCGCTTCCTTCTCTACGACGATGTCGTCCGCACGCTCGACCGGCTGTCGCGCCGCTACAGGCTGGCGCTCGTGTCGAACATCGATGACGATCTGCTCGCGTTAACGCCGTTGCAGCGTGAGTTCGACCTCGTGTGTACGGCGCAACGGGCGCGGGGGTACAAGCCCGACGGCGCGCTGTTTCGTTACCTGATCGAGCATGCTGGCTGCGCCAGGGAAGAAATTCTGCATGCCGGACAGTCGCAGTTTACGGATCTGGTTGGCGGCAAGCCGCTCGGCTTGACCATCGCCTGGATCAACCGACGTCAAGTGGCGCTGGATGATTCCGTACCGCGACCTGATTTCATCTTTGCCGACATTCAATCGCTTAGCGATCTGGTCGAACTGTGACGATCTCTTTATATGCGAGGAGCACGTTATGTTGATGTTCAGGACAGTCTTCGGTTTCTTGGCGGTCGCGACCATAGTCGCGCTGTCGCCAGCGGCGACGCGGGCTGACGAAGCGGATACCGCGCTGGCACGCATTCGGCAAAACAAGGTCGTAACCATCGGTTTTCGGGAAAGCGCGGTGCCGTTCGCCTATCTCGACGAGCGCAGGCAACCGAGCGGCTACGCCATCGACATCTGCAATAAGGTTGTAGCGGAAATCGGCCGCAAACTCGCCATTCCCGGCATCGAGGCGCGATACGTACCAGTGACCCCGCAAACGCGGATTCCGCTGATCGCGAACGGCACAGTTGATCGAATGTGGCACGACAGTGAATTCATTGACCCGGCGGGAGCAGGTTGATTTCAGCTACGCCATTGCTCTTGCTGAGGGCAGGATGCTCGTCAGGGCGTCATCGGGCATCCGCGATCTGCCGGATCTGGATGGAAAGATTGTTGCACTCGCCGCCGGCACCACGGCCGAGCACTATGTCCGCGCAGCACTTGATCGACTCAAGATCAACGTTCGCGTGCTCCAGGTGCGAGACAATGCCGAGGGCCTGCTCGCCGTCAATTCGCAACGCGTGGACGCCTTCATCAATGATGCAGTCCTGCTCGGGGGAACGCTCCAGAAGACAGAAAACAAGGCTGCAGGCCTTCTGAGTGGATGGGGCTACTTCAGCTCGACGGAAGTTTCAGGGCAGGTACGGGAGGGCAGACGGGTGCCTCTCGCAGCGTATCGCGAGTGGCGAATCCTGCAATTTTGAAATCCTATTCCAGATTCCGTCCCAACTATGAAGTCTATTTCCGGACGGGAGGCTCTATAAGCTGCCAATACGCAACCGGCTTGCGCAACGGCGCTGCTAGTCTTCTCACAGGGCAGAAATGTCGTGTGGAGCGAGCGGCAGGAAATGCGGACAATTGGTTTGATCGGCGGAATGAGTTGGGAAAGTACGGCTGTCTATTATCGGCGGCTCAACGAACAGGTCCGTGACCGATTGGGCGGGCTTCACTCGGCTGAAATCCTGATGCGGTCGGTCGACTTCGACGCCATCGTCAGTTTGCAGAAGCAGGGACGCTGGGACGAAGCCTGCAGGATCCTTGCAAATATCGCCCGCGAGTTGGAAGAGGGCGGCGCGGGCTGCCTGCTGATCTGCACCAACACCATGCATAAACTCGCCAATGAGGTGCAGCGGGCGGTATCGATCCCGCTGATACATATCGCCGACGTCACCGCGAGCGCCATCAAGGAGGAAGGCTGCGAGCGTCCGCTGCTGCTAGCCACGCGCTATACCATGGAACAGGATTTCTATGTGCAGCGCCTGCGCGATCAATTCGGGCTCGATCCCGTGATTCCCGATCAGCCCGATCGCATCGCCGTGCACGACATTATCTTCGATGAATTGTGCCAGGGCGTCGTCAGCGATCAGTCGCGGCGACTTTATCTCGACGTCATCACGCGCGGAAAGTTATCAGGAGCGGACAGTGTTATTCTGGGTTGCACCGAGATCTGCCTACTGGTCGGGCCGCAACACAACGCGAAATTTTTTTAACTAACAATCTCCTATTTACAGGCCGAGGCTTCTGATGACTTCGCCCTTCTCGGGCGAGCCTTCCTCGAACCGAGGCTAACGCCGGACCTCGATTTGCGTTATGGTAGATCGGTCGTTTCCGACAGAGGCCAAGAGATGCAGATCCGCCCCAACGATGATTTACTTCTCGTGATCGACGTGCAGAACGATTTTTGCCCAGGCGGTGCGCTGGCGGTCGGTGACGGCGACGCCGTCGTGCCAGTGATCAATCGGCTTTCGGAGCGCTTCAACCATGTGGTACTGACGCAGGACTGGCATCCGGTCAGCCACAGTTCGTTTGCGACGGCCCATCCCGGTGCGGCGCCATTTCAGACTGTCACGATGTCTTATGGCGAGCAGACGCTGTGGCCGGATCACTGCGTGCAGGGCACGAGCGGTGCGGCTTTCCATCATGGACTGTCGACGGAGCGCGCGGCGCTCGTGATCCGGAAGGGGTTTCGCGGCGAGATCGATTCCTATTCCGCGTTCTTTGAGAACGATCGGCGCACGCCGACAGGACTCTCGGGTTATTTGCGCGACCGCGGTCTGCAACGGCTCTTTCTCGTCGGACTGGCAACGGACTATTGCGTCCATTATTCCGCAGTCGACGCGCGCCGGCTGGGCTTTGAGACCGTCGTCGTCGAGTCCGGCTGCCGGGCGATCGATCTCGCTGGCTCGCTAGCATCCGCCTGGACCGCGATGCATCAGGTCGGCGTGCAGCGCATCAGCGACCTCGGCTAGCTCACCTTCGGCGTCATGCCGTCCGGCTGCCTCGGTTCGGCATGCCGCCGAGCGCGATGATTTCCGCGCTCAGTTGCTCGATGGTGGTGCGATGCCGCATCGCCGTCTGCCGGATCAGGTTGAACGCGTCTTCTTCCGACAGCGCATGACCGCGCATGAGCCGCAGCACCGCCGCGAACACCACGCGCCGGGAGCGAATACGGTCTTCGAGCTTTTCAATATGGGCGGCTTCCTCGCTTCGTCGCTGTGCACAATCGAATGCCACCACCAGTGCCGTGTAGAGTCCTGCCGACCGCAGAGGCTTGATAAGAAAGGATGCTGGTCTAAGGTCCAAAAGCCACTTCAGCCGGCTGGGTGTCTCAGTGCCGATCAGGGCGATCACAGGAACATTGGCCTTCAACACCGAGGTCGTGTCGCATTCGATCGAGACGCTGTCCGCATCCAGCACGATGACATCGACGGCGGACGTCGGACCGACCGGCCGCTCCGGATCCGTCACCGACATGCCCAGTCGGTTGAGCTGGCGGCGCACGATCGAAATCTCACGCTCATCTCTCATGATGAGGTGAGCATGCCGGCCCCGCACGGAGAAGGGTGATGATTTGGTCATTTCACGACACGCAGGTGAGGCGCCCGCTTCCCGACTGCATCTGTTCGCTTGTCTAGCTTCGCGCCGATTGCGGCCAAATCGAGATTGGAGAGATACGGATCGGGCTGCTCCGGCGCTTCCGCTTCCCAGAAAATCTTGAACTGGCAGCCCGGTACGGAACGCGCCACCCGTGGGGTTAGGAAACAATGATTGTTGTCCGGATCGACCCAGACTGGCCCTTGCGGCGAATCGTAGCGGTGATTGGCGGCGGCGCGCCGGACGGAAGCGACATCGGCTGAACCGGCGCGGCGGATCGCGCGCGCCAGCAGCATCACACAGACATAGGTCGATTGGCTGTCCACCGAGACATGACTGTCGGTGCCGTGACGGGCTTTCCAGCGTGCGACGAAAGCCCGGTTCTCGGCACTGGCGATGCTCTCGAAATAAGCCGACGAGGTCACGCAGCCGACCGAGGCTGTCGGGCCGATTATCTTGAGCTCCGGCTCGCACAGGCTGCAGCTCAGCATCGGGATCGAGAGCCCGGCGCGAACCGAGGCCTCGTGCAGCGCGCGCATGAAGGCGTAGCTCGATTCGCCGACCAGCGTGTTGAAGACTGCTGGTGGTTTGCGGTCGATGATTTCTCTGACGATATGGTCCACCGCCGTCTCGCCAAGCTCGAGCAAGCGTTCCGCAAGGATCCGGCCGCCCGCGTTGGTGACGATCTCGCGCAGCACGCGATTGGTTTCCCAGGTCCACACATAGTTGGAGCCGGCGCAGAATACGTCGCCGGTGACGTGCTCGAGCATGTGCCGGACCAGCGGCACCACCGTGTGGTTCGGCGCGGCGCCGACATAGATGACATTGTCGCTGCTTTCGAACCCCTCGTATCGTGCGGGGTGCCAGAGCAGGCGCTCGGTGCGCTCGACGATCGGGATGACCATCTTGCGGGAGGCAGACGTATAGCATCCGACGATATGCTCGACCCCTCTCTCGCGAATGAGATCGTCGCAGGCCGTGTGATAGGCGGGGACGACGCCGGCGGGATCGCGCAAATGCGGTGTGAAGTTGAAATCGAATTCCTCGCTCTGATTGACTTCGTCGACCGCCATCAGAGCGCTTTTCTCCATCTCGCGCCCCATCATCGCGTAGGGGCCCGATCGGGAAAATACGAGGCCGAGAGGAATGGATGGCTTTGTCATCCAGGAGATCCGGAAAATTCGTGTGATGCTATCTCATTGCAGGAACGTCGAGCCATCAGCTGTCATGATCGATGCGATCTGCGCGCGAATTGTGCGGCGTCAGCTCAAAAAAGTGCCGTCGTCACAATTGACAAGCCCGGAGAGACTAAGACACAATTCATTCCCAGGTAAATACGTGCATGACGAAAGAGTTCTCGCGCAGCCGATGACGTCTGAGCGACTACCTCCTGACTTTCGTTCTGCAACGTAAGACGTTCGCGACCATCGATAGCAAACGGCATGGAAGCCATTCGGGGCCCTCGCAGGCCACGGGTGGCTTTTTTCGTTTGTCTGGCGCGTGACCAGCAGTGGATTGAAGCATGGTAGTTCGTCTCCCGACGCTCGAGCAGATCGACGATCTCGGTTCGGATTTCGGTCTCGTCCTCACGGCCGATGAGGTCGTCGCCTTTCAGCAGGCATTCAAGGGACCGCTGGCATCATACGGACGGCTCGAGGAGCTGGTGCCTCCGGCGCTCGCACCCGTCGCGCCGCGTTCGCCCGGATATCGGCCGCCGCCGTCGGAAAATCCCTATGGCGCCTGGTACTGGAAAACGAACATCAAGACAGGCAGCGAAGGACTGCTGAGCGGCAAAAAAGTCGCGATCAAGGACAATATCTGCGTGGCCGGTGTGCCGATGATGAACGGCTCAGCCTTGCTCGAAGGCTATGTGCCAGAGATCGACGCCACCGTGGTGACTCGGATTCTCGATGCCGGCGGCACCATCGCAGGCAAGGCGGCCTGCGAGGATTTGTGCTTCTCGGGTGCCAGCCATACCTGCGCGAGCGGAGTGATCCGTAATCCGCACAATCCAGCACACTCCGCCGGCGGCTCTTCAGGCGGAAGTGCGGCGCTGGTGGCGGCCGGCGAGGTGCCGATGGCGCTCGGCGGTGACCAGGGCGGATCGATCCGCACGCCCTCGAGCTGGTGCGGTGTCTATGGATTGAAGCCCACCTGGGGGCTGGTCCCGACCACGGGCTCGATGCCGATCAGCTTCTCGGTTGATCATTGTGGGCCGATGTGCGCCTCCGTCGAAGATGTCGTGCGCCTTTTGACCGTCATTGCCGGTCACGACGGCTGGGATACGAGGACGATTGCGGCGCGCACCGGCGATTATATGGGTGCGCTGGCGAAGCCGACGAAAGGCTTGCGCATCGGGATTTTGCGCGAAGGATTTGGCCATCCCGAAAGCGACCCCACCGTGAATGAGACCGTGAAGCAGGCGATTGGCCGACTGGCAAAGGTTGGCATTGAAAGCGCGGAAGTTTCCGTGCCCTGGCACCTTGACGGACCGCATGTCTGGAGCGGGATCATCCTTGAGGGCGCCGCCGAAATGATGCTCAAAGGATATGGCGTTGGCAACAACGTCCAGGGCTATTATCCGCTCTCGATGCAGGAAGCCCTGGCGCGGGGCATGGGAACGCGCATCAACGACGTCTCGCCGACCGTGAAGCTCGTGCTGATGCTCGGCGAATATATGCATCGCAACTATCACGGACGCTTTCACTCAAAGGCGCAGAACCTGCGCGTGCTGCTACGCCGCGCCTACGATGACGCGCTGAAAGAGTTCGACGCGCTGGTAATGCCGACCATTCCGTTCACGGCAACGCCGATTCCGCCCCCCGATGCGCCGCTCAACACCGTGATCGACGCCGCGCTCAACATGCAGGCCAACACCTGCTCCTTCGATGTTTCCGGCCATCCTGCCTTCACCGTGCCATGCGGGCGTGTGAACGGACTTCCGGTCGGCCTGATGCTGGTCGGGCGACACTTCGAGGAGGTCACTCTGATCCGGCTGGCCGCGGCCATCGAGGCCGCAGGCGACTGGAGGCTGAACTAGGAGGCGAAGCATGACCCTTGCATCTCGATCGGTTAACTCGCAATGACTGGCAACCTCTGGCAAAACACTTCCATCATGGCAAAGCGCGGTATTGCCAGGGGCGAACCGAGGCAGCGCCACGAGCTCTCGATCGCAGCGCAAGGCGCCTTCCACTACGTCTATGGACCCTATGCCAAGCCTGTGCTGACCATCGATCCCGGCGCCGTGGTCGTGGTGGAGACGGAAGATGCTTTTGGCGGCGTCATCGCAAGCGAGCAGGACCGCCCGAGCGCGAAGCTGAAATTCCCCTATCTAAACCCGCAATGCGGCCCGATCGCGGTTAACGGGATCGAGAAGGGCGATTGCCTGGCGGTCCATATTCACGCCGTCGAGACCCGGGGCGAGCAGCCGGCCGGCACCACCTGCATCATTCCGGAGTTCGGCGGTCTGGTCGGCACCGCGGCGACCGCGATGCTCAATCCGCCGCTGCCGGAACGGGTGAGGAAGGTGTATGTCGACAAGAACGGCGTGCGCTGGAACGAGAAGATCACGCTGCCCTATCAGCCCTTCATCGGCATCTCGCCGGAGATCGAGGCGATCTCGTCGCTTCAGCCGGATTATCACGGCGGCAATATGG
>Ga0210410_10005163_pt1 | contig 11394 bp, 8 predicted proteins | sample IncBWC4MmetaG_FD_161058 | JGI IMG/M metagenome (GOLD analysis project Ga0210410, IMG submission 161058) | Forest soil microbial communities from Barre Woods Harvard Forest LTER site, Petersham, Massachusetts, United States - Inc-BW-C-4-M | ecosystem: Environmental > Terrestrial > Soil >... | reverse complement strand
GCCGATCAGATTGATGTCTTCCATGGCCAGATTGGCCTGTCCTTTCAGCGTCGATTTTGACAGCGACAGGAGATGTTTGTGCATCTGGCTCTGTTTGTAGCGGGCCACGGCAGCCTCGTGGTTCTTACCGGCATGGACGATGTATTGCGGCGCCACGGCGATCTCGGAGGGATCGCGCCCGGCGGCTACCGTCATCTCCTTCATTCGCGTCACCATCGTCTTCAGTCTGTCTGCCGGCATGCCGGCGGGAATCCAGCCATCGGCGCCCTCGGCGACGCGACGGATATGGTTCTCGTTGTTGCCGCCGAAATAGATCGGCAATTTTTCCTGCTTCGGCTTGGGGAAGAACTCGACATCCTTGTACTTGTAATATTTGCCATCGAAGCTCGCGTTGCGCTCCTTGAACAGCAGTTGCAGCGCCTGCACGCCTTCCTCCACCATGTCACCACGGTGTACGCCGCCTTCGGGACGCAGCGCATCGAATTCCTCGCGATAGGCGCCGACGCCGACACCGATCTCAAGCCGGCCGCCGCTGAAATGATCGAGCGTCGCAATCTGCTTGGCGAGCACGACAATGTCGCGCCGCATCGGCAGCACCAGGATGCCGGTGCCGAAGCGCAACGTCGTGGTATTGGCGGCGATGAAGGCGTAGGTCATCAGCGGCTCCCAGAACCGCGGCGGCACCGGAAATTCCTCGCGCACATAATGCTGGGTGGTCATGTGGTCGTTGCCCCAGACCGAGTGGTAGCCCAGCTTCTCGGCATGCTGCGCGATCCTGATCAGGGTTTCCGGGGAGGAAAACGGAATAGGGTAGGTCAGGCCTTCCATTCCGGTCGGCAGGCCGGCGCTCACGATCAGACTCATGGTTTGCTCCTGTCAGGCACCTTGTGCCTCGTTCTGGGTGTTGTCAGCGAAATGTCAGGTGCGGCGGCGGGTCGCTCTCGTCGCGTCGCGGTCGACCGTGTCGTCGTCGTGCAGGATGACACCGTAGTCGCGCGATGCGGCCGCACGCGAGACCATGCCGAGGCGAACATCCTCGGCGACGCGCTCGGGATCGCGGGCGAAGGGATCGCCGAGACCGCCGCCGCCGGGCATCTCGATGATGACGGACTCGTGTTTCGCAATGGTCTGCTGTCCCTTGCTTTTCAGCGTCCCGCCCGAGCCGAGCGAGAGCGCGCCCGCCATGCCGTTGCCGCCGCCATTGCGGCCGCGTGCCGGATAGAGCACGCGGTCGTAGTTGGCGCTGATGGCGAAGTCCGCATTGTCGAGGGTGACGACTTCCATGACCTGGCCGAGGCCGCCGCGATACTTGCCGGGTCCGCCCGAGTCTGTGCGGTATTCCTTGCGGCGGACCAGCAGCGGCGACATCGCTTCCGTCACCTCGACCGGAACGTTGCGCACGCCGCTGGGAAACGCGGTGGCGGATAGCCCATCCTTGCCGGGCCGCGCGCCGGTGCCGCCCGAATGGAACGACATGATGTTGAAGACGCGGGCCTTCATCATTTCCGTGGAGTCGGCGTCGATCTGGCTGGAGCCGCCAAAGGCGAACAGATTCCAAAGGCACGACGTGCCTTCCGCGGGCACCTGATCGTCCAGCGCCTGGTCCAGGCAGCCTATTACCAGATCCGGCAGCATCTGGCCGACAACGTGGCGCGTCGCGACCGGGAGCGGATGCAGTGCGTTGAGGATGCAATTCTCCGGCGCGTGCATCCGCAGCAGCGCCAGCGATCCCTCATTGTTGGGAATTTTCGGCGCGATGATGCATTTCACGCCAAAGCTGGCATAGGCCTCGGTGTAGCAGAACGGCACGTTGATGCCGAAAGAGGAAGGCGGCGACGTGCCGGTGAAATCGACATCGATGCCGTCATCGCCGATCGTCATGGTAGCGACGAGGTCAAGCGGCTTGTCATAGCCATCGACGCGCATGCTGTTGCGGAATGTGCCCTTTGGAAGTTTGCGGATTGCCTCCAGTGTCGCGGCGCGTGAGCGCTCGAGGATGTGGGCGCCGAGCAAATCCAGGGTCTCGATGCCGAACTCCTCCATCATGTTGAGCAGTTGCCGGCTGCCGACGTCGTTGCAGCCCGCCAGCGAATAGATATCGCCGACCACCTGGACCGGCTCGCGGACATTGGCCTTGACGATGTCGAGCAGCGTCTCGTTGGTTCCAGCCGCGCTGGCGAAGCGCATGATTGGAACGTAGAGGCCTTCCTCGTAGACCTGGCGGGCATCGGGGCCCATGCCGCGGCCGCCGATGTCGATGACATGGCAGGTGCTGGCGAACAGCGCGACCAGCTTTTGCTGCCGGAACACAGGCGTCACCACAGTGAAGTCGTGCAGATGCCCGGTGCCTTTCCAGGGATCATTGGTGATGAAGATGTCACCGATCTTCATCGATGCGGCCGGGAATTTGTCAAGGAAATGCACCACGGCGCGCGCCATCGAATTGACGTGGCCCGGTGTGCCCGTGATCGCCTGCGCCAGCATGTGGCCGGAGGTGTTGAACACGCCCGCGGAAACGTCGCCGGCTTCGCGCGTCGAGGTGCTGAAGCCGATCCGTATCAGCGTCTGGGCCTGCTCCTCGACCACCGAGATCAGGCGGTCCCACATGATCTGCTGATGGATCACGAACATCGGATCCTCGGTATGGTTCAGGTTTCCATCCATGGTCATGTCCTGGTCATCACGACGCTGCCGAGCGCGTCGATTCGCGCGGTAAAACTTTTCGTCACCAAAGTCGTCGTCTCATCCTCGACGATCAAAGCGGGGCCGGCAATCGTCGATCCCGGTGTCAATGCGCTGCGATTATACAGCGCGATCAGTTCCGGCTTGCCGGTTAAGGGATCGATGACATCGACGTGGCTGGCAGGTTTGGCGACATGATCTGGGGGCGGTGGTGGGCAGCGTTCGATCGGCGCGCCGACGGTGGCCAGCCGCAGCGACCAGCTGAGCACTTCGACATCGAGATCGGGAATCCGGCGGCCGAATTGCTGGGCGTAGTCCACGATGAACAGTTGCTCCAGCTCGGCCGCAGACGTCGTGCTGAGCTCGCCGGCGGGAATCGTCACCGTCAATTCGTGGCCCTGGCCGCGGTAGCGCATATTGGCGGTCCAGCCTTCGATCAATGGCGAATCGGGTGCGCCGAGCCGGACGACGGCCTCGGCCTCGCTACGCATCCCCGCACGCAGCTTGTTCAGGCTTGCGAAATCAAAACCCGCATCGAGATGGGTGTAACGCGTGCGCACCACTTCGTAGGCAATCGGCGCCAGCAGGAAGCCGAACGCCGACCCGACGCCGGCGCCGGTCGGCACGATCACCGTGGTGATGTCGAGTTTCTCCGCCAGCCGCGCGGCGTGGATCGGGGCCGCGCCACCGAAGGCGATGATGATCCGGTTGGTCAGCTCGCGTCCGCGTTCCACGGCGTGGACGCGCGCGGCATTTGCCATGTTTTCTTCGACCACTTCGGTGACACCCAGCGCCGCGCTCGCGGCGTCGAGATTCAATGTCCGGCCGACTGAATTTGCAATCGCGGATTCAGAGGCTTTGGGATCAAGCCGCATCTTGCCGCCGGCAAAGCGATCGACCTGGATTCGCCCGAGCAGCACATTGGCATCGGTCACGGTGCAGTTCAGGCCGCCGAGGCCGTAACAGGCCGGTCCGGGCTCCGATCCCGCGCTGGCAGGCCCGACCTGGATGCGGGCGAGACTATCGACATCGGCGATCGAGCCGCCGCCGGCGCCGATTTCGACCATTTCGATGACGGGAATCCGGATCGGAATGCCGCTGCCCTTCAGGAAGCGGTATTGCCGCGCGACTTCGAACGATCGCGAGAAATGCGGCTGGCCATTATCGATCAGGCAAATTTTTGCTGTTGTTCCGCCCATGTCGAATGAGACGATGTGATCGTGGCCGCGCTCCTGCGCAATGTGGGTGGCGAGAATGGCGCCGCCGGCTGGGCCCGATTCGACGAGGCGAATCGGGAAGCGCCGCGCGATTTCCACCGTGGTCAGACCACCGGCCGAGGTGATGAGGAAGATCGGGCAGGTAAAACCGCGCTCGGTCAACTCGTCGTCGAGCAGTTTGAGATAGCGGTCCATCACCGGCTGCACATAGGCATTTGCGCAAGCCGTCGACCAGCGCTCATATTCGCGCATCTCCGGGCAGACTTCGCTCGACATGGTGACGGCAAGGTCGGGCGCGATCTCTTTCAGGATATCGCGGCTGCGGATCTCGTGAACCGGGTTGGCGTAGGAGTGCAGATAGCCGAGTGCGACGCTGATGACGCCTTCGGCGCGCAAGACGGGCACGAGATCGGCGAGCGCCTGCTCGTCGAGCGGCTCGATGATTCGGCCGGTAGCGTCGATCCGCTCCGGAACGGAAAGCCGGAGATTGCGCGGCACCAGCGGCGCCGGCTTGTCCATGAAGATGTCATATTGCTCGAAGCGATGCTCGTACGCCATCTCGATGGAGTCGCGAAAGCCGCGGGTCGCGAGCAGCGCGGTGCGGGCACCCTTGCGCTCGATGATGGCGTTGGTGGCCAGCGTGGTGCCATGAATGATCAGGCCGAGATCGGAGGGGCGCAGCGCCGCGTCCGCCAGGATCATGTCGATGCCGGCGAGCACACCCTGTTCGGGCGCGGACGGTGTCGTCAGGACTTTGCGGCTGAATCGCCGCCCCCCGACCTCCAGGGCAAAATCGGTGAATGTGCCGCCGATATCGACAGCCAGGCGTGCCGCAATCATTACGCACTCGTCTCCTTGATGTTGCCGCCGAGATAGGCCTCGCGGATGCGCGGATCCGTGCGGACCTCGGCGGCCGGGCCTTCGAGAAACTTGCGGCCGAGTTCCATTACAATTGCGGTGTCGGACACCAGCAGCGCGCCATGGACGTTTTGCTCCACGACCAGAACGGTGACGCCTGCCGCGGCAATCTGCCGGGCCACCGCGAATACCTCGGCCTGCATCTTTGGCGAAAGGCCCAGCGACGGTTCGTCCAGCAACAACAATTGCGGCCCGCTAAGCAGCACCATCGCGGTTTCCAGCACCTGCTGTTCGCCGCCCGACAGGTTGCCCGCGATTTCCGACCACTTGCGGGTCAGCAGGGGAAATTGCGCCGTCACGCGGGCGATAGCCGCGCGGTGCGTGCGCCCCGGCAACGTGTAACATCCCATCTTGAGGTTTTCGGCGACCGTCATCTGCGGAAAGTTGCAGCGTCCTTGCGGGACGAAGCCGATGCCGCGCTGCAGACGTTCCGACGGGCTGAGATGCTCGATGGCATCGCCGTTCAGGATGATCTGGCCGGAGAACCAGCGATTGGTGCCGAAGATGGCGCGGAGCAGGGTCGATTTGCCGGCGCCGTTGCCGCCGATCAGGGTGGAGATCGAGCCAGGCTGCAGCCGCGTCGAGAAATCGCGTACGATCTGCACGTCACCATAGCCGGCGCAAAGATCAATCAACTCCAGTTTGGGGTAAGGCGTCATGTCGCCTCCACCGGGCTGGCCCCGGATGCCGGTGCGATGCCGAGATAGGCGTCGAGAACGCGGGGATCGTTGCGCACGTCTTCCGGCGAGCCTTCCGTCAGCTTGCTGCCCTGTTCGAGCACGATCACCTTGTGGCAGAGGCCGCTGATGAATTCGACATTATGTTCGACGATCAGAAAGGAAATGCCCGTCCGGTTGGCCTTGCGCAGGATGTCGGCGACCTCGTTGACCCGGGTCGGATTGACGCCGGCGACCGGCTCGTCGAGCACGATCAGCCGCGGCCGGGCCATCATGGCCGCGGCGAAGGCGAGCAGCTTCTTCTGGCCATAGGACAACACCGCGGCGGGAGCTTCGACCAACCGGGTCAGCCCGACGAGTTCGATCAATTCACGGGCGCGCTCGTCCGCGGCCCTGCGCACGTTGCGAAACGCGCGGCTTCGCATCAGCGCGTCATACCAGCTCAGGCCGCGAAACGAGGCTTCCGCGACCAGAAGATTGTCGAGCAGATTGTAGGTCTCGTAGACCCGCACGTTCTGGAAGGTGCGGATCAGACCGGCGCGCGCCACCGTCGCCGGATTGGCATTGGTGATGTTCCGGCCACCCAATTCGATCCGTCCCGCGTCAGGGCGCTGGAAGCCGCTGATGCAGTCGATGGTGGTGCTTTTGCCGGAGCCATTCGGCCCGATCAGGCCGGTAATGCTGCCTTCCTCGACATCGAACGATGCATTTCGCACGGCGTGCACGCCGCTGAATGCCTTCGACAGGCCGGCGATTTTGAGAATCGCGTTCATCGCAGCGCCTTGCGCAATGCCGCGATGCGGCGGTCGTCGAGCCAGCCAGCAATCCCGCGCGGCATGACCATCATGACGGCGACGAGGATGACGCCGTAGATCACCATGCGCAATTCATTGGAGAAACGCAGCGCCTCCGGCAGCACGACCATGGCGGCGCCGGCCAGCACCACGGCCCAGAAGCTGCCGGCACCTCCGATGATCACGATGATCAGGAAGGTCTGCATGTAGTAGAAATCCAGAAAGCTCGGATCGATGATCTTGAGATGGAAGGCAAAGATGGCGCCGGCCATGCCGGTGATGACCGCCGCGATCACGAATGCGGCAAGCTTGTAGGAGGCCGGCGAGATGCCCTGGGACTGGACCAAGGGATCGTTTTGCTTGATCGCCTTGAGAATCAGCCCGATGCGCGATGTCTTCAGACAATACAGGAACGCCAGCGCGACCAGCGTGAAAACAAGCGCGATGTAATAGAATCGTGCGGTGGTGTCGAACGCAAATCCCATCAGGCTCGGGGCGGGCAGGCCCGGAATGCCCAGTGGGCCGCGGGTCACGTCAACCCAGTCCCGGGCGATCAGCCCGGCGAGCAGGGCGAAGGTCAGCGTGACGACGACAAAGGCATGGCGGGTGGTGCGGATGATCGGAACACCGATCACCATCGCCAGCGCGAAATTGACGGCGCCGGCAAACAGGACTCCGGTCCAGAAGCTCCACCCGAAATCCATCACCGCCAAGGCTGAACAGTAGCCGCCGACGCCCCAGAAGCCGAGTTGCGCGAAAGACAGCAACCCGGCATAGCCATAAACCAGATTGAGCGAGGCGGCGGCCGTCAGGAAGATCAGGCCGGAAATCGCGACGCCGATAAAATAGTTCGAGCCCGTCAACAGCGGCAGGCAAAGCAGCAAGACGACGGCCGCGGCAACGGCGCCGAGAGTCCATGGGGGCTGGATCATCCGACGCGCATGCCCCCGCGCTGGAAGATGCCATCTGGCCGCAACAGCACGGCGACGATCATGATCGCGAAGATGGCGCCCTCCTGCCAGACGATGCCGAAGAAGCCGCCGATCCAGCTTTCGATCATGCCCAGCGCGATGGCGACCACCACCGCGCCCATCATGTTGCCGAGGCCGCCGATGACGACGAGCGCGAACGCCTTGAAGATGATGGCCTGGCCCATCGCAGGGTACAGCAGCTGGATCGGTGCCAGCGCGGCGCCGGCGAGGCCGCACAGCGCCGCCGCGAGGGCGACCGCATTGCGCGCAACGTGTCGTGGCTTGATGCCGACCATGATGGCAGCCTCGCGGTTTTGCGAGATGGCGCGCATGGCGCGGCCGAATTGGGTGAATTTCAGCAGGCAATAAAGACCCGTGAAGGCTCCGATCGACAGCGCGCCGGCGATCACGCGCGTCATTGTGATGCGGACCGTTCCGATTTCGATGCCGTCGAAGCCGTAGGCAGTGTCAACCATCAGCGGCGTGGCGGTGAACAGATACTGCATGCCGTACAGCAGGATCATGGAAATCCCGAGCGTCGTGAGAATGCTGCGCTCGAATTCCTTCTGATCGATGCGGCGCAGGAAAAATTCGTAGAGCACGACGCCCACCAGGGACGTCGCCAGCACCGCAACCGCGAGCGACGGCCAATAGGAGAGCCCGAACAGCGGCAGCGACAGCGCCATGGCATAGCCGCCGAGCATCAATAGTTCGCCATGGGCAAAGTTGATGACTTCCAGTACGCCAAAGATCAGCGCCAGGCCGACGGCGATCAGCGCGTAGATCAGCCCGAGCATCAGCCCGTTCAGCATCAATTGCAGCAGATAGGTGGCGCTGACTTCCATGAGATTCGCGGGCTGGATTCGCTAGCTGTTCCGATAACCAGAACATTGTTCCGCTTAGTCTACTGAAACGGAGTAGCCGCGTCAATTTTTCTCAAACGCTGTTTGCTCAATGGTGCGGCATCGCGCGCGCAATTGCCGGTCAACGTGCACCGGATCGGGCCTGGGCGATAATTTAGTCACTCACAGCCGCGACTGCTGTGCGTGTTCCGCGATCGATGGAGCGCGCGCTTGACTTGGCGTCGCCGCGCCGCTTACATAATCAGAACAATGTACCGTTAAACGGTACAGAGCTGTCTGGTCATGAAAGACGCCACCACGATGTTGATGAACGCGACGCGCCTGTTCGCCGGCATGAGGAAGGAGCGGCTCGACGCCATCGTCGCGACGATGCCGGAAAACGTCACCTATTCAAGCGGCTTCTGGGCCATGAGCCAGTGGATCCGGCGCGGCCCGCAGGCCTATGTGCTGACGCCCGCCGAGGGCAAGGGCGAACCGGTCGTGATCGCCAGCACCGGCCTGATCGATCTGGCCGCCGATCCCGACGTCTGGGTGAAGGACATCTCGCGGTTCGGAAAATTCGTCATCGATCGCACGGCCGGGATCGGCCTCGATTCCCACGACTCCCGCATCGAAGAGCTGATGGCGCAGGGCGATGATGGCGATGCCGTCGGCGCGCTGGTCAAGGCGGTCAAGGCGCGCGGCCTGCAGAATGCGCGGATCGGTGTCGATGAAATCGGCATTCTGCCGCAATACTGGGACAAGCTGGCCGAGGCCTTGCCCGGCGCGACTTTGGTCCGCGCCGCCGACATCTTCCGCTATGCCCGCGCCATCAAGACGCCGGAAGAAATCGCCCGGCTGCGCAGGTCGGCTGAGATCGCCGACTTGTCGATCCAGGCCGCGCTTGCCGTTGCCCGGGAAGGGGCGACCGAATTGGATCTCGCCCGGGCGTTTCACGGCAAGACCATCAGCGAAGGCGGATTGCCGGTGCTGGCGTGCATCGGCGTCGGCAGCCGCAGCGCCATGACCAATGTGCAGCCATCGGAGCGCAAGCTGGCGCGGGGCGACGTCATCCGCTTCGACGTCGGCGGTCGCTACCGGCATTATCGGGCCGACATCGCGCGAAATGCGGTGCTTGGCGAGCCCGGCAAGAAGCTGGCGCAATACCATCGCGCGATCCGGGTCGGCCTCGACCGCGCCATCGAGATGATCAAGCCGGGCGTTCGCGCCGCGGATGTTTTCGAGGCCTGCGTCGAGACCGTGCGGCGCGAGGGGATCCCGCATTACCAGCGCAGCCATGTCGGTCACGGCATCGGACTCGACGGCTACGATGCACCGAATATTGCCCCTTCGAATTCCGAGGTCTTCGAAGAGGGCATGGTGATCTGCGTCGAGACGCCCTATTACGAAATGGGTTTCGCCGGCCTTCAGGTCGAGGACACGATGGTCATCACCAAGGACGGCGTCGACTCCTTCATGTTGAGTAGCACGGAGCTTCAGATCGTCTGATGGCAACCGTCCTCGGCCTCCAATGCGTTCGATGCGGCGCGCGCTATCCGGCGGATCATTTTGCCGAAGATTGCCCGGCGTGCCGGCCGGTTGCGCGCAGCAACCTGATGGTGATGTACGACGGGGCCCTGCGCACGGCGCGCGCCAAGCCGGCGGCGGATGCCGAGCGCGGCATGTGGCGCTATGGCGATCTGCTTCCGGTTGATCGGGCCGACGGCGTCAGCCTCGGCGAGGGCGGCTCGCCGTTGCATCGCCTTGATCGGGCCGGCGGCGGCATCGGGGTCGCCAATCTGTTCGGCAAGGACGAGACGCGCAATCCGACCTGGTCGTTCAAGGACCGGCTCGCCTGCATGGCGGTATCCTCGGCGAAGAAAATGGGCGCCAAGGTGATCGTGTCGAGTTCGTCCGGAAATGCCGGCGCGGCGGCGGCGGCCTATTCGGCAAAGGCCGGGCTGCGCTGCGTCATCTTTACCTTCAAGGGCACCACCGGCCCGATGCTGACGCAGATGCGTGCCTACGGCGCGACAGTCATCGCCTGCGAAAACAAGGCCGATCGCTGGACCCTGATGGAGCACGCGGTCCGCCAATATGGATGGTTTCCAACCTCGCCGTTCTTCGGCCCCGTCGTCGGCAGCAACCCCTACGGCATCGAAGGTTACAAGACGCTGGCCTATGAGATCGCCGAGCAGATGGACTGGAACGTGCCGGACTGGTGCGTGGTGCCGGTGTGCTATGGCGACGCGCTGCTCGGGATGTGGCGGGGCTTCGAGGACATGATGGCGTTCGGCTGGACCGGCCGGATGCCGCGGATGGTCGCGGCGGAAGTCTACGGATCGATCGGCGCGGCATTGGCCGACGGCAGCGATACGCCGCCGGACGTGCGGAAGAATTACGAGACCGTCGCGGTCTCGATCGGCGCCACCCGCGGCACCTATCAGGCGCTGGATATCGTTCGCCGTTCCGGCGGTACCGCGCTGACCATCGGCAATGACGAAATGATGCGCTGGCAGCAGACGCTGGCCAGCGGCGAGGGTCTTTTCGTCGAAGCGTCCTCGGCCGCGGGCCTCGCGGCGGTCGAGCAACTGGCGCAGGCCGGCCGGATCGGCGCGCAGGAAACCGTGGTGTCGCTGCTGACGGCCAGCGGCCTCAAAGATCCGGCAACGACAGCCTCCTTGCAGAAAGATCTGCTGACCGTTCCGACAGATTTCAACGGCGCGGTCGCGGCGCTGAAAGCCGCGAGGATTTTTCCTCACTAGCAACAACGCGCCAGCGTCTCGCTGAATGGCGTAACAGCCCGAGAGAAAACGATGAAATTCAGCGTGTGTCTTTCGACCGGGTTCGAAGGCGTGATGTATCCCGTCCCGTTCGCCGGTCCGGAGGATTTTATCGCACAGGGAAAATTGTGCGAACGGCTCGGCTATGATTCCGTGTGGGGCAATGACCACGTCACCACGCAGGATTATGTGCGCGATCTTTTCCCGGGGAAGCCGCCGAATTTCTACGAGCCGATGATGGTGCTGGCTGCGATCGGAGCCGTCACCACCAGGCTCAAGCTCGGCACGGCGCTGACGGTGTTGCCGATGCGCGATCCGGTCTATCTTGCCAAGCAGGCGATCACGCTGGACCAGATGAGCAACGGACGCTTCATCATGGCGGTGGGTCTCGGCGCCTATCGCGAGGAATTCCTGGCGTGGGGCGGTTCTCGCGTCGAGAAGGCGCGCCGCGGCGACATGATGGATGAAGGGCTGGAAGCGTTGCAGTTGCTGTTCAACGACGCGCGCTGC
>Ga0210410_10005161_pt1 | contig 11397 bp, 10 predicted proteins | sample IncBWC4MmetaG_FD_161058 | JGI IMG/M metagenome (GOLD analysis project Ga0210410, IMG submission 161058) | Forest soil microbial communities from Barre Woods Harvard Forest LTER site, Petersham, Massachusetts, United States - Inc-BW-C-4-M | ecosystem: Environmental > Terrestrial > Soil >... | reverse complement strand
CGCCGCTTCTGGTGGAACTGGGCTTCGACGCCAAGGTCGCGAGCGTGGAGCTCGGGGTCGCCTCCGCCGTCAAGATGTGCCGCAGCATCATGATCAAAGGCATGGAGGCGATGGTGATCGAGGCCTTCACCACCGCGCGCGCCTATGGCGTCGAGGACCCCGTGCTGGCTTCGCTCAAGGAAACCTTTCCCGGCATCGATTGGGAAAAGCAAGGCGCCTATTTCTTCCAGCGTGTGATCGAGCACGGCAGGCGCCGCAGCGAGGAAGTCCGCGAGGTGGCGGAAACCGTGCGCGAGGCCGGTCTCACGCCGTGGTCGGCGCAAGGCACCGCCGAGCGCCAGGGCTTCATCGCCGACCTCGCCGACGAGGGCCTGTTCGGCGCCAGGGGCAGCGAAACCTTCGCCCGCAGCGCCGACTGGCGCCTTGAGGCCGACCGCATTCTTGCCGACGTCAGGTCGAAGCACGGCAAGGCGAAGAACTGAGACGGCGCGGATGCAATTTGAGAAAACGCCGGGCTGGCTGGACTGGCATGCCGGCCCTTCAAAGCCGCGCTTCAAGGTGCCGGCCGGCGCGGTGGACGCACATTGTCACGTGTTCGGCCCCGGCGCCGAATTCCCGTTTGCCCCCGAGCGCAAATACACGCCCTGCGATGCTTCGAAGCAGCAGCTCTACGGCTTACGCGACCATCTCGGCTTCGCCCGCAATGTGGTCGTGCAGGCCAGCTGCCACGGCGCCGACAACCGCGCGATGGTCGATGCGCTCGCGCATTCCGGCGGCATGGCGCGCGGCGTCGCGACCATCAGGCGCAGCGTCAGCGACGCCGAGCTGCAGGCGATGCATGACGCAGGCGTCCGCGGCGTGCGCTTTAATTTCGTCAGGCGGCTGGTCGATTTCACCCCAAGGGATGAACTGATGGAGATTGCCGGCCGGATCGCAAAACTCGGCTGGCATGTGGTGATCTATTTCGAGGCGGTCGACCTGCCGGAACTGTGGGATTTCTTCACCGCGCTGCCGACGGCCGTCGTCGTCGACCACATGGGCCGGCCCGATGTGACCAAACCGGTCGACGGCCCGGAGTTCGAGCTTTACGTGAAGTTCATGCAGCTTCACCCAAACGTCTGGTCCAAGGTCAGTTGCCCGGAGCGGCTGTCGGTCTCGGGACCGCCGGCGCTGAACGGCGAACCAAGCGCCTACCGCGACGTGGTCCCGTTCGCCCGGCGCATCGTCGAGACCTTTCCGGACCGGGTGCTGTGGGGCACGGACTGGCCGCACCCCAATCTCAGGGGACACATGCCCGACGACGGCCTCTTGGTCGACTTCATCCCGCATATCGCGGTGACGCCCGAGCTGCAGCGAAGGCTTTTGGTCGACAATCCGATGCGGCTTTATTGGCCGGAAATCTCCTGAATAGCGTTAGCCCATCGCGACGTCGCCCGTGGCGCCGTGCTTGCGGCGGTCGAGCCACATCGTGCCGAGCGCGAACGCCAGCCAGCCGAAATTGTAGACGAAGCCGATGATCAGAACGACCCATCCGGGAATCGGGCCGACGGCGGCGCGATCGGAAAACTCCGCAAACGTCGCCGCGGGCACAGGGTGGATCGCGATCTTGCCGTAATAGGCGATCACCTGGACCGCGAGGATCCAGACATAGTTGCGGCGCAGCCGCCGTCCGGCAGCGCGGACAAACGAAATGTGGTGGCGCGGCGCGGTGTAGTCGCGAGCCAGCGTCACCTGCCAGTCATTGTCGCGCGCCTCACCGGTGAAGATTGGCGCGTAGAAATTCCTCTCCAGCCAGCGCGCCCGGGCGCGCCAGACATTGAAATAGCGGTAGCGCCGCGCCTCCATTCCGAGAAACACGGCAATCAGCAGCCCCACCAGCAACAGCGGCAGCGGCGAAGCTTCGGGGCTGGAAAAGGTCGTCGACAGCGCGATGCCCATGGTGACGATCGCCCAATTGGTGGTGTTGTCGAGCCGCGTTCGCCAGATCGTCGAACGATAGACTTCGCCACGGTAGAGATGAGCGATGGCGCCCATTTCGGCGGGATCGAAGGTGTGTCGCGGGGTTGCTTCGCTGGAAACCATCAGAGACATGGCGGGGCTCCGGTTGTCCGATTGCGATGCCGCCACTATGCTTGCCACGGACCGGAAATGCCAGCATCGGGTGCAGTGCGCCGCAATATGCCGGCGCCAGCGGAAGGACGCTCCCGCCGGGCGCCATCACATCGGCTTGCGATAGACGTCCTTGGTCGCGAGCCTGCCGTCCCGGAACGTGTAGCGCTCGATACCGAGCTGCTCCCGCTGCTCGCCGCTGTCACGCACGGTCTCGCTGACGCGGAACGTCATGAAGGTGGCCTCGCCGGCATGATGGTAAGTCACCTCGTGGAAGCGCTGCGCTGCGAATTTTGCCTTCTGCTCGGCCAGATGGCCGCAAATCGCCGCCGGGCCGGCAAGGGCTTTTGTCACGCCGAGGCCGTCATGAAAGCTCCAGAGGAAGTCGGGCGTGACAATCCGGTAGAGCGCGTCCATGTCGTTCTTGAACAGCGCGCGGGCAAAACCCTTGAGCAGTTCGTCGCGCTCGGCGGCAGAAGGAATCATGTCGCCTGTGCCCCCAAGAGCATGATCCGGAAAAGTGGACGCCGGTTTTCCGAAAAGATCATGCTCCATCAAAAAGCTAGGTCTAGGGCGCTTTTCCCACGGTCATGAGCTGGACCTGCGCATTGACCGGCGCGGTCGGACGGCTGTTGTCCAGCATCTGCTCCTCGCCGAGGCCGAGGGCCTGAAGGCGCTTGCCCGAAACCTTGAACGTGTTGACCATAATGTCGCGGATCACGTCGGCCCGCCGCTGGCTGAGCGTCAGATTGTTATCGCGTTTGCCGGTCGAGATGGTATGGCCGACGATCAGGAATTTGTATGCCCACAGCGAGGGATGGCTGAGCGTATCGGCGATTCGCCCGAGCGTCCGGTAGGATTCCGGCCGAACCACCGCGCCGTCCTCGTCGAATTGGATATCGGCGGCGATTTGAGGGAGCTTGAGCAATTCCGGGGCGATCGGCGCCCGTTTGAGCGGCGCGGCGTCGGCCTTGGACCTGGCCTTGATGCGGTCCGTTGCCGCCTGCTTCAGGGCGGCGACATCGAGATCCGGCGCGGTGTCGGGGCCGGCGAGCCTGGTGATCCATTCATCCGCCGTGCCGGCCGCCTGGGTCTGCGCGAAAGCCGGAATCGCCATCGAGCCGGCCAGTGCGACCGCGAGCAGAGCGACGCCGCGCCGGCTGGTGTTCCGGAAACGCATCAGCGATACCCCGCTTCGGTGAGGGCCTTGTTGCAATTGATGGTCATTCCGCGCGGCCCGGCCAAAACGCAATCCAGCGCCTTGGCGCGATCGGCCTTGACGCTGGCGCAGTACTTGTTGACGTCGCGCTCGCATAATTTGGTGACGGAAACGCGCGCCGCGACGCGCTTCTGGATGGCGTCGAAGGCCCGAACATAGTCGGTCGCGCATTGGGGCGACAGACTGTCCTGATTGCGGTACAGGCAGTCCTTCATGCGGGCGGGGTCGAGATTGACGCCGCGGCAATTTGCAACGATGTCCTTGGCGCAGCTTGCGCCGAGCAACCCGGCCGCATCCTCGAATTTGATCGTCTCCGCCGCGGCAGACGACCAGGCGGCGATCAGAAGGAGCGGAAACAGCGCGCGGACGAGGTTCATGCTTTCATCTCACATGAATCGGGCGCCCGCGGTCAAGCTGTTGCCGTGGTATAACTGCGGGATAGCCGCCTCGTAACCTGCCGCAGTGCGGCCCCTCAGGCGAAGGCGGTGGCCAGGAACGCGGCGAGGATGCCGCCGATCAACAGGTATTTCACCGCGTAATAGACGCGCTTGTTCCAGGCCTTCATGCGCTTGCCGAGCAGCCGCACCTGGTAGATCGAGCCGAACACGCGGTTGATCCAGCCGATGCGCTCGCCCTCTTCGTTTTGCGTCGCGCTTTCGTTGATGACGTGCTTCGACACCCAGCGGTTCACGGCGGTCATGGCGCGGGTGCGCAGCGGCCGCTCGACGTCGCAGAACAGGATGATGCGGTCGTCGGAGGTGGTGTTCTCGGCGTAGTGCAGATAGGTCTCGTCGAACAGGATGTCGTCGCCCTCGCGCCAGGAGTAGGGCTCGCCGTCGATGAAGATGCGGCATTCGCCGGGCGTCTTCGGCACCAGCAGCCCCAGATGATAGCGCAGCGAGCCGGCATAGGGATCGCGGTGCTGCACCAGTTTGCCGCCCGGCGGCAGGCTCGCGAACATCGCGCCCTTGACGTTCGGGATCGAATTCAGGAGTTCGACGGTCTTCGGGCAGTTGGCCAGCGCCGAGGGCAGCGGCGCCTCGTACCATTTCAGATAGAACCGCTTCCACCCGGTACGGAAGAAGGAATTGAAGCCCCAGTCGTTGTATTTGTCGGCGGCCTTGATCTGGCCCTGCGCGAACAGCGCCAGCGCCTCTTCGCGGATGGTCTGCCAGTTGTCGCGAAGCAGCGTGAGTTCCGGGACCATTCCGACCTGCAGGATCGGCCGGTTCGGCACCGCGGAGAACAGGTACATCAGCACGTTATAGGGTGCCATGATGGTGGAATGGTCGGAAAACTGCCGCCAGAATCCGAGCCGTACCCTGCCGCGAAAATGCACCGCGATCGCCGAGCCGAGGAAAGCCCAGACCACAAGGAATTGCGGTGCGAACAGACGCATGACCATGGCGAGAAACCCCCGAAAAAGCCTCTGGCGCGGTCTTTATTAGCAGGATTGGATGGCCACACTCAAGGCGGCAGCATGCGTCCCTTCGCCGGGAACTTGTGTCCGGTGGCCTACAATCCGTGGATCAGGCCGGCGTCGATCAGGAGCCGGTTGAAGCGGCGGGCTTCCGCGCCGTCCTTGCAGGCGTAGAATATCCCCTTGCAGCGCAGCATGATGTTCTTCTGCTCCTCGAACGACGGATCGAGCGGCACACCGGCCGCCTCCTGGATCACCAGCGGCAGATAGGGCCCGTCGATCGTGTCCATCACGGCCGGACTTTCGACCGGCGTGAAGTTGATGGCGTCGATGGCGTAATAGGTCGCGTAATAGCGCGGGTCGTAACCATCGAGCTTTTTGCCCACGGCGGCCTCATCGAGACCGGGATCGAGAATATGCGGCGAGAATTCCGGCTGGTGATCGCCATAGCGCACGATCAGAAACGGCTGCGCCGGGAATTTCCTTTTCAGGCCCGCGATGAATCCGCGGTAATCGTCGGCGCTCATCGCCTGCCGCCGCAGATATTCATCCACCACCGGCTCATTGCCGGGGGCGCGCCATGACGGCGTCAGATCGGGACGAAACCGCGTCTCCCATGGGAAGTGGTTGGCGGCGAGGTAGACGAACATGAACAGCGGCGTATGCGGCGGTTCCTGCGACATCAGCCCCAACGCCTTGTCGTAAAAGAAGCTGTCGGGCTCGACGTCCCGGGCGCCGAGATCGTGCGCGTCGTAGAAATGCTCGATGCCGGTGGTGAGCTGGAAACTGCGCGCGCTCATGAACGCGCCAAAGGCCGGGTACAGCGAGATCGTGTCGTAGCCGCAGCGCCGCAGCGCCAGCGGCAGCCCGCGCTCGACGCGGCCCGAGGCGATGCGGGTGACGAAATAGGCGAACCGGCCGAACGAGCGCGACGACAGCCCGGCGAGCACATTGTATTCGGTGAACCAGCTCGGGCCGCCGTTGCTCTCGGCCAGGAACCTGCGCTCCTTGCCGTCGAAGGATTTGAAATGGCTGCCATAGCCCGGCGGCACCCTGACGCCACGGGCGTCGCGAACGTCGAAACTGGACTCATCATGGATCATGATGATGTTGGGCCGCAGGCCTTTCGGATGACAGGAGTCGAGCAGCGGCACCTTGAGGCGCTCGCTGGCTGCTGCATCCGATTCCATGAAGCCGTAATTGATGAAATCTGATACCGCGGTCACGCCGGAGCGGGCGAATTTCGACAAATAGCCGTCGTCGTAATAGCCGCGCCAGGCTTCGTCGGGCCATTCGAAGGAATATCCGACCAGCGCCGCCAGACAGGCGAGCTTGCACGCCAAGGCCGGCAGGCGGCGGATCCGGAACGGATCGAGCCACCACAGCGCATACATCAAGGGGACAATGACGACGGCAGCCCCGATCACCGACCAGCGCAGATTGGGGAAGATGGTAAACAGAAACGCCGCGGTATCGCGGTCGATCACCATCAGGTCGACGAAATTCGCGGTCATCTGCACGATGTCGTGCTTGAGCCGCGACAGCAGGATCAGCACCACGACCAGCGTCAGCGACAGCGCGCCTGACAGCGCGGGGCGCCGCAACAGCGCGATAAAGAAGAAGTTCAGGATTGCCCAGGACAGCAGGAAGCCGGTGCGCGAACCGAAGTCGGTTTCGGTCTGCAGCATGACGGCCAGCGCGGCCAGATGCGGCGCCGCCACGGCCAATAGCCGCCAAAGGCCAATCGAGGCGAGACCCGCGGCTGCGGCGCTGGCGGATGGACCTGGATTCGGCGCGGGCGCCATTCGGCTGATACGCAGACTAGACCCGGCGCTGTCCTTGGGCCTTGGCTGGCGGCGGCCAGGAGGCGCACGACGCAGCCGGAACCCGCGGCGTGTCATAAAAACGTAGTGGAACTGTCATTCCGGCGCAACAGAAGCGGGACGCCCTGCCCCCCTTTCGGCGGCAATTTGCACGCGTCAACCTTACCGCGCAGGGGGAAAATCGGGCGCAGCGCCCGGCACCGGATCGCCAGCCTTACGGCTGCCGCCCCTCCAGCAGCTCGATATAGCGCGCCGCCGAGCGCTCCACGGCCCGCGCGCCGCCCGCCATGACCTGCCGTCCGGGGAAGGCGCCGTAAATTCGTTCGAACTGCCACGGCGCGACGGTGTCTGCGATACGCCGTACCGTTGCCCCCGAAAGCGGCATCATGTTGGGATAGCTCCACAGAAACGAGACGCGGCCGAGGTCCGCCGCCACTTGCAAGATGTCCCCGCTCAACAGCGCGCCGCGTCCGCCAGCGCCTTGAGCCCAATGCAGCACCGTGCCGCCGGGAAAGTGGCCGCCAAGCCTGAGCAGCGTCACGCCTCGCGCGATTTCCAGGGTCTCGCTGCGCCAATGCTGGATCCTGGGATCGTTTCGCATGACCCATTCGGCATCGGCGGCGTGCAGGTGAACGGGACACTCGAAAGCGCGCGCCCAATCCTGCATGCTCGTGTAGTAGTGCGGATGCGAGATCGCGATCGCGCGCAGGCCGCCCAATGCGCGAACCAGCGTCTCCGACGCCTCGTCCAGCAGCGAGATACAATCCCAGAGAATGTTGCCCTCAGGTGTTCGCAACAGCAGCGCACGCTGGCCGATACCGAATCCCGGATGGGTATGGATTTCGAACAGGTCCGCTTCCAATTGCCGCCAGGCGTTGACGTGCCCGCCGGCAAGCTTCTCTCGCGTGGTCCAGGCCTGTCCGCCCCGGGGCACATATTGCCGTTCATCGTCGCAGATCGGGCAGCGCGGCGGCGGCGTATCAGCGTTCGGGTAGGAGGTACCGCAGGTGCTGCAGATATGGATCGGCATCGAACTGTCCTCATTGCTCGCGCGACATGCCGGGCATCACCTTCATCGCACGGCGATCCCGTCAAGCAAGAGGTCAAGCACGGCTTCCGCTGATCGCTCGATGCCTGCCGCAGCCAGGCCCCAGCGCGGAAAATGCCTGTCGAAGCTTCCAACTTCGGAACTTTTCTCCTCCGCCGAAATTGTTGGCCCAAGTTCCCGAACGGGAATCCGGATGGAAACAAGCGCGAGGGCAGCCATGCAGCAGGATTCCCGACCCACCTTGACAGCGCCGGTCCTCAAACCTGTTCGGGCAATATGGCCGGCGCTGCTGGCGTGCTGGGCGCTGGGCGGGCCCGCCGTAGCAGGCACTCCGACAAGCTGTGCGAGCATTGCAGCGTTTGCATACCCGAACACGACGATCAATTCCGCCAGCCTGCAACCCGGCGGCCCCTACGTCGCTCCCGACGCCTGGCATCTGGTATTCACCAATTTGCCGCCCTATTGCGACGTCTCCGCGACCATCAAGCCGACCGCGGATTCCAGCATCAATGTCCATGTCTGGATGCCGACGACCAACTACAACGGACGCTATCTCGGCACGGGCAATGGCGGTTACGCCGGCGGCTTTTTCTTCAGTGAATTGGCCGACGGCATCAACCGGGGCTTTGCCACGGCCAATACCGACATGGGAACGGCGCCCGCCGCAGGCGTGAACGCCGACGTGTTGGTCGGCCATCCCGAGAAATGGAAGGATTTCGGATGGCGCGCGACCCATCTGATGACCACCTTCGCGCAGGCGCTCATCAATACCTTCTACGGCAATCCCCCGGCCAAATCGTACTTCGCCGGCTGCTCGACCGGCGGCCAGCAAGCCCTGATGGAGGCGGAACGATTCCCGAACGATTACGACGGAATCCTCGCCGGCGCGCCGGCCTTCAACCGCACCCATCTGCACACGGTTTTGATTTCGCAGTATCGCGCGACCCATCGGACGCTTGCGAGTTATATTCCCCCGACCAAGCTCGACACCGTCAACAACGCCGTGCTGGCGCAATGCCGGAAGCAGGACGGCGGCGCGCCGAACGATCCATTCCTGACTGATCCTCGCGATTGCAAGTTCGATCCGGCCTCAATCCAGTGCCCGGCGGCCGACGGACCAACCTGCCTCAACGCCGACCAGGTCGCGGCTATGAAGGTCTATTATGCCGGCTCGACCAACCTGGCGAACGGTTCGATCATCGCACCCGGCAACGCGCGCGGTTCGGAAACGAGCAACCCCTCGGCGCTCGGATTCGCCCTCAATGAAAGTTCGACCGAACCCACCTTCGACAGCCTGTTCAAATGGGTGTTCGGCCTGACCTGGCAGTGGCAGACCTTCGACTTCAACAACGATATGGCCCAAGTGGATCAGGTGCTCGCCGCCGATCTCAACGCCAACAGCACCGACTTGCGTCCGTTCGCAGGCAAGGGCGGCAAGCTGGTCCTTTATCACGGCTTTGCCGATCCTCTGATCCCCTCGCAAACCACGATCAACTATTACGACGCGCTGATGCAAACCATGACCGGCAGCAATTCCGCGCAATCGCTGGCGCAGACGCAGCAATTTGCACGATTGTTCATGGCGCCGGGGATGTGGCACTGCAAGGATGGCCCGGGGCCGAATGCCTTTGGCGGCCCTATCCAGCAACAGGCGCCGAGCTACGATCCGAAATACGACCTTCTGAGCGGACTGACCCAATGGGTCGAGCGCGGCATCCCGCCCCGGTCGGTGATCGCGACCAAATATGTCGGAGATGCCGCGCAATCGAGTATCGAAATGCAACGGCCGCTCTGCCCCTATCCGCAGTTTCCCAGCTACAACGGCAGCGGCGATCCCACGCTGCCCCAGAGTTTCAAATGCAGCGGCGACGAAAAAGGCGATTTCAACGAAAAGCCGGCGCCGATCTATGGACCATAGCTGAGCGGATAGGCCGCCCCGTTCATGCCGGCGGCATCAGCCCGAGCCGCTTGGCGATGATCTTGTCGACCATCCGCTTCGGCAGGATCGCCGTGATCAGGTGCCGCATCGGATCCGGCGTGATCTGGTAGCGCACCCTGGGATGGGCCGTCGTCAGCGCATTGGCGATAGTCTCGGCGATCCTCTCCGGAGGCAATCCGATCTCGCTCAGGTGCTTGGTGAAGGCGCGGGCCTTTTCCAGCGCCGGAAAATACGGCGAGTTCCTGTAGCCGGAAATGTCGACGTCCACGGACTTGGCCCAGATCGGCGTCTTCACCGCGCCGGGCGCGACGATGATGACGTCGATGCCAAACAGCATCATTTCGCGGCGCAGGCTTTCCGACAATCCCTCGATCGCGTGCTTCGACGCGGCATAGGCGGGCGTCAGCGGATTGCCGCTTTTGCCCGCCACCGAAGAGATCATCACGATCCGTCCCTTCGGTCCCTTCAGCGACGGGTCAGACCCGAGCAGCGGACCGAAGGCCTGGGTCGAGATGATCGGCCCCATTACATTGACGTCCATCTGGCGGCGGAATTCATCGGCGGCGAGCTCCAGCACCGGCCCCGCGACCGCGACGCCGGCATTGTTGACGAGCCCGGTCAAGGTCTCGCCGTTGAGCGCGGCGCGGACCGTGCGGGCGGCCGCCAGCACCGCGGCCTCGTCGGTGACATCAAACAACAGCGGGGTGAAATTGGCGCCGAATTCGCTTTTGAGGCGGTCGGCGTCAGCCTGCTTGCGCACGCTGCCGAACACGCGAAACCCGCGCTCCAGCAGCAGCTTTGCGCTGGCCCAACCGATGCCGGTGGACGCGCCGGTGATGACGACAGATTGCATTGGTTGGCTCCCGCTTTGCTCTCGCCCACCCTTGTAGCCCGGATCGAGCGCAACGCAACCGGCGCATTGCGCCGACGGCGGCGCGATCGGTCGCGGCTGCCGGTCGTGTTGTCATTCGGCAGGCGCGACGATCGCCGAGGCCGGCAATCTGGCCGGAATGTGCAGGAACAGCGCGCAAACGACCGCGGCAAGCAGACCGAGCAAAGCAAGCCCGTAAAGTCCACCCGCAAAATTGCCGGTCAGGTCTTTCATGACGCCGACATACCAGGGCCCGAAGAAGCCTCCGAGATTGCCGAGCGAGTTGATCCAGGCAATCCCCGCGGCGAGCCCTGCGCCGCTGAGGAACATCGGCGGCATGGCGAAGAACGGGCCCTTGGAGCCATAGAAGCCCATTGCGGCGATCGACATTCCCACCAGCGCCCACCAGGTGCCCATGGTCATGCCGGCGATGACGAGACCTACGGTCGAGAACACGCAGCCGACGAACAGATTCCAGCGCCGCTCGTTCATGCGGTCGGAGATGCGACCCCACACCACCATGGCAATGGCGCCGCAAACATAGGGGATCATGGTAAGCCAGCCGACCGTCATGTTGCTGTAGTTGCCCAGCGACTTGATCATCTGCGGAATGAAATACAGCATGCCCAGACTTGCCGTGACGATTCCGAAATAGTTCAACGCCAGCAGCAGCACCTTGGGATTGTAGAGCGCCTGCCACAGGCTGAATTTGCGTATCGCCTCGGTGGCGCGGCGTTCGGCGGCGATCGTGTTGACGAGCCAGTTGCGTTCCTCCTCGGTCAGGAATTTCGCCTGCTCAGGCCGGTCCGTGAGCACGAAGAACGTGATGAACCCGATTACCACGGTCGGGATCGCTTCGGCGATGTACATGACCTGCCAACCCCTCAAGCCGAACAGGCCATCCAGACCTAGCAGTGCCGTCGATATCGGCGAGCCGACGGCGACCGCGAACGGCAGTCCGACCAGGA
>Ga0210410_10005160_pt1 | contig 11398 bp, 11 predicted proteins | sample IncBWC4MmetaG_FD_161058 | JGI IMG/M metagenome (GOLD analysis project Ga0210410, IMG submission 161058) | Forest soil microbial communities from Barre Woods Harvard Forest LTER site, Petersham, Massachusetts, United States - Inc-BW-C-4-M | ecosystem: Environmental > Terrestrial > Soil >... | reverse complement strand
ACGGGTCCTACGTCTTCCGGGTGCGGGCGACGGACGCGGCGGGGAATCAGGCGGTCGCGACGCAGGCATTCTCGGTGGACACCGCGGCGCCGTCGTTGTCGATCGACTCCGGTCCGTCGGGACCGACGAACGACGCGACGCCGTCGTTCGCGTTCAGCGCCGAGGCTGGTGCGACGGTGGAGTGCTCGGTCGACCAGGGGAGACCCGCGTACGGGCCGTGTACCAGCGCCACGACGGACGTCGTCACCACGCCGCTTCCCGAAGGGACGTACGTCTTCCACGTGCGGGCGACCAACGGGGTCGGGAATCACGCGGTCGTCTCGCGCACATTCACGGTCGACACGACGCCGCCGTCGTTGTCGATCGACCTCGGCCCGTCCGCGACGACGAGCGACAACACGCCGGTGTTCGGCTTCTCGGCCGAGGCGGGGGCGACCGTGGCGTGCTCGATCGATCAGGGCGTCCCGGCGTATCGGCCCTGTGCGAGCGCGACGGGGGATGCCGCGTTCGCGCCGCTGGCCGACGGCGCGTACGTCTTCCGCGTGCGGGCGACGGATACGGCGGGGAACATCGCGGTCGCCACGCGGTCCTTCACGGTCGACACCGCCCCGCAGACGCCCGATCCCGGGAGCCCGAGCCCGGATCCCACGCCCCCGATCACGCCGCCTACCACGCCCACGCCCTCCGCGCCGCAGCTGCTGAGCCCGTTCCCGCTGGTGCGGATCTCGGGCACGCTGACCGCGACCGGAGCACGCATCAGACTCCTCTCGGTACGCGCCCCGCGCGGCGCGCTCGTGCGGGTTGCCGTTACCCCGGCGTGCAGCAAGGCGCGACGGTCGTCGCGGCAATGCCGCGTCCTGCGGGCTGCCGCGACGGTGGGCAGAAGCGACAGCGTCGACTTCAAGAGCCTCGCGCGCGCCTATCGCAGCGGCACCGTGATCGTGGTGCGGGTCTGGCGCGCCGACCGGATCGGCAAGTACACGCGCTTCACGATCGTGCGCGGCAAGGCGCCTGTGCGTATCGACGAGTGCCTCCTGCCGGCGGCGACCCGCGGAAGCCGATGCCCGAGCGACTGAGCCTCGCGACCGTCGCGGCGTGCGTACTGCTCGTCGGCGCCGTGTTCGGGGGTGCCTACGCGCTCGCCCACGGCGGTCCGGCGAAGCCTGCGCCGGCGCCCGCGTCGCCAACGACGATCCGGCTCAAGGACGAGCCGATCGGCGAGCTCCACCGCGTCAGCCCGCTGCCGGCGCTGATCGTGCCGCGACCGCGGCCCAAGCCCGCGCAGCCCCAGCCGGTCGTCACCGTCCCGGTGCCGGTGTCGGTGCCGGTGGTGTCGGCGCCGGCGCCGGCGCCTGTGCCCGCCCCCGCTCCGCAGCCCGCGCCCGCTCCGAGGCCCAGACGGCCTGCGCCGGCGAAGCCGCCCCTCACCTTCGACGACTCCGGCTGACCGTGCCGGATCGCGCGAACAGGCGCCCGTCCGGCCGCGCGCTCGGCGCGACCGGCCATCGCTTCGGCACGCGCCGGCTGCGCGAGCTGCTGGCGGTGCGCGGCGATGCGGGGCTGTGGCTCGCAGAGGACGACGACGGCGGCGAGTCCCTGCTGCGGCTCTACCCGGGTCTCCCGACGCTGGGGGAATGGCACGCGCTCGAGTTGGCGACCTCTCTGCTGACATACGCCGTCGACGCGCGGCTGGTCCCGATCAAGGAGGTCGCGCTCGACGTCTGGCCGCGCTTGAGCTTCGCCTGCTCGGACGCCGAGTCGCTGGCACGACGGATCGCCCGCGAGCCGATGGCGCCCGACGCGGCGGTCGCGATGTGCGCGGATGTCACGGGCGCGCTCGCCGCGCTCGAACGCGTCGGCGTGCTTCCCGTCGACATCGGTCCCGCGGACATCGTGCTCGTCGGCGAGCGGACACGGCTGCTCGCCGACGTCGGGCTGCCGGGCGGTACGCTCGCACACGCGTGCGTCGATCTCGACCATGTCGCGCCCGAGCGTGCGGCTGCGATCGCCGACCGAGCGCGCGGCGTCGACGCCCTGCGCGGGGTCGACGCCTATCCCACCACGAGGAGCATGACCTACGCGCTGGCGTCGATCGCCTCCGCCGCCCTCCGCGGGCCGCAGCCGGTCGGAGCCGGTCCCGAGGGCGAGTCGGGCGGCGCGGGCACCGCGCCGCCGGCGCTGCCCGCGCGGCTCGAGCAGGTGCTGCGCCGCGGCCTTGCCCAGAGCCCGTCCGAGCGGTACGGGACTCCGGCGGCGCTCGTCGAGGCGCTCGGCGACGCGATCGGGGTTCCCTTGCGGCAGAGCGACGCGCGCGTGCCCCGCGGGACCCGTGCGCGAGGCGCCCGGGCTGCGGTCGCGCCGCGAGGGACGAGGCCGGGACGTCGCGACCTCGGCATCGCGATCCCGGCCGCCGTGGTGCTCGTCGCGGCGGCGATCGGCACCGCCGCCGGGTTGGCGACCACGGCGCCGGACTCGCCGGCGGCGGTGACGCTCGTCGGCGCCGGCCTCAGCGTCGAGGCGCCGCGAGGCTGGCTGCGCGCCGGGCCCGGCGGGGCCCCGCCGGCGATCGGCGCCCCGGCGCTCATCGCCCACTCACCCGCCCACCCACCCGGCTCGAGCGCGACGGCGCTCGTGGTCACGCGCGCGGCCGCACCGCTCCTCGCACGGTTGGCGGACGCCGTGCCCGAGCCCGTGCGATTGGGCGGCGGCTACGACGCGTGGCGGTACCGGCACGTCGCGGTCGACGCGGACAGCGTCGCCGACGTGTACGTGCTCGAGGACGGCGACGGTCCGATCGTCGCCGCCTGCCTCGGCCCGACCGACGCGCCCGCCTCGGTGCGCGAGGCGTGCGCCGCCGCCCTCACGACGTTGCGCCTCCACGCCGGTGGGGCTGTCCCGCTCGGTGGTGAAGCTGTGGCACGGCGCGAGCTTGCGCGCGTCGTCGCGGACCTCGATCGCGCGCGAGAGAGAGCGCGCCGTGCACTGGCGGCCGCAGCGACGGGGCGGCGGCAGGCCGCGGCGGCGGACCGCCTGGCCGCCGCGTACGCGCGCGCCGCCGAAGGCGCCGGGAGGATCGGGACGGTCGGCGCGCCCGGCGACCTGTCTCGCCTCGTGAATCGGCTGGAGGAGACCGGTCGGGCCTACGCCGCGCTCGCGGCGGCGGCGCGCGCGACGCGCCGCACGGCCTACGCGCGGGCGCGCGAGCGCGTCGTCGTGCACGAGCGTACGCTCCAGAAGGACTTCGCCACGCTCGCCTCGGCGAGACCGAGCCCCTGAGCGCGGCACGTGCACACACGGGCGCGCGTCCTTCAGGGACGGCATCGCCTGCCCCGTCGGCGCCGTGGCAGCGCAATCGGCGCCAGTGGCAGCAGCGCGGCCTGGTTCGCATTGCGGTGCGCTTGGAGTACTCACAGAAAGCCCCGCAACGCGGGGCTTTCTGCGTTTCGGAGAGCGGTCGGCGAGGGTTCGTGCCGTTTCGTGCACTGAGCGTGCACATGGTTTCCGCGAGGCGCTTCGCGCCGTGACGATCAGTGGCGTACCCGGCGTGCACGAGGTCCGCGCCGGCGACGCCAACGAGCTGCTCGGCGACCGCTCAGCGTGCGGCGAGGCGGGCGTGGACGAGCTGTACGGCCATCGCTCCCTCGCCGACGGCGGTGGCGCAGCGTTTGGTCGAGCCGGAGCGGACGTCGCCGGCTGCGAAGACGCCTGGGACGGTGGTTTCGAGCAGGTTCTCCGTGTTGGCGGCGGCACCGGTGAGCACGAAGCCGTGGTCGTCGCGTCCGACCGCGTCCTCGAGCCACTCTGTGCATGGCAGTGCGCCGAGGAAGAGGAACAGGAACGAGAAGGGCAGGTGCTCGCCGCTCTTGAGCGTGACCGCTTCGAGCTGGCCGTTGGTGCCGTGGAGGGCGGCGATCTCGCTGCGGTCGCGGACTGCGACGCCGTAGCGCTCGAGGTCGCGCACGAGGTAGTCCGACATCGTCTCGCGCAGGTCGGCGCGGCGGTGCAGCAGCGTCACGAGCGCGCCGCCGCGGGCGAGCCAGATGGCGGCCTGTCCGGCGGAGTTTCCGCCGCCGATGACGCCCACGCGCTCGGCGCCGCAGAGCTGTGCCTCCGGCGGTCCGGCGGCATAGAAGATGCTCATCCCCTCGTACTCGGCGAGGTCCTCGACAGGCAGCCGCCGGTACTGCGCGCCGCTCGCGAGCACGACCGCGTGGGCCGCGATCTCGTGACCCTCCTGGAGTCGCACGACGTGGCGTGCGACGCCCGGCTCGAGCGCGACCGCGCGGTAGGGCGTCGCCAGGCGCGCGTCGAACTTGCGTGCCTGGGTGACGGCGCGGGTGGTCAGCTCGGTGCCTGTGATTCCCGCTGGGAAGCCGAGGTAGTTCTCGATCCGTCGCGACGAGCCGGCTTGCCCGCCGAGCGCGGTGCTGTCGATGACGAGCGTGTCGAGGCCCTCCGACGCGCCGTAGACGGCGGCGCCGAGGCCCGCGGGGCCGGCGACGACGACGAGCAGGTCGACCTCCTCCCGCGGTGCGAGCTCGTGGCCGATGCCCAGCGCACGCCAGACTTGGCCGGTCGAGGGGCCGCGCAGCTCGACGCCGCCCGGCAGGCGCACGAGCGGCAGGCTGGCCGTGTCCAGGCCGGCGACGAGTGCGGCGGCGGGATCGTCGGTGCGCTCGGGGTCACGCCAGACGAACGGCAGGCGGTTGCTGCGCGCGAAGTCGAGCATCTGCATCGTGGCCTGGGACGAGCGCGGCCCGATGATCTCCATGCCGACGCCCTGCACCCGCTGGAGCGCCTCGCGCCGGGCGATGAAGACGGACAGCACGAGGTCGCTGAGCGGCCCGTCCTCGAACAGCAGCGATCGCAGCGCGTCGCGATCGACGGCGATGTAACGCAGTGGCTGGGTGACGACCGCCGTGACGAACACGGTCTGTCCGGACAGCAGGTTCAGCTCGCCGATAAAGCTCGACGCTCCGTGGCGGACGATCTCGTTGCCGGCGGCGTCACGGATCGCGACCTCGCCTTCGACGATCGCGATGAACGGGTAGCGCCGATCGCCGACGCTGTAGAGCACCTCGCCGACATCCGCCGTGCGCTCCTCGCCGACCTCGGCAAGCTTCGCCAGCTGCGACGCAGACAACGTCGGACTCGGCGGCGGCGCAACCTGCTTCACGGATTCCGGCACGCGACGATCGTACGCGACGGTCAGAGGTGCGAACCGTCTGAGCTGGATGCGCCCGAGCTGTGGCGCCTGGTCGGGGAAATGGTCAAGATCCGCGGTGCGCTGGCACGGCCTGAGTCGCGGCGACGTTGGGCCGGCGCTCGCTCAGCGCGTGGACGAGAGCACCTCGGACGCGGCCTGTTTGATTACCCCAGCCACTGCCGCCGGCTGCGACAGGAAGATCGAGTGGCTGCCAGCAGCCTCGACGACGGTCGCACCGGCCCGCCCGGCCATCGAGCGCTGGGCTGGCGGTGGGATCATCCGGTCGTCGGTTGCGACGAGGTACCAGCTCGGTTTGCTCCGCCACGCCGCCTCGCTGATCGTGCCACCCAGGGCGTCGACGCCCCAGGGCACCTGTGAGTCCGCCATGAACGCGGCCTGTCCGGCCGGGACATCGGCCGCGAACGACGCATGGAACCTGTCCCGGTCGAGGAACAGGAAGCCGTCCTGCGGCGGCAGGATAGGCGGCACAGGCGCGCCGGGCGGCGGATCGGCGATCAGCGTGTTGACGGACTCGCCGGTGTCCGGCGCGAATGCTGCGATGTAGACGAGCGCCGCCACATTCGGATCGTTGCCCGCCTCGGTGATCACTGCTCCGCCGTAGGAGTGGCCGACGAGGATGACGGGTGCGCCCTGCGCGTCGATGACGCGCTTGGTCGCGGTGACGTCGCCTTCGAGCGACAACGTCGGGTTCTGGACGATGCCGGCGCTGTAGCCGTCCTCCCGCAGCAGCCGGTAGACCTCCTGCCAGCCAGAGCCGTCGACGAAACCGCCGTGGACGAGAACGACGGTGCCTGGTCCACTCATGATGCCCTCCTTCGAGAGGTAGGAGAGAGACGTCGAGGCTAGACCGCGTGCAGGCGAGCGTCAATCGTGCCTTGCGTGGGGGCGCGTCGCAGCCTCGCCCCGGTGCGCCCTCCAGCTCGACAGCCCTGGCTACTCGGCCGTGTCTGGCGCCTGGTGGATGCCCTCGCGGGCCGTGTCGGCGATCGCCACGGACAGCAGCACGGCGCTCGTCGCCGCGATCCCGGCGATCAGCGTGAGCGGGGCGGTGGCGACTGCGAGCACGGCGAGGGCCGCGAGGCCCAGCGATCGGGAGCGCGGGACATGCCCGAGCGCCGCGCGCAGGAAGACGACCTGGGCGAGCAGGAACAGAGCAGCTCCACCGAAGGTGAGGAGCGTGAAGCCGAGCGTCGCGTCCTCACCGGGACGGGCGATCGCCAGCTCGTCGCCAACGGCGATCGCGATCAGCGCAAGCACAAGGAGCGCCAGCGTCCACGTGCCCAACCACCCGACCGCCCCCGCGTCGTCGGCGGTCTCGGCTGCCTCGGCACCGATCCCCTCGGCGCGCTGGAAGTAGCACCACCACAGCGCGACCGTTCCCGTAAACGCGATCGTCAGTGCGAGCAGGCGCTCGAGCTTGAACGGCTCGTCGACGAACGCGTTGCCCATCAACAGGACGGTCTCGCCCAGCACGATGATGAAGAACAGCCGGAAGCGCTCGACGAGGTGCCCGCCCGCGATCTCGGTATGCCCGAGATCGACGCGCTGGCCACGGCCGGGCAGCCAGTGCACGGCCAACGCGCCGCCGTAGGCGGCTATCACCGCAAGTGCCCACAGCAGCAGGCGCGCGTCGCCGTCGGCGATCGCGCCAGCCACCCACAGGACGGCGGCGATCAGCTCCCAGACGAGCACGTTGACGAAGTGCTCGCCGTGCGCGCGGTCGCGCAGCGCCACGATGAGAAACGCCGTGCGCCCGAGCTGGAGCAGCAGATAGCCGGTGACGAACAGCCACGCGCGCCCGCCGAACGCGTCGCCGATCGCGACCGACATGAGCAGGCTGGCGAACATCAGCCCGACGAGCAGCACGCGCACCGGCAGTCGGTCCGGGTCGAGCCAATTCGCCCCCCACGCGGTCATGTACCAGCCGTAGAAGACCGCGAGCGCAAGAATTACCGTCTCTGCGCCTGTCCGCAGATCGACGTGCTCGAGCAGGTGGTGCGAGAGCTGCCCGATCGCGAAGACGTAGACGAGGTCGAAGAGCAGCTCGAGCGGCGTGACGACGCGCTCCGCGCCACGCACCCGCGAGACGGCGATCCTCATCACCGCGATCCTACGCCCGGCCACCCGACACCGCCGCCGCTCCGCGGTCATCGCCTGGTTGCGTACGCACGGTGCGGACCTCGTGGTCCGAGCAAGTTCCCGGCGGACTCTTAGCTGACCCCTCAGCCGACCCTTGGCCGTTGTTGCGGCGCGTGCCCTGAGATCGGGTGCGTCACAACCGACGCGAAGGACCTGCGACGTGCGGACTGTCGCCGTCTATCCGTTGCCGCGGCGCTCCTGCTGGTAGGCGGCGCGCTCGCGCTGCCGCTCGCCGTGTGCGGCTCCTCGAATCGCGGCTCTCCTCTCGAAATGGCGCACTGCCATGCTAGTACGTGAGAATGACCGACGACGCCGCGCTCATTCCGCTTGTAGCCGAGCCACTGCCGGACGGGTTCTCGCGCTCTCGCGTCCGCCGTTCCCTTCTCGTCCTCGCAGGCATCGCCATCATCGTCGTCGCCGTCCTTGCGCTGCTTCCCGGCCTTGCGTCAGTCAGGCACGCGTTCCGCGGAGCCGATCCCGGATGGATCGCGCTCGCGGTCCTCCTGGAGCTGCTTTCCTGCGCGTCCTACGTGCTCGTCTTTCGCGCTGTCTTCTGTCAGCGGATGAGCTGGCGTACGAGCACGGAGATCGGGCTGAGCGAGCAGGCGGCGAACTCCCTCCTCTCGGTCGGTGGCGCCGGAGGCCTGGCGCTTGGCGCGTGGATCCTTCGCCGCGGTGGCATCCCACCGGATCGCATCGCGAGGCGTACGGTGGCTTTCTTCCTCGTCACCAGCATCGCCAGCGTCGGTCTGCTTGCCATTGGCGGTGCGGCGCTCGCGCTCGGGCTGCTGTCCGGTCCGTCAGATCGCGTCACACTCGGAGCGGTACCCGCGGTCGCGGGCGTAGGAGCGATCGCTTTGGCGCTTGCCGCCGGTCGCATCGCGCGGTCGCGCGCGGCCCGGTCCCGTCACCGCCGCGTGCGCACCCTGCTGGCGGCGACGGGCGATGGTGTGGCCGAGGCTGTCAGCTTGCTGCGCTCGCCTGAGATGTGGGCCGGCTCCGTCGGCTACCTGATCTTCGACGTGGCGGTTCTGGGGGTGTGCTTTCCGGCGTTCGGGAATCCTGAGCCGCCCATCGACGCGCTGGTGTTGGCCTATCTGATCGGCCAGCTCGGTGGCCTGGTGCCGCTGCCGGGCGGCATCGGCGGCCTCGACCTCGGGCTTCTCGGCGCCTTGCTGCTCTACGGCGTCGACGCGACAGGCGCCGTCGTCGCGGTCCTCGCGTATCGCGCCGTCCTGCTGGCCGTCCCGGCGGCCGTGGGTCTTCCCGCGCTCGCGTCGCTGCGCCGTCGGCTGCATCGAGAGGACCACGACATCCGCGCCTGCGCGCCCGGTGAGGAGGTCGAGATCCTGGGACTGGGCGCAGTCCGGATGGCCGCGCCGGGCTGGGGCGCGCCCTCGCGCTAGCGGCTGAGCTGCGCGCACGGGCTCGTCGGGCCGAGTGCCGCGGGGGCGCCGTGCTTCGAGTGACCGCGTCGCCTCGTCGAGCGCGGCGCGGCGGCTGCACAGCTCCTCGATGCGGTCCTTTGCGGCGGGGACGACGGGATGGTGCGGGCCGTCGTGCTCCTCGAGGCGCAGCGTCTGGCGGCGAAGGGAGCTCTAGCACGCGCCCACGCTAGGAGGGTTTGGCGAAACTCGCTGCGTCGAGACGTGCGCGATGGACAAGGGCTATGACACGAACCCGATCCACGATGGGTGCATGGACCGGGGCATCCGCCCCATCGTCGCGTTGCGTAAGACCGCCCGCGTGCAGCGTGGCGAGCACAAGCCGCCGTCATGCGAGCACGGCACCTGGACGTTCGCCGGGGCCGACTACGGACGCCGCGCAACGAAGTGGCGCTGCCCCACCGGCGAATGCTCCCCGGCCTCGACGTGGGTCAAGGCCGACCGGCTGCACCCGCTCGTGCCACGCGAGTCCGCGCGCTCGCGGAAGCTCTACCGGGGGCGTGGAGCGGTCGAGCGCGAGTTCGGCCGGCTCAAGCACGAATGGGCGCTGCTGCCGCTGCGCGTGCGCGGCATCGACCGCGTGAAGCTCCACGCCGACCTGACGATCCTCGCGAAGCTCGCCACGACGCTGGGACGGGCGCGGCTGGTGGGTGCGGCCGCTGGGAGTCGCCGGTTGCCGACGGCTACAGAGCGGTGACGACGCAGGATTCGTCGCCAGTGACCACGGCGTCGCGGACGCGCTTCTTCATGGAAGCCGCCACTTCGTCGGCGAAGCCACGCGATGCGTTGACCAGCGTGAAGACGATCCAGACCTTGCCCTGGACGGTGTCCGCGCGCGCAGTCATGCCGTCCGCACCTGACGGAGCATGCTCCAACGCCGCCTCGAAGATCGCCTCGGTCATCGTGCCCTCGACATCTCCGGGCTTGACAGAGAAGGCAAGCGTGATGGTCCAGTCTTTGTAGTCGTTATCGCTCATAGGGTGCGCATCCTCCAAGGGATCGTACGCCCCTGTCAAAAGCAGAGGCGCCCCCAGTCGGTCAGATGTCCAAGCCGGCCCGTCTGAACTCTGCGACCGCGTTCTCGTAGGCGCGGCTACCTCTCGACGTGCCATGCAGCATGACGTGCCCGTCCTCATCGGGTGCCAACCACATGATTCCGCTCTTCTTACGATCCGGCCACCACCAGGCGTCCCAGGCGACCCTCTGGACCTTCTTCAGGTCCTTGTCGCCGACGTAGATGAATGGCTGGTCCTGATGCTTGATCCGCTTCGGGTGCTTCGCCGCGAGCGGGGAAATGTCCTTTCACCATCGGGCTGCTCCTTTTTCCGCCGGAGCGCCTGGCAGAGTCCCCCCTCGAACACAACACCCTGTCAGCCACTCGGTCTGACTCTTGCTGTACCGAAGGCGTCCGAGCAAGAAGCTCGGACGCCTTTGCGCGACAGGGGATGTTCGGTGCGTGTCGGACGACTCGAACGCGAACGTCTACATAATCCGCTTTTCTCCTGCAAAGCGGCGACATGATCACCTCGTGGACGGGGCTTACGACGTAGATGTCGGATCGTCTCCCGCGTTCCGCTCGTAGAGCACCACCAGCTCCGACAGCTCCACGCCGAGCCCACCTGTGAGGTGCACCAGCGTCTTGAAGGTCGGGTTGATGATCCCGCGCTCGATAGCGCCGACGTAGTTCCGATGGAGGCATGCGACGACCGGTTGAGTCCGGGCAAATACGGGTCCTTCGCGTTCACCAGCCGACTGCTCGACGCCGGCATCGACGCCTCGGTCGGCAGCGTCGGCGACGGCTACGACAACGCCCTGGCCGAGACGACGATCGGCCTCTACAAGACCGAGAAGATCCACCGCGAAGGACCCTGGCGCACACTCGCCGACGTCGAGCTCGCGACCCTCGAATGGGTCGACTGGTACAACCACGAACGCCTGCACTCAGGCTCCGGGGACGCGCCCCCAGTCGAGTTCGAAGATCTCTATCTCAAACACACAATGGAGAAGCAGGAAACTCAATAACCACCGCCTCCAACCAACCCGGGGCGGTTCACCATAGGATTGCGCCGTGCCGTTCACGCTCAGGAACCTCAAGGAGGATCTGGAGGACGTCGGCTCTAGGTTCGACGGCGCGCCGGACCTGGAGTTCCGCTTGGCGACCGAGGCGCTCGAGCTCGAGAAATCCGGCCTGGGCTACCAGCGCGTCCCGCCCGGCTATCGCTTTCCGTACGGCCACACGCACAAGACGCAAGAGGAGGTGTACGTGGTCCTGCGCGGGAGCGGGCAGATGAAGGTCGACGACGAGATCGTCGAGCTCAAGGAATGGGACGCGGTGCGCATCCCGCCCGGTACGTGGCGAGGCTACGAGGCCGGGCCGGAGGGCCTCGAGATCCTTGTCATCGGCGCGCCCAATCTCGGCGAGGCTCAGCGCGAAGACGTCGATGGCCAGCGCGATTGGTGGGCTGACTACTTGCCCCGGAAGTAGTGGGTTGGTTCTGTTCGGGGTGTAGGGGATGATTTGCCTGTAAATCGGGTGATTTGGAGGTGGTTTCGGGTGTTGCGGCTTTTGGGGTGGGCAGGTGGAGTC
>Ga0210410_10005159_pt1 | contig 11400 bp, 9 predicted proteins | sample IncBWC4MmetaG_FD_161058 | JGI IMG/M metagenome (GOLD analysis project Ga0210410, IMG submission 161058) | Forest soil microbial communities from Barre Woods Harvard Forest LTER site, Petersham, Massachusetts, United States - Inc-BW-C-4-M | ecosystem: Environmental > Terrestrial > Soil >... | reverse complement strand
GACCAGATTCCGGGAATACACCAGCGCCTCGCGCAGGCGGATCGGGCCGTAAAACTTGTTCGTGTCCTCATGGGGCCTCCACGCCTGCTCCATGCCCGCCTCGTCGATGACGATGGGCGCATCCAGGACGATGCTCGCCGGGGTGAATCCCTTGTCGAATGCGGCCGCGTAAACAAAGGGCTTGAAACCCGAACCCGGCTGGCGCCGCGCCTGAGTCACCCGATTGAATTTGCTTTGAAAGTAGTCAAAGCCGCCGACCAGGGCAACCACGGCACCGTCCTTCGGGTCCACCGACACGAGAGCGCTTTGTGCCTCCGGCACCTGCACGAACAGCAGGGATTGGGCCGTCCTGCCCACCGTGTAGATCACATCGCCCCGGGTCAGGATCTCCGAGGCTGAAGTCGGGGCGCGGTCGACTTTCTCATCGGGCAATTCGCGCCGCGCCCAGGAGAGCTTCTCCCAGGGGAGCCACACCTCTCCTATGTCCCTGACATAGATCTTTGCGCTCCTGGCCTCGACGTTTTGAACGATGGCGGGCCGCAGGCCGCCGATCACGGGGAATTCCTCGAGCTGCGCGTCTAGGTCCTTCGGGGTCGCAAGCTTGGCCAGATCGACCTTGGCGGTCGCGCCGCGGAAGCCGTGGCGGCGATCGTATTCCAGCAGCCCCGTGCGCAGCGCCACGGTAGCCGCCGTCTGCAGGCGCGAATCGATGGTGGTGAACACCTTGTAGCCGGCGGTATAGACGGCGTCGCCGTACTTGGCCTGCATTTCATTGCGCACCATCTCGGCGACGTAAGGCGCATCCGCCTCGATCGAGGAGCCGTGCAGCCGCGATTCCATGGCGTAGCGCCTCGCCTCGTCGTATTCCCCCTGGGTGATGTAGTTGAGCTCGAGCATTCTGCCGAGCACATGAGCGCGGCGCACCCTGGCGGCCTCGGGATTGGCCACGGGATTGACCACGGAGGGGGCGGTCGGAATCCCCGCCAGGGTGGCCATTTCAGCCACGGTCAATTGGTCCAGGCTCTTGCCGAAATACACCTCCGCCGCGGCGCCAACCCCGTAGGCGCGCTGCCCGAGGAAGATCTTGTTGACGTACAGCGAGAAAATCTCTTCCTTGGTGAACTCGGCCTCCATCAAGAGCGAAATATAGATTTCGCTCATTTTGCGCTTTATATCGCGCCGCGGCGTCAGAAACATGTCGCGGGCGACCTGCATGGTGATGGTGCTCGCCCCCTGGCGGATGCCGCCGGCTTTGAGATTGGCCACCGCCGCCCTCAAAATCCCTTGCCAATCAACACCATGGTGACGAAAGAAGCGATCATCCTCGGTGGCCAGAAACGCCTGGATGAGCTTCTTGGGCAGCTGTTCATAGCGCACGGGGATGCGGCGCTGTTCACCGATGGCAGCGAGCAATTTCCCGTCCCGGGTGTAAACCCGGAGGGGAACCTGCAGCTGGACGTCCCGCAGGCTGTCGACGTCGGGCAACGCGGGTCTCAAGTAGACATAAGCACAGACGTTAGCGAACACAATTAACGCTATTGCGCCAACTAGACCTACACAAATGCGCGAGATGAGAACTGGGTAACGTTTGGCCACAGAAAACCGTTCTAACTTATTGCACCGGCGATATAGCGCATGCATATTACCGCCGGTTACACGGGCAAACTCATCGAAAGATGAGGACGCAAAGCCACCGGTCCAAAGGGGTGCGCCCCTTTGGACAGCGGGGTTGCCAGACCAAAGCTTAACCAATCGCCTGTGGAGAGCATAGGCGAAGAGGTCTGAACGGATGACTCGACGCCTTCCTCAATCGCTACGATTTGTCGTAGATCCCACTTTGGGCAGCCGCCGCTGTTCGGCGGTGATTACCGTGAGTAGCTTCACGTTCTATTTAACAGTTTCTTGCTAAGTTTGCGTGGGCTAAGTTAATCTCATGCACCAGTTTCGACCTCCAAGGTACTGAGCGAAAAAGGAAAAAACGCTGTGTGGTCGTTCGGCAAAAGATATCGTCCGCTTTTGGGACTTGACATAACCACCTCGTCGGTGAAGCTCATCGAGCTTTCGATGTCGGGCGGCCAGTATCGTGTTGAGTCCTATGCGGCAGAACCCACGCCGCATAACGCCATCAATGAGAAGGCCATCGTGGATGCGGAGGCGGTGGGCGAGGCGATCCGGCGCGCAGTGAAGCGCTCCGGCGCCAAGAGCCGGCTCGCGGCGATCGCGATCAGCGGTGACGCAGCGATCACGAAAGTGATTCAAATGCCGAAGAGTCTCGGCGAGAACGAGCTCGAGGGTCAGGTCGAGATGCAGGCCGACCAGTACATTCCATTTCCGATGGAGGAAGTCAGCTACGACTATCAGGTCGTGGGTCCGTCGGAGAAGGACCCGGATATGCTGGATGTGCTGCTGGTCGCGACGCGCACCGAGAACGTCGAACAACGCCAAGCGGCGGTGCAGGCCTCGGGCCTGACCGCTCATCTCGTCGACGTGGAGGCTTTCGCTCTCGAGAATGCCTGCGCGCTGATGCGTCATCAGATGCCGGACGGCGGCCTCGACCGCACGGTAGCGGTGGTGGATTTCGGCGCCAGCAGCACGACATTCAGCGTGCTGCGCGACATGAAAGTCATCTATACGCGCGACTTCGCCTTCGGCGGACAGCAGCTCACCGAAGAAATCATGCGCACGTACGGGCTGTCGATGGAAGAGGCCGGCCGCGCCAAGAAGGAAGGCGGCCTGCCCAGCAACTATCAGCCGGAAGTGCTCGATCCTTTCATCGATGACATGACCCAGCAGGTCAGCCGTTCGTTGCAGTTCTACCTGGCTTCCGGCAGCGGGCGTTCACAGCCCGATCAAATATTGATCTGCGGCGGCTGCGCCAACATACCCGGCGTGGCGGAGGTCATCTCGAGCCGCGTCGGCGTGCCTGCGGACAAAGGTGATCCGCTCGGCAACATGAAGGTGTCGTCCAAGGCCAAAGCACAAGCAGTGGGCCGAGATGCCACCGCCTTACTCACAGCCTGCGGCCTCGCGCTGCGAAGCTTCGACTAAAGAGCAGCCATGCCGCGTATCAATCTACTTCCCTGGCGCGAACAAGAACGCAAGATCCGACGTCGCGAGTTCACGGTCGCCGCCGGCGGCGCGATATTCGCCTCCGTCATCTTCATTCTGGGCGGCAAGCTTCTGTACTCGAGTTGGACGGATGCGCAGAACGAAAAGAACAATCTGCTGAAGAAAGAGATAGTCAAGCTCGACGCGCAGATTGCCGATATTCAAGACCTCGAGAATCGCAAGCAGCGCCTGGTTGCGCGCATGGAGATCATCGAGAAACTGCAGCGCAAGCGGCCCGAGATCGTGCACCTCTTCGATGAAATCGTGAAAACAGTCCCCGACGGCATCTACCTGACGCAGATCAAGCAGACCGGCAACAGGCTCGAGATTCACGGCATCGCGCAGTCGAGCACGCGTGTTTCCACGTTCATGCGCAATATCGATTCCTCGGTGTGGATGGATAACCCGGTGCTGCAGGTGGTCGAGTCCGCCAAGGACTCCCCGACGGGCGGTTCGAATTTCACGCTTACCAGCGATGTGGTCGGCGTGGACCTCGAGGGCGGCGGCGAAACAACGGTCAAGAAGGTTGCTGCGAAATGAAGTTTCTCGATCAGCTCCGAGCTCTCGATCCGCGCGACGTCGGCCGCTGGCCGCTGGCGGTGCGCGGCTTCTTCATTGCGGTCATTTTCGCCGTATTCGCGGCCTTCGGATGGTACATGTTCGTCTGGAACGACGATCGCCCCATCCTGCAGAAAGCGGAAGCGGACGAGCTGGATCTGCGCAGCCAATTCGAAAGCAAACAGCAGCGCGCCGCGAACCTCGAAGCGTACAAGACACAGCTCCAGGAGATGGAGCGCAGCTTCGGCGCCATGCTGCGGCAATTGCCGGGCAAGACCGAGGTGCCGAATCTTCTGGTGGATATCTCCCAAACCGGTCTCGCCTCGGGTCTGCAGGAAAAGCTCTTTCAACCGGGCAGCGAGAAAGGCAACGGCTTTTACGCCGAGCTGCCGATCAAAATCAAGCTGGTGGGCACGTATCACGACTTCGGCAATTTTGTGAGCGGCATCGCCGCATTGCCGCGCATCGTCACGCTGCACGACATCCAGATCACGCCGGTGGATGCCAAGGGCGGCTATGACAATTTGACCATGGACGTCACCGCCAAGACCTACCGCTACATCGAAGATGAAGGCGGCGCGCGCGCGGGGAAGAAAAAGGCGGGAGGGGCGACGTGAGAAGTACACGCAATGCAGGCGTCGTTGGCGTCGCGCTTGCCGGCCTGGTCGCGGCCGGCTGCTCCGGCGGCCAATCGGATCTTCAGAAATGGATCGAGGCCACCAAGAAGAAGCCCGGCGGGCGCATTCAGGCGCTGCCGGAAGTGAAACCCTACGAAACCTATGTGTACAGCGCCTCGAAGCTGCGCTCGCCGTTCCAACCGCAGGGCGCGGGCTCGGCGAACGGCCAGGCAGGCCTTCGTCCGAGCTCGCGGCGCAACCGCGAATTTCTCGAAGGTTTCTCGCTCGACACTCTGAAAATGGTCGGCACCTTCAAGGTGGGCAACAGCTTTTACGGGCTCGTCCAATCCAAGGACGGCCTCGTGCACAAGGTTCAGCCGGGCAACTACCTCGGGCAGAACGACGGCAAAGTGACGGGAATTAGCGGCGGAAAAATTACTCTCGTCGAAATCATACCGGATGGTCTCGGCGGATATATTGAGCGACCGGCCTCGCTGGCATTGTCCGATTGACATTGCCCGATCGAGGCCACAGGGAGAAGAAAGCATGAGTAGATTCAAGATACGAACGGCGATGATCGGCGCGATGGCGCTCCTCGCATTGGGCGCAATCAGCTCCACGGTGCAAGCCGCGGATCCGCTCAAGCTCGAGTCGATCGACGTTCAAACTCTGTCGGGTCAACAGGTGCAGCTCAAACTGCACATGAACGGCCCGGCTCCCGAACCGCTGCCGTTCACCATCGACAAGCCGGCTCGCATCGCGTTCGACCTGCCGAACACGACGCTCGGCTTGGCGTCGCGGCGGATCGACGTGCACTCCGGCGGCGTGGACAGCGTGCTTGCGGCCGAGGCCAACGGCCGCACGCGCTTGGTCGTCAACGTCGAGACCTTGGTGCCGTACACCACCAAGGTCGACGGCGATACCATCATCGTCACCTTGGGCAGCCAGCCGGGAGACGCAGCCAAGCAGACCGCCATGGCTCGCGCGGGTGCAGGTTCAGGCGCAGCGGCGGTGGAACGCGCCATCCGCACCATCGATTTCCGGCGCGGCGCCGACGGCACCGGCCGCGTGATCGTGCAGCTGACGGACCCCCGCACCCCGGTCAACGTGCGTCAGGAAGGCAATCAAATCGTCGTCGACTTTGCCGGCACGCTGATGCCGAAGAATCTCATGCGCCGCTATGACGTCATGGATTTCGCGACGCCGGTGCAAACCGTCGACGCGCTGCGGGTGGAGGGCAGTTCGCGTTTGGTGATCAGCGCCCAGGGCGATTTCGAACAGCTGGCCTACCAGTCCGACAATCAGTACACCATCGAGATCAAGCCCTCGCTGAAGCGGACCGCCACCGATGAAAAGAAGGAGTACACCGGCGAGCGCCTGACGCTGAATTTCCAAGATATCGACGTGCGGTCGGTATTGCAGCTGCTGGCCGACACCAGCGGCCAGAATATCGTGGTCAGCGATTCGGTCACGGGAAGCCTGACGCTCCGCCTGCAGAACGTTCCCTGGGATCAGGCCCTCGATATCGTGTTGCGCACCAAGGGGTTGGACAAGCGCCGGCACGACAACGTCATCATCATCGGTCCGACCGAAGAACTCGCGTCGCGCGAGAAGGCCGAGCTCGCCGCCCACAAGGAAGTGCAGGAGCTTTCCCCGACCCACACCGAATTCATGCAAGTCAATTATGCCAAGGTCGCGGATCTGGCAAAGCTGATCAAGACCACGAATGCCAAGGATTCCATGTTGTCTCCCCGCGGCTCCTTGTCCGTCGACGAGCGCACCAATACCCTCCTGGTGCAGGACACGACGGATAAATTGGCCGACATCCGGCGTCTGGTGCAAACCCTCGACGTGCCCGTCAAGCAGGTGCTGATCGAAGCGCGCATCGTGATCGTGAGCGACACCTTCGAACGCGATTTGGGCGCCCGCTTAGGGATCACCGGCTTCACCACTGCCGGGCCCGGCAGCCTCATCACCGTGTCGGGCACCAATGTGGGCACTGACTCCATGCTGAGTTCGGCGTTTCCGCCGTCGAGCACGGCACCGTCGGGATTCGTGAACTTTCCCACGTTGAACAACCGCTACCAGGTGAACCTGCCGGCGGCGAATACCAACGGCAGCATCGGCCTGTCGGTGCTTGCCGGCAAGCATGTGCTCGACCTGGAGCTGTCGGCGGCGCAGAACGAAGGCAAGAGCGAAACGATCTCCTCGCCCCGCCTCATCACGGCCAACCAGAAGCAGGCGACCATCATGCAGGGTGTCGAGATCCCGTATCAGGAATCGGCCTCGAGCGGCGCCACGACGACTCAGTTCAAGAATGCCGTGCTGTCCCTCAAGGTGACGCCCTTGATCACGCCCGATAACCGCGTGGTCCTCGATCTCGATGTACAGGACGATGCCGTCGGCCAGCAGGTGACGAGCGCCACCGGCGGCAGCGTGCCGTCGATCGACACCCGGGAAATCATCACCCAAGTGCTGGTCAACGACGGCCAGACCGTGGTGCTCGGCGGCATTCTCGACACGACCAAGACGAAATCCGCCAACAAGGTCCCCTGGCTGGCCGACATCCCCGTGCTGGGCAACTTGTTCAAGAGCACGACGAATATCAACAACAAGACTGAATTGCTGATCTTCATCACGCCGAAGATCCTGCGTGAGGGATCGAATCTCTACTGACCGAGGACATGAGTGTCCTGAATCATTCATCCCTTACTCGCTGCGCCGCGTCTTTTCGCGCCGGGCGGCGTTGCGCCTCCTCGCCATAGTGCCACTATGACTCGTCGGCGCGCCTTGCCCGGCACGAAAATCCGCGGGCGGATCGAGTAAGGGATGAATGATTCAGGACACTAGACCATCGGCTGAGAAAACCGCCTTCGGGCGGTTTTTTCATTCAAAATGCGCTCATGTTAGCCAAGGGAAACGTCTTTCTCATTGGGCCCATGGGTTCGGGCAAGACCGCCGTGGGGCGGCATCTCGCGCGCATGCTGCGCTTTACTTTTTACGACAGCGACGCCGACATCGAGGCTAGAACCGGCGTGGATATCGCGTTCATTTTCGAGAAGGAGGGCGAGGCCGGCTTCAGGGTCCGTGAAAAAGAGTCCATCGAGCGCCTGACACGCCTGGAGTCTATCGTACTGGCGACCGGGGGCGGCGCCGTGATCGAGGAGGACAACCGCCGCGTGCTCGCCGAGCGCGGCGTGGTGGTGTACCTCGCGACCTCCATCGATCAGCAGATCGAGCGCACACGGCATGGGCGGCATCGGCCCCTGTTGAACGGCACCGACCCGGAGCGAAAGCTCCATGAGTTGATGCAGCGCCGAGCCCTTCTCTACGCCCAGATCGCCGATTTGACAGTTTCTACCGACGGCCGGCGGGTGCAGCTCGTGGCCGAAGAAATTCACCACGAGCTTCGGCGGGCGCGGACCCCCTAGTGCCCTGTCCCATCAATAACTTGCCCGCTGCGCCGCGTCTTTTCGCGCCGGGCGGCGTTGCGCCTCCTCGCCCGTACCCTTTGAACTATCATGCCTCGTCGGCGCGCCTTGCCCGGCACGAAAATCCGCGGGCGGATCGAGCAAGTTATTGATGGGACAGGGCACTATAATCGACGCCGTGCAAACGCTTCAGGTAGACGTCGGGCATTCGCGCTATCCCATCTCGATCGGTTCGGGGTTGCTGGTGAATCGCGAGCTGCTGGAAGCCCGCATTCGCGGCCGGGATTTGCTGATCGTGACCAATACGACGGTCGCGCGCCTGTACCTCGCGAAGTTGACGGACACTCTTGCCGCAAGGAGGGTCGCCGAATGCATACTGCCGGACGGCGAGCAGCATAAGACGCTGCAGACCGCCGGATGGGTGTTCGATGCGCTGATCGCGGCGAAAATGAATCGCGATGCCACTGTCCTGGCCCTGGGGGGCGGGGTGGTCGGCGACATCGCGGGCTTCGCTGCGGCGTGCTATCAGCGGGGCGTGGGATATGTGCAGATTCCCACGACGCTGCTCGCCCAAGTCGACTCGTCCGTCGGCGGCAAGACCGGGGTCAATCATGCAGGCGGCAAGAATTTGATCGGCGCGTTTTATCAGCCGCTGGCAGTGATCGCCGACACCGACACGCTTGCGACGCTCCCGGACCGGGAACTGCGTGCCGGGCTCGCCGAGGTGATCAAGTACGGCTGTGTGTGGGATCCGCTGCTGTTCGATTGGCTGGACAACAACATCTCTAAGCTGCTCGAGCGCGACGTCGATGCGCTGACCTATACCATCGCGAGATCCTGCGAAATCAAGGCGACGGTGGTCGCCAGGGACGAACGCGAACAGAACTTGCGCGCAATCTTGAACTTCGGCCATACCTTTGGCCACGCCATCGAGGCAGCCACCGCCTACGAGACCTATCTGCATGGCGAAGCGGTGGGCTTGGGGATGCTGATCGCCGCCGATTTGTCGCACCGCCTCGGACTGATCGACTTAGGGTTAAAGGAGCGCATCCGCGAGATTCTGAGAAAAGCCGGTTTGCCCACCGACGCGCCGCGCATCGGCGCCCCCAGGGCTCTGGACCTGATGCACATGGACAAGAAAGTGCTCGCCGGCACGGTGCGTCTGGTGCTGCTGGAGCGGCTGGGACGGGCCATCGTGACGGGCGACTACACCCAGGCCGCGCTCGATGCCACGGTGGCGGAGTATTTCGCTTGAGCGCTCTCGCCGCCTATGCCGCTCTCGATGAGCACTCGCGCGGGCGCCGTTATCCGGAACCGAAACCCGCTTACCGTTCCGAATATCAACGGGATCGTGATCGCATCGTGCATTCGACCGCTTTCCGCCGGCTGGTCTACAAGACCCAGGTTTTCGTCAATCATGAGGGGGATTTGTACAGGACACGGCTGACGCATTCGCTCGAGGTGGCGCAGATCGCGCGCACGATAGCGCGGGCGCTGCGCCTCAACGAGGAGTTGTCGGAGGCGATTTGCCTCGCGCATGATCTGGGACATACGCCGTTCGGGCACGCCGGACAGGATGCATTGAACGAATGCATGATCGATTTCGGCGGCTTCGAGCACAACCTGCAGTCCTTGCGGGTGGTCGATGAGCTCGAGGAGCACTACGCGGACTTCGACGGCTTGAACTTGAGCTTCGAATGCCGCGAAGGAATTCTGAAGCATTGTTCGTACAACAATGCGATCCAGCTCGGGGAATTGGGCGAGCGTTTCGTCAACCGTCAACAGCCCGGATTGGAGGCGCAGCTCGCGAATTTCGCCGACGAAATCGCCTACAACAATCACGACGTGGAAGACGGTATCCGCGCCGGCCTCATCACCGTGGAGCAGTTGCTGGTGGTACCGCTGTTCGGCGGATACCACGAGGAAGTGCAGGCGAAGTACCCGGAGCTCGCGGGCCGCCGGCAGGTGTACGAGATCCTGCGGCGCATGATCAATCACCTCGTCACCGATTTGATCGATTCTTCGGCGGCGCGCCTCGGCGCGTCCGGGGTGCGCTCGATAGCCGAAGTACGATCGTATCCGGGGCCGCTGATCGGCTTCAGCGACGCCACTCGCGAATTGAACTACACTCTGAAGTCATTCCTGCGCGAACACGTGTACAAGCACTACAAGGTGCGGCGCATGACGGCCAAGGCGCGCCGCGTCGTACGCGAGCTTTTCGACGCGTTTTTCAACGACGCTGCGTTGATGCCGGACGAGCACGAAGCGACGGGTTCGCGGCTGGAATTGGTGCAGGGCCCGGCCGGACGCGCGCGCGCGGTGGCGGACTACATTGCGGGCATGACCGATCGCTATGCCATTCTCGAACACCGCCGGCTGTTCGATCCGGGTGAACGAACGTGAGCGAGATACTCAAGAACGACCTGCTGCTGCGGGCCCTGCTGCGGGAACCGACGCCGCGCCGGCCGATTTGGCTGATGCGTCAGGCGGGCCGCTATTTGCCTGAGTACCGCGCAACGCGCGCGCGGGCCGGGAATAGTTTCCTGGCCATGTGCACCAATCCCGATATCGCCTGCGAGATCACACTGCAGCCCGTCGATCGGTATCCTCTGGACGCCGCCATTCTGTTCTCGGATATCCTCACGATTCCGCATGCGATGAACCTGGGGTTGGAGTTCGAGGCCGGAGAGGGGCCCAAATTCGAGCATCCGGTGCGCACCGCGGCGGATATCGCCAAACTCGGTGTGCCGGATCCGGGCAGGGAGCTCAAGTACGTGATCGATGCCGTGGCGCTGGTCCGTCGCGAATTGGGCGGCAGAGTGCCGCTCATCGGTTTCGCAGGCAGTCCGTGGACAGTAGCGACCTACATGGTGGAAGGGGGCGGCAGCAAGACCTTCGGCCAGATCAAGCGCATGATGTACGAAGCGCCGCGAGATCTTCATCGGCTGCTCGAAGTGCTGGCCAAGGCCACCATCCTCTACCTGAATGCGCAGATTGCCGCCGGGGCGCAGGCGGTGATGCTCTTCGATACTTGGGGCGGCGTCCTTACGCCGGCGCAATACGAGGAATTCTCCTTGCGCTACATGGCCGAGGTGATCGACGCACTGACCCGCAAGGCCGAGGGCCGCCGGGTACCCAACATCGTGTTCACCAAGGGCGGCGGCGCCTGGGTCAAGAAAATCGCCGCCATCGGCTGCGACGCCGTCGGCATCGATTGGACCACGGATCTCGCCGCCGCGCGGCAAGCGGTCGAAGGCCGCGTGGCCTTGCAGGGGAATCTCGATCCGGCGGCTCTGTTTGCAACGCCGGAGATCTTGCGCGCGGAAACTTTGCGGGTGCTGGAGAGCTACGGCGCAGGCGCCGGGCATGTCTTCAATCTGGGTCACGGCATTACTCCCGACGTCGATCCGGAGCGCGTCGCAGTGCTGGTCGACACCGTACAGAGCTACCCCATCGGGTAGTACTTCGGCCCCATGAATTTGACCGGCTCGCACGGCCATAATCTCCGAGGCGCTAGGCGTTCGCCGTAGGGGCGTGGGCGGCGGCGCGGAGTTCGTCGCGCAGCGCGCGGCGCAGGATCTTGCCGACATTGGTCTTGGGGAGCTCGCTGCGAAAGTACACATGCTTCGGCACTTTGTAGCCCGTCAATTCGGTGCGGCAATAGGCGATCAAGGCTTCCGCGGTCA
>Ga0210410_10005158_pt1 | contig 11400 bp, 9 predicted proteins | sample IncBWC4MmetaG_FD_161058 | JGI IMG/M metagenome (GOLD analysis project Ga0210410, IMG submission 161058) | Forest soil microbial communities from Barre Woods Harvard Forest LTER site, Petersham, Massachusetts, United States - Inc-BW-C-4-M | ecosystem: Environmental > Terrestrial > Soil >... | reverse complement strand
GGGGCGTAGCAGGTGCGGGCGGCGGCGATGGCGGAATCGAAGGGGTGAGCGAAGGCGTTGCGGAGGGTGACGCGCGGGGGAGCGGTTTCAATTTGTTCGGCGGGGTGCGCGCCGTCGAACATGCGAGATTGGGTGGCCACGAGAAGAATCTAACACAGAGGACTCAGAGGGCACAGAGAACACGGAGGAGTAAAAAAGAGGACAGGCAGGAATGCCTGTCCTACCAAGGCGGATTGGGAGGCACGCGGACACAGATCGCGCCTCGCCGGCTCAGGGATTGCTTGGAGTTGAGGGAGCAAAAGCGGGAGGTAGGCCCCGACAAGAGTCGGGGTAAACTCCCGCATTCCACGGCTACTTTTTGGCGGCGGCGGTTTTGCCGGCTTCGACTTTTGCGGCGGCGTCGGCGTATTTCTTGGTGAAGCGTTCGACGCGGCCGGCGGTGTCAATCAGTTTCTGCTTGCCGGTGAAGAAGGGGTGGCAGTTCGAGCAGATTTCGACGTTCAGCTTGTCGCCCTTGATAGTCGAGCGAGTCGTGAAATTATGGCCGCAGGCGCAGTGCACCGTAACGGGGTGATAGTCGGGGTGAATACCGGGTTTCATGATGCTCCATTCTGTCGCGTCCGGTCTGCACGGCTCTCCGACAGGGTCGGAGGACTACAGCCGCGTCGCTAGGTCGCGAGGCAATTCTTAATCATACGCGAAATGTCAAGTTCTGCCAAACGGGGCCGAATGCCGGGGTCTGTGGAGGAAATGTAAAATGTGGCGCCACGATTATGAAAATGGACGACACGGCAGCAAATCAAATTTGTTAGAAGCGCCAGCGGGTAACGGATTCGTTGAAGTTTTCTGCGTGCTCGTCCTGAGCGAAGGCCACTTGGGACTGGACGCGGAAGATGCTGCCTTGAGAAGCCATGAGAAGAGGTTCGACGTCGCCGCCGTATTTGCTATTGTAGACTGCGGCGACCTGCTTCCAGATGGCGCGGTCCTTAATTTCTTCAGCGAGTCCTTCGAGGATTACGGCTTCGTCGGCTTTTTCGGTGCCTATGACGACGTGAGCGTCGGCGGCAATGTTCTTCGCTTTACGTGTGCGGGGGCCGGTGCTAAACCAGAAGGCATCCTGCCACCAGATTCCCCAGACCAACATGAGATGCGGACGGCCATCGGGCCGGGATGTGGCGATCCAGTAGTTGTGGGATTGCTCTAGGCGCTCGAGAGCCCACGACCAGGGTTTGAGGCCGGTGGTGGCGTCGGGAGGATTTTGCAGGGCGTCGAGCCAGAGGGGGCGGCTTGGTTTGGGAACGAGCATGTCGGGTCTTCACAGGACGAAAGACGGGTGGGAATTGTAGCAGTGGGACGGAATAAAAGGGAGGAGTTGTGAAATGAAAAGTGGAACGGTTTGCGTGGGCGATCAGGAAACGAATGCGCAACCGACGCGATAACCTCCTTGCGTCGTTTGTTGTTTCCAGACAGGCTTCAAGTTCACGCGGACAGGCGGAAGGATGGGAACGTGCAAGACGGCGAGCAAATTGTCTGGAAGATCTTCCAGCGAATCCAGTTCGATGGCAACACCGCCGAAGCCAAGATCCAGAACGCGGGCGCGCCTGGCGCCTTGTTCGCCGAGGATGGCGTAAGCATTTGTGCCGGTCATGGAAACGCGCTCGGCTTTGCGCTGAATCGCGAAGGAACGGGGCGAAGCAGTGGCTAGCTGATCCACGGAGATGGCCGCGGAAGTTGTGGAGGCCGCAGCGGCGAGGTCCGATTCGTTTTTGTCCGGAGGCCGTTTGGTTTCGATGGAGATGGGCTGAGGCGGCGAAGCCTGCTGTTCGGAATCCTGCGCAGGTGATGCCGAAGTTTCAGGGGCAGACGAAGTTCCGGTTCTGGAGCCACCATTGCCGGTCTTGGAATGATTCGCGTGCTTAAGGCGATAGAGACGTTCGTCCGCGAGATGAATCAATTGATCGGCGAGTTCCGCGTCTTGCGGGAAAATGGCGATGCCGTGATCGATGGTTACGCTGACGGCGAGTTGCAATGGCTCGATAATCTCTGCAAATACGGAGGTTATGCGGCGGGTGAGCGCCAGGGCCTGGGCTGCATCCGTTTGCGGGAGAAGTAAGGCGAATTCATCGCCGCCGATGCGGAAGGCGGAATCCGAAGTGCGCAAGGCTTTGGTTAGAGTGGTGGCCATGGCGCGCAAGACTTCATCGCCGCGCGGGTGACCGTGCTTGTCGTTGACTTCCTTGAAGCGGTGCAAATCCAGAACCACGAGGCCAAGAGGCTGGCCGTAGCGGCGCGCGCGGTTCAATTCTTTTTCGAAGGATTCATCGAAGAGCCTGCGATTGTAGAGACCGGTGAGCGGATCGGTGACGGCATTGAGCTGCAGTTTTTTCAGATCATCGTATTCGATAATGATCGGGGCGCGAAGAAGTCCAGAGGACATGAAAACATCCAAGAGGGCGGTTTTCAGGGAGACGAGACGACCAGATTGATCGCTCAGATCGCGGTGGCGAACGAGCATTTCGTCCCAAATTTGCACACATTGAGCGTCGTGCAGATCAAGGTGAGTGATCGCACGAAAGAAGCGCTTCAGAAATTGTCCGCGCGCAGGCAGATCAAGGGTGTCGAGCGTGTCTACAAGCAGCTCGAGATAGGAATCCTCAATCGGCAAGCGCGGGGGCACAGGGGCGCCGGGGCTGGGCATATCCGGTATAGACCTGACCTCTGCCTATCCCCGCGGGGTTTGGGGAAAGCAAGTTAAGCTTTCGCTATAGAAGTGGAGCATGCAAGAGTCCAATCGTACTGGACCCCGACCGATCCACCGGGCAATCCTACCTCCTTAAATTTCCGCGGTATGCTATTACAAATACAGGGCATAGGGTACTGAAAAGTACGTTTGTCAGGAGCTGCAGCCGAAGGACGTAACATAATTACCCAAGAGTTTCAAGCGCGAAGGACGTAAATGGCTGAGGATTTACTCAAGAGAGCGAAGGAATTCCAATCCGAACAGGCGCATCTCTCCCATCTGTTCTTGCCGCAAGACCCTGGCGGCAATCGGCGGGGTTTCACTGGGAACCAGGCTCGAAGAGGCCGGGGAGGGGGCAGGGATGGTCAGGTGCACGAGCTGATCGGGCCGAAGAATGTGAGCAGAGGTGATGCAGGCGCCATTAGCGCTGATATTAAGGGTCTTGGTCAGTTCGATGAATTCTGCTCCGGAGGCGTCGGTCCCGCGTACGAAGACAGGCACCTGCAGACGGAGGCGTGGTGGCCGTCGTGTTGACGCTGGTCCCGCGTGCTGCCCTATCTTCAGAATCTTTGTCTCCACCGGGTCACCTGGTACCAAGGAACTAGTACAGCAGCTAGCATCTTGGATGCCAGACGACTTGGAGCGGCTACCTTTCAAGTGCATTCTTATGAGCTAGATGGAACCTCTGCTACGAGGAAAGAAATTGCCAGAGGGAGCTGACAGACACCGATGCCCACTTGCCTTCCGCAAATGTGCAAATGGAACGCTTTTACCATTGACACTTCTGGAAGCCTTTGCAAGGATGAAAGCCCCAAAGAGAAAATCTTTACCACTTTCCCCGAGAGGCGGGATGGGCTATGGCTGGACGGATCATTGTGCCTCCGATGTCGGAAGAGCGGGACCGAGTGGCTCTTCCCCTAGCGTATGTCAACTACCTGCTTGATGCGGTAGACAAGCCATTGATCGTGGCGGAGCGCAACGGAAACCTGCTGCTGGTGAGTTCACGCGCGAGAACGTTTCTGGAATCCGAGGGGCACGCCGATTGTAAGGGGTTGAATCTATTCCGAGATGTTTTGCGTGTGGATCCGAAGCAGGTGATCAGTCAAATCGAGAGTGGAGAACACCTCGTCGAGTTGGACATCGAAACGGGCGGAAAGAAAGCAACTGCGCGAATCCAATGGATGCCCGAGCCGGATTGGCTGGTGGTGCAGTGTGTAAACCACGCGGAAGAATCCGCCAGACCGGATCCCGCAACGCAGCTTACGGTGCAAGAGCTGTTGCAAGAACGTGAGATCACCTACCGTAATCTTCTGGCGGCGTATCTGAAATTACAGGAAGTGAACCGACAGAAGACAGTGTTCCTGGCGTCCGCAGCGCACGAGTTGAAGACGCCACTGGCCGTGATAAAGGGCTACTACGATCTTCTCCTGGCTGGTTCGCTGGGGCGATTGACGGACAAACAACGGGACATTCTAGAGGAATCGAAAGACAGCTGTGAGCGGCTGGTGCGCCTGGTGTCCATGTTCCTGAATTATTCGGCGCTGGAGAGCGGCAAGCTGGTATTGCAGCTTCGCGAGAATGATCTGCGGGATTGCCTCGACGAGCTGTCCAAGCGCTGGTCGGAAGCGTTCCAGCGCAAGGGCGTGAAACTGGAGACCAACTTTGACCCGTCCATCACAACGTTTCGATTCGACTATCAGAAGGTGCAGCAGGTGGCGGCGAATCTTCTGGACAATGCATTGAAGCATACGCCGGCCGGCGGCAGCATTACCCTGCGCGCGCTGCCTCATTTCTGGGAGCGGCGCGTGGCAGCCATGGCCCCAGCGGAAGAACGGCGCCGGTTCCGGTTGCCGCGCCCGAACAGCGTGGAAGTGAGCGTGACGGATTCCGGCGCGGGTATCGCAGCGGAACATCACCAGGAAATCTTTGAGGATTTTGTGCGCGTAGACCGAAATACGTCCGGGATGGGACTGGGGTTGGCGATCGCCAAGCGGCTCATCCAGGCACATCGGGGGAAAATCTGGGTGGAGAACGCCGCGCCGTCGGGGAGCAAATTTGCATTTTTATTGCCCATGGATCAGGGCTAAGACAAAGCGATTTTTCGGTTAGAGAGGGAAACGTCAATGGCCGTAAAAGAAAAAATCCTCGTCGTCGATGACGAGCCCAGCATTCGAAAGTATCTGCAGACATTGCTAGAGGTGGACGGGTTCGAGGTGGAAGCCGTCAGCAGCGGGAAGGATGCGCTTGAGCGGGTGAACAAAGAAGATCGCCCCGACTTCATCATTCTGGATGTATTGATGCCGGAGATGAACGGCATCGAAACGCTGAAGGAATTGATGAAGATCGACCGCACCCTCAACGTCATCATGCTGTCGTGCTCGAACGAAGTGGGCACGGTCGTCGAAGCCATTCGCATCGGGGCGCACGATTATCTGACCAAGCCCTTCGAGAAATCGGAGCTGGATGCGGCAATGCTGAAGTCGCGGCAGAAGAAAGAACTTGCCACGGAGAACCAGGCGCTGCGCGATTACTGCGATCAAGTGACGGAAGACCTGAGCTTCTTGGCGGCCAGCCCGCAGATGGTGCGAATCCGGCAGCAAATCCTGCAGATTGCGCCGGTGGACGTGCCCGTTTTCATCTGCGGCGAAAGCGGAGTCGGCAAGGAAGTGGTGTCGAGGATGATTCACCTGCGGTCGAAGAGGCGCAACCAGCCGTTCGTGAAAGTAAATTGCGCGGCACTCCCCGGAGAATTGCTGGAGTCGGAATTATTTGGTTTTGAGCAAGGCGCGTTTACAGGTGCGGTGCGCAGCAAGCCGGGCAAATTCGAATTGGCCAATAAGGGCACGATCTTCCTGGATGAAATTGCGGAGATGAGCACACACTTGCAGGCGAAACTGCTTCACGTGCTGCAGGATCATCAATATTCGCGGCTGGGCGGACGGCACCTGGTGGAAACCGACGTGCGCGTGCTGGCGGCGACGAACATTGACGTACACGAAGCGATGAAGACGGGGAGGTTCCGCGAGGATCTTTACTACCGGCTGAATGTTTTGTCCATCGTCGTACCTCCATTGCGCGAGCGGACGGCCGAAATTCCACTGCTTTTCCGTCATTTCCTTACGAAGTACAGCGAGAAATTCGGGAAGACACCGCCGGGGCCATCGAAACACCTGCTGGACGCAGCAGTGAATTATCCGTGGCCGGGCAACTTGCGCGAACTGGAAAATTTCGTGAAGCGATACGTGATCCTCGAGGACGATGAAGGCAGCTTGCGAGAATTGGTGGAGATGTCTTCGACACGGCAGCGGACGTCGCCACGCCAAGAACCCGCAGCACCGAAAGAGCAAGGCCTGAAGGCACTGGTGCGCGGTTTGAAGGACGAAGCGGAAATGGAAGCCATCGCCGACGCGCTGGAAAAGATGCGGTGGTGCCGTAAGGATGCGGCAAAAATGCTGGGAATCAGCTATAAGGCGCTGCTCTACAAGATGCGGCAGTTCAACCTGGATACACCACGGACCCGGAAGGCTCCGGGGACGGGTGGAGCAACAGGTGCAGCTGCGGAGGAACAGGCTTCAGCGGTGGGAATCAAGAGCGTCTAGGGTTGCTGGTCTTGCATCCGAGGCAGAGTTTTCTGGCGAGCAGCGGAGTAGAGTTTGCGGCTGCGCTCGGACTTGACTTGTGCGACGAATTGACAGAAAACAATACCCGTCCCGAGTATGCTTGGGTTCGTTTGTGCTGCCACCCGTGGGGTTGCGGGGGCCTACACGCCCGAGGACCAATTAAGCTCGTATCGGTTGTGATGTACTAGCATCAAACTAAATTGGCAGGCCGGGCAGACGGCAAGAGGTTGCGGATTTCAAGTAAGGCTAACTGTTAGAAGGGGACGCGGGCAAGTCTGAATAGCCGCGGAGTGTGCTGGAGGATGGCGGGAATGACGGAACGTCGCACGGCTCGACGGTACGATTTATCGTTGCCAATCATCATTCGGATTCCCACGGAACGAGCATTGGATACGCAGCAGGGCAAGACGCGCGACATCTCCACACGCGGACTGTACTTTGTTATTGAGCAGAACCTGGAAGCTGGTTCAGAACTAGACCTCACGCTAACCTTGCCAGCCGAGATCACGCATGGGACCGAAGTTTTCGTGCGGGCTCTCGGAAGAGTTGTGAGGGTGGAACGCCACTCAGAAGACGGCGATGCTCGCATGGGTGTTGCGGCGGTGATCGAGCGTTACGATATCATCCGCGGGGAAGCTGCCCGGGCGTAGTTCGACGCTTTGCAAGGCACACAATAGACAAAGCCGCACCAAGCGCACGACTGAGTTTTGCCTTCCAGTAAGTCCTGCGCACGTAAAGCCAAAGATTTCATCTTGCATTTTTGTGCATGATGGGCCTACCATCCGGCCAGGCTGTCCCCGGGAGGGTCCAATGAAAGTGGCGGATCTAATTGGGTCCCGCAAGGAAGTATTCTCCATAACGGAAGAAACCAGCGTGCATCAGGCCGCGCAGTATCTGCGAGAGAAGCAGGTGCGCTCGGTCGGGGTCAAGGACTCAAACGGCAAACTTGTCGGCGTGGTTTCCCACAGCGACGTTTCCGACAAAGTTGCCGCAGAAAACAAATGCCCCGCTTGGATGAAGGCCTCGGACATCATGACGCGTGATCTGGTGACCGTGACGGCGGAAATGACTCTTGATGACTGCCTGCGATTGATGGAGCAGAACAGCATTTTTCACCTGATCGTACTGGACGAGCAGCAAGCGTTCCGCGGGATGCTCTCGGTGAGCGACATCCTGCGAGTGGTGGCCTCCGACGAAAAAGCCAGGGCGGACTTGCTGGAATCCTTCATCTTTCCCACCCGGTAGGAAAACTGGTCTTACGGACTGATTTTGTCAGACTAACCCCTTTATTGAAGAGGAACGCCTCAAGTCCAAAATGAGAAAATCGTTTACTTCTCATGGGACAAGTTTTTACCAATTGGTTGGACTTGGAGCCGTACCTTAGCCTTGGCGGTACTGCTCCCCGGTCCTTCTCCAGTCGCCTAAGTTGTTATAATCAAAACACTTATTCCATTTTTCTGGCATTTGCCAAATGGTGGGCCGGTCGCGCTCAATGGCCTGTCCTGTGCAACATTGAGAACCCACAAGAACTTTCGTGCAAACATGAGCGGGGAAAAGACAAGGAACAACAAGGTTAGCGAAGCGGGCGAAGTCCTGCCGCCGGATGATGTTCTTTTTGGACGCTCAGCCGTGATGCAGGGTGTGCGGCAGCGGGCGATGAGAATCTGTGGCACAAACGTGCCCGTCTTGCTGAGCGGGAGCGGGGGGACAGGCAAGGAAGTCCTGGCGAGGTGGATCCACAATCATTCACCCTGGAGCAACGGCGAGTTCGTAAAGGTGAATTGTGCGGCAATCCCCGGATCGCTATTCGAAAGCGAATTATTCGGCTACGAAAAAGGCGCGTTCACAGGGGCTAATACATCCAAGCCAGGCAGAGTCGAACTTGCACACCACGGGACTCTATTCCTGGATGAGATTGCGGACCTTACCATGCCATTGCAAAGCAAGTTGCTGCAATTCCTGCAGGACGGACGGTACACGCGAATTGGAGGCGAGTCCGAGAGAGCCGTTGAAACGCGTTTGATCTGCGCTACAGGCAAGAATCTGGAAGAAGAAATCGAGGCAGGAGGATTTCGCGCGGACTTGTATTACCGCATCAACGTCGTGCGCTTGCGGTTGCCGCGTTTGCGGGAGCGTTGCGAAGACCTACCAATCCTGGCTGAGTATTTTCGAGCGCAGTTCCAGAAGAGATTCACGAAACAATCCGAAGTTTTGAGTACAGAGTTGCTGCGATATTTGCAGAATCTCGATTGGCCGGGGAATATTCGCGAGCTTTCGAATCGCATTGCCCGCCATGTGCTGATCGGTGTGGAAGCGAAGATGGAGCCAGAGCCTGTAGCCAGGCAGCGTGAACCGGTCGTGAGGAGTTCCGGCGGCGCGGGAGCCGTTCCTCTGAAGGAGATTGCCAGAGAAGCTGTTCGAGAGAGGGAGAAGAGCTTTATTCTGGAGGCTTTGCAGGCAAATCAGTGGAATCGAAGAAAGACCGCTCATGCGCTGAAGATCAGCTATCGAGCGCTCATCTATAAAATTCGCAATGCAGGCCTCCATGCCCGGGGAGCGGAGAATCTGTCTGCGAGGCGAGAAAGCACAACAGGCCCTTCCCCCTCCTCGTCGGACTAAAAAGCTCCTCGCAGCAATCAGTCCGTTTCGGAATCCTTTCCACGGTCGTCCTTCCGGAAATGCTTTGCTCCCTGCACCAAAACTGTTCTCCTTGCCAGTAGTCAATATGGAGCGCGTTTCCCTATCCTTCGCTTGACGTGGGCACGGCGCTGGATTCCAGCGGCAATGAGGGCGATTCGCCGTCTTCGCAATCGCATGCAAGTGGCCGCTGCGATTCCCGGGTCCTGGAATGGTACAATGATGCGCTTTGCGACCGTTCGGGCGGCGACGAGCCTCCCGAGCGACCAGGATGCGAACTCTAAGTTCCTAAGTGGAAGAGACTTGTCCCCCACCTGCGCTTAGAAGATTCAGGGATTTGCCCCCAGGGTTCAGTTGAGCGCGCCCGACTCGTCAATCACACGAGCAAGCCGCTTGACGCGTACATAAGCCGGGCGGGAGCGAAAGACAGACAACCAAAGAGTAACAACGACCCTACGGTCAGGGTAAATACCTGTACTTAATCTGGACCTAGCGACAGTACCGTCATGTGACGGAGAGCTTTAGTCTGAGAAATGTGGGGTCGCGGAGGATGGCAAAAATGCGTATGGGGGGCATGGAGATGTCGCGGACTAGAGAGATACTCCGCCAGAAAATCAAATTTACGGTTGGGTCAACGCGGAGATTGATGTTGCTCCTCGCTCCACTCGTGTTTGCCGGCGGTTGTTCGGGCCTCGTGTCCCAGAATTCACAGCCAACGCCTCCGGGGACTTTTAGCTTATCCGGTACGATCACCCCTGCAGCAGGCGGGAGTGGGGCGACGGTGACGTTAAGCGGAGCCGCGAGCGCGACGGCGATGGCGAACAGCGCGGGAGCTTTCACTTTTTCGGGATTGCGGAACGGGACTTATACACTGACGCCGAGTCGCACGGGATATACGTTTAACCCCACGAGCCAGAATGTGACGGTATCTGGAGCGACGGTGACAGGAGTGAGCTTTACGGCCACCCAGCAAGTCAACCCGACGTACAGCATCTCCGGGACGATCAGCCCCGCAGCAGGCGGGAATGGAGCGGTGGTGACGCTGAGCGGGGCCGCGAGTGCTTCGACCACGGCCAGCAGCTCTGGCAACTACATTTTCAACGGCTTGGCGAACGGAACCTATACGGTGACCCCAAGTCTCGCTGGATATACTTTCAACCCCATAAGCCAAAATGCGACGGTAAACGGGGCAAATGTGACCGGTGTGAACTTCTCCGCGACGGTTGTAGCGGTAGCGCCGACGATCACCACGCAACCGGCGAGTCAGACGGTAACGGCGGGACAGACAGCGACGTTCACGGTGTTGGCGGCAGGGACTGCACCGCTGAGTTACCAGTGGCAGAAGAACGGCGCGAGTCTTGGGGGGGCGACGGCCAGCAGCTACACGACGCCGGCGACCGCGACGACGGACAGCGGCTCGACGTTTATGGTGGTCGTAAGCAACACGGCGGGGACGATGACGAGCAATGCGGCCACGTTGACGGTGAACCCGGCCGCGGTGGCTCCCAGCATCACGAGTCTGAATCCGATGTCAGGGTTAGTGGGCACTTCCGTAACGATTAGCGGTACGAATTTTGGAGCGACGCAAGGGACGAGCACAGTGAAATTCAACGGCATTTCGGCGATGCCAACGAGTTGGAGCGCGTCGAGCATCGTTGCGCCGGTGCCGGTGGGTGCGACGACAGGCAACGTGGTCGTGACCGTGGGCGGTATGGCCAGCAATGGCGTGAGTTTCACAGTTACGGTTCCCGCGCCCAGCATCACGAGCCTCAACCCAACGTCTGGAGTTTTGGGGACGTCCGTGACGATCACCGGAGCGAACTTCGGGGCGAGCCAGGGCACCAGCACCGTGAGCTTTAACGGGATCGGGGCGGCGCCGACAAGCTGGAGCGCGACGAGCATCGTTGCGCCAGTGCCGGCAGGAGCGACGACGGGCAATGTTGTAGTGACAGTTGGCGGAGTGGCGAGCAACGGAGTGAGCTTTACGGTCACAGCTCCAGGACCTAGCATCACGAGCCTAAATCCTAGCTCTGGGCTGGCGGGTGCATCGGTGACCGTTACCGGCGCAAACTTCGGCGCGACGCAGGGGACCAGCACGGTGAAGTTCAATGGGATCTCCGCGGTGCCGACGAGTTGGAGTGCGACGAGCATTGTTGCGGCGGTGCCAACGGGGGCGACCACGGGCAATGTGGTTGTGACGGTGGGCGGCGTGGCCAGCAATGGCGTGAGTTTCACAGTTACGGTTCCGGCGCCGAGCATCACGAGCCTGAACCCGACATCAGGGCTGGTGGGCGCTTCTGTAACGATAAGCGGTGCGAACTTTGGGGCGACCCAAGGAACAAGCACGGTGAAATTCAATGGAACCGCGGGGACGCCGACGAGTTGGAGCGCGACGAGCATTGT
>Ga0210410_10005157_pt1 | contig 11401 bp, 7 predicted proteins | sample IncBWC4MmetaG_FD_161058 | JGI IMG/M metagenome (GOLD analysis project Ga0210410, IMG submission 161058) | Forest soil microbial communities from Barre Woods Harvard Forest LTER site, Petersham, Massachusetts, United States - Inc-BW-C-4-M | ecosystem: Environmental > Terrestrial > Soil >... | reverse complement strand
CGCGACAGGAAAGCAGAAAACGCGGCGCGCGCTTCGTCCGACTGCAGACGGTCCTTGAAATGCATCACTTCGGTATCGATCTGCCGCACCACGGCGTCAAGATGGCCGCGCAACAGCCGCCGCGATACCGCGACAGCGCCGGCCGGAAGCGCTGCGATCTCGTGCGCCGCCTGCAACGCAACGGCATCGACCACGGCGGCATCGACCACTTTATTGACGATGCCGGCTTCTCGCGCCTGTTCGGCCGACAGCGGATGTCCCATCACCAACATTTCGAAGGCGCGCGCATAGCCCATGCGCATCGGCGCCAAGAGACTCGACGCCGCTTCCGGGATCAGCGCCAGCTTTAGGAACGGCGTGGTGAAGGTGGCATCGGCCGCGGCGACGACGTGATCGCAGTGGAACAGCAGCGTGGTGCCGATGCCGACCGCAAGCCCGCCGACCGCGGCGACCAGCGGCTTCTGGTTGTTGGCCAGGACTTTTAGAAATTCCAGCGTATGCGGGCGCAAGCCGCCGCTTTGCGCCGATTCGAGAAACTCGCCGATATCGGCACCGGCGCAGAACGCGCCTTGGCTGCCGGCGAGCACGAGGCAGCGGACCGCCTCGCTCGCCTCCGCCTCGCGCATGGCGCGGGTCATCGCCGCATACATCGGCTGGGTCAGCGCGTTCTTCTTTTCCGGGCGGTTCATCCGGATGATGCGAACCGCGCCGTCATCGGTTACGACAATAGAATCGGACATGGTGTCGCTCTCAATTCGCAGTGCCGCCTGGGTCGCACACCGCGTCGGCGGCCAGGCCGGACATTATTACCGGACATTATTATATGGCGCCCCGCGGGCGAGGATAGCGGCCTGGCCGGGGCGAACATTGCTTGGCGCAGGCCCCATCGCTATGTTGCGGCAGCCGGCCCAGGCGGCCGGCGCCAATCCGACGGTATTGGGGCGTAGCCAAGTGGTAAGGCAGCGGATTTTGATTCCGCCATTCCCAGGTTCGAATCCTGGCGCCCCAGCCACCCAGTCTCGTCTCTGTGTCGAACTTCCGTACGTCAGAAATGTCTGCGATATTTCCGTAGGTTAGCGCCAGAGAATAGGTCTCTGAGCTGTGGAATTTGCTCCAACTCAACCTTTATTCGCGACTTTTTGCGCACGGTCTCCAATCGCCAATTTTCAATATCCGAAATGCGTTCGCGGAGACTTGGTTCGCACTTAGCGGAGACCGGTTCGATATCCGCTATCAGGCGGAGAGCGGACATTTGGTCCGCCAATCGCAATGTCCGCTAGTGACCGGAAGCGGACATTCGGCGGATTGCTGAATTGCAAACGCCAGCGGCACGGCACCTTTCATCGCGTCCTCGATTGCGGCCGATAGTATCGATGGCTCTTGCTTGAACGCCCCTTGCCATTCTGAATAGTCGCGAGCTTCCCATTGCATGGCGAAGATATCTGTCCCACCGCAACCTTGCTATTTGCGGAAATAGCCAGCCGTTCCCTCATGTAACTCGGAGTATAGGAGGTCGTAGACCCGGTTGGCCTCCTCCTTCGAGACGCTGCCTTCCAAGGAGCGGAGGGTAACCCTGATCAAAAGGTTGTGCTGGCTCAGAGACATACCGAGCCGTTCGCGAGCCTTTTCGGGAACCGCCGCATAGTTGGACGCTTGGATCAACTCCACATTCTCGACCCAGCCGCTTCGCTCACCGAGCACGTTCCTGATCCGGTCACCCAGCAATTCCATGTCGGGATCACCGACGCAGATCGAAAGATCGCGGCGGGTTGCCGGCTGATTGCTGACCGCCTCGTAACGATCGAGCGTGAGCATCTGTCCGGCAATACGCGGATCGGTACTGCGCAACAGGCGGATGTCATCGATCTGCTTGATCAGCATGACCAGGCGATCGAGGCCAATGCCCATGGCTAAACCGGACCATTTTTGACTCGGCAAGTTGCTTTCGTTCAGCAGCCATGGATGGATCTCCCCACATTCGAGGACCTCGACCCATCGCTCGCCGATCCGCACTTCCACTTCCAGCCCGTTCATCGTGTAAGGATGAATGGTCTCGTTGCAGCGATAAGCGTGGCCGGGCAGCAAGGTTTCGACGACCGCAGCTATCATCTCCAGTAGATGCGCACGACGAAGCCGGCCCTGCCGCGCGATCCACAGGTCGACCTGATGCGGTTCGCCTACGTGGAGGCGATCGACGACATCGCGGCGATAAACCAGTCCAGGACACACGATCAGCCGATCGCTCCTGGTCTCCGCCAGCAACGGCGGAACGCCTGCCGTCGTGTGGGTCCGCAGCATGTACGTGTCATCAATGTAGTGAGAGTATCGCGCCGAGCGCGCTATGGCATCGGGTTCGTAGAACAACCGGTCGTAATTGTCGGTAATCAGAACCACAGGCTGCCTTCGCACGATGTCAGCAGCAAGCCCCGACCATCGCGCAACGGCGGCGATAACGTCGTGCATCAGGATGTTGATTGCGTGCCTGCCCTGATCAGGGTCGGTCAAATCACGCAGCGCCAGATATCGATTGAGACGTTCTGGACTTATTCGCGAAACCCCATGGGGATGGCCTTTCCTCTTAATTGGTGATGGACCGCGCAAGGATTGACCGGGCCAACAAAAAAGCCTCCCGGAAAATCCTGGAGGCTCGGACCACGGTCGGGTGCAAACACCTAGCGCGGCGGCCTCCATCGGCGAAACGATGCAAAGCTGCCGAAGTGCACAGCGCGCAAAACCGCTTCGCCCGGAGGGCGGCCGTTGGACTGCCCCCGGACCGAAGGAGTCGGTGTCGCTACTATGCTCATATTCTAATTATCCCGATTAGGCCGGGCCATGTCAACGTGACCCAAGTTGACAGTTGATGCCGCCGCGGCTGAATTGCCGGCGGGCACCGCAAGTCCGGTTAGGGCCCTTATCGGACGTGGGGAAATGTCCGAGCCATGTCCGATTTCGGGGCATAGCAGACATGAGCCGGGGATGGCTCCTTATGACCGAATTCCCGTACAATCAATTTAGGTCGCTGGCGCTGACGTCGGAGACCCTGAGGCAACACCCGAAGCAGGCAACGGCATGGCCGACCACATCGATGGATCTCTGTATTTCGAGACGATGGGCAAGAGCGGCCCGGTCATGGCCTTCGTGCATCCGAATCCGATGGACCAGTCGTGCTGGATCTTCCAGATGGCGCAAATGTCCACCTGGTATCGCTGTATCGCTATCGATCTGCCGGGTTACGGGAAGTCGCCGAAAGCGCGCACCGGACTCACCATGCAGGACATCGCGCAGGCCTGCTGGGAGGCGATTGACGATGCCTATCCCGGCCAGCGCGCCCTCCTGGTCGGCTGCTCCATCGGCTCATCGATGCTGACATGGATGCACAACCATCGTCCGCAGCAGACAGCGGCTCTGATCATGTGCGGCACCGGCTACAATCCGAAGAAGGAATTCATCGCACCGCGCATCGAGGCCTACAAAGAGCAGGGCATCGGCTATCGTTGGGATTATACCTTCGAGGACTTCAGCCCCGCCTTCCGCTCGACGCCGATGGCGCATTTCTTCGCCGACTTGTTTGCCGAACGCAACGTGTTCGGCGATGTCGACTCCATCATCACCCAGTTCGAGGCCTATCGGCAGCCCGAGCCCGACGGTCACCACACCAAGGTCGCCTGTCCCGCAATCATTATCACCGGCAGCGAGGACAACACGCATCGGACTGCCTCCGCGCTGCAGAAGCGCATCGCCGGCTGTGAACTGAAGACCATCTACGGTGCCGGCCACGCCTGCCAAATTGAGCAGCCTGCGCTATTTAACCGCTATATGATCGAGTTTCTGACTGCCCACAGTTTGTTTCCGGGGCCCACAGTGCGGGGCTAGGCTGCTCTGCCGCACGAACTTTCCATCCGTTGCGGGCACATTGCGGACATCTGGCCGCAATGTGCCGATGTCAGCTTGGGGGTAAAGCCGACAAGACGCGGCCCGTTTCCTGATTTTTCGACCCGATTTCCGGGTTTTTGCGTCGGAGACTGGGTTCGAATTCGACATCTGCGAGTTCGAATCCTTCTGGGGCAGCCACCCAGTTTGGTCTCTAGCGGGTGTTTCCCGCTCACAGGAATTCGCGCGACATTACGGCGGGTTAGCGAGACGGGGCGCGGTCTCTGCAGTTCTATTTTCCGGATTTTGAGTCACTGCCGCACAATCTCGCACGCCAGTCTCCGGTCGCCAAATTTCAATATCCGCTTTCTGGCGGCAGAGACCCGGTTCGACATCGCATGAGACCGGTTCGATATCGGTAATCGTGCCGAAACTGAGCAGGTCCGAGCAACAGTCGAGTCGGGACCATGCAACAATTTTTACGCGTGAGACAAACCGATCGTAAGTATCCGGTTCGTCTTGGCTTCCAGCCGATCGTGACGGAGTTCGTTGCTCGGCAACAGGAATGGGATGACGAAATAACCGGTTACTACATACGCACAAGTGTTTCGACGATTGACTTCATGACGGGAGGGGCAACCCCGTTGCCGAGCAACCTGATTTTGTCGCGACGCGTGCCGCGATCAAGAATATGGTTACTTGGAAAGCCCATTGCCCGATGCAGCTCGTCGACCTGCAACATGCGGAGCATGGGTTCGCGGCCTTCCCACGTGACTAAGCCGAAGCGATCCAAAGTTGTCAGGGTCCGAAGAGGTCTATCGATCGACTGCCATCCGCCGGCACCGTCAGAACCGTAATATACGATAAGAAAAGGGATTCCTTTGCCCAACGCTTTGATCGCACGCTCCGCTCTTTCCAAGGTTGCGAGAGCGCGATTTTCGGCATAGAGGGGCTTCGAAGGCCATGCGCCATTGAGTCGGATGACATCACTTGCTGGTCTCAATAGACGATGCCTCGATGTCACCTGTTGTGGTTCGCGCTCGCGGTCGCAGAGCAGAAATAGCCTGCGGCGGGTCTGAGGAACACCGAAGCGCGATGCATCCAAAATCTGCGGATGGACTAAATAACCCAAGCTACGAAGGTCGCTGATTGTCATGTTGTAGCCTCGCCACTCGCGCAGCTGCACAACGTTCTCGAGCACAATCCATCGGGGTCGAAGTCGTCTGGCAAAATTGACCACGTAGGATGCGGTCCCTCGGCTTTTCTCGGACCGGCGCTGCGACCCCTTGGCGGGACTGTGATTGGTGCATTCTGGCGACGCCAATAAAAGATCTATCTCGCCTTCGCGCATGTCTGCGGCTGGACGGCTGAATGGCCCCAACTGTCGTGTCTCGATAATCGAACGTGGAAAATTATCCTGGAAGGTAGCTGTCGCCAGTGCGCAAGCGTCGATGCCTCGGACTACTCTCCCCCCAGCCAACCGTGCGCCGGCGCTGGATCCGCCAGCCCCGCAAAAAATGTCGAGAACTCGAATTGCCATGCACACGGTAATAGCAGAATCGGTGTCAATGGCCAGGCTGGCGCAGCTCCTTTCCCTCAGTCGCGTGGATCGGACAACTAAGCAGAGTCCGCAGCCTCACGGCAACACCTTCGGGATCGCGTTCGAGCTGGTGCTCCCATATCCTTACAACGAGCCAGCCCGAACGGCGCAGTCTCGCACGGTTTAGAGAGTCGCGGCGCCTGTTCGCTGCAATTTTCAATTCCCACTTCTCGGAGAGTTTCTTTCTCCAGATTGGGAAGCGCCACCCGTGCCAGAAGTCGCCATCAACGAAAATGGCAACGCGGCGCTTACGAAGCACTAGATCGGGCCTGCCTGGCAGGTCTCGCGCGTGATATTGGGCTTTTAAACCCAATCGCCGTACAATTACGCCAACCGTTCGCTCCGGTCCTGTGTCTTTACCGCGAATCTTTGACATAAGGACGCTGCGTTTCTCGGGGCTCATGATGTCCCCGCGATGCAGCCGCGTCCCCTCTAATGGAACGCGGGTCTCGCTCGTCTGCGCAACTTGTGGTAAGTTTCTTACATCGCGTCGTTTTGGGGGCGTGGGGGTCCTAAGCTTTGTCGAGTCGCGCCGTTCCGCCATCTGCGTCCGCCCTAATTGCTTCGCTGCGAGGAGTCGGTTACTCGCTCGAGACCGCGATAGCCGATCTGATCGATAACAGCATAGCCGCAGGCGCGAAAGCGGTCGATGTTCAGTTCGATTGGGACGAGGGGGAGCCGCTCGCCTGGATCCAGGATGACGGCTCCGGAATGCCGGAAAATCAACTTGTTGAGGCAATGCGATTCGGCGGTGTTGGCCCGGATGCAGCAAGGGCCGTAAGCGACCTCGGAAGGTTTGGGCTTGGACTGAAGACAGCCTCCCTTTCGCAATGCCGTCGATTGACGGTGGCCTCCAAGACCTCCGAAGGACTAGCCGCGTTCACTTGGGATATTGATCGGATCAAACAAGGCGGCGACCGCTGGGACTTGGTGGAAGGACCAGACGGCTTGGCTAAGGACTTGCTCGCCAAGTTGGAAAGCCAGAAGGCCGGAACTCTTGTAGTTTGGCGAAAGATCGACTTTGGGCGCAGGGAAGACAAGCCCGATTATCATTCCTTTCTGGCCGACATCGAGCGCCTCGATCGACACCTCGGCATGGTTTTTCATCGTTTTCTCGACGGCGATGCCCGCAACATCAAGATCAAAATCAACGGACATAAGGTTGGCGCTTGGGACCCGTTCTTAGAAACTCACGAAGCTACTATTCGACGTCCGGAACAGCCGATGAAGGCGCCCGGCGGAGTGGTTCGTGTCCGTGGCTTTGTCCTGCCGCATCGGGACCGCTTTACCAACGAAGCCGAATTCGAGCGGGCAGGTGGTCCGGATGGATGGAACAGCCAACAAGGCTTCTATGTCTACAGACAGAAAAGGTTGTTGTCGGCCGGTGGCTGGCTTGGGCTCGGCAAGGGTCGGGCATGGACACGCGAGGAAACCAGCCGTCTCGCTCGCATCCGGGTCGATATCACCAACACCGCCGACGAGGACTGGCGGATCGACATCAGAAAGGCGATAGCGAGACCTCCAGACTCGATCAGTAAGCGGCTACAGACAATTGCGGAGGAGGTCAGGCGGAAGGCACGCGAGGTTTTCGTGCACCGAGGGCAATACGGGGCGCGCCCGCAGAAGAGCCAAGTCTCCCGTATCTGGCTCGTGAATCAAGACGCAGCTCGCCGATACGCAATTCAACGCGATCATGAGCTACTTGCCCTCTTGAGGGGGCAGTTGAAGGCCTCGGGTCGGGAAGTGCTTGAAGGTCTTCTGGACCTGATCGAACGTACAGTGCCGGTAGACCGCGTCTGGCTGGATGTCACGGAGCATGGAGTGCCGCCACCGGCCGAAACGGACGTTGATGAACTCGCGCGCTCTGCCCTCGCTCTCGTGAAAGTGATGGCCAAAACAGGCATGCCCGCGGAGGACGCGATTGCGAAAGTCACAGCAATGGACCCCTTTGACCAAGTCAAAAATCTTGGCCGGCAACTGGCCACAATTTTCCAAAAGGCCCCTCGATGAGTTCGACGCGCGAAACAATTCTTTCGATGTCTTCGATAATTATCCGCCAGAGGCATCCGATTGGTGCCGTCAGTCGAGATGAAATTGCGACTGCAGTGCGGGATTGCGCAGGCTTGATCTCCGCCACGCTTAACGGCGAGCAGGTCGATGCTATCGTCGCAGAGCTCGAGACAAGACTCGTGGTCACGGTCGGAAGGCCAACCGCGTTGTCGGATGAACAAGGTCACGTCCCATGGTATTTTGGTAAACGAAAGGAAGGTCGCAGGTTCTTCCGTCGATATGCCGATTTTCTCCTTCAGGACCAGCAGTGGCCTCCGGCTTCGATCGATGCGATCGATATAGCCACCGATCTTGTCATGGAGCAGATCGAGGATCCTGAGCGAGAGGGTCGCTGGGACCGCCGCGGGTTGGTTGTCGGCCATGTTCAATCTGGCAAGACAGCGAACTATGCCGGCCTCGCAAATAAGGCTGCGGATGCAGGCTACAAGCTGATTGTCGTACTCGCTGGAATGCACAATGTCCTACGTCAGCAGACGCAGCGGCGGCTCGATCGGGATGTGCTTGGGTACGACACCTCGTCTGCTCGTGCTGGGCAAGGATTCACTCGCATCGGAGTCGGGCCGTTCGACGTGAATGTTCACGCCGAACATTTGACTACGCAGGCCACGAACGGCGATTTCAATCGTGCGTTCGCAGACAATCTGGGCATGGGGGTCCAGCAGCGACCTGTCATGCTGGTTGTGAAGAAAAACGCTAGCATTCTCGCAAACCTAAACACCTGGGCGCGTGAGGTCCTCGCGTCGCGCGGAGACACGGAAGCGCGTCCGCTCCTCGTAATTGACGATGAGGCTGACCAAGCATCTGTTGATACCGGCGAGCAGGACTTCGATGACGACGACACTCCTGATCCGGACTACGAGCCAAAACGAATTAACGGGCAAATCCGCATGCTTCTGGCGGCGTTCTCACGCAAGGCGTATGTGGCTTACACCGCTACACCATTCGCAAACATTCTCATCCATGATGCTGCGACCGCAGACGAGTTCGGAGGTGATCTGTTCCCTCGCAGTTTTATCGTCAACCTCCCGACGCCGTCCGATTATGTGGGGGCTTCATCTGTCTTCGGATTAGAGGATCCAGACGACGACGATGTTTCTCTCGATGTAATCAGGTATGTGGACCAGCAGGCAGAGGGCTGGATACCGCAAAACCACAAGAAGACCTGGGTGCCGCGGTACGAGGGTCGAGACGAGATCCCCCCCTCGCTCCAGGACGCGATCATGGCTTTCGTTCTTGTGTGCGCTTCACGGGCCGCACGCGGACGCCCGAACGCCCATAATTCCATGCTCGTCCATGTCTCTCGGTTCAAGGACGTTCACCAACAGGTGTTTGGGCAGGTTCAAGAGTGGCTCGGAAATCTCAAGCGCGTCGTGCGGTACGGCAGCAAAGATGAAGTCGCAATCCGCAAGATGAAGGAAATGTGGACTGAAGATTTCGAGCGAACTTCTTCGCATGTCCGTGGGTTGGACATCGGACGCGGCCTCCCTTCCACGACATGGTCGCAAGTGAAAGAGCAGCTCGCAGACGCAGTCGACAAAATCCAGCCACAGGTCGTGAACAGCGAGCGGAAGGATGTGATCGACTATGACAGTACCGTCGCACAAGGGGTCAGCATCATAGCCATTGGCGGTGACAAACTCTCGCGAGGCCTCACGCTCGAAGGGCTGTCGATCAGCTATTTCCTACGCGCGTCGAAAATGTACGACACGCTTATGCAGATGGGCCGCTGGTTCGGCTACCGGCCTGGCTACGTGGATCTGTGCCGGCTCTACACGACTCCGGATCTCGAGATCTGGTTCAGGCACGTTTCGTTGGCAGCGGAGGAACTTCGCGAAAGACTGGACCACATGGCCATGATTGGGTCGACACCCGAGACCTATGGCCTCAGAATCCAGTCGCACGATATCCTGCTGGTCACGGCTCCTAACAAGATGCGCCATGCCAAGCTATTCCAGATCTCTTTTCAAGGAGAGTCCAAGATCCAAACGGTGTTCCTCAGTGAACCCGCCGCGAATGTCCGCAACGCCACCACCATCACTACTTTCTTGGACTCTATCGGAAAACCGAACGACTTCGGCGGAAGTGGCAATTACAAATCTGCTCCAGGACGCCGAATCTGGAAAGATGTACCCGGAACACAGGTAGCCAATCTTCTGGGAAATCTAATTTTTCCCGAAGAGGCGCGCGACGTAAATGCATCGCGCCTCTCAGCCTACATTAGAGAACAATTATCAGGCGGCGAGCTGACTGAATGGACAATCGCCGTCCTTTCAGGCAGCGGCGAAATGGTTGTCTGTAACGGATGGGTCTTCGCTACCATTAAGCGCGCGCCGCTTGAACGTGCAAGGGCAACGGGACGGTATGTCGTGAAGACAATCCTGTCACCTCGGGACGAAGCGATCGACTTGTCTAAGGAGGAGTACGAGGAAGCCCTCGAAGCTACGAACAAGAGGCGTGCCGCTTCCACAAGCAAGAAGTTGGCGACCGTGCCGGACGGGCCCGAGATACGGCGTACGCGCGGAAAAAATCCCAAGCGCGCGCTGCTTCTGCTCTATCCCTTGTCGCCTGCGACAGCGAGGCTTGAGCTCTCCGCGCCCATCTTCGGCGTGGTCGTCAGCTTCCCCGACTCGAACAGCGGCCGAGCAGCGAGCTATCGGTTCAACACGGTCGAACAACGACTGGAACCGGCATGAACGAACTCCGCGACGAACTTCGCAGGAAGTGGAGGGAGGCGGCGGCCACGCCCCGTGCCGGCTACGAATGGCGTGGCGTAGCGCTTGAGGTTATTGGGCCGATACGGTTCGTCGCCTCCGTCCGCGAACCGGACGATCGCATCGCGTTATTGCTTGAAGGCCCATTGAAAGCAGCACCAATGCCGCCTTACCGGGTTATGGCGGACGGCCTGAGCGTGACCGATCAACGTCGACCGGAAGAGGGAATCTTCCGCATTGCGGTGGTTCTCGAACAAGATGGACTAAGGGACGTTTTCGAAGTCCTTGCGGCCGATGTCGTAGAAGTCGCGACCAGAGCGTCGAATGCCGAGGCGTCAATTGGAAACGCCGTGCAGCGTCTGGAAGCTTGGCGCGCGTGCCTCAGGGTGCGCAGACTCGGACTCTCCATGGAGAGCCAGCTGGGGCTCATTGGTGAGTTGATTGTGCTCCGCATGCTGGCAACAGAGCTGGGATATCCCGCCGCAGTCCATGCCTGGCAGGGGCCTCTGCAGGGTGTTCATGACTTCAGCCGAGCCGGCATTGCCATTGAAGTCAAGACCGTGGTCGGCGCGGGTAACTGGCTACACATCTCGCACTTTGCCCAACTGGAGACCCACGGAATTTCTGCTCTCGCAATTGCCAGACCGCGACTGCAGGAGACCGAAAACGGGACGCACCTCGCTGAAACTGTGAAGGGAATTCGCGAAGAGGTGCTTTCGATGCCGGCGACCCTTTCAGATTTCAACGAGAAAATGATCCGGGCTGGTTATCTTGAGATCGATACGGCGATGTACGACAGCTTCCGCTTTAAGCTTCACGATATTTGCTGGTTCAGAGTAACGCCGGGCTTCCCATGCTTGACTGCGGCAACAGTACCTGCCGGAATTGTGGATGGTACGTACACAATCGACGAACGTTCAATTTCCGCATTCCGGATAGATGCTCTAAGTGTGCGCGAGTTGACGCTGTCAATGAAAGAGGTTCTGCATGCCTGACCCGGGGATTGAAGTCTACTCCAGGGAATTAGCCGCCCGCGTCAACGACGCTGCCGAAGCAGGGGCAGAGGGAGTCTACAACGAACAGGAATTTACCCGAATCGTTCTCGACGAACTCGGGGAGGAGGGGGCAGTCGATGATGCCGTGGTCCTTT
>Ga0210410_10005155_pt1 | contig 11405 bp, 8 predicted proteins | sample IncBWC4MmetaG_FD_161058 | JGI IMG/M metagenome (GOLD analysis project Ga0210410, IMG submission 161058) | Forest soil microbial communities from Barre Woods Harvard Forest LTER site, Petersham, Massachusetts, United States - Inc-BW-C-4-M | ecosystem: Environmental > Terrestrial > Soil >... | reverse complement strand
TAGCCATCGCCGGCGCCGCCACCGGAGTGGTGCTATCTCTCGAGGCGCGCGACAGCTTGATCCGTTTCGGCGCCAAGGGATTGCTGCCTGCTCTCATCGTGTACTCCATCATTCGCGAGAGCGGTCCTATCATCACTGGATTGGTGGTCAGCGGTCGCGTGGGCGCTGGTATCGGCGCTGAGCTCGGCGGTATGAAGGTTACTGAACAGATCGATGCCATGGAGGCATCGGCCGTTAATCCCTACAAGTACCTGGCAGCCACGCGAGTTGTGGCCTGCACCTTGATGCTTCCCTTGCTGACTCTGGCGGCGAATTTCTGCGGCATCCTCGCCGGCTGGATTGCCACCACCCTGGCTGAGCCGATTTCACTCCGTCTCTTCATAGAGCGCGGTTTCAAGATGCTGACCTTCAATGACTTTCTTCCGTCCACGGCCATGACGGCGGTATTTGGCTTGATTATCGGTCTGGTGGCATCCTTTCAGGGCATGCGGACCAAAGGAGGAACCGAAGGTGTGGGACGATCCGCTACCACCTCGGTGGTTCTTTGTTCACTGTTTGTGATTCTAGCCGATGTTTTTCTGGTTCGATTTAGCCTGGTGTTTTTTCCGTGAGGAACAAGAATGAAAGGCGTCAACAACAACTCGAAAGATGACAACGGCAAGCCGATAGTGATCAAAGGTCTGCACAAGTCATTCGGTGTGCAGACGGTCCTGAACGGAATCGATCTCACTGTTGAGCCCGGCGAAAACCTGGCTGTCCTGGGCCGGAGCGGCACCGGCAAGAGTGTCTTGCTCAAATTGATTATCGGCCTCCAAAAGCCCGATTCGGGATCAGTCTGCATCCGTGGACAAGAGATCACCGGTCTCTCCATGGACCAGTTAAATGAAATCAGGAAGAAGATCGGGTTCCTGTTTCAGCAGGCGGCGCTCTATGATTCCTTGACCGTGGAAGAAAACGTCGCCTTCCCCCTGGATAGGCATCTCAAGATATCCGCCGCCGAGCGCAAGGAAAAAGTGCGGGAGCTGCTGTCCGGCGTTGGAATGAATCAGGATTTGGACAAGCTGCCGTCGGAAATCTCCGGAGGTATGCAGAAACGCGTCGGCTTGGCGCGGGCTCTGGCCTTGGACCCTGACATCCTGCTCTTCGATGAGCCTACCGCCGGGCTCGATCCGATTACTGCCGCCGAGATCGGCAAGTTGATTGTGGATTTGAAGAAGCGCCGCAAAATAACATCCGTGGTCGTGACTCATGACATCCACGGCGCAAAGACGTTTTCAGACCGTTTAACCTTGATGGACAAAGGCAGTATCGTGGCTGAAGGAACTTTTGAGGATCTGCAAAAGAGCCGGGACAAGTTTGTCGTCCAGTTCTTGAAAAACGGCGCATAGGTGGGACTATGTCTAGAGAATTTCGATTAGGCGTATTTATCGTTTCAACGCTGCTTATTCTAGCCGCCGGAATATTCATAATCGGCGACAAACAACTACTCTTCCGATCGACCTACCATGTTAAGACTGACTTCCAAAATGTCGTTGGGCTTGACAAAGGGGCCGATGTGCGTGTGGGTGGAATTCACAAGGGTACCGTTAAACGCATCGATCTGCCGCACCAGCCAGATGGCAAAGTAACTGTAGTCATGGATCTCGATAGTACAACTCGAGACATAGTCAAGAAAGACTCCCTGGCTTCCATTAAGTCCGAAGGGTTGCTGGGTGATAAGTACGTTGAAATCTCCTTCGGATCCGATAACTCGGAAAAACTAAAGGATTGGGACACCATTAGCAGCGAGCCTCCGCTGGAATTCGCGAACCTGATGAAGAAGACCGACCAAATCCTGGACACTACCAAAGACACGATGCAGAATGTGGACTCCATCAGTTCCAAGATCAATCAGGGCCAAGGCACGATGGGAGAGCTCATCAACGACAAGAAAGTATACCAGCAGGCCAACGCTGCTACTGCCGAGGCTAAAGCCGGGGCCACTGCCTTCCAGGAAAACATGGAGGCGCTGAAGCACAACTTCCTGCTGCGCGGCTTTTATAAGAAGCGCGGGTATGAAGACGAAGCCGAGCTCAAAAAGCACGAGATCTCCCAACTGCCCAAGGAGCCTTCCATCAGGAAGTTTGACTACGATGCCAAACAGCTCTTCGACAAGCCGGACACAGCCAAGCTCAAGAGCGAAAAGGTCCTGAACGAAGCTGGTAAATTTCTAGAACAAAATAAATTTGGCCTGGCGGTTGTGGCAGCCTACACATCGATGAAGGGCGATTCGGAAAAGGATCGAGTGCTAACGGAAGCCCGGTCCATGGTTGTTCGCGACTATCTGACTGAAAACTTCAAGCTGGACGATACCCGAATCAAAACCATCGGCCTGGGAAAAGCCGGAGAAGCCAGCGACAACGGCAAGGTGGCAATCATCATCTACCCTGCCGGCGCCGCGCCCCAGTCATCGGCACGATCAACCCCGCCCCGATGAGGCTTGGGCTTTGTACTACTATCCATCAGTTTCTTCGCGCGCCGCGACGATTTTGTGGGGCGGGCCCCCTGGCCCGCGGCCGACCCCCTGGTCGGCCTCCTCGGTCGCAGGGCTGGCAGCCTGCCGCCGATTGTCAATCGGCGCACTGCCGCAAGTTGCACTCAGCTACAAGATGCCGATTCCTGCCCCACTACCCCCTCAATGACGAAGTAGATATAACGCGTTATTACCATCATTCACGAAATACACTCCATCCCTTTCCGGAGCCACAGCCAGCCCGAAGAGAGTACCGCCCCCGGCCCCGGTCGCATCCACGCCACGAACCGATACCTGCCCTCCGCTCGGTGTAGTCTCGACCATATTCCCGTCATTCGCATTCACAGTCAGAATGTTATCGTTCGGTGCGATCGCCAGCCCCAGCGGTCCATTGAGCGCCTTACCCGCGGACACAGTGTTTCCAGTCCCCGCGCTCCCCGGCCGCGTGACCGCGTCGGGTATGGCTGCAATCCGGTTCAAGACCGTGTCGGCCACATATAGCGTCCCATTCTCGCCCAGCCCCAACCCGGTCGGCCCGATAACCAGCGCCGCGGGATCCGTCTTTTCTTCGAATCCCGACCCGATAACCGTGCGCATCATCTCACGCGGGTTCGCTTGCCCGTCCGCACCCTCATCCGGAATACTCAGAATAATCCGCAGCACTGTTCCCCTGGAGACCACCCCGCCGTTTCCAGCCACGGTACCATTCAGGACGTTGGACACAAAGAGGACCGCCGCCCGGTCCATATCGAGCGCAGTCATGTCCCACGGTCCGTTGATCTCTCCTCCCGAGAGTGTCTCGACAGCTTGTCCAAATCTGTTCAACACGATCAGGCACCCCGCTTGGGCGGTTGCCGCACTCCCATCCGTCGTAGGCAAGCTCCCCACGATCACCCAGCCCGATCGCAGGACCACCAGCGCTGTAGTCAAGCCGACGCCGCCCGGACACGGACCCGGAAGCTTGGACGCGTCGAGCTGCGCGAACTGCTTGACGCCGCCGCCCGGCGTGATCGCGACAATGGTGGTCCCGGTCCCTTGGAAGTTTTTCGCGTTATTGAAATTGCTCACCAGGATGTCGCCCTGGACCAAGGCCCCGGTGGTTTGCGGTACCACAGCCACACCGTACGGATTTATATCGCCGTTGGAAGGTACTGTCGAAGCAATCTTCTGGATAGCCTTCAACGGCTCAATAAAAGAGCTGGCCGCCTGTGCGCTCGTCGCTAAAATGCAAAGACCTATAGACCATCTCATCGGTTTCATACATCCTCCTTTTTTTATTAAATCCCGGCATTTTCACCAGCGATGTAAACTCTCGTTCACGGCGATGTAAACTCTTTGTGAGGATTGCTTATGAAGATGACCTTCGGAATGCTCGCGAGCATCTTGGTTGCCACCACTGCCCCCGCCGACGATGTGCAGCTTCAGGCAGGCGTTGCACGGGCCGACATCACACCCGCGAGTTTCATGACAATGTATGGCTACGCCAACCGCAAGTGCGGTCCCGCCAATGGAACGCACGATCCCCTCTACGCGAAAGCCTTGGTGCTAGCTACCGGCGAATCCCGTATGGCCATCGTGACGCTCGATCTTGGTAACATCGTCGCGCCGAATCTCGGACCCAAGGTCGCCGCCACGCTAGGCATTCCCGTACTGCTGCTAGCGGCATCGCACAGCCACTCCACACCTCTGTTCGTCCCAGGATCGGTGGAGCAGGACGAGTTGGAGAAAGAGATTTTCGACGCCGTTGAGCGCGCCTCAAAGTCGATGTTCCCGGCGCGCTTGGGGATTGGCCGTGGCTCGCTTCAACTCGGCTACAACAGGCTGCTGCCCCGCGACGACGGTCGCTCCCGCGCGCTCTTCGACAATCTCGAACGCGTGCCTTATGGCCCTGTCGATCCCGAATACATTCTGCTGAGCGTTGAAGACATGGCCGGCGCCACGCGTGCCCTGCTGGTCCACTACGCCTGTCACGCCGTGGTACTCGGCCCCACCAGTTGCAAATATTCAGCCGATTATCCCGGCGCGATGCAAGCTAAAGTGGAATCGCAAATGAAAGGAACCCAGTGCATGTTCGTCCAAGGCGGCGCTGGCGACATCAACCCTCTCTTCGAAGGCCGCACTGGAAAAGAGGACGAGGATTTCGCCACCATGCAAAAGATGGGCGAATTGTTAGCCGACGACGTTCTGCGCTCCGCGAAAAAAATCCGCCCCACCTCGCCGATGAGTTATCCCATCCAGGCGATCCAGAAGAACATGACCTTTTCCGACCGCTGGGATAAAGAGAAAAGCCTCAACGTCGGCGTGACCACGGTACTCATCAACCGCGAGATCGGAATCGCCACCGCCCCCGGCGAGCCGATGCACAAGCTGCAAACCATGTGGAAGAAGGAAGCTCCCGTGCGCTATCCATTGTTCTACGGCTACACCTACAGCTCCGAAGGCGATTGGGCCGGCTACATCCCCGACCTGCGCTCAGCCGCTCATGGCGGCTACGGAGCGGATGTCACCACGCGCATCGAGATCGGCGCCGGCGAACAAATCATGCAGCAGCAGTTGATCAACGCGTATAAGTTGCTGGACATGTGGCGGGATAAACCGGGTAGACCGTAGCCCCAAGCGTCAGCGAGGGGGTTTGAGCAGGCGCGCCTTACTGTCCTCGGGGCGCGGGGCGACATCTTGGAACGGCCGCTGCTGGCGCGGCACTTGGCCCAGCAGAAGCGCAGTGAAGCATACCAGCGCAAACAGTAGCAGCCACGTCAGGCATGAAACAATCCTTTGCATGGACCTCCTTTAGCGTGTCACAGTTCTACTTTCTAATCTTAGTGGGATCTCCGGTCACGCCCTGATGAAATTTTTATTAGCCTGTAGTTTCAACGACTTAACTGAAATTCCCCCTTGCCATTCGAAGATCGACTGCTACGCTTGGAGTAGAAGGTAGTCCAGCGCTTTCGGATTGCCTGATGAGTATTTGGTGGGCCCACCAATCATCGTCCGGTGGAGCGGATTTTTCGTTGACGATGCAACCCTGCATTAAACTACGTACAGCCTAACTATGTCTTTTTTATCTGTGTTGATCGGCGTCCATCCATGGCCAAATTGGCTTTGTTTGGCAAATACCACCCCTCGGGAGCCCAAAGATTGAGTATAATTAAGGTCCGCGTCCAGAAACCAAAGAACTCACTACACGTCCATCGGACGGAGGAGTGTCAGTGGCGGCGCGAAAAGACACCCAGACCCTAGGCGAAACCAGGCTCAACGGCCCTGCAATCATCGGTGAACTGCTCCGAAACATGGAGCTCGGCCAGTTCGAGATGAATTATAGCGTCCTGCTCCCCTGCATTTTTAGTCTATATCTCCACCCGGACGATTTCACCCGCCTCGCCGGCGTATTGGATTTCATCGTCGACGATGCGAAACGAACCCTCTGCGCCCGCGTCGCCCAACTGAACGCCAAGCCAACGCTGCTGGGCCTGCGGCGTCCCGGCGCCGCGCCCAAAGAGTACAAAATCGCCGGCCGCGATTGGGTCATCGAGTTTTTTGCGGACACCGAAGGCACGGTCCCCCTCGGCGACGTTGAAGTCCATTCCGATTTGAACGAAACCGCGCAGCCCGGCTTCCGCGGCACCAAGACCACCCTCATGGATCGCGACCCTTCGGTGACCACGCAGCGAACCGCCCGTCCCGAAACTGAAGTACGCCGCCCGTCGGAAAAGGTCTTTGGCGAGATCCGCTATGAAGATGATACCGGCCCGCAAATCTATCTCGTCACCCAGAACCTGGTGCGGATCGGCCGCGGCGGCGACCTCTCCATCGATCTGGCGCTCTACACCAACGACGAAGTTTCCCGCGAGCATCTGGTGCTGCGCCGCGACGCCGCCACCCGCCAGTTCCTGATCACCGACAAAAGCACCAACGGCACCTGGATCGACGGCAAACGCCTCAAGAGGGATGTCGAAGAACCGCTTCCGGACCGCGCGCAAATCGGTGTCGGCGAAGTCCTGACCCTGGCCTTCGAGGTGCGAAAGTGAAGACACTCTACGCCACTCACGTCCCCTTTGTGGTTCTCTTTCTCCTGTTTGTGGTGTGCCTGATCCTGGTGAACTGGCGCAAAGGCCGGCGATTGCCATGAAGACCCTTACCAGTTGGCGCGCCGGCATCGCCACCGATCCCGGCCTGCAGCGCCCCACTAACGAGGATCGCGTCTACGTCGATGACGACGCCGGCGTCTTCCTCGTCGTGGATGGACTCGGAGGCCACGCCGCTGGCGAGAGGGCCGCCGAAACCGCGGTTCACACTATCGCCGAACATCTCGCCGCCAGCGATCGCCCGGTGGCCGATCGAGTTCGTTTCGCAATCGCCGCCGCCAATAACCGCATCTACGAGCTTGCCCAGACTAACCAGGAATGGAGCGGCATGGCCTGCGTCCTCACTCTCGCCGTCGCCCATGATGACAAGGTGACCTTCGGCCATGTCGGCGATTCCAGGCTCTATCTGGTCTGGAATGGAACGGTCCGAAAGCTTACCTCCGATCACTCTCCAGTCGGAGAGCGGGAAGACCAGGGCGAGCTCACCGAGCAGGAGGCAATGCTGCACCCGCGCCGCCATGAAATCTTTCGCGATGTCGGATCAAGGCCTCGCGAAGCCGGCGACGAGCATTTCATCGAAACCCGTTCTCTGCCCTTCCGCCCCGATGCCGCGCTCCTGTTATGCAGCGACGGCCTCAGCGACGCATTGACGTCGGTCGAGATCAGCACCGTCATCGAGCACTACGACGGAGATGCCGAACGAATCGCTCTGGAGCTGGTCGATGCAGCGAACGAAGCCAGCGGCAAGGATAACGTCAGCGTCGTTTTTGTGGCCGGCCCCGATTTCCTGGGCGTCGGATCGAAAGCCATGGTGGACGCCAGGTCGCGCCACGCCATCACGCGAACACGCCGTCGCAGCAGGTTGCGCAGGCTACTAGTCAGCCGTCTCCCGTGGCTAATCATTGGCATTCTCTTAGGCATGCTCCTCTGGGCATGTTTTGGCAAGTATTTGCCCGCCGGCCCGTGGAGCGGGCCTCTGGCCGGCCATGCCGCCATTCGTGGCGGCATTTTTGGGTTTATGAGGCTCTGAATTCCATGCTGCACTTCAAGCGCTTCGGCCAATACGAAATCCTCCGCAAGCTAGGCCGAAGCATGACCGACGTCTACCTGGCCATCGATACCCGAACCAATCGCAAAGTCGCATTAAAAATAATCGAAGAATCCCGCGACCCCAACACGCAGCTTGCCCTGGAAGCCGAGCGCCGTGGCGTGCTGATCCAGAAGCAACTGCGCGAGGTCGATCCCCGAACCCTCGAAGTCTACGACTACGGCGAAAGCAACGGCTGCTTCTTCGTCGCCATGGAGTACGTCGAAGGCCGCAGCATCGCGCAAATCATCGAAGCCGAGAAGCGCCTCGACCCAACCCGCGCCGCCCGCTATGCGCGCGAAGTCTGTAACCAGCTCGACCGCCTGCATGCCTTCTCAACCGACATTGAGGGCCGCACGCGCGCCGTTGTTCACGGCGACATCAAGCCGTCCAATATCCAGATTGGTCCCAGCGATCAGGTGAGACTGCTCGATTTCGGAATCGCCAAAGCCATCACCGTCACCCATAGCCTGACGAATCACAACCTCGGCAGCCCCAGTTACTGCTCGCCCGAACGTTTGGCGAAAGGCCAGGTCGATCCCCATGCGGACCTGTGGGCTCTGGGCGCGACGTTGTACGAGATGGTCGCCGGATCGCCGCCCTACCAGGCGCAGACCACCCGTAAGCTGGAGACCCTGATTCAATCGCGGCGCCCGCCCCGCGCGCTGCCGGCCAGTTGTCCCGTTCCGCTGCGAGCGATCATCTGCAAGGCGCTGGCCGCGAACATCGAACGCCGCTATCCCGCCGCCGCGCAATTCGAAAGCGATCTCAAAGCCTTCTCGGCGGGCGAGCGCACCCTGGCGGAGATGGAAAAAGATCCTTCTTGGAACATTAACGAGACCATCGAGAGATCGCCGGAAACACTTCCCGCGCGGCGAAAAACTCTCCCGGTCAGCGGCTTCGTCCGGGAGTTCAACTTCGCGTTGTCGGCCCTGACCGCCGGCTTCCTGATCGGATTGTTCCTCCTGGTTCCCGGTCTGCACGCCGCCCGCTTCTGGAGCGAAAATGGTCCTCTTCGCCGCGCCAAAGACTATTCGCACCGCGGCCTCGGCGAGATCGTCTCGGACTGGAATCTTTACAAGCGCCTGGAGCGCGAGAGCAGTTATCTCAGTCCCATTTCCGCCATTCGCGAGCCATTTCATGCCAGCCTCATCGCCGCTGCCGACGATGTGATCGACCGCTACACCAATAGCGCCGATCCAACCTTATCCGATTTCGATTGGAAGAAGGCGCAGCTCTGCCTGACCCATGCGCTCGAAATCGACAAGTACGATAACAGCGCCAAAGGCAAGCTGGCGTTGTGTAACGGCTACCTCAGCCTGTTGGCCGAACCGCCGTCCCCCTTTGCCGCGAAGGCGAATTTTGAGGAGGCGGTGTCCTATATCCCCCGCTCCCCGAACCCGCATCTCGGTCTCGCGCGCATTTACGTTTACTCCGTCCGAAATATGGGAAGCGCCGTCGCGGAGTTTCACCAGGCCGAGCGCCTCGGTTTCAAATTAGGACCCAGGGAAATGGAGCAGCAAGCCGATGGCTACCTCGCTCGCGCGCAATTTGAGCTGCGCCAGGCCGAGCGCGTGAGCAAGACATCGGCGGTCCAGGAGGCGCACTACCTGTCGCTGGCCCATCGCGATTTCGACCGGGCCAGCAATCTTTACGAGCCCATCGAAGGCTTCTCCAATGTCGGCCTCAATCTGCAGAGCCTTTATAAGGACCGCAACCGCCAGGAAAAACTCCAGGCCAGTTACGAAATGGCGAAGCAAAAACGCCAGCGGGTGCGCCGATGGCGGTAACCAGAAGTTGGGAGCAGCGCGTCGTCGTCACCCTCGACCGCGCCAAAGAACCGCCTCCCCAGGAGCGTCGCCGAGAGCTGCCCTGGCTGATTGGCGCCTCCGTCATGGTGTTGTTCGGACTCCTCATGGCCGCATTCGCCAAGACCCAAAATTTCGCCGACCTGGAAGCTCGGCTCCTACGTGGCGAGCTGCTCAACCTCAACGCGATTCAAAATCCCGAACAACTGCTTCCCTTCCTTACCGTGTTTCCCTCGGACGCCCGGCAGTCCGCGGCGGAAAGGGTGTGGACCGAGCTCGAGCGATCGAGACCCCTTCCCAATGTCGGAGCCTTGGCCAGGATTCGCGCCATCAGGCCCGCGTTTTCCAAATTGAAACCTCTGCTCGTTGTTCGCACGCCGCGAGAGTTCTGGCAGACCTTCGCGCTTTGGCTGCTCGCTTATTTCTCGGCATTCTACGTCGTGCATATCGTTTGGCGCCTGCGCGGCTTCCGCGGCGATCCGGCCATTCTGCCCGCGCTGCATCTGCTATCCGGCCTCGGGCTCACGCTCGCGGTCAGTCTTCGCGACCCGCTGCGAGACACTTTGGAATTCTCGAAGTTTGCCTGGGGCGCAGCGCTGGGATGCCTGCTTCTGCTGCTGCCGCTGGTGCGCCTCTTCAATTACCGGCGCTTCTCCACCTGGATCTACACCCCGCTGCTCGCGAGTTTCCTGCTCTTCGTATTGCTTCTGCTGCGAGGCAGCGGCCCCACCGGAAGCGATTCCAGAGTGAACCTCGGACCCTTCCAACCCGTTGAAGCGATCAAGATTCTCCTGGCATTTTTCATGGCCGGATATTTCACCAGCAAGTGGGAGCGCTTGCGCGACCTGCGCCAGAAGAAGCTCGTGCCCCGCTGGCTGCACTGGCTGGAGTTCCCGCGTGTAGCGCACGTGCTGCCGGTGATGATCGCCGTCGGATGCTCGCTGCTCCTGTTCTTCCTGCTCAAAGACCTTGGCCCGGCGCTGGTAACGGGCTTCCTGTTTCTCGTGATGTTCGCGCTGGCCCGAGGACGATCCGGACTCGCCTTGGCAGGCATTGTCCTGCTAGTCGCGGGAGTCGCCATCGGATACCGGTTAGGCGAGCCCAAGACCGTAGTCAATCGCATCTCGATGTGGCTGTCGCCCTGGGACAACGATGTCCACGGCGGCGACCAACTGGCGCACTCCTTGTGGGCGCTCTCCACCGGCGGAATGTGGGGCTCGGGCCCTGGCTGGGGCGATCCCGTCATGATTCCCGCCGGCCACACCGACCTGGTGCTGCCCGCCATCGGCGAGGAGTGGGGGCTGGTCGGAGTCTTGTCGGTCTGCCTGCTATTCGTCTTCCTCGTACAGCGATGCTACCGCGCTGCGCTGAATGCCTCCGATGAGTACGCCATGTTCCTGGCCCTGGCGTTGGGCAGTTTAGTAGCGCTCGAGATGCTGTTGATTTCCGGCGGCGTGCTCGGCGCTATTCCGCTCTCGGGCGTAGTCTCGCCGTTCCTCAGCTCCGGGAACTCGGCGATGCTGGCCAATTTTTTCCTCTTCGCGCTCATCCTCAGCATCTCGAACCAGCCTGCTCGTATCGCCATCACTAAACCGTTTGCCGGACCTGTTCGCGCACTCGCCGTCGTGCTGGCAGCCTGCGCCGTAGCTCTGGTCGGGCGAGCGGCCTATTTTCAAGCGCTGCACGACAAGGACTACCTGGCTCGCGACACCAGAGTGATCGAAGAGGATGGCGTCAAACGAGCCGAGCACAATCCGCGCCTCAACTCGCTCGCGCGGGAAATTCCGCGAGGGAATATCTACGACCGGTCGGGCATCCTGCTGGCCACCAGCAGTTGGAGTGAGCTGGAGCGCCATCGTGCGGAATATGAGAAGCTGGGCGTCTCAATTGAGCAGCGTAGCTCTCCGCTCGAC
>Ga0210410_10005154_pt1 | contig 11405 bp, 4 predicted proteins | sample IncBWC4MmetaG_FD_161058 | JGI IMG/M metagenome (GOLD analysis project Ga0210410, IMG submission 161058) | Forest soil microbial communities from Barre Woods Harvard Forest LTER site, Petersham, Massachusetts, United States - Inc-BW-C-4-M | ecosystem: Environmental > Terrestrial > Soil >... | reverse complement strand
ATCTCCGGTGCGCGCGCCTTATCTCGCGGGCGAGTGGCCGAGCCGGGAGAATTTCTCGAAATCGGCGCAGACGCGTTGCGCACGTTGATTGCAAAGGATGCTGAGCTTAGCGATACCTTTATGCGCGCATTCCTCCTGCGCCGTGTAGCGATGATTTCGGGAGGCCTGGGCAATGCGACCGTGCTGGGATCGCAACATTCACCCAACACGCTGCGCCTGCGCGAATTCCTTACCCGTAACGGCCATCCCTATCGCTATGTCGATCTCGATAGCGACAAAGGGTCGCAGGAACTTCTGGATCGCTTCGACATAAAGCTCGAAGACATTCCCGTTGTGATCTGCAGTGGAACGAGTGTGTTGCGAAATCCGACCAACCAGCGGCTGGCGGAATGCCTGGGATTCGCGGGCCAGATAGATGAGCACCGCGTTTACGATGTCGCGATTGTGGGCGCTGGCCCGGCAGGGTTGGCCGCAGCCGTTTATGCGGCTTCCGAAGGGCTGGACGCTCTCGTGATCGAATCCGAGTTTCCCGGGGGCCAGGCCGGCGCAAGTTCAAAAATCGAGAATTATGTCGGTTTCCCGATGGGCATTTCGGGGCAGGAGCTTGCCAGCCGTGCTGTTGTGCAGGCAGAAAAATTCGGCGCTCAGATGATGGTCGGTCAGAAGGTGCTGAAAATCAGGTGCGACCAGCGGCCGTACCAGCTTACTTTGGAAAATGGCGGTGGCATCGAGGCGCGAAGCATTGTTATTGCTTCCGGCGCTCAGTACAACAAGCCGAAAGTTGAGAATTTGGCGCAATTCGAGGGACAGGGCATCTACTACGCCGCCACAGCCATGGAAGCACAGCTGTGCACAGGCGAAGAGGTCGTCGTGGTTGGCGGCGGCAACTCTGCCGGTCAGGCAGCAGTCTTCCTGGCAGAGACAGTACGCAAGGTCTACATGCTGGTTCGCGGCAAGGAATTGTCCGAAACTATGTCGCGCTATCTCATTCAGCGAATCGTTGAGAATCCAGGCATTGAACTGCATCACCAAACCGAGATTGTGGCATTGGCAGGTGATTCGCACCTGGAGCGGGTTACATGGCTGAATCGGGCGACGCACGAAGAATCTGCGCATGACATCCGTCATGTCTTCGTGATGGCAGGTGCTTCGCCGCGAACCGATTGGCTGCGTGAATGTCTTGCCCTCGACAACCAGGGATTCATACTCACCGGACGGGATTTGGACCCGGTTCTGGACAGCGCACCACTGAAATGGACGCTCAGCCGGCCTCCGCAGATGCTGGAAACCAGTCTGCCTGCAGTTTTTGCTGTTGGGGATATTCGTTCGGGCAATGTAAAGCGCGTTGCATCTGCCGTGGGTGAAGGTTCAATCTCGATCCACCTCGTGCATCGCGCGCTGGCGGAGATGTGAGGTTTCACTAGCTTTTATGGACGACCTCGAACGAATACCCGTCCGGGTCAAATACGTCGGCGGCATAGTATCCCGGATAATATTCCAGTCGTGCCCGCGGTGAAATATTGTCCCTGGCTCCGGCGGAGATTGCCGCCCTGTAGAACTCATCGACCTTATCATTGTTTTCGGCCATGAAACCCCAATGAATAGACGCTGGATCAGGCTCCCCTTGCTTGATCCAGAAGAACGCCCTCTTGCCGTCACCAAATCCCCATAGATCCGGATGATCGCCATTACCCTTGTAGGGTAGAAAGAACTTGATATTAAGAGGCTTCAAGGCCGCCTCATAGAACGCCAACGAACGTTCGACATCGCTGACGCTCAGAATGATGTGGTCGAGCATTGATCTCTCCTTCAAGTCGCAGAGGCTACAGTGGCCTTCTTTTGTGATTCAGTTCGTTCGCCTTGCGAGTCAAAGCTGCTGAATTTCCCAGTCAGATTGTCTATTGTTGTTCAGATGGCGGTACGCCCTCCATCCACGGCAAGTTTTGCGCCGTGAATGAAACTGGCACGGTCTGTCGCCAGGAAGACAATTGCTTCCGCAATTTCCTCAGCGGTTGCCGGCCGACCCGCGGGCGCCTGGGCAGCAAGCTGTTCAGGACCCTCTCCCATGGCATCCGTGCCCTCAGTGCGCGTGGGCCCGGGACTCACTGTGTTTACGCGGACACCCTTTGGCCCATATTCGGCAGCCCAGGTTTTCGTTAGCAGATTGATGGCGGCCTTGCTCGAACCGTAGAGGCTCATCCCGGCGCTCCGTAATCAGCAACCATCGTCGAAAGATTAACAGTTGCTCCTTTGCCTCTCTTGGCCATCAGGGGGACAAGGTCTGCGACGAGGAAGTACGGCGCCTTCACATTCGTGGAAAAAACACTGTCAAACTGCTCTTCCGTCATTTCATGCGTAGGCCCGAAAGGATAGATCCCAGCATTGTTGATAAGAATATCGACTTGGCCATTTCCGAGTTCGATCGCTTTGCTGGCCACTTCGCGTGCGCTGTCTGCGCCACGAAGCTCGGAGGCAATGAAATCTGCTTTGCTTCCTGGGGCGCGAATCTCGTCCACTGCCTTCTTCCCGCGCGCCGCATTTCGCCCCACAACCAAAACATGAATACCAAGCTGAGCGAGTTTCCTGGCTGTCGCGAGACCGATTCCACTTGTTCCACCCGTGATAAGCACTGTCGAATTATTGCATGTCATCTGCAATCCCCCATGGCGATAGCTGCCGTGTCTCACACACAGATTCCCGAGATTGAGGAAATCGAAAGGAAGTGGCGTTCAGCAGCTTTTCCCTGTTCTCTTTCGAGCCATGCGGCGTTTGAACCCGTGACTACGAATGGTTCAAGCCATCCCTTCTGATGGTTGGGAAGACTGGACCCAATCCGATCCCACGCCCATTGATTTTTATCTGCGAGCCGATCCGGCCCGCCAGGGGTAGCATGCGTAGGATCCCAGTCGAGAGCTCCCGTTGAATTACTTTGCGGGAAAAAACGGAAACTCCCAATCCGGCTTCGACAGCTCTTTTCACCGTTTCCATATTACCGCTGGGCCCAAGATCGTTCTGGTCGGCGAACCGCGCATCATCCCAATTTCGGGGATCCGTCCGAGTGGCCGGGTACCCGAAGAGGCCCTTGGCCGCCTGGTTACAACCGGTGCGCCGTGCTGAGTTATCAGGAAGGTGCAACGATTATTGCACTACCAGCTTCAGAGGTTGTGTGACAGAAAGATTCGCGCTTGTGGCAGTGATCGTCAACGTGTAGGAACCTGGCTGGGTAGTATTTGTAATGGTCTTCGATCCTCTTCCGCCACCTCCGCAGCCCGCAACTCCGAGGGCAAAACATCCGACGGCAAAGCACACCAACGCCAAGATGAACATGGAACGCCGGCGAGCGCGGGAGAGTAACGGAAGGATCAGAAGCGACGCAAATCCCAACCCAGCCAATGTAAGCGTACGGCGCGGCTGAATACTCGCAGACTGCGTTGAGCTGGTTGTGACGGTGACAAGAAACTCACTAGTGGCGCCGGATGCAAGATTCAGGCTCGTTGGCGAGACCGAGCACACTGCATATTGAGGAGCTCCGCTGCAGGCCAGCGAGACAGTTCCGACGATTCCGGGTCCGCCCGTGAGCGAGAGATTGTAAGTAGCCGGGTTTCCGCTGGTAACGGTCGCCGACGTTGTTCCTCCCTGAGTTGGGGCAATCGTGAGGGCGGCGACACCGTTCCCGGAGAGACCCACGGTCTGCGGACTGTTTGCGGCGTTGTCGGTAATGGAGAGGGCGCCGGTGCGGGTTCCGCTTGCAGACGGCGTGAACGTGACGTTGATGGAGCACGAACTATTAATTGCGACGCTTGAGCCACAATTCGATGTGGCGTTGAAGTTGCCGCTGGCCGCGATAGCGCTGACAGTCAGAGTGGCTGTCCCGGAGTTGGTGAGAGTGACGGTTTGGGCTGAGCTCGTGACGCCCTGAGCCTGGTCGGCAAAGGTGAGTTGCGATTGAGACAGGAGGGCCGCGGGAACGGCAGAGAGAACCGCAAATACCTGCGCAACAGAGTTGCCGCCGCCGGGAGCGGGCGTGAAGACGGCGACCTGCGAATTTCCGGCCTGGGCCAGCGCCGATGCGGGAACGCTTGCCGTGAGCTGCTGACCGCTGACGAATATTGTGGGAAGATTAGTGCCGTTCCAGTCGATCACGGATGTAGCCAGATAGCCTGTGCCGGTAACTGTAAGCGTGAAAGCGGCGCCGCCGGTATACGCCTGGGCGGGGGCAATGGAGGTGAGAACGGGAGTGGGATTTGGAGCCTGGGGCGAAACCAGGCTCGATCGCAGAAGGTAGACTTCTTCGTCAGTCGATCCGGGCCCGGGGGCCAGGAACGCGAGACCGTCGGCGCCCCATCGCACAATATCGGTCTGGAAAGGATACGTGACTTGCGGGAATGCGAGGCTGCCGTCGAGCTGGTGCGACTTGATTCCGAAGGCAGCGACCATCATTTCCAGTGAGCCGGTGATTTGATCTCCGACCGAGTAAATCTCACCCGTTGATGTGTCGAGACTGATGTTGCGGTTGTTCGGAAAAGAGGCGGCGTTGATGGTGTTGATGGGGAAGGTGCCAATCTCGGAGTGCGTGGAGGGATCCCAGATTTGGCCGGCGCTGGTGTAGAGCAGGGTGCCGTCGGAGATGACCTGGTTGCCGGTTGTGTTGTTCCCGCCGAGGTTGACCTGCGGCGTACGCGTATATTGCAGACCCGAGCTTGTGAGGTTCGCTATCTGAAAGTAGTTGTTTCCGTAGGTGAATGGAACGCCGTAGATGGTGAGCGGATTACCGGCCAGAGCAATGCTGCCGAAGTCCGGATCGGCATAACAGCATATTCCGTCATTGGGCACGTAGTTGACTGTTCCCGAATCGTTGTAGAGGGTGAGCCAGCTTCCCTGAGAAAGCAGGACTTCCTGCGGGATTCCAGGAACGCTTTCCAAATCAGTGGCGGAGAGATTGGTGCAGCTAGAGCAATAGAGGTTGGGCGTATAGGGGAACGTGCGCTCGACAGCGCTGGTATTCAGATTGATGCGCTGCACCGTTTGGCTTGTCTGATTGGCAACGTAGAGATAGGCTCCATCGCTCGACGGCGCCAGAATTGCGGGGTCGGTGCCAACCGCAATGGGCGAGCCCATTGACGCCGTTGTGGGATCGATGGGAATGACGGTGTTGGGATTCGTCGAGGCACTGGAAGACATCGCCGCATAGAGCATCCCGGTGGCAGGCACCGAGGTGAGAAACGACGGGCTGACGAGCACGGTTTCGTACGGCGTGACCATCAGGCCGTTGCTGACTCCGCCGCCGGGAGTGGGATTGGCGACGGTCAGCGGAAGCTCGCCGAGCGCGGTGATTGACGCGGCGGGAATTACCGCGGAGAGATCATTGTTATCCGTGAAGGTAGTTTTCAGAGCGGCTCCGTTGAGCTGCACCACAGACTGCGGATAGAAGTTGCTGCCGGTTATGGACATCGTAGTGGGGCCGCTGCCGATGAGGACCGTGCTGGTTCCGATGGAACTGACCACCGGCACCGAGTAGGTGCTGTCGCCTGTTCCTGTAAGCGAAACCGTGAGCTCCGGATTTACGGGATCGTTCGAGGTGATGACAACCGAGCCGGTGCTGGGGCCGGAGGTTGTGGGGGCAAAAACCAGCTGGAGGCTGCAACTGCCAAAGCCTAGGGGCAGCTGTCCACAGGCATTGACCACGATGGAGAAACCGGGGCCGCTGACGGTGACTTTGCTGATGATCAGGGTTGCTTGTCCCTGGTTGTACAGCACAACGTTGGTTACCGGCCCCTGCGTGCCGACCAGGATGTGTCCGAGTGCAAGCGGGTTGCTGGCGGCAACGATTTTCGGAGCAATTCCCTGACCAGAAAAAGCGATGACCTGCGGCACGGTCACGGCGTTGTCGACAAGGGTGATGGCGCCGTTCGTCAGATTACTGCTGACCGGCGTGAAGGTGAGGGTGACCGGACAAGTCGCGCCCGGTGCTACCGGAGAGCAGCTTTGGGTGGCGACGACGGTTGAATCGGACGATGTGATGGAGTTGATGTTGAGAGGAGCGTTGCCGCAGTTGGTGACTTGCAGCGTCTGGGTGCCCGCTGTGTTGGAGTTGACGTTGCCAAAGGTGACAGCGAAACGATCGAAACAAACCGCAGGCGCTGGAGTACTGAGGTCGATCTTGGTGACGAAAGAGTGCTGAAAACCAACGGAAGGATTGGCGGGCGGCGGCAACTGGGTCTCAAAGCTTCCCGGCGTAGTGGGAAAGTCCATGCTGAATGTGGTTCCCGTCACCACCAGGTTGTTGGATTTGTCAATGACAATGCCGCCGAAGCTGGAGCCACCGTATACGGGATCAGCAGGATTGAGAAAGGTGCTGAATTCGAGCGTGCTCAGGTCGGAACTCAGCTCGGCGAGAATCATGTCGCCGTAGAATGTCTGACTTTCGAATTCGGTTGCAAACGGGTCGATCATCGGGAAATCGGATGCGCCGGTTGTGCCGCCGAGGAATACGTTGCTGTGGCTGTCGAGGGCAATACCGCTGAGGGTGCTGTACTCTTCGTTGGACGAGCCCGATGCGTTCAGATAAGTGGCTCCCAGGACGGCCGTGGCGAGCGAGTTCAATTTGAGTACATAGCCTGATTCGGTGCTGCCGAGCGTACTGCGGGTAGGCACTTTCTGGTAAGCGTTTGCGCTCACCGGCAGCGTTGTCTCTGTTGTCATGCCGGCAATCCAGAGGTTTCCATTCGAGTCGACCGCAAGTCCGCTTGCCACGTCCGTTCCTGGGAGATAACTGGCGAAATTGATCGCGGATGCCGCGGCATTCAGCTGCAGCACATATCCAGCCTCAGGGGACGCAGCGTTGAGGTAGGCATTGGGAAACTGCGTCGCCACGACGCCTGCGGTAGTGGGTAAGCCGAGTCCTGACGCTCCAACCACGGTGACCTGACCGGACGCATCCACAGCAATTCCGTGCGGAATAAAGTAATTGGTGTAGGCCTGGGTGGGGTCGCTTGGCGCATTGCCGGGAACGACAGTGGAGTAGGCAAACCTGCCGATGGAATCGATTTTGAGGACAAACAGCTGCGAGTTGCCGTTGCCTGCGGATGACGTGGCCAGGGTTCCCTGCGTGACATAAAAACTTGGATCCACCGTGGTGCCGGCAAGATAGGCGTTTCCGTATTGATCAATGGCCAACCGGCCGTCATCAGGACCTGCGTAGTAGCCTTCAGAGCCGCCGACCATGCCGGAGTAATTCAACGCAGAACCATCGGGCTTGATGGAAGCCAGAAAGAAGCAATTGTTGTTGATCTGGCAGGTGAGCGGCCTTACGGACCCTGCATGCGGGAAGTTAGCAGAGCTCGATCTGCCGGCCACGATGACATCGCCGCTCGGGTCAATGGCGACGGCAGAGGCGATGTCCTGGCCCGAACCGCCGAGATAGGTGGAGAAGATGAGGGTCTTTCCCGTGGGGTCGAACTTGGAGACGAATGCGTTCCGGCAGTTGCCAGGCTGACTGCAGCCGAGCGCACCTTGCTCCGCGTTGCTGACGGGAAAATCGGCCGAGGTGGTGCTGCCGGCTACGATGACGTTTCCTGAGGCATCGGTGGTAATGGCGTTCGCAAAATCCGCTCCCGTTCCTCCTAAGTAGGTGGAGAAGACGAATACGGGATCGATGACAAGAGGGCGGCCATGATCGTAGTGGCCGACTATGAATCGAATCTTCCCATCCTTGGCCTGAAGCATTGACGCTTCCACCGATTGACGAATTCCATCGATGACCTGGTACGCGACGGGCTTTCGCATCCGCAGCGATTCCCCGCCAGCGTGGATCACGAGCTCACCGTTCGAATCGAGGAATGGCGACGAAGCATCATCGAAGCGAAGAGCAATCTGCGTTGGGTCGACACCGGGATCCAGCAGAAAGTCGTGCTCAAGCTCTTCACCGTTGCCGTAGAACTTGAGCGAGACTCCGGGGTAGAGCTCCGTGTAATTCAGTTCGGAAAAGAGTGGAACGTTCTGTTGCCACCGACCGGGATCGCTGCCAACAAAGTAGTTGGCGTGGGCCGGGAGTGCAGAGCCGGCAACCGGTTCGGCATGCCCTCCGACAAAGGAGAGATGCACGAAATTGTGTCGACTGTTCGAACCCGAAAACTCGAAGTCTACGCCCGCAGCTGAAAACAGCGCCCTTCTACCTTCGCCGTGAAGGACATACTTGTAGTCCGTTGGAGCTTGTCCGCGGTTCTGTTCGAAGGCAATGGGAAATTGCCGGGCGGAGGCATTTAAGGGTGACCCAAGAGCAACTTGAGCTAAAAGTGTCACAAGGAAGCAGACAGAGAATTGCCGCAACGAACGGGACATGGGACGTCCTTTGGTGTGATGCCTCAGTAGATCATGACTCGATGTTTGGCGTAAACGCCAAACTGTTCGAACAGCTTGATTTGTGTTAAGCCCATGTTACTCAAGCGTATGGCTGTGAGATTGAGTGACGGTGCCGGCGCGCATGCAGTTGCACTTTAGTAATTGATCTATTTACTTGTCTGCTACTCCGCGGATTCTGTTTGTCAAGCGAGTATCTTGACTGCCAGTTCATACCCGGCGCTACTCTATCTGTGGTATTCTTCGGCTACTTTTCTTTCGTCGTCGTGATATGCATTTCTCTGGTGCGGCTTTCCGGTCAGCTCGTCTCCTATGTTTCTCCGGCACAGGAACAATTGAGCTCCGACAACTACCTTTCGAGGAGCAGTTCTGTGTTTTTGTGCGCGATTGAGGTAACACCCATCCACCGTCATGCTTTGCAGGCCCGGAGTCGTTCAACGTTCGGAGCAGTTCACCTAGGCAACGTTATTCCGTACGTCGTCTCTTTGGTACTGATGGTTTGGTGCGGATCCGCTGTAAGCGTCTCCCAGACGAAAGCTGTCACCACAACCGCGCTCGCGATAAGTTCTGGTAGCACCCCCGTCTCCACGGTAACCTCCGGGAGCGTGGTCACCCTCACCGCGACTGTCACGACCGGAAGTACGCCCGTAAGTCCAGGCCGGGTGAACTTCTGCGATGCCACGGCGGCTTACTGCACCGACGTGCACATATTGGGGACCGCGCAGCTGACTGCATCGGGAAAGGCAGTGCAGAACTTTCGCCCGGGTCTCGGGAGTCATAGTTACAAGGCCGTGTTCGTAGGCACCAACACAAACGCGGCCAGTTCCTCTACCGCTGCAGCGCTAACGGTTACTGGAGTTCCGGCTCCGGCAAGCAACAGCACCGCCCTTGGTCAGACGGGAACTCTGGGCGCCTATTCGCTGACCGCAACCATCACTGGCACCGGAAGCGACGCACCCCTTTCCGGGGCAGTCTCATTTGTCGACATCACCAGCGGCACATCCGTTCTGACTACCGCGCAGTTGGGCGCGGGAACGCCGGGGATGACGTGGGTAAACACCCAATTGCTCACCGGGATATCGCGCCCGCAATACGAAACGGTCGGTGACTTCAACGGTGACGGCATTCCCGACGTGGCGGTTGTCAACCAAACTCTGGTCTACATCCTTATCGGCAAGGGCGACGGCACATTTACCATAGGGACAACTTTGGGCGTGAGCGGCAGCCCCGAGCAACTGGTTGCAGCAGACTTCAACGGCGACGGAAAACTCGACCTTGCCGTGGTCAACTACGGGGCCACCGGAACGGCTGCCATCTTCCTTGGCAACGGCGACGGAACCTTCACCGCTGTCTCCTCGTCGGCCTCCACAGGAACGTACCCGCTTTACATCACCACCGCCGATTTCAATGGCGACGGCATTGCCGACCTGGCTGTGGGCAGCTCATTCACCGGCACCGTTGCCGTTCTTCTTGGCAATGGCGACGGAACTTTCTCATCCACCCTGATTAGTCTGCCCAACGTTCCAAATATCGGGGCAATGGTGTCCGGGGACTTCAACGGTGACGGCGAAGCGGATCTTGCAGTCCAGATCATAAGCAACAACCAGCTGATTGTTCTCACCGGCAATGGCGACGGGACCTTTGCCACCTGGTCGACGACTGACCTTGGAAGCTACAGCTCCGCGATGGCGGTCGCCGACTTCAATGGCGACGGCCGCCTGGACCTGGTCGCGACCAGCATCTACACCAGCGCGGTCACCGTCCTTCTCAACAACGGGGACGGAACGTTTGCCCTAAATAAGTTGGGTGGGTCAGTGCCCACGGAACCAACGTGGGTTTCGGTGGGCGACTTCAATGGGGACCGAATACCCGACGTCGCCTATGTGCAGGCTGAGAATGATTTCGTCTACATCCTGCTCGGCAAAGGAGATGGAACGTTCATCGACCCGGGAGTGCGTCCGGCCGCCGGTACCAGCTATCTTTCTAGCCCGTATTCGATTGGCGTCGGCGACTTCAACGGCGATGGCAAAGACGATCTTGTGGTTCCAATCAACTCTGACGGCACGATCAACACGTACCTGAGTGAGCCGACACGAACCGCGAGCGTGACAGCCGCGGGTGTTGCAATCGTCGGGCCGGGGTTGCACCATGCCGATGCCACCTACGCGGGGAACAGCAGTTTCCAGAGCGGTGTTTCAAACACAATCGCGCTCTGGGGCGAGCCGCCGTCTACTACAACGACCCTGGCCATCACCTCCGGCGGCAGCCCGGTCACGACGGTGGCCTCCGGAAGCGCGGTGACGCTGAGCGCTACTGTCAGCGTCGGTCCCACTCCACTAGCTACCGGGGTCGTGACCTTTTGCGACGCTACCGCATCGGTCTGCACAGGCAGTCACTTTTTCGGAAACGCCGCTCTCAACTCCTCCGGAACTGCGGCCTTCAAGTTCATCCCGGCGCCGGGACAGCACAGCTTCAAAGCTGTCCTGAATAGGAACGCAACCGGCGCAGGCAGCTCCTCCGCCGCATCCCCTCTGACTGTGACCGCGCCGGCGCATGTGACTGTGCCCACCACAACCACAATTGTGCAGAGCGGCGCCATCAACAACTACACGCTCACAAGCACGGTGGTTGGCGTGGGATCGAGTGCGCCATTGACCGGCAGCGTGTCGTTCCTCGACACGAGCTACTCCAACAAGTCCCTGGCGACCGTTGGAGTGGGCACGAGCACCGCCGGACTGGCTTTTCCCATTGCTTCGTCGACCGCGTTTAGCAAAGTTGGTTTTCTTGCCACGGCGGTAGGCGATTTCAACGGAGATGGCATTCTCGATATCGCCGCAGTAAACACCAACACCATGACCGTCACAGTCCTGCTTGGAAACGGAGATGGGACCTTCAAGACTACCGCGGGCCCCACTCTCTCCAGCTATACGACGACAATCGTTGCTGCCGATTTCAACGGAGACGGCAAACTGGACCTTGCGATTTCGCTGATGGGGCCGAACTTTTCTGCGAACGGCAGCATAGCAATTCTGCTCGGAAACGGAGAC
>Ga0210410_10005153_pt1 | contig 11407 bp, 8 predicted proteins | sample IncBWC4MmetaG_FD_161058 | JGI IMG/M metagenome (GOLD analysis project Ga0210410, IMG submission 161058) | Forest soil microbial communities from Barre Woods Harvard Forest LTER site, Petersham, Massachusetts, United States - Inc-BW-C-4-M | ecosystem: Environmental > Terrestrial > Soil >... | reverse complement strand
TGTGAAGAGGTGAGGGGGAACGAAGTAAGGAGGTAAAGAGGTAAGAATGTAAGGAAAGAGGAAGAGACGGCATTTTGATCGTGGGTTGCGGGATGGGCCAGCAGTTGTTGGAGAAGCGCGGCAGAGGTATGCTGCTGGCGAGTCGTGGTGCGTGCGGCGAGGAGCTGCTTCAGGGCTGAAGAGCTTAGCTACAGTTTGTGCGGAGGGAGACAACCATGATGACGAATGTGAAGAAGATGATGGGCGCGGTAGTTGCGGCGGTGCTGGGGTTCGCGGTGGCGGGGGCTTGGGGTCAACAGGCGGCGCCACCGGCAGGGCCGCAAGCGGGGGCGCCGGCCGATGCGCAGAAGATGGCAGAACTTGGAACGGTGCCGAATCCGGTGAGCGCGTTCGTGAAAGCGGGAGTGGCGCGGTACGGGAAAAACATGGTGGCGGCGGCCGACGCGATGCCAGCGGAGAAATACAGCTTCAAGCCTTCGCCGGAAATGAACTCATTCGGGCACCTGATGATGCACATCGCGCAATCGAACAATACGCTCTGTTCGAAGATTTCCGGGCAGGCGGCGCCGGACGTGAAGATCGCAGAAACCGATCCGAAGGACAAGCTGGTGGCGGCGATGAAGGATTCGTTCGCGTTTTGCACGGCGGCGCTGGAAAAGGTGGATGATTCGAAATTGGGGGAGCAGTTCGTGCTGTTTGGGAACCGGCCGATCTCGCGGGGCGGTGCGCTGGTAGCGCTGGGCGGAAGTTGGACGGACCACTATGCGACGGAGGCCATTTATCTGCGGCTGAATGGGATTTTGCCGCCGACGGCGCAGCCGGAGAAGAAGTAGCGTTTCAAGTTCACTTCTGAAAGCTATGTTTCCCGAGAGGAAGAAGGTACGGGTGCGAGTTCGCGCTGAGCAGAAGCAACCCCCTTCAACTCGCGGGGGGAGCGGCCGTGGTGCAGGATGAGATGCACCAGAAACATGACGATGAGAACGCCGCCAAAGGTGACGACGATGGTGGCGCCAGTCGGTGTGTCGAGCTGCACGCTGAGATAGACGCCTAAAGCGGAAACCAGCGTACCCATGGTCCAGCCGATGGCAAGGCGGGGACCGATGCGGTCGGCAAAGAGCATGGCGCCGACGCTGGGCACAATCAGGTAGCAGAAGACGAGCAGGACGCCAGCGATGGCCACGGATGAGGTCACCACAAAACCGAACGAGGCGTAAAAGAGAAAATCCCAGAAGCGAACGTTGAGGCCGCTTTGCTCGGCCTTGCTGTGGCTCATGGAGATGAGCAGGAATTTCTTGCGGAAGATAAAGTGGAAGAGGCCGACGGCGCTGTAGAGCAGCGCTGTCTTGATGACCTCGGGCCGGGAGACGGCAAGAATATTGCCGACGAGCATGTCCTTGAGATGCTCGGTCTCGCCGGTGGCCTTGCTCATCAGCAGAATGGCCAAGGCGGAAGCAACAGCGTAAGCGATACCGATGAAGGCTTCCTGGGGAATATGGCCGCGCCGGGAGCGCGCAAAGGCGAAAATGGCCGCGCCCAGAAATGTGAACCCGAGGCTAATCCAGTAGGCGCCGCGACCGTGCGGGTCCATCCCGGCGATAATGGCAACGACGGCACCCAGCGCGGCGATCTGCGCGAGAGCCAAGTCCACGAAAATGACGCCTCGCTCGACAACATGCACGCCCAGATAGGAGTGGATGCCGGTGAGGATCAGGCTCGCCAGGAAAGGCAAAATCAGGAACGGAAGAATCTCCATCGAATACGCTCCTAGTGAGTCTCGTCAAACGCTTTCTTCAGCTTGGCGATGTCGTAGTCGAACAGCTTGAAGTAGTCGGTAATTTCTTTTTCGCCGCCAACCGAGGGCATCAGGACGACAACGACCGCACCGGTATCGCGCGCGATGGCGTTGGGCGTCTTTAAATCAAAATACGGCTCGACCATAATGACCTTCACGCCATCCCGTTTCATTTGTCCGATCAATTCCACGGTGTGCTGGGGACTGGGTGGGATACCGGGACGCGGCTCGACGTAGCCGACGACGTCGAGGCCGAAATGTTCCGCGAAATTGGGCCAGGAACGGTGATAGGTAACGACTTTGCGGCCGGCGTAGGGCTTCATCTGCGCCAGCCATTGTTGCTCAGCCTGTTTGAGCCGTTGCTCAAAGGAATCATAGCGCTGGGCAAAATAGGCGGCATCATTGGGGCGCATCTCGCTGAGCTTGTTCTGGATGCCCTTGGCGATGCGCAAGCCGTTGTCCGGGTCCAGCCAATAGTGCGGGTTTCCCAGCGGATGGACGTCGCCTTCCGCGCGAGTGACCTGGCCGGTGGGGATTTCCAGGATCTTCGCAAAGCGTGAGGCATCGAGATAACCGGGAGCGCCGACCTGAATCCGCGGGTTGCTGGATTGAGTGATGAGCGGCGGGAGCCAGCCGATTTCGAGCTCGAGCCCGACGACGATGAGCAGTTCGGCCTTGGAGAGCTTGAGAAGGAAGCTTGGTTTGGGATCGACAAAGTGGGGATCCTGATAGCCGCGAGCAACGGATTCCACGTCGGCTCTGTCGCCGCCGATTTCCTGGGCGAGAGACGCCAGGTCTGTGGTTGCGGTCATAATGCGAATCTTGTTGTCGGCGCTGCCGGTGGCAGGAGAGAGCAGGGCGAAAACGAGCGCCAGGGAAGAGGCGACCGCGGCGAGACGGGGCTTTGTCAATAAGGGTGACATCGAATTCTCCTGAAACGGCTTAGAACGGGTGCGCGCCATGCGCGCCCATAACGAACAAAAACTGGAACAGAAATTCATTGGCATTCGAGAAATCATTCGGAGCTGTCGCCAGATGACCGAAGCGGTACTGCCCACGGATCTGGCTAAACTCGCTCGGCCAATAGGTCAAGATACCTGAAAAACCTGAATCCGTCAGACGGGCATCGGTGGCGTGGCCGCTACGGTCGAAGCGTCCCCCGACGGTCCAGCGGCGATTGACTCGGTATTCGAAGTTGGAGTACATGCCGAAGGCATGTTGCGTCTGGAAAAAATTGGCCAGGGAAACCTGATCACGAGCGCTCCAGAAAAGTTCGCTCCGGAAAAGGAACGAATGATAGATGGCGCGACGAAGCGGCTTCCAACGCAGGGTGGCGTCCGCCGAATATAGGTTGGTGAGGAAATTTTCAGGATTAAAGGTGGTGCCGACGCCTGCGTTGTTGTGGCCGCGAGCGTAGGAAACGCCGAGGTCCAGGTTAGTTGATTCGGAGAGATCCCGATAGGCGCGGAGATGACCGACGACGCTGAGATCCTGACGCTGAAGTGCATGGAATACGTCGTCAGAATCGCCGCGGAAGACCTGCGCGGTTCCCTCGAGGAACCAATTCTTGGGCGCGGGCAGGAAGCGGGAGAGGGACATGCCAGCGTCATCGATGCCATCCTCGCCGCCGACGAGATTATCGGTCACGAGGGGCCGGTCGATGAAAGGTAGCGCGTGATTGTGTGTCGTGTTGACCTTGCCGAAGTCGGCGCGCATCTTTCCGACCTTAAGGAGAAGACCGGCGGGAAGCGAAGTGAACGTGACATAGGCCTCCTCGACATTCACGCCGGTTTCCCCGAACGAGATGAAGGCGTCAGCGCGAGCATAAGGGTCAATGATCGCTTGCAGGCCAATTTCAGACTCATGGAGTTCGAGCGCACGAGACGGAGAAACGGCGTTGTGGCCGGCCGTGCCGATGAAATCGCCAATCAGGCTGATGTCCGGATTGAGAAGTTTGGCATTGCCCGACGCACCTCCGAACGTCTGCGTTTGCGCGGCCTGTGCGGCGGCCGGGGCCGGTGTGGAGGGCAGCATTCCGGGCTCAGGGTGCGCGGAGGCCAGGAGAACCTGAGGGCCGGCTGTTTGTGCCGGTACCTTTGTCCCGCGAAGCTCCTTTAATTCGTCGCGCAAGAGCGCTACTTCCCCCGCAAGCGTGCGGATTTGATCTTCCAGCGCTTTCATACGGATGTCTTCTGTGTTTGCGGAGGATTCGTTCGGCTTAGCCGGTACAGAAGTTGTCTCCTGCGCGCGCGCAGAGAAGGAGAACAGCAGCAGAGCAGACAGAGCAGCGAATCGTTTCATGAGATGACTCCTGGAATTCTATGGGCTTGAGCGTTTGTCGAAGCCAGGTGACGATCGATACCAAGCGAAGTGCAGAAGCTATACGGCGGGAGGCGCACGCGGAGACGTTCCGCGCGGAACCGTGGAGGAGACTGAGAGAAGAACTGGAGCTAGTTCGAGCGTGTTCGTGACGGTTACAATGGCGATGACGGGGGAGCTTGTGATGACGACGGAACCTGCTGTGGAGCAGAACGGACAAACGTGAGAGGCGGACGGGTCGGCGGTCAGGTCTGAGCAAGAATGAAATTGCGACGCCAGAAAAATGGCGCTGAAGAGGAAGATAAGAAGATACGTTTGCCGCGCGATGGCTTGCATCTAGTTCGTGAGACGGAGCTTAGGTAAGAAAAGATGCCGGGTCAAGCGTGTAAAGCACGATTTTAGTTGCACTTACATACTATACTGGGTGATAGTATACTGGAGGGATGCATGGCACACACGGCGAGAGACAAAGAAAAACTGCTGGTCCGGGTGCGGCGTATTCGCGGACAAGTGGAGGCGGTTGAACGGGCGCTCCGAGAAGAACAGGAGTGCGGCGACCTGTTGCAATTGGTGGCTGCTTGCCGGGGCGCCTTGAATGGGCTGATGGCGGAACTGGTTGAGGGGCACATCTGGTTCCACGTTTTGGACCCGAGTCTATCGAAGGATTCGCCGCAGGCGGTGGCGGCGGAAGAACTGATCGATATCGTGAAGGCTTACTTGAAGTAGTTCAAATCCTGGCGCGTTTTCAGGGAGCGCCATCGGGGGTCAAATGCTGGACAGCGAGAGCAAGACGGAAACTCTCCTAGAAGCGGCTGGCAACTCTGTAACTGGGAGAGCCGCTGATTCCGAGGGCGCGGAGCACGAACATCATTTCGACTGGCGGGAGATGGTTCGAATTGGCTTTGTCGCGATCGCCGCGGGGGCGTTTTGGTTTGCGGGAGTGCACCTTAATTTGCCGCTTGTCCTTTTGGGGGTGTTTTGCGCCGTCGTTGGCGGGTATCCCATTTTTCACGAAGCGATTGAAAATATTCTGGAACGACGGATGACCATGGAGCTTTCGATGGCCATCGCCATCCTGGCGGCGCTGGCGATTCGGGAAGTATTCACGGCGCTGGTCATCACGTTGTTTGTGCTGGTCGCGGAAGTCCTTGAGGGGCTCACGGTGGGCCGGGGCCGGCGAGCCATTCGCCATCTGATCAATCTGTTGCCGTCGACCGCGACGGTCGGCGAGCGCGGGGGATGGAGAGAAGTTGGAGTCGAGCGAGTGCTGGTGGGGGACGTCGTTCTGATCAAGCCGGGCGGCCGAATTCCGGTGGATGGTTCGGTGGTGGGCGGCCATTCGTTTGTGGACCAGGCAACGATCACGGGCGAATCGATGCCGGTTGAAAAAAGTATTGGAAAGGAAGTCTACGCGGGAACTATCAACCAGTCTGGCGCGCTGGAAGTGCGCGTGGAACGGCTGGGGCGTGACACGACCTTCGGCAAAATCATCCAGGCCGTGGAACAAGCCGAGCAATCGCGTGCGCCGATTCAGCGCATTGCGGATCGCCTGGCGGGGTACCTCGTGTATTTCGCATTTGGCGCGGCGATCTTGACGTTTCTGGTTACGCACAACATTCGCTCGACCATTTCCGTGATCATCGTGGCTGGGGCTTGCGGAATCGCGGCGGGCACGCCGCTGGCGATTCTCGGAGCGATTGGAAGAGCCGCGCAGCAGGGCGCGATTATCAAGGGCGGGCTGTATCTGGAGAAGCTCGCCGAGGTTGACACGATTCTGCTGGATAAAACGGGGACACTGACGTTTGGAACGCCGGAACTTTTGGACGTGCATCCAGCGCCGGAAATTCCCGCGGCTCTCTTGCTGAAGACCGCCGCGATGGCGGAGTCCCGTTCGGAACATCCCGTGGCCAAGGCGATTTTGAAGAAGGCGAGCGAGCTAGGGATTACCTACGAGGATTCGAATCAATTTGAATATACGCCGGGTAAGGGAGTATCCGCCAATTGTGACGGTGAGGAAGTGATTGTGGGCAGCGAGAATTTTCTGTTGGAGCGCGGGATCTCGTTTTCGCGCAGGAATGGCCACGGAGCGGACTCCGAGGTTCTTGTGGCGCGGCAGGGAAAGTTTCTCGGGACGCTGGCCATTGCCGATAGGCTGAGGCCGGAAGCGAAGGAAGCCATCGCTTCGCTCAAGGCCATGGGGCTGAGAACGGTTCTTCTGACGGGAGATGCGAAAGCGGTCGCCGAGGACGTGGGGAGGAAATTGGGTGTAGACGAGGTCGCGGCGGAGCTGTTGCCGGAAGAAAAACTGCAGTATGTGAAGCGGCTGTGCGACGGCGGCCACACGGTGGCGATGGTGGGAGACGGAGTGAACGACGCGCCGGCACTGGCGCAGGCCAGCGTGGGCGTAGCGATGGGGTCGGGAACGGATGTGGCGCAGGAAAGCGCGGATGTGGTGCTGATCGGGAGCGACCTGTCCAAGCTGGTGGAGACGCTGCAAGTGGCGCGGCGCTGCCGCCGAACGATCATGCAGAATTTCGTGGGGACTCTCGTGGTGGACAGCATTGGGGTGGGCATGGCCGCGTTTGGCTTGCTCAATCCGCTGCTGGCCGCGTTCATCCATGTCTCTTCGGAGCTCGTGTTTATATTGAATTCCGCCAGGCTGGTGCCGTCAGCGAAGCTGGCTGGAGTATTCAGCGGCCAGTCTTCACTTGCTGTGCCTCCCCCGGCTTCTGCGGCCAAGGCAGCTTAGTATCCGTCTCCTCACGGCTTGCGGGGGTAGCATTCAAATAATTCATTGCAACCAAAGGGCTTGACCCTTCGTCTAAGTGCTAAGCTAAGGTGTAGCTTGATGCCTTCTGGGGGAACCATTTTCGGACGAACGGCCGTGCACCGCACACTGGCGGTGTTGGCTTGTGCTGCGCTGCTCTATTTTGCGGCGGGCGGTTCCTTCCTCCACGAACATACGAATACGAATGGGCCTGATACGGCCTGCCACATCTGCCAGGCGCTGCATATGCCGGCGCTGGTGGCTGCGCACCTTGATCTCGTTAGCGCACCTCAACTCATCACCCGGTATTCTTCGCTGCCACAGCACGTTGCGCCAAGCGATTCCTTCTCCCTGCATCGCGCCGGGCGAGCTCCTCCCACCGCGTAGTTCCTTACCCAGTTGGAAGTGAAATTCCGAGCGCCGGCGTATTTGAGAGCCAGCGTCACCGCCCCTTTTTTCCGGCGGCCATCATCCACACAAAACACACGTAGTCGACGAAAGGGATTGAGAAAATGTTAAAACGATTGAGTATCTGGACGGCGTTGGTTTTAGGATTTGTTCTGGCATTCGCGGCTGGGCCAGCCAAGGCGCAGTTGGGCAATGCTGGATCGATTGAAGGAGTGGTAAAGGATTCTTCCGGCGGCGTGGTGGCCGGCGCGAAGGTCGAGATTAGCTTTCCGGTGACCGGTTATCAACGGGAGACGACCACGGGGAAGGATGGAACCTTTCGTTTTTCAAACGTACCATTCAATCCTTATCACCTGGTGGTGACGGCACCCGGGTTCGCTTCGTCCACGCAGGACGTCGATGTACGCTCCAGCGTACCCAACAGCATACAGATCGGGCTGAAGCTCGAAACGGCGGCAACCAGCATCACGGTCGAAGCGAATGGCGGGGACCTGGTGGAGAAGGATCCCAGCTTTCACACGGATGTGGACACCGCCTTGACCGACAGGCTGCCGCTGGAGAGCCAATCGTCATCGGTGAGTTCGCTGGTGACGCTGGCAACGCCCGGCGTGGTGGCGGATTCGAACGGCCTGTTTCACGGGCTTGGAGATCACGCCGAGAACTCTTTCTCCGTGGACGGCCAGCCCATTACGGACCAACAGAGCAAGGTATTCTCGAACCAGATTCCGCTGGACTCGATTCAGTCGATCGAAGCCGTGTCGGGAGGGCCGCCGGCTGAATATGGCGACAAGACGAGCCTGGTGATCAAAGTTACGACACGGTCAGGCCTCGGTGTTACCAAACCGACAGGCTCCGTGTTCTCTTCCTATGGGAGCTTCGGCTCCGTGAGCGGAGGCTTCCGGTTGGCTTTCGGCGGCCAGAAGTGGGGGAATTTCATCGCGGCGAACGGCTTGAACACCAGCCGGTTCCTGGATCCGCCCGAACTTCACGCCATCCACGACAAGGGGAATGAGGAGAATCTGTTTGACCGAGTCGATTACAACGTAACCAGCGCGGATTCGATCCATACGAACTTTCAATACACGCGCTCCTGGTTCCAGACACCAAATACGCTCGACAATCTGAATACGAACGTACCCAACCCGGTGGTCCCCGGGACCTTTCTACCGGCACAAGATCAACGCGCGGAAATTAAGACGTTCAACATCGCGCCGGTGTGGACCCGCCTGATCAGTTCCACCACGCTCTTCACGCTCGGCGCATTCGTGCGTCAGGACCAGTTCAATTACTACCCGAGCGGAAACGTGTTTGCGGACGGCACGGGAGTCATTCCTGGCGGTTCTTCGGCAACGCTCAACCAGCAAAGAAAACTGACCAACGCGGGGCTTCGTTCGGACGTGTCCTACGTAAAAGGCATTCACAACATCAAGGCAGGCGCCACATTTCAGCACACGTTCCTTACCGAGAATTTCAACTTCGGAATTACCGACCCGAATTTCCTCCCTGGGCTGGGCTGCCCGAACGGCAATCCCGCCCCGGATCCGTGCGCGATTCTGCCGCCCTTCGACTTAACGCGAGGAGGGACACTGTTCCCCTTCCGCGGGCGCGCGGACATCAAAGAGCTGGCCTTTTACCTCCAGGATACGATCACGAAGGGCAATTGGGCCTTTAATCTGGGGCTTCGGGCTGATTTGTATCGCGGAATCGTCCATGACTGGCAGCCGGAACCCCGCGTGGGTGTCGCCTACAACGTGAAGAAGACGAACTCAGTTTTGCGCGTTTCGTACTCGCGTATCCTGGAGACCCCGTTCAATGAGAACTTGATACTGGCAAGCCTGGGATCCCAGAACCCCGTTATAAACGCGGTGTTCAATGGTGCGGGCACCCAGGCTTTCGCGCCGATTCGCTCGGGACAACGAAACCAGTTCAATGCGGGCTTTCAGCAAGCGTTTGGAAAATACCTTGTCGTGGACGCGGACTACTTGTGGAAGTACACGCACAACGCCTACGATTTCAGCGCGTTCGCCAACACTCCGATCTTTTTTCCGATTGCCTGGAACAATTCGAAGATTGACGGGCCCTCGGTGCGTGTGAGCCTCCCCAATTACCATGGTGTGACGGCGTTCGCCGTCCTCGCGCATGTCCGGGCGCGCTACTTCCCGGCGCAAGTGGGCGGCTTGGGCGCCACGGTGGGCGGCGGTCAAGTGTTCCGCATCGACCACGACCAAGCGTTCAACCAGACGACTCATGTGCAATATCAACCATGGAAGACTCTGCCGTGGGTGGCCATGAACTGGCGGTACGACAGCGGGTTGGTGGCCAGTAACCCAAATCTGGATAATTTCCCGGACGCGATGAAGTTTCTCGACGCAGACCAACAGGCCGCGATCGGGCTCTTCTGCGGCACGAATGTGGCAACCCCTACCAACCAGATCACAAGCTGCGCGGCCGGTACGCCGCAAGGGGCAAAACTCATTAACATCGCGGGCGCGACGTTTAACCAGGACCACAATCCAACCCGCGTTGCTCCGCGCAACCTGTTTGACGCCAGCGTGGGCGATGACGATTTGTTCCACGGCGACCGCTATAAGTGGAGCCTGCGCTTCACGGTCATCAACCTGACGAACAAGACCGCCCTGTACAACTTCCTCTCCACGTTCAGCGGGACGCATTTCGTCACGCCGCGAGCCGAAAACGTGGAGCTCGCCTTCCACTTCTAAACAAGTGCCAGAAAGCAGGCGGGCCGTATCTTGCGGCCCGCTTGCTTTCATGTCCGGGAAATTGTCCCAATCAATGAAGATGAGCTACTTCTGCGCGAGGTAGGTTTTCGCTTCGGCGAGCTCCGGCCGATCGGCACCTGGGGCGGAAATTTCCGCGAGCTTTGCGTAGAACGATTGCGCCCCTGACGCGTCGCCGGAAGCCTGCGCCGCGCGCGCGGCACCCAGAAGAGCATCGAAGCGATTCGGGGAATTCTTCAGGACCACTTTGTATTCGGCGAGAGCGGCGGCGGGGCGCTTGAGTTCCTGGAGCATGTCGGCGAGCATTTCGCGAGCGGGAATGCCGACGGATTCGCCGCCGTCTTTGTCCTGGCGGTCAGCGGCGGCGCGCAGCTCTTGAACAGCATCCTCAGACTTCCCTTTGGCGAAGGCCAGCCAGGCTTCGGCTTCGCTGAGATCCGTGGCCTTTTCCGCAGGGACGGTGTAGCCGTTCTTTCTGGAACGCTTATCGCGCTGGGCAACCGCCAGTATGAGTTGCTTCACCGCAGCCTCAGCTCCAGCGGCGTCTCCGCTGCGCGCGGAACCGATGGCATGAGCCCAGTAGGTCGAGTCGGGCAGGCGTTTGCGAAACGCTGGAACCGGCAGAGCGGCGGCTTCCTTCCAGCGATGCAATTCCAGCGCGGTGCGCGCGGCAAAATACGCACGGTGGCTGGCTTTATCCTCTTCGCTCGCACCGACCACATGATTCATGTGTTCGATTACTTCCCGGGCTTTGGCCTCCTGGCCGCTCTGCAGATACGAGTAGCTCAGAAAGTCCATGGCGTGGGTCTGGTAGTGAGACTCCGCAAGATGCAGCTCCGAAGCATGCGCGGCGGAAGCGGCCGCCGCGAGGTTCGAGGTAATGGAATCCTGCCAGAGGCCGAGGCGCACAAAAATGTGCGAGGGCATGTGCAAAGCGTGGGCGGAGTCCGGGGCGATCGCGGCATAACGACGCGCGGCTTCGAGGCCTTGGGCGGCCAGATCCGGCTTATCCGTGGCATGGATCAGGTAATGCGCCACGCCGGGGTGATCGGAATGTTTCTCGAGCAAAGGGTCGAGAATGGAGATGGCCTTCAGGCGATTTGCGGTGCTATCGACATCTTCTTCGGAGAGAGCCACCAGCGAAAGGGCGTAGAAAGAGCAGATTTCGACGTCGTCCGGATGCTCGAGGTAAAGACGCTCAAGCACCGAGGAGTAGGCCTTCATGTGGTCCGCGTGAGTCATCCCGGCTTTTTTCTGATAGAAAGCGGCGGCCGCGTTGATGAAGCCCTGTTCCAGCGCATTCGTGGCACGGAGTTTTTTCGCTTTCTCGATGTCGTTGCGGCCCTCTTTCATTTTTTTGTCGTCGGGGAATTCCCAAAGCTG
>Ga0210410_10005152_pt1 | contig 11410 bp, 7 predicted proteins | sample IncBWC4MmetaG_FD_161058 | JGI IMG/M metagenome (GOLD analysis project Ga0210410, IMG submission 161058) | Forest soil microbial communities from Barre Woods Harvard Forest LTER site, Petersham, Massachusetts, United States - Inc-BW-C-4-M | ecosystem: Environmental > Terrestrial > Soil >... | reverse complement strand
TGTGATGTGCGCCATCGCTTCGCGCTGAGCAGCGTCTACGACATCCCTGCCTTTCGAAGGGCAGAATGGGTAGGATTGGTCACGCAAAACTGGCATCTATCCACTCTGTATCAGGTTGAGTCAGGAATGCCCTTTACGATCTCTGTGTTTGGCGACACGGCGAATTCCGGCACAGTTCTGGGCGAGAACCCCATCCGCGCCAATGTCACCGGTCAACCTGTATTCGGCCCGGGTACGCACACTGCGGCGGAGTGGTTCAATCCCGCGGCGTTCGCCGCGCCTTCTGCTTTCACATTTGGTGACGCTGGACGGAATTCCGTCTACGGCCCAAGGTTGCAATCTTTGGATTTCTCCCTGGAGCGTTCTTTTAACCTAACGGAAAGAGCGAAGCTCCAATTCCGTGCAGAAGCCTTCAACGCATTGAATAAAGCGAATCTGGGCACACCGAACCGTTTTGTAAACACCCCCCAGTTTGGGACGATCACGATGGCGATGACCCCGGGACGCGAACTCCAAGTCAGCGCCAGACTCTCGTTCTAGAAGCATTGCGGGGTCGCGCACCCTTCCCGCCATCCGAATTCTGGGAAAAGTGCGGCGTTCTAGGCAGGATCGTCAGTCTGAAATGCGAGTGGCTGGGACCGGTGCGCATATTCATCCTCCGACAACACGTGGCGCGTCACCAACTGGCGGTGCTGGCAGAGGGGCGCTCGGCGATGATGCGTTCAGCTCGCGGCGAGTTGAACCCGGGCAAGGACGCCAGATCGTTCTTGGACCCCTTATTGAGGCCGACCGAACGTTTCGACGTGAGCCCCTCTTTCACTCCTTCGCACTCCTTCGGCCACGGCCTTCGTGTCGCGCTTCAGGGTTGGGGTAGCTTCGGCGGTCTTTTCCCGAATTTGATCGGGACTTTAGATTGGGAGGGCAGGCCAAGCCTGAAGCGATGGCGAATCCAATCCATGCAGTAATCGTTAAACGAATTTTCATCCGGTTTCCGATGCCGCAAGGCCGATGGCGGTTGTCACTTTTGCATCGATAAAGGACACTCGCGGCTACTTCCTGCGCAAAAACGGCATCCAAATTTCTGGGAATCGCGCAACTTTCGCCGGTTCGAAATCTTAGAAGAACGTAAATTTGGAGACGATCCAATGACGAATACTTTAAAAACTGCTGCATTTTCTGTGGTGCTGACTTGCACTATGGCTATCACACCAGCGAACTCCCGCGCACAAAGCACCACGCCACCGCCACAAGATCCTACGGCACCCACGCAGTCGCCCACGAATACACAGACGCCGCAGCAACCTCAGGGACAGGCTAGCGCACAGGACGGGACGAATCCGGCGGGCCAGACCACGTCGGGCCAAACTACTAAGATCGCGCCCGGCAGCGTGATCCCCGTCGAACTGACTAAGACCGTCGATGCGAAAAAGGCCAAGACTGGCGATGAAGTCGTCGCCAAAGTGACACAGGACATGAAGACCGGCAGCGGAGATGTGATCGTGGCCAAGGATACGAAGATGATCGGCCACGTAACCGAAGCCCAAGCTCACACCAAGGACCAAAAACAGTCCGAGTTAGGAATCACCTTCGACAAGGCCGTGACCAAGAGCAGCGAGATGAAGCTACCCATGTCGATCCAGGCGATCATTGCGCCACCTAGCAATAACTCCGCCGAGAGCGGGAATAGCGCTCCGAGCGAAACTGTCACGACTGGTGCCACAACCACATCGCCCATGAGCGGACGCAGTCCTGCAGGCGGGTCGGCGGCGCAACCTCAACCTCAGGCCAGTCCGACCGAAGGAACGGAGGAGAGGAGCGCCAGCAAGGCACGTCCACCGATCAATGCCAGCACCCAGGGCGTGATTGGGATTCCGAACCTGACATTGGAATCAAACGCACAGAACACCGCGCAGGGGTCGGTGATGACCTCGGAAAAGAACAACGTCAAGCTGGAGAGCGGAACCATGCTGCTGCTGCGCGTCAGCCAGTGAGAGGCGAAACGAAAGCTGTAGATGAGATTACGCAGTCGCGGCGGCGGCGCGAACTTTCACCGGTTGCTCCTGGGTCCCGGCGACAAGCAGGCGATTCCAGAGGACGATCGACGCACTGACCGTTGCAATGACCATAGCCCAAGGCACGACCGGCGAACTCCAGAAGATGCCGGTTGAAAAGCTGAGCATGGCCAGCCAGATCAAAGTTACGAACGTGCCGAACAGAAAAGCTGTGCGCCGCTCCCCGCTGCGGATAGGCAGCGAGTACGAGCACAGGGCCTGCACCATCAGGGAAAACGGAAACGCGACGACGAGGTCGACGAAATAGTGTTCGCCGGTGCCGATGGTCGCCATCGCGGTCAGAATTACGAACGTCATCGCGATGGCCCGTATCCAAGCAGACAGGCCGCGCGAATTCCACCACACCAGCAGTACCCACGCCAGGTGCAGCGACGGCATGGCGTTACGCGGGCCCGTGGTCAGAATTGGTATCACGGCGGTGCGTAGCACGTCCGCTGTCGACGGCGGATGGAACGGAAACGCCGGGCCAAACAGGTGTGCCGGACCGATGGCGGGCACCATGTTGTAGCACAGAATGCCGAAAGGTCCCGTGACCAGAAACGCCAGCATCACGGCAAAGGCATTTTCTTTTCTCCCGCGCAAGTGTGCGGCATAGACCAGGGCCAGCGGAAGAGGCAGAGCGATGTAGATGACGAGGCAGAAGAATCGCAGCCACGGCCACGTCCAGAAGGCCTGGCCCATCAGGAAGCTGAACTGCACCCGCAGACTGGAATCAAAAGAGACCAGGAAGAGATCGAACGTCTTAGGATGAAGCTTCTCAGTAATGTCGAGCAGAGTGGTCGCCATCCACTCGGAACCGACGAAGAGAACGGCAGGAAGAAACGCGTAAAGCAAGAGCTTGCGGTCCTCACCCGCGGCCCAGATCGTGCGCGCGCCGAGGACAGCCAGGGCAGCTAAACCAAGAAATGAAAAAGCGGCCATGAACAGGGGCTGGCAGCCCATGACACGGAAGTCGAGCAGCGCGAGAAATAGTCCGCCGGTCACGACCCACAGCAGATCAAACCACGAGCGGCGGATCATGGCAAGAATGACCCAAGCACTGGCCAGTGCTAGCGAAAAGAATGCGGACACCATGGCTCCCGTATAGAAATCACGATTCAAGGACAGCGCGAGGATCACGATGAAGAGCACCGCGGTCAGGCTGGCCTTGAAAGCAGGCGCGCAGGTGAAAGACGTTTTGGTTCCTGTTTGATTCAAGTGATTCAAGCGCAAGAGCGACCTAGATGGTCGAAGACACCGCTCCTAGTCACGAGTCTAGGGTCGGTCGAACGCTGGGGGCAACCCGGTTCGACCCGACGGCGGTTACAAGAGTAATCCTGCCTACGTGCAAGCAGGCTCTACCGGGATGTGTTTACGCTCCGCCTTCCAGCTTCTTCTTCGCCAGCGGCCGCGCGAACGCGTTGGTGGGATTGTGAACGTTCAGCTCCAGCACCTTGCTATAGTAAGCCTTGGCCTGGGCTGCGTCACCGGATTTCTCATACGCTTGGCCGAGCAAGGCCAGGTTCAGCGGATCGTGCTGGTCGGCTTTCTGCAAATCCGCGATCGCGGTCTTGTAGTCGCCGGTGTAGAACGCCACATAGCCGGTGAGATAGGGATAGAAACGCGCCTGGTCGGGATTGTTAGCCTTGTCGAGCGCAGTCTTGGCGGCCGCGACGTGCTGCCGCGCTTCCTCGGCATTGCCCCGGCGGGCAGCTACGCGCGCCTGCGCGCTTTCCCAGCGGAACAGCCAGAGATTCTTGTCCGCGTCGGAGAGATCAGTTTTTTGCCCGACGGTGGTATAGCCCATCTTGTACCACTTGTAGGCGTGGTCCGGGTCGCCCGATTCGAGATAGATGCGGGCCAGTTCATTGAGCGTCTCGGCCGCGCCCACCTGGTCGCCCTTGGCCAGCCGCGTATTGAAAACCGTCATCTCAGGCTCGGCGGCTTTGTATGGATTGCCATCAAAGGCATACGAGACTGCCATGGATCGTAGCGCTTGCGTCTTGGAATCCGTCGGCGCCAGCTCGACGGCGCGGGCAAAATGATCGTGCGCCGCGGCGTAATCGCCCTTTAGATCAAGCGCGATTCCCATCTCCAGATGCGCGTCATAGAGGGCCGGGGACTTGTCGAGCGCCTTGGTGTAGAGGGCGAGGGCTTCGTCCTGTTTGCCTTCCCGGCTCAGCTTCTGGCCTTGCTGCACCAGGTCCGCCGCGCTGCCGGGAGCAGCTTGGGGCTTTGCCGGGGCGGACTGCTGGGCAAGCACGAATGCTGAGAACAGGAATGAAGTGCAGAGTATGCGAAACATGAGTCCTCCGATGCGTCTCGATTATGGCATGAGAGTGTAGTCCCGGGTCGTCCGCTGGTGACTTATCTCCGCAGCAGCAAGTCTCCGGCGACAAAGGCGAAAAAGAGGACTGAGATCACGCCGTTCATAGTGAAGAATGCTGCATTCAGTTTGCTCAGATCATCGGCGGAAACCAGAGAGTGTTCATAGGCCAGCAGAGCGGCGACCACAACAACTCCAGCGACGGCCAGCTTGCCCAGGCCAAACGACCACAGCAATGCGATCAGCAATGCCAGCATGATCAGGTGAAACACGCGCGCCACCCACAGCGCGCGCCGCACACCGAAATGCCGCGGGATGGAATGCAGGCCGGTCTGGCGGTCAAAGTCGAAATCCTGGCAGGCGTAGAGAACATCGAAGCCCGCGACCCAGAATGTCACAGCAGCGGTGAGAAGTAAGATTCGCAGATCGAGCGAGCCGCGCACCGCGATCCATGCCGCCGCCGGCGCGATTCCCAGCGCGAAGCCGAGCACCAGGTGTGACCAGCGCGTAAAACGCTTGGTATAGGAGTAGAGCAGCAACACGGCCAGCGCAACCGGCGAGAGCCACAACGCGAGGCGGTTCAACTGCGCGGCGGCAACGACGAAGATCGCTCCCGAGATCAACACAAAAGTCGTCACGAACACGGGCGTCAGCTGTCCGGCGGGTAAAGCGCGCGCGCTCGTGCGAGGATTGGCCGCGTCGATAGAGGCATCAGCCAGGCGATTGAACGCCATTGCTGCCGAGCGCGCAGCGACCATGGCGACGACGATCCAGATCAGTTGGTGCGCGGTCGGAAATCCGCCCGCCGCCAGCATAGCTCCGCACAACGCAAAAGGTAGGGCAAAGATGGAGTGCTCCCACTTGATCATCTCCATCGTCACGCGCAGGTTGTGGAGGACGGCCACGAGTCGATTGTAATTCAGCCCGTCAGGTGATGGTGCTTGGGAAGATCCTACGCCCGAAGCCCCATCCCCGGCACCAGCGGAACAAAGCGGCAAGTCTCGCGCCAGATCGCCGCGGGCTGACCATGGCTCATACGGATCAACTGCAACTGCTGCGCGTCCGGCGGGCCAATCGGAATAATCATTCGTCCGCCTTCGGCAAGTTGGGCGACGAGCGCGGGTGGCACTTCGGCAGCGGCCGCTGACACAAGGATGGCATCGTAGGGTGCTCGCGCAGCGAAGCCCTGCGTGCCGTCGCCCGCGATCACTTCCACGTTGCTATATCCCAGGCGGGTGAGCACTTCTCTCGCCTCATCGGCGAGCACGGCATGGCGTTCCAGCGAGACTACTTGCGCGGTCAGTTCGCAGAGTAGGGCCGTGACGTAGCCTGATCCTGTGCCGACCTCGAGCACCCTGTCGGTGGGCGAGAGCGTCAGCGCCTCCAGCATCAGGGCAACGATGTAGGGCTGCGAGATCGTCTGCCCTTCACCGATGAGCGAGGGATGGTCGGCGTAGGCCTGATTGCGAAACGCCTCGGGGGTGAATTCATGGCGCGGGACGCGCGTCATGGCGGCGAGAACACGCTCGTCCTTGATGCCGCGTTCTCGCAGTTGAGTCTCGATCATGCGCAGCCGCAGAATCGAGTAGAGGGCGGCCTCGGCGGAGAAATTCATCTTGGACTCAGATATGGGTCGGCGTTTCGGCCCGGGTTCATTCTATTTCTTGCGGCGGCGAATTCTCACGTCGAAGCTGATCACACCGTTCTGGTCACGGGTGCCGGTCGCCGAAACATTGCGCGTGAAAAAGTATTCGCCCTGAATGATTTGCTGCGCGCTCTGGGAAACGTTGGTGCTGTACGTGAGGGAAATATTATTGGCGAATTCCTGCTCGATGGTGACCTGCGGCCCACGCGCCGTGGGATTGGTCTCAGTGGTCAAGCCCTGCGGATCGATCTTGATGCGGCTGACGCCGAAGAGCTTCTGCATGCGGCTACTCACGGTCGCATTGATCGCCTGACTGATGATCAGGTTGCTGGCTTCGTCGGTGAACAGGCCCTGCCCTGACTGCTGTTGCAATTGCTCGGACTCCTGGCTGGTGCGGCCGAGGGCCAGCAACGCGATGATGTCCGACTTGGGCAGCGGCGGCTCGGAGCGATAGTTCACGTTCAGGCGATCGGGCGTGCCGGTTACGGTGACGTCGAGGTCGTAGTTGCGCACGTGCGTGGTGGCCTGCAAGTTAACCTGCGGCTCGATAGCGACCGGATTGGCAAACGTGATGTCGCCGCGCTCCAGACGGAATTTGATCCCGTTAAAGGTCGCGTCACCTTCGAGAATGTCGGCACGTCCAAGAACGCTGGGGCGGGCGAGCGATCCGCGTAGACGGAGGTCAGCATCGCCCGACAGCCGAGCCACCGCCGTCTTCATCTGAAGTTCCGGCGCGGTGCGCACCGCCACATCAAGCTTCACGTTGTACAGCGGAGAATTCGCCGCGGTGATCGCTGCCGATTGCCGGCTCCGCTCAAGGTATGAACCGAAATCAAACCCGGGCGTCACTGCCAGCTTCGTCACCAGCACGTCGCCCGAGACGGTCGACGCGGACTGGTTCCCGATCCAGTGCAATTCGGCAGTTGCGGTGGAGCTGACTCCCGGTGGATAACGGAGGCGCACTTCCTTGCCCACCGCGGTGAGATTGAAGTTGAGTTCGTGGTTGTAGTTGGTGGCATCGCCCTTCAAGTCGAGTGTACCGCCGCCGGTGCGGGCCGTGAGTTGTTCGATGTGAATACGGTCGCGTGTGAACACGATCGAGCCCGTCATTTCAGTGGCGCCGCTGGGCAAGCCTGTGTAGCTGGCTGACGCATTCTTGAGTTCGATGCGTCCCTGGGGCAGCGGCTCGCTGATCGTGCCCCCCAAGGTCATGTGAACCGTCGCCATCCCGGAGGCTGTGAGGTCGGGATCGAAACTGCCGAGCAGTTTGATATCAATTTGCCCGTCGGCGGTGAGATCGAGATCGCGCGTGCCCGCCCAACTGATGGAGCCATGACCCGTAATATCCGTGCCCTCTCCGACCATGTGGGTTGGCTCAATGTGGACCGTCTCGTCCGCATAAGTGAACCGAGCCGGGCCGTCGTTGTGCACCTTGGCATATTCCAAGTCAAGCGATACGTCACTCGCTTCGCCCTTGAGCGTCCACTTCGGCGGATAGCGCAACGGCCCCTGCATGGTGATCGTGCCGCTGGCGGCGGAATGCCCAGTGAGTTTTCCACCGAGATAGGCACGCCACAACGCATCGAGGTCGACATGATCGCTACGCGCGGTAATGGTCGCGGCGTAGTCTCCACGCATCTCGACGTTGCCGTCGACGGACACGCTGCCGTGGGGAAGATCGGAGTGCCCGGTAAGGTGGAGCTGGCCGTCTTTGGTGACAGCCTCGAAATAGAGTCCGCCGGCCAGTTCGTGGTCGAGGCTCAGGTCGCGCACATGGACGTTGGCATCGATCTCCGGCGCATCGAGCGTGCCCGATCCCTTCATCGTAAAGTCGGCGCGGCCGTCCATCGGCAATTCGTCCAGATGAATCTGGCGGATGCGGGATACGTCGAAGTTTTCGCCCTTCAGGTCGAGCTTGAAGCTGCGCGTCGCGGGCGTAAATGCCGCAGTGCCGTCGATAAATGCATCCTGATGGGTGAGATGAATATTGTTGAGGGCAGTCTCCGATTCGGCGATGTGAAGGTCGGCATCGAATTGCTCGATGGACTCGCCGTAGGCGGCCGCATTGGCGGCGTGAATGTGTCCCTGCACCTGGGGATGCGCCCGCGTTCCGCTCAGCTGCAGAGTTAGATCCGCCGTGCCGGATACTGGATAGTCGAAAGCTGCGAGCGCGGCGGTCGAAGCCACGTCGACATTGTGCAGGTTCACGCGCGCGGTGTAGGGACTATCTTCGGTAAACTGACCGTTTCGCAGAACCGCGCTGAGGTCAAAGTCGGCGCTGGTTTCTCCCCGCCGCAATGTTCCGCCCCGAATGTTCAACTCACGCGCGGAAAATTGAATGCTGGCGGCAAGCGCATCCCAATGCACTTGCTGCTCGGCGGTTCGTGACGTAGGCGGCAGCGTGAACTCAAAATCCTGCGCGGCGAGAGTTCCGGCAAGTGTTGGCGAAGAAAACGTGCCTCCGGCCACGCCGTTGAAAGTGGCTGCGCCATTGACCTGAAAGGGCAGGTTGGCAGGACCGCCTAGGGCTGTTACCAGTGGCCGCCACTCGTCCAGGTTGGAAGTAGTGACCGAAAGCCGCAGCGAGGAATCGGCTGCCAGGGTTCCTGCTGCCTGCATCCGCGACGCAGGCGTAGACAGGTTGAACTGGGCGATTTCCAGAGCGTCGCTCGCTGCGCGATAGGCACCGTGAACGTGAGCCGTAACGGGCAACTCGCCGGCGGAAGGACGCGGCGCCGGGCTCACGTCGAAGGCGAACGCAACATCGGCGTTATGGGTCGGCCCTTTCCAGCTAGCATCGACCGTTCCCACCGCAACTCCCGCAGGACGAAAATGGCCCAAACGATGCGCGGGCGTGTCCAGGGCGGAGGCAACTTCAGCGGCGGACACGTCGCGCAGACGAAGATGCACCGCGCCGGTCTGGACTCCGGGCGATTGCTTCGGCTTCTCGCCTTTTTTGGCCGGGGGACGCACCGCGGTGATGATGGCAATATTCGCGTCGAACTTCTTCACCTTGCCCGCAGGTGGAAGGGGAACGCTGTGCAGCCAGTTCTCCACCTGTGCGTCGCCCGCGACAATCCCGCCGAATACCTTACCCTGCAGCTTCGACAGTTTGATCTGCTGATCCGTAACGGAATAGTCGCTAGTGGCGCCGGCCTTCTTGAACGCGATCTGATCGTCTTGCCAACCCAGATCTCGCAAGGTGAGGGCGCCGGAAGTTGCGAATTCTTCGAGTGACCAGTGCCCGCTGCCTTTGAATTCGGCATTGCCTTCGCGCAGATCGTGGCGTCGCGCAATCGCAGCCGCCTCTTCAAGATTGACGTGCGCATCATAGGTCGCATCGATGCGGGGATTTTGAAAGTTGCTGATCCGCCCGCTGGCTTGCACATGCGACCGTCCGGAATTCCACTGCAGAGATTTGATGTCGGCAAATGTTGTCCCCAGGCTGAAGTCGGCGATTGTTGTAGAGGAGAAGGGGCGCATCCCCTCGATCGTGGTGTCCAGTTTGCCGAGCGTGAGATGGCTCTCGTAGCGCCCGCGCAGGAACGAGTAATCCATTTTCAGATCCGTTCCATGCACTACCAGATCGAGCGGAATCTTGCGGTCTCCCCAAATCAATTCGCCGTTGCGCATGGAGAGGTGATCGATGGAAAGCGCGAACAGTTGCTCGACCGGAGAATCCTGTGAAGCAGGCAGCGGCACTTTGGGCGCCGGGACGTTGGTGCTGCCATCGGGCGCGATCGCAATATGAACCACGGGATGATCCAGGGATAACGAGTAGAAGCCGAACTCGGTGCGCAAAAACGAGATCACTTTCATCTGCGCGACCAGATGGTCCGCATGGACCAGGGGAATATCGCCGGGAGCTTCGGTCCCATGCACGGTGATATTCCGCACCTCGACCTGCAAGTGGAAGGGAACGACGTGGAAGCTGCCAATTTCCGCGCGCCCGCCGGTAATGCGCTCGACCTCGGCGACCATCCGTCGCCGGACATAAGCCTGAAAGGATTCGGTGGTGGTGTACCAGAGTCCTACAACCAGGAGAAGCACAACTGCACCGGCCGCGATCAGCAGATACTTCCAGCGGCGCCGCGGCCTAGGGGAAGGCCCGGTCACCGGGTCTGCTCTCCGTCCGCGACGGAGCTTGCCGCGCCGGGAGTGCTGACCTTGCTTTCCGAGCGCAGCGATTGCAGCCAGGAAACCAGCAACTCGCTGACTTTCTCCTGGGTGAGCAGTTCACGAATCTTGCCGGAGACGTCGGCCAAAGCGACTTCACCCGCACCATTCTGCTTCAACTGCGGAACAAATTTTTCCCGGTAGTAGGCTTCGATCGTCTTATTGTCGATCTGCACCGCGGGCCGCAGGTGCGCATCGACCAGCCGCATCAGATCGATCTGCTGCTGGACGTGTGCCAGTACATCCTTCTGGGCCAAGCGGAAACGGCTCAATACCGACTGCCAGCCCTCGGCGGTCGACGCTTCCTGATAATGCTTGCGTGCCTCGGCGATGCGCGCTGTAGCCTCGGCCTCGGATGCATGCTGGAAGAAAGCGGATTTCATCTGCTCCGCCAGCAGTTCCTGATCGATCAGGCGGTCGAGCACCGCGCGTCGCTCATCCTCGGTGAACTGGCCCAGTGTGCGTCCGTCAAGCAGGGCTTCGTAGCACAGGGCTTCGTCCCAATCGCTCTGCAGGATGATGTGTCCGTTCACCGTGGCGACGATGCGGTCGACGACCTCGGCGCGTGCCGGAAAAAACGCCAGTAACGTTACTAGCGTCGCCAGCACTGTTGTATTTGCAAGAACTCTTTTCATCAAAATGGCTGGCCTATGCTGAAAAAGACGTTGAAATGGCGAAGGCGCTGCGCCTCCAGCACATTTTTCGGTAACCCGAACAGGAATCCATTCTGGACCAGGCTGAAATATCTGGTCGGGTTCAGGTTATATCCAAAGTCAAAGCGCAACGGACCGATGGGCGTCTTGTAGCGTATGCCAACCCCAATCGCATGCGAAGTAAAATCATACCCTGAGTTGTTGAATTGGGTAACACACCCTGAGGTCGTTGTACCAGCAGGCAGAGGCAAGCACAAATTTGGGTCCGCCTGGTGCCATCGAAGGAGTCCCTTAAACATGTCGTGCGGCGCCGTGAAGACGTTGCCCATATCGTGAAAGATGGCAATACCGAATCCTTCTCCCAGGTAGGGCAGAGTGAGCGGAGGAAAGCGCAGTTCCAGGTTGTTCACAAACAGAGCCGTGCCCCCGACGGGAAAACCCGAATCCGGATCGCGAGGACCCGCCTGATTTAACCCGAATCCGCGATGCGAGTTGCCACCGCCAGCAAAGAATTGCTCGGGCAGCGGAATCAGGGGGAACCCCTGGCCGAGGGACTCGC
>Ga0210410_10005151_pt1 | contig 11414 bp, 14 predicted proteins | sample IncBWC4MmetaG_FD_161058 | JGI IMG/M metagenome (GOLD analysis project Ga0210410, IMG submission 161058) | Forest soil microbial communities from Barre Woods Harvard Forest LTER site, Petersham, Massachusetts, United States - Inc-BW-C-4-M | ecosystem: Environmental > Terrestrial > Soil >... | reverse complement strand
GTATTGGTTCAGCAGGCAGATGTACACGACCGTCGAAGGCACCAGCGGCATGCGTTTCAACTCCGACCATCTCTTCGACGTAGGGCTGGCGGCACTCCGTGTGCCTCTTGAAACCGCCTTCTTTCTTTTCCCCATTCTGATCGCCTTTGCCCTCCCGTTCCTCAAGGAGAGATCGCGCGTCGTGTATATCTCACTCGCAGGGGTCATCCTCTTTTGCGCGTACCTCTGCCTTCGCCCGCATAGTTATTGGGTGGGAGTTGTCCTCGCGCCTGCTACGAGCGGTATCGGCGACTACGTCACCCCTCTCGGCATTCTGCAACTCCCCGAAATCGGCAATCGGCCCCTCACCCTGAACTTCGCCGTGCGCACCGTAATAACCGTCGTCAGCTACTTCGCGGCATTCGCCTTCGCCGTCCTTCTGATTACAAGGAACCGCCACGCCATGACCCGGGAGGACGATCAATCCGCACAACTCTCCTGGCAGCGGCTTCTACTTCTACTCGGGCCGTTCACCCTGGCGTACTGCGCCTTCCTCGCGATCCGCATCCTTGCCGGCGTCATGTTCGATCGATATCTGCTGCCGCTGTTCCTGGTTCTCGCAGTTGTGGCCTTGCGTTTCTACCAGGAAAAGGTCAGCCCGCGCCTTCCCCTCACCTCCTTTGCTGTTCTATTCCTCTTCGCGGCTTTTGGAATCGCCGGCACCCATGACATGTTCGCCGTGGACCGCGCTCGCCTCGCCGCTATCGAGCACTTACGGGCAGCCGGACTTCCTCGCACCGCCTTCTACGGCGGATTCGCCTACGACGGCTGGACTCAGATTGACAGTCAGGGCTACGTCGATGCAGGCAGCATCCGCACTCCCAATGGCATCCGTCAGCTGCCATCATGGCGTTCGAAGTTCAACCCTTGCGGCTATTTGTTTGCAAGGTATTACCCCGCCATCCGTGCCCAGTATGCCCTCTCCTATGACAACTTTACCTGCCGCGATGCAGAGAATAGCTTCGCCCCTGTGCCCTATCACCTGTGGCTCCCCCCCTTTACGGGTGCCATCTACACCCGCAGTCTGGGCCCTGAAAACCTCTCCGTACCCGGCAACGAGTGACTCACCAAACTCCGCCCCAGATGTCGCTCCAACGTCTCCCGCAAATCTCATCGTCTCGCCCACAACACTGGCACTCTTAATATCGAAAGAGTGTCAGCGGAATAGCATCCCCCATCGCCTTGTATCCCGCCGGCCCCGGATGCAGATGATCTCCTGAATCATAAGCAGGCAACAAACGATCAGGATGTTGCGGATCACGCGTCACCTGATCAAAATCCACCACGCTGTCAAAATGGCCCGGCCCGCGAATCCACGCATTGATCGCCTGCCGGTCCGCCTCGCTCTCCGGTCCCGGATGATAGTAGCCCGAACCGGCATAAGGAAGAATCGTCGCGCCAATCACCCGCACCCCATGCGCATGCGCCCGTTCAATCATCTGTGCGTAGGCCGCTTCAATTCTGCCCACCAGCGCGGAATGCTCCTCCGCAGAAACATCATGGTCACGCGTCAACGTCCCCAGATCGTTCACTCCCTCCAGCACAATCACCGCGCGCACCGCCGTCTGCCCCAGCACATCGCGATCGAAGCGAGCCAGCGCATTCGGACCCAGCCCATCCAGCAGCAGCCTGTTTCCTCCAATCCCCTCATTCAATACACTCGTCGTCCGCGCAGACTTATCCGCTTGCATCCGCGCCGCCAGCACATCCGGCCACCGGTCGTTCCCATTCGTGGTCGCGCCATGTCCATCCGTAATCGAATCCCCCAGCGTAACCACCGCCGCCGCTTTCTCCGGCCCCACCACATCCACGCCTGAGATCTGGTACCAGTGGTCCACCTTCGTCGCATCCTGCAAACTCGCCGCCGAAACCATATCGCCATGCACCAGATACGACGTCGCCCGCGAACCCGGATGCCCCGTCTCTCCCACCGGCGGTTGATCCATATGAAACGTAATCGCAAGATTCGAGAGCGCTGCTACAGGAAGCGCCACCGCATCGGACAGATACTCCGCCCCCGCTGGAATCGTCACCTCCGGCACCCCATGGAACGTCACCGCCGTATCGCTGCCCGCATCGATCGCCGCACTCGCCGCAGAGACGGGCCGAGCCACATGCACCGCCGTCACATGCAACGGCGCCGTCCCAAACGCATTTGACATCCGCACCCGCAACCGGTCGCCGCCCACCGAAAGATGCACAATCTGCCGCAGCGTCCCATCGCGCATCGCCTCGGTATCAAGCAGATTCTGAGTCTCCGGCACCTGCTGCGACGCCGCCCACGATCCCACCCAATGCATCGCGGGTTTGGCGGTCTGCGCGGCCATGCGCCCTACACAAGGCATCAACGAAAACAGACAGGAAACAACCTTCCAACTCACTCGACCGAATCGCATCAAATCTTCACACTTTCCTTCGTTACTCATTCGTTATCTAGATCAGGCATTTCCATCAAGGAGCAAGCTAGTTGATGCCGGCTCGGCAAACGGGTATTGCACCGCATACAAAAAGAGGATCAGAAGGAGAATAGCCTGCAAAACTCCGCAGAAGAGAAAAAAGGTCGGAAACGTAAACAGCTGGAATGACGCAAATAGTGGAAGAAATAACAGAATCGTCGTCGACAACCCATCGATCCGCACACCAATCCTATCCGCGCGAATCGCAAGGAAGAACAACACCAGCAAGGGCGCGTACAGGTTAACCAAAGTGTGAAAGTACGAAATCGTAGGAAGCGTCAACATAAAAACGCTCGCGCCCAGCAACTGGTTTGCAACCGGCATCTTTCGCAGTCTCCCGAAGAATAAGGCAATAAAGAACAATCCTCCGCATACGTAATATCCCTTCACCAGCTTCAACGCGGACACACCTGAAACCGCTGCAGCAAACTTCACCAGCAAAAACCATGAATGGTTCGCATTCATTTCGCGTGTGGTCAACTCGGCCGCACGCAGCTGCTGATAGCCAAACACATTCCGGAGTGAACCTTTCCAGGCCGTTGCAATATCCGGACCCAGGTACACGGCCGATAACGCTGAAATCGCAACAAACGCAAACATTCCTATTGCAAACGCACGAAACTTGCGCCGCGACAGAAGCAACACCAGCAGGATCGCTGGAAACAACTTCGACGCCGCAGCCAATCCCCAGAAGATCGCAGCAACATCATCACGGTCTCGCAAGTAGGCCCAGGTGCCGGCCGCGGCAAATACCCACAAAAATATCTCGATGTTCCCTTGAACGACGAGCCTTGCAATCGGGAACGAAACCAGAGCAAGGGTTAACGGAAGAAGCGTCGCGATACGTCGATCGATTCCATTCTCGACCAGCGCTCGGCTTACGCGCGATATTGCGAAACCTAACCCCAACATAGCCAAAACAAGAAAAAAAATCACCGGATGGCCAAAGGAGTACAGCAACGCCAGCTGCGCCGCGCCAAACGGAGGATAAGCGACAGGTAATCGATTCGCAGGATCAAAGAAAGCATCGGTATGCAGCAGACGAAGCGTTGGAGCATCTTCCAGAAGGTCTCGAAAGTAAGGAGTATCGAACCCAGTCCAACGATATCTGTTCATCCCCGCGCGATATTCCAGATAGGCGACCAGGAGCGTGAGGGCAAAGGCGCCCACAGAACCGATCCAGAACCAGCGCAAAACCTTCGGGAGCGGCGCGCCTCCCTTGTCGTTCACGCCCACTGAAACTATCTCTGAATCATGCGAATCTGCCGAGATCAACGCGTCGTACCTCAGGCGAGGAATGGGAGAGTCCGTTTCAGTCTAACCGAGCCGTCAACTCTCACCCTCTCCCCAGCGCCCTCGCACTCACCAACCGCCGCTCCAGATGCCGCTCCAGCGTCTCCACCGCAAACCGCCGCAGGTCCGCCCCCCGCGTCCTCGGCCAGTCCTCCGCCGCCAATCCCTTCACCGTCCCGCGAAAGATCCTCTGTGCCTCCGCCACCGACTCAGCCGACAACGCCACACTCCCCGCACGCCGATCATCCCCACAAGTCACTCCATCACTGGTCGCCGAATACCAAACCGTCCCCCCGCGCAAATCTAAGCCACACACTACGCAATGCCCAAGCTCCGGCATCCACCCCATCAGCCGGCTCATCCACAGCGCAAAGTAAGTCACCGGCATCCACACCCTGCCCACCTGCATCTCGTCCAGCACCGCCAGCATCAGCCGAAAAACCGCATCTTCAGCAGCCCCCTCCGGTAGCGCCTCCTCCACCACCTCCGCGACAAACTGCAGCGCTGCCGTCCGCGCATAATCAATGGGCTTCGACAGCGGCGAACTCAGAATCTCAAACGAATCCAGCCGCACCAGCTCCTGCTTCGGCCTCTCCGCATACGAAGCCCGCACATGCGTCATCGGCTCCAGAGCCCCGCCGAACCGCCGCCGCGACCGCAGCGCATGCCGCGCCACGCCCTTCACTCGTCCCTGCTCCCGCGTAAACAGGCTCACCAGCAGGTCCGCCTCATGAAACGGCCACACCCGCAACACGATCGCCTCTCCCACCCGCTGAATCATCCTTTACCGGCCAAACTGCCGCAGATGATGGTCCGCATGCAGATACCCCCAGCGCATCCAGTCCTCCGGCGTCATCGGCCCGAACATCGGATGCGACGGCGCATAATGCGTACCCCGCGCCACCGCCTCCATGCTCTCGATCACCGCACGCAACAGCACCTGATACTCAACCTCCGCGTGTTCCGATATCGCCTTCTTCAACTCCGGCACCGTCTGGATATTCTTCTGCCACCGCAGGCCCGATCGCAGCGCGATCCACTTGATCACCACCGGTAGCGGCCACTCCATCGGGTCCACCACGCGCTCTCCCAACGCCACCTCGTTCGAGCAGATCAGATGCCGCACCATGCGCTTCGCTGTCATCTTTCCCCAGCGCGCCCGGTCGTCAACTCTGACGCTCCGCAACCTCCCGCGAATCTCCGACAGCACCTCAACGGAGGCCAGGCTCTTCATCCTGCGCTCTCTCCAAAAGCAAAACCGCGCGGCCTCTTGGCCGCGCGGTTGCAAAATCCGAACAATCTCAATCTACCGTCCAAAGTGCGCGGCATTCTTCGTCTGATACTCCGCCCACTTCTCCGGCAGGTCGTCCCCGGCATAGATCGCAGACACCGGACACACCGGCACGCATGCGCCGCAGTCGATACACTCTACCGGGTCGATGAACAGCTGATCCGCCTCGCCATGTCCCGCCTCATCCTTCTTCGGGTGAATACAATCCACCGGGCAGGCATCCACGCAGGCTGAATCCTTCGTTCCTATGCACGGTTCCGCAATCACATAAGCCATCTCGAAAAATCTCCCTTACTTCTATCTAACCTCGCCGCCTATTCCTAAGCTTGTGACTAGATTCTAGCAGCACAACCGCTCCGCGCTGCAAATCGAAAAGCCGCTCCAAACAGGATTATTTTGACCTCATTTCAGCCAACCTCTCCCATCACGCATCCGCGCCGCCAGCTCTCCCGGAAAGATCCTCTCCCCGGAACCTTCGATCTCCCCTGCCGTCCACCAGCGCATCTCCTTCATGATGCCAATCTCCTCCACCGTCAGGCCTGTCAGTCGAGGCTCCTCCCGCCCGCACCGCGCCCAAAACAGAAAATCCATGTTGTCCTGCATCTCGCCCTGGTGCCAAAACATGTTCGCATCCCGATACACCGGCCCCTCAACCGTCACCTCAATCCCCAGCTCCTCCCTGAGCTCACGCACCGCAGCATCGGCCTCGGACTCTCCAGCCTCAATCTCCCCACCCGGCAACGCCCAGAAGACAAACTCGCCGCCCGGCCGCATCACAACAAAGCGAATCAGCAGAATCGCCCCCTCTTCATCGAACAGCATCACCCGAGCCGTACGCCGCTTCCGCACCTACTTCTCCGCCGCCCTTCGCGCCGCAAACTCCGCCGGCGTAGGAATCGCCTCCATCTCCCGCCCCGCAAACATCTCCGTAAACAGATGCACCATCTCGCCCTTAATCCGCCCATTCGTCGCCAGCACCTCGCGGCTATCCAGCGTAAACGGACTCCCATCAAAATGAGTCACCGTTCCCCCCGCCTCCTCCACCAGCAGCACACCCGCCGACGTATCCCACGGATTCAAGTTAAACTCCCAGAACCCGTCCAACCTCCCGCAAGCCACATAGGCCATATCCAGCCCCGCACTCCCCGCCCGCCTCACTCCATGCGACCGCAGCGTAATCTCCTGGTAGAAGTGCACATTCGGACTGCTGTGCCGTTTCTGGCTGGGAAACCCCGTCCCCGTCAGCGACTCCTGCAGCGTAGCAATCTTCGACACCGAAATCTTCTTCCCGTTCAGCCACGCCCCCTTGCCCCGCTCCGCGGAAAACATCTCATCCCGCAACGGATCGTAGATCACCCCGGCCACGATTTCTCCATCTGCGTCCGCCGCCAGCCCCATCGCCCTTCGCTCCAGCCCCAGAATCACGCAGAACGCCGGAAACCCATGCGCAAAGTTCGTCGTGCCATCGAGCGGATCGACATACCACCGATACTCGCTCTCCAACCCGGCCCGCGTCCCCTCCTCGCCATACACGCCATGCGCAGGAAACGCCGCCTTCAGCTTCTCCACAATCAGCTTCTCGCTCGCACGATCGGCCTCGGTCACCAGATCGACATCGCCCTTGTACTCGGTCGCCACACCCTTGGCATAAAACCCGCGCAGTAAAGCTCCCGCCTGCCTCGCAATCCCGTCCGCCACATGCGCAAACTCAAATCGGCTCACAATTCCCCTCTCGTCTCACACTCTACATGCAGTCCAGTGTAGTGACTCAGTTTCGCGGTTGGCTTGGTCAAAGGCAAAATGAGCCTCGACAAAATGAGCCTCAACGACGAGCGCCGAAGGCGCGCCTCTATACCAGCCTGGGGCAAAGCCCCAGGGAATCGGCCCCGACCGGAAATCAAGGGCCGAAGGCCCGGCCTATCCTCCTGCCAAAACCTGCCTCATTTCTCAATCCTACTGTCGTTAGCATTGCAATCTGACAATCTCTTGACAGCACGATGACAGCTCCAGGACATATCCAGCGCTCGAATAAATCAATCTATAGATCAATCCAACAGCAGAGAAAGCGGGCCCCCAAACTCTTACAGTAAAGGAATAGAAATGCCGAAATTTCTCATCGAACGCAACATCCCCGGCGCCGGCAAACTCACCCCGGAGCAGCTCACCGCCGCGTCCCAAAAGTCCTGCTCCACTCTCCAGAATATCGGCCCCCAGATCCAATGGGTCCAGTCCTACGTCACCGCCGACAAGCTCTTCTGCGTCTACATCGCGCCCAGCGAAGAGTTGATCCGGCGCCATGCGACCGAATCCGGCTTCCCCGCCAACGTCATCACCCCCATCAAAACCATCATCGACCCCGCCACAGCCGAAGCCTGATCTCGATACCGGCTACCGTGCATCCGCGTAGTACCCGGCCCTGTAGCGAAGATCATACCTTCCCTGCAGGGCTTCATCCGTCATCCAAACCTTGATCGTCCGGTACGAATCGTCCTTCCCCCGCCGCGGCGCATAGTACCCCAGCAAATACTGCGTCCGCAGATCGTCGGACACATGCCGGAACGCCGGCTCCAAATCCTTCGGGTCCACCACGTAGTAGTACTTCCCGCCCGTATCTTTTGCCATCTGGATCAGCGCATGCTCCCCAGCCGTATTCCTGCCCGCATCCGCATAGATCGGCACAATGATGATCGAGTACACCATCGCCCCCGCCCGCTGCGCCTGCTCGAGCGCCCGCGTGTAGTTCGATCCCTTCACCGTATCTCCCCCATCGGTGATCAGCACCACCACCCGCCGCCGCCCATCCGCCGCCGACGTCTCCCCCAGCCTCTGCGACGCCAGGTACACCGCGTCATACAGCGCCGTCGCATCGCCATGCTGAATCCCGTTCAGCCCAACCTCGATCCTCTTTTTCTGATTCGTAAACGGCACCAGCTCCCGCACCACGTCGGAGAACTCCATCAGGTCCAGCTCATCCTGCTCCCGCAGCAGCGCATTCACAAAGTGCTTCGCCGCATCCTTCTCCAGCCGCTCGCTCGTCAGCACACTCTCGCTCGCATCCACCGCCAGCACAATCGACAGAGGCGTCTTCGCCTCCTTCTCGAAGATGGCGATCTTCTGCGGCTTGCCATCTTCGAAGATCGCAAAATCCTCGCGCTCCAACCCACCCACCGGCGAACCCTTGTCATCCATCACGTTCAACGCAACGTTCACCAGCCGCGTCTCCACTTTAATCGTAGGAAACCCGCCCTGCGGAGCCTTACCCTCCGGCACATCCTGTACGTTGTCCGCATCCTTCGGCGCCTGCGCGCCCGGCGGCGGAGGAGGAGGCCTCCGTACAACCGGCGCCTGCGCCCGCCCACCCTGCACCACCAGCACCAAGGCTAAAGCACACAACTTCACTCGCCCGCCTCCATCTTCCTAACCCGCACAGAATCGGGCACGGAGCCGCGTACAGAACTGGGTGCCCCATCAGAACCGGGTGCCCCATATCTCGATTCTGAGATGTGGGCATCGAGCGAAGCTCGACCGCCTTCCTCTCCACGCCCATCCCCCTGTCCCACCCCCCCACTAACCCGCTGCTCCTCCGGAAACGCCTCCCCATCCGCCCAAACCGCCCCATCGGCAAACTGCTCCTTCTTCCATATCGGCACTGTCTTCTTCAGCGTATCGATCAGCCACCGGCAAGCATCGAACGCTGCCCCGCGATGCGCCGAAGCCACCACGACCAGCACACTCGTCTCCCCGACAAACAGCCGGCCCAGCCGGTGCACCAGCGTCACATCCCGCACGCCGAACTTCGTCACCGCCTCGCCGGCAAGCCCGCGCATCTGCTCCAGCGCCATCTCCCGGTACGCCTCGTAATCCAGATAGAGCGTCTTCCGCCCCCGCGAATTATCCCGCACAATGCCATCAAAAACGCAAACCGCGCCATCCGGCCCCGTCTTGATCTCGGCCACAATCTCCGCCGCCAGAATCACCCCATCTGTTATCTCAACCCGCATAACGTTCCAATCCTTCAATCCCGCCACTCACCGGCGGCAGCAAAGCCACCTCGTCGCCATCCTTCAGAACATCACCAGCCCGCGCATACTCCTGATTCACCGCCACAGCAATCGAATCCCAAACCGACTCCGAACCCTTCGCCAGCCCGCGGTGAACCTCCAGCAACTCCGCCACCGACGCTCCTTCCGCCAACTCCATCTCCGACCGGCCGCGCCCAACCACATCCTTCAACACTCCAAAATAAAGCACGCAAACTCGCATCCAGACAGAATACTCGGACCCTGAACCTTTGACTCCAAGCCCCCCAAAACAGGTAGTCAGCCTCGCCGTACCACCCGAAAAGCCGTGCGCAAGCAGCTTTTTTCACCCTTCCCCCATCTCAAAGACAAAGCGCCCTCTTCAGTTCTGCTTAAGGTGAGGAAGCACACAATAAGCTCGTGATGAACTCGATGACCTTAAGGATCACCCCCATGACCTACCGCCGCCTCCTCCTCACCGCCGCTCTCGCGACAAGCTCCTGCGCCTATGCAGCCGAACACTCCGTGCCCTGCAGCACCCTTCCCGAAGCCGTTCAGCAGCGCAGCAAGAGCCTCCTCGAAAACGGAACCACCATCCACGGATGCGTCAAGGACGTCTCCGCCGGAAAGACCACCTACGAGATCGAGTTGATCACCCCCCAGGGCAGCAAAGACGTCACCCTCAGCGCAACCGGCGATGTCCTCGAGGTAGAGCAGCAGGTCGACCCCGCCACACTGCCCCCGCCCGTCGCCGCAGCCTTCGCCAAAGCCGCCACCGGAGGCAAGCTCGGAAAGGTCGAGTCGCTCACCCGCCAGGGCCAGTTGATCGCCTACGAGTCCACGGTCGTAAAAGCCGGCCGGCATCGCGAGCTCGCATTCCGCCCCGACGGCACACCGATGAAAGCAGATTGATGGCGTCAACCCTCCCGGCCCCGATAAACCGTAGGAGAAGTCTGCGCTCCCAAGGGGTACGCACCGCCATCGCCCTCACTCTTCTCACCGCCACCGCATGGCCTCAGGGAACCAGCCTCATCGAGAAGGTGGCCGCGAATGAAGTCGCTGCTCGACAGGGGAGACCGCACTACTTCTACGTCTCCGAGGAGCGCTCTGCCCGTACCGGCGGTCACCTCTGGAGAGAAAACGTCGTCGAGACAACCGACGGCGCCCTCCGCCGCCTGATTGCGATCGACAACCGGCCCCTGACCGTAGCCGAAGCCGAAGCCGAGCAGCGCCGCATCGACAACCTTGTGGCCCACCCCGACGAGTTCCGCAGGCAAAATCAGGCTCACAAAGACGACGAGGATCGCGCGGCTCAGCTGCTGCAGATACTTTCCAGCAACTTCGTCCTGACCCCCGATGGCGAAGCAAATGGCTGCCTCCGCTTCAACTTTCAACCCAAGCCCGACTTTCGCCCGGCCTCCTACCAGGAACGCGTAGCTCACGAGATGGCAGGCACTGTCTCCCTGAAGAGACCCGAAGATCGACTCTGTACCCTCGACGCCAAAATCGTTCATCCAGTCGAGTTCGGCTTCGGCATGCTCGGCCACATCGATCAGGGCGGCCATTTCAGTCTGGCGCGCAAACAGGTCGACGAAAAGAACTGGAAGAGCGACCATATCAGCGTCCACATCAACGGCCGCATCCTCATGCTCAAGAGCCTTGCCCAGGATCAGGACGCCGTTCGCACTGAGATCCGCGTGGTCCCGCAAAACCTTACCCTGGCGCAGGCCGCTCAGATCAGTCGACCGTGATCCGGCGGAGCGCAATGTAGAAGCATGTCCAGCCGCGGGGTATCCGCCAGGACAATCCAGCCTGAAGATAAAGCTTCCCATCCGCACGCCTGAGGCATAAGATTCCGCTCGGCAATACAGGAGCAGGAGGCTCGTATGCTGAAGCCTTTGTTCATCCTTCCCGCGCTTTTGCTCTTCGCAGGCGCACCCCAGCAGCCACCCGCTGCACCCCCAGCCCAGTCGGCGATTCCTGCCGATGCCGCCCATCTGGTCAACCCCGTAAAGCCCACGCCCGAGTCCCAGGCTCGCGTCAAAAAAATGTACGGATACGACTGCGCCATGTGCCACGGAGCAACCGGAAACGGCAAAGGCGACATCCCCGATCTGAAGCCTCCCCCCAGGGACTACACCGATCCGGCGGCCTTGAAAGACCTCTCCGACGGAGAAATCTTCTACATCCTCAAAAACGGCAAAGGCCAGATGCCCCCCGATGGCGGCCGCACGAAACCGGACGACATCTGGAACATGGTGATCCTGGTCCGCTCGTTCGCCAAAAAGTAACGGCAAGACGCACCAGAGGTTTGTC
>Ga0210410_10005150_pt1 | contig 11415 bp, 5 predicted proteins | sample IncBWC4MmetaG_FD_161058 | JGI IMG/M metagenome (GOLD analysis project Ga0210410, IMG submission 161058) | Forest soil microbial communities from Barre Woods Harvard Forest LTER site, Petersham, Massachusetts, United States - Inc-BW-C-4-M | ecosystem: Environmental > Terrestrial > Soil >... | reverse complement strand
TCCTGGGATGTATCACACGGGCGTTGGGCTGGACCAAGCCGTTAGCATTGGCGATTACAAATGTTCCCAGACACCGGATGAGCCCATTTTGCTGCGCATGACACGCACGCCGTGTAAGCCGGGGCTTTCGGAGCGGGATCAGCATCGCGTCGGGCGCGGAGAATTGCTGTCTACGTCATTCGAAACGTTTGAGCGCAATATCCGCGATCAGTTGTCGCGAATACTCTCGCCGGGAGGTTTCGATCCTGCCCGGGACATCGAGGCCATCACCGTTAATCGATGGCCACACGGTTATGCCTACGAGTACAACCCGCTGTGGGATCCCGATTGGCGTGAGGGGCAGCGGCCCTGCGACATTGCCAGGAAGCGCTTCGGGAGGATCGCGATCGCCAACTCCGACGCCGCTGCCGCGGCGTACACAGACCAGGCAATTGACCAAGCCTTTCGAGCCGTACGGGAACTCGCATAATTCTCTAGTTAGGCCACAGTTTTTACTTGACAGGGTATCGGGATTTTCCTAAGGTTCCACGATTATAGTAAGGTTGGGCCCTTGTGGCCCAGGGTAGGACAAGCGATGCTCGAGGAATCGCTCAGGGGTGAGGCGGTTTCCATGCAGCACAAGTTCTTCCACGATGGTGTCTGTCGACTTACTCGACGTCACAACGTGACGTCTCCCCCCTGCCTCCCTTGTTTCTCTGTTCCATTCACAGATGCGCAGTCGCATCCAAGAATTTCTTACGTGTTGGTGTCCTTGATTTTCAATCTCGGTTTAGTAGAACAGGCGAAGGCTCGGAAGGTTTTCTTTTCGGGATCGGAGGGCAGCTCATGAGCGGAGAATTGTGGCGTCGAAGTCTTAAGTATCACGGCACCCTGTGCGTTCTTCTGGCTACGGTCGGTGTTCTGGTCAGCTGCGTTTCTGCAAGTGCCCAGACGTCTACCGGCCGAGTCATCGGTACGGTAACCGATGCGCAAGGGGCGGCCATTGCTGGTGCCAAGGTCACTGTCACCAATACCGGAACGAACGTGCGTTCGGACACCGTCACCAATGCCGATGGCTTCTACCAGGTCCTCCAGCTCCCTGTCGGCACCTACACGGTCGCAGCGGAACACGAGGGTTTTTCCAAAGTGGTGACAGAAGCGGAAGCTCTGGATATCAATCAAGCTCTGAGAATCGATATCCACATGAAGGTGGGGTCCCTCATGGATGTGGTGAGGGTCGAAGCACAGGCGGCACAGGTTGAAACCATCAGCCCCACCATCGGCGGGACGGTTACAGGCGCACCAATTCAAGATCTGCCGCTCAACGGCCGGAATACCCTCGACCTTGCCCTGACGCAGCCTGGGGTTGTCCCCATCGCCGACGATCTGGGAGGCTACGGTACCAGCAATGGTGGATCGAACGGCAATGGTGGTATCAGTGTTGCGGGCGGCCGCGGTGACTCGGTTACCTATCTGCTCGACGGCGGTTTAAACAATCGAACGACCAGCAATCAGGTTGTCTTCAATCCGAATCCCGAAGCCGTTGAAGAGTTCCGCCTGATGGAAAATAACTACACCGCTGAATACGGCCGCAACGGCGGCGGCACGATCAGCGTGGTGCTCAAGTCTGGCACCAATCTCCTGCACGGAAGCTTGTTTGACTACCTGCGAAACGACGCGTTTAATGCCGGTAGATTTTTTGACAACGCACAGGGCGTCCCGCGCGCGGTTCTGAAGCGCAACCAGTTCGGAGGCACAGTCGGCGGCCCGATTACGTTGCCAAAGTTGGTCAATGGCAAAGACCGGTTCTTCTTCTTCTTTGGCTACCAGGGGCAGCGTCAGACGGCAACTGTCAATACAGGAACAATCCCGACTTATACGCCCGCGGAGCTGACTGGCGACTTCTCAAATTTCAATGGGGCGGGCCCGGATCCTAGCGTAGTCGCCTTTCTTCAGAGTCATCCGTACTACCAGTCAGATCCGATCAAGGCTGCCCAGGCGATCATCGATCCTACCAAGATCGATCCCGTTGCGCAGGCCTACATCACAGCCGGCTTGATCCCAACGTCTCCGACCGGACTTGCATTTCCCCATGGATCTGAAAAAGACGACGTAAATCAGTATGTCGGTAAGTTCGATTTTTATGCCACGCAGAATGACCGCATCACCTTGTCGGTCGGTTCTAACAAAGAGCCCATCATCAACCCCTTCTTTGGGGCCAACGTCGCTGGTTTTAGCTCTGCCGCCACCACGTGGGACTATTTCGGAAACATCGCCTACACGAAAACCATATCGCCTACGATGCTAAACGAGTTCCACGTGACCGCTCAGCGTTGGTACCAAACCACCGTCCCTGCAAGTCACCCGCCCGCTATATCGAAGCTGGGTGTCAATGTTCAATCGGACGATCCCTTCGGCCCCGCGACCTTGTCGTTCGCCAGCGGCATGACCATCGGCTTTGACCCCAACGTGCACTGGAAAGCGGACAATAACTATGCTCTCACCGATACCCTGACCTGGAATCGCGGGCGCCACAGTTTGAAGTTTGGTGGCCGCTTCGGGATTATGCAGGAGAACTCGGTCTATTCTTACCAGACGAATGGGATCTTCTTTTTCTACGGCCCGGGTGGGGTAGGTTCTGACAATGACCTGGCGGCCTTCTTGTTCGGCGGTGCGGACGAGTATTCCCAATACTCCAAGGCTCCAAGCAATGAGCACCAAAAACAATACGCCGTGTTTGCCCAAGACGAATGGAAAGTAACTCCGCGCCTCACCTTGACACTGGGGCTCCGCTACGAGTACACCACACCCGAAACAGATACGCGGGGATTCAGTTTCAGCATTATTCCAGGTCTGCAGTCGAAAAGATTCGTGAATGCGCCACTCGGGTTGGTATTCCCGGGCGATCCCGGAGCCCCGGAAGGCTGGTATTTCCCGGACCGCAAGAATCTCGCCCCGCGCTTCGGCTTTGCCTGGGATCCCTTTGGGAACGGGAAGACCAGCTTGCGCGGCGGTTTCGGTATGTTCTACGACACGCTGAACGGCTGGATGTCGGATTGGGCGACCGACGAGCCTCCCTTTGCGGGCGGTGCAGACATCTTCTTCAACCCACTGTCTGCCAATGCGCAGGGCACCATAATGTCACAACCGTACCAGGCCGCCGGTGCTGTGGATCCTTTCCCTTCGAAGATACCACCACCCACGAATGTTGATTTTTTTGCCGCCGGATTCTTGCCACTTTTCGGGCCTTCCAACAACTGGGTTAACCCCCACTTGAAGACGCCCTACATTTATCAGTACAACCTCAGTGTCGAGCGCCAGGTGGCCAGTGGCTTGATGGCCGAAATCGGCTATGCGGGGAGTTCCTCGCATAATCTGCTGACGTGGGTCGACCAAAACCCGATGGTATTGGGAACCAGCAATCGAGTACTGAATGTAAGCCAAGGACTCGATCCCAGCACGTTCGGTTTCATGCCCACCTTCGACGGCCTCAACAACGCGAACTATAATGGCCTGCTGACCAGCCTGACGAAAAGAGAAAGCAATGTGCGCATCCTCGGCCAAGTGTTCTTCACGCTCGCGTATACTTGGTCGCACAACCTGGACAACGGATCGGGGTTCAACTCCCGCATGTCATCCATTCCGTCCTACAATCATCATCGGCTCTACGGCAACTCCGACTTCGACATCCGGCACCGACTGGCTTTCAGCGGGGGATGGGAAATGCCGTTTGCGCGCGCCTGGTCGAATGGACCAAAGCGGCTGACAACCGGTTGGAGCCTCTATCCCATTTTCTTTATTCAGTCTGGCATTCCACTCGATTTCACCGCTGGCCAGCACCAGCATTCAGGCTCTCCCGGACCGTCGGGAGCCGGAGATGCGGAAGTAGTGAGAGCTGACCAAATGGTCAGTTCAGTAGCCACATTCGATCCACATAAAGTGCAGACGTTCAACGGAGTGACGGGGAACTACTGGTTCGACCCCAACGCATTTCAGGCCGACCCCTGCATCGCTGCCGGCACCTGTCCGTTAGGGTTCTATGGGACCTATCAGAGAAACTCTTTCCGTGGACCGCGGCGAGCCAATCTGGACCTGGCGCTTGAAAAGTCCACCAACCTCGTGGGCGATCGAACAAAACTTATCTTCCGTGTTGAGGCCTTCAATGTCTTCAATCACACGGAGTTCCGGCCTCCCGCGGCTACCTCTGTCGCTTCTGGAACGCTCGGCCAAATTACCGGAACTTACGACCCCAGAATCCTTCAGTTGGCGCTGAAGCTGACGTTCTAGCTTCAACCCTGATACGCGGGCGGATTGCTCACCCCTTTCCGCCCGCGTTTTATCCGTTCGCGTCATACCCGAGTTGACGAAGGGAAACCCATGAGTGAATCCGACCTCGACAAGACATTCCGGACGAAATCCCCCGTCCACCGACGAGACTTTCTGAACGGTGTCGCCATGACGATTGGCGCTTCGCTATTCCCGTTCGGGGAATTGCTAGGACAAGACGCTGGCCCCGATTCATCGGCGCAGGAATACTTCCTCTCGAAAGGCATCACGCCGCAGGACCCTCGGTACTATCCGCCCGCGCTGACCGGCATGCGGGGCAGCCACTCCGGCTCGTTTGAGGCAGCCCACGGCTTGCGGGATGGTAAGGCTTCCTACGATGCGATCGACACAGAAGAGCACTACGACCTGATTGTTGTGGGCGGAGGCATCAGCGGGCTCGCGGCGGCGTATTTCTATCGAAAATTCGCCGGGCCACAGGCCAGGATCCTAATCCTAGACAATCACGATGACTTTGGAGGCCACGCCAAGCGCAATGAGTTTCGCGCAGGCGGCCGGCTGCTGCTCGGCTATGGCGGCACGCAATCCATCGAAGCGCCCGGCCACTACAGCAAGGAATCGATTGGCTTGCTGAAAGAGTTGGGCATCGACACGCAGCGATTCTATAAATACTACAACCAGAAACTGTTCCCCTCGATGCACCTGAATTCTGCAACATTTTTTGATCGGGAAACCTTCGGTCAGGATCGGCTGTGGCCGAACGTGATTGTTGGCTACGACGAAACTTATTCCGGAGGCAAAATCTTAACTCCGGAATCCCTGACGCAGTTGCCGATTGCAGAGGCCGCTCGGAAAGATATTTTGCGCCTGCAGACGGAGTCGATTGATTACTTCCCGGATCTGGATCCCAACCAGACTCGCGCAAAGCTCATTAAGACGAGCTACAAAGATTTCCTTCTGCAGTTCGCGAAGGTTCATCCAGATGTTGTGAAAGTCTTTCAATCATCCACTCATGACCTTTATTGCGTGGGCATCGATGCCGTTTCCGCACTGGCATGTCGAGGTATGGGGTATCCGGGGTTCAAGGGATTGAAGGCCACTCCGCGCCGAAGGTCTGAGAGTCAAAATGCGGAGGGAGAAGAAGAACCATACATTTTCCACTTTCCGGATGGCAACGCGTCAATCGCACGATTGCTGGTACGCTCTCTGATTCCGGATTCTGCCCCCGGCCACACGATGGAGGATATCGTCACGGCAAAAATGAACTACGCGCGTTTAGACGATCCGCGGAATCTTGTGCGCGTCCGGCTAAACAGTACTGCGGTAGCCGTAAAACATGTCGGAGATCTATCGACCGCGAAAGAAGTCGAGATTGCATATGTCACCGCGGGGAAGGCACGCAAGGTGCGGGGTTCGCATAGCGTCTTGGCTTGCTACAACTGTGTCGTCCCCTATTTGTGCCCGGAGATGCCGGAAGCGCAAAAGGAAGCCCTCGCCTACGCTGTAAAACAACCGCTCGTTTACACGAATGTTCAAATCCGCAATTGGACGTCTTTTCAAAAGCTCGGCGTAAGTTACATTTACGCGCCAGGTAGCTATTTCTGCTCGACGACTTTGGATTTCCCGGTTTCGATCGGAGAGTATAAATTTCCCAGGTCACCCGAAGAGCCTTGTATCCTTCACCTGGTCCGCACTCCCTGCAGCCCTGGACTCCCCTGCAAGGATCAGTTCAAAGCCGGGCGGTACGAACTTTTCACGACGACCTTTGAAACTTTCGAGCAGAAAATTCGTGATCAACTAGGCCGCATGCTTGCCGGTGGAGGATTTGATCCTGTGCGAGACATTCAAGCCATCACCGTTAACCGCTGGCCACACGGCTACGCTTACGAATACAACCCGCTTTTCGAGCCTCAAGACCGACCGGATTCAGAACGTCCCTGTGTCCTGGGCCGCAAACCATTTGGCAGGATCACCATCGCCAATTCGGACTCCGATGGTCACGCTTACACGAACACGGCTATTGACCAGGCCTATCGTGCCGTACAAGAAGTTGTTTCCATCAAAGAGGGGCTTGCCAAGAGCGCCTAAGAGGGACCGTCCGTGAGCAGGAAAAGACGCTATCGTGACTTGGGAATGAGCTCGAATATTACTCGCCGGGATTTTCTCAACGGCGTTGGGATCACTGTGGGCTCCTCCCTGCTTGGTTCCAACCCGTTCCTGCTCAACGTGTTTGGCGTGCCCGACTCCGCCTTCGCGCCCGAAAAAGACCCCAACTACTATCCGCCGTCCAAGACGGGTTTGCGCGGCAGCCATCCGGGATCGTTTGAAGTTGCTCACTCGTTGCGCGATGCCAAGCAATGGCCCGAAGCCCAGGAGGAAAAGGAGACTTTCGACCTCGTCGTGGTAGGCGCCGGCATGAGTGGCCTCTCCGCCGCGTACTTTTTCCGCAAGTCTTTCGGGTCCAAGGCCCGGATTCTCATCCTCGATAATCATGATGATTTTGGCGGGCACGCCAAGCGAAACGAGTTTCACGCCGGCGACCGTCTCTTGATCGGTTACGGAGGCACGCAATCGATCGAGGGTCCCGGGCACTATAGTCCGGAAGCCATTGGCCTCCTTACGGAGATCGGCATCGATGTACAGCGGTTCTACAAATACTTCGACCAGAATTTGTACAAGTCGATGAATTTGAAGCGTGCGACGTTCTTCGACAAGGAGACGTTTGGCGTGGATCGCCTCGTGCCCGGAGCCGGCGTTCACTCGGCTCCCGAAGTCATCCCACAAATCCCCATCGATGAAGTCGCGCGCAAGGACTTGGTCCGACTGGAAAACGAGGCCGTCGATTATTTGCCGAGTCTGTCCACCGAAGAGAAGCGCGTCAAGCTGGTCAAGACCAGCTATAAAGACTTTCTTCTGCAATCTGCAAAAGTCCACCCGGACGTTATTAAGGTCTTTCAAACTGCGCCGCACGGGCTCTACGGCGTAGGGATTGACGCGGTTTCTGCGGACAACTGCAGAGGTATGGGCTACCCAGGTTTCAAGGGCTTGCCCGCTCCGCCTCGTGAACGCGGGGAGCGCGAGCCGTACATCTTCCACTTTCCCGATGGTAACGCCTCGGTCGCGCGGCTCCTGGTGCGCTCGCTCGTACCGGGCTCCGCTTCGGGAAGCACGATGGAGGATATCGTCACGGCGAAGATGAATTATGCGAAACTCGACGACCCCTCTTCGCCCGTTCGTATCCGATTGAATAGCACGGCAATTCGCGCCCGCCACGTCGGGGATCTAGCGGCCGCGAAGGAGGTGGAGGTCACTTACGTCCGCGGCGGCAAGGCACACAAGGTCCGAGCGGCGCAATGCATCCTCGCTTGCTACAACATGGTGATTCCGTACCTATGCCCCGAAATGCCCGATAAGCAGAAGGATGCGCTTGCCTATGCGGTGAAGATTCCCCTCGTCTATACAAACGTGCAGATTCGCAATTGGAAGCCCTTTCAAAAACTGGGCCTGAACAACATCTATTCTCCCGGCGGCTATTTCTCGTCCTTTTCTCTCGACTTTCCCGTTTCCATCGGAGACTACACGTTTCCTAGCTCGCCCGAGGAATCCTGCCTCCTCCATCTTGTTCGAACACCCTGCCGTCCTGGCTTGAATTGCAAAGACCAATACCGGGCCGGACGCGCCGACCTTCTGGCAACAACGTTCGAGACCTTTGAACTCAATATCCGTGATCAGCTCGGGCGCATTCTTGCGAGCACCGATTTCGATCCTGCGCGGGACATTCAAGCCATCACGGTGAACCGCTGGCCACACGGATACGCTTACGAATATAATCCCCTTTTCGAACCGCTCGATCGCCCCGACTCGCAGCGGCCGTGCGTGATCGGACGGCAACCCTTCGGGCGCATCAAAGTCGCCAATTCGGATGCGGACGGTCATGCCTACACGAACATTGCCATTGACCAGGCTTACCGCGCGGTGAGGGAGATTTCCGCCAAGGGGAGCTGTGAATCGTACGAGTGAACAAGACCCACGCTTGTCGGGGCCGGTAGTTGTTTTGGACCAGAGATTCTCAAAACAAAAGTACTCCTGTCACCGATCGAGACAAAGACCTGCTTATCATCTATCTAGGAGAAGGGGACAGCAGCGTAACTCAGCGAACATGTTGCATCTGAATTGCACGACTGAGTACAATCTAATGCCATAGAGCGGGCGTCGTACAATGGCAGTATAGAAGCTTCCCAAGCTTCGGACGTGGGTTCGATTCCCATCGCCCGCTCCAACAAATCAAAGCACTTAACTACCACTTCAGGCTGCTATGGCTGCTCTATTTGGCTCCAATTGAAGATGTTTCGTGATTTGTTCAATTGGAATCTCGCCTGTATAGAGAGCGGTCATATCGGTGGTAGCGTGGCCCATTTGCTGACGAATCACTGCGGATGAGACTCGCGCAAGTTCCCATTTTCGATTGCAACCACGACGGAACGCATGCATTCCCGCTTTAGGCAGATTGAGTGCCTTGACGGCGGGGTGTAGTGCTTGCGTGAGAATGGTCGTTTCCGCCGCGATTACGGCGATGTGACGCGCGCCTTCGATCAGTCGCAGATCAGTCTCGTTCGGGATGCGGGCCTCCGGATAGTACATTCCGAAAGTGCCAAGTACGTGTTGGTTCTTGGAGAGGAGCGGCTGAGACCATGCGGCGCGAAACCCGTACGTCAAAGTAAGTTCCCGATAATCAGCCCATAAGGGGTCTGTTGCAATGTCGGACACGATCACCCGCTGCTTCAGAAATGCGGCAGAGCCGCACGAACCTACACAAGGGCCAATCGTCACCGGAGTGATGGCCTCAAGCCACTCCCTGGGGAATCCAGGACCGGCTGCTGGCCGAAGGTGCATGCCGGCCAGGTCCATCAACATTACTGCCGACTTGACGTCACTGGACTGAGCATCGATCGTTTCACACAACTTTTCCAGGATGTCTGGCAGGGAAGCGCCGTTGGCGATCATTTCCAACGTCTGTTTTTCGGCGGCTAGTAGTGCCTCGGCTCGCTTACGGTCCTCGATATCCGTATTCGCGCCATACCATTTGAAGATGTTGCCGTGCTTGTCGCGTACAGGCTCTACACGGAACAGGAACCACCGATAGTCTCCATCGTACCGGCGCAGGCGTGCTTCAATCTCGCCGGCCTCGCCGGAAGTCAACACAGAGGCCAAAAAGCTATGAGCCTATCGCGGTCTTCTGCGTGAACAGCCGCAGTCCAGCCCCAATCCGATGCCTCTTCCGCAGAGAGGCCGGTGTAATCTAACCAGCGCCGGTTGAGAAATTCAGCCGAGCCGTCGGGGCGAGCGGACCACGCCAGAGTAGGAATGGCGTCAACGTCTTGCGCCTGCCGAAGCTGCTCGACGCTTCTTCCTGGGGCTGCCATTCTCGGATTATAGCCCCAACCGCAATTCAAAACCCTTCAAGATCTAACGCAGTCTCGACTGAATTCCTGCATCATTTTCGGCCGATTGCGAGTGGATCACGGACAAGTCGGACGTAATTCACCGTGACGAAAATCTTGCCTTCCATAGGAACCAATGTCTCGATGCCACATATCCTGAGATGATCGTGGCGGGCGCTCCTCCGCCACCGGCCGTGGCAGCGAGATTTTCACGAAGATGATCTAACGAAGAGGTGCGCCGGGAGCAGCCCAGACACTTTTCAGGAATACAGTTTCGCGTAGATTCCAAGCCTTCTCATTCGGTATATGAGTGTAGTTCGGCTGATACCCAATCGGATTGCAGCGCCATCCGTACCGCCTACGCGGCCCTTGCACGCGGTAAGCGCCTGTATGATTTCCTCGCGCTGCTTCCTTTCGTACTCCTCAGCGCCGGCGTTGATATCAGGTCCTGAGCTGAAAGCTTTGCGAGCCGCTCGCTTCTTGTTCACGATGGCATCTACCGCCATCGCGGTTTCTGTCTTTCGCAATTCCGTGAGCGGTACTTCGAGTGCCTTGCCGCGCGTCAGGATGACTGCGCGTTCGATGAAATTCTCCAATTCGCGGATATTCCCAGGCCATTCCCAAGCCGTGAGTCCCTTCATCACTGCAGAAGGTACCGATTCAATTTGTTTCTGCATCTGTTTTGCGAACTTCTGCACGAAATAACTAACGAGTAGGGGAATATCCTCCTTGCGCTCCCTTAGGGAGGGTATCCGGATCGGAAAGACATTCAACCGGTAGAACAGGTCACTGCGAAACTCGCGGTCCGCAACCATTTTTTCCAGGTTGCGGTTCGTTGCGGCGACCAGACGCACGTTCACTTTGCGCGTATGCGTGCTTCCCAGGCGTTCAAATTCGCGCTCCTGCAAAGCGCGTAGCAGTTTCGGCTGAATTTCAATTGGGATGTCCCCTACTTCGTCCAGGAAGAGCGTGCCCTGGTCGGCTAGATCCAATCGCCCGATTTTTTGCGTAATGGCCCCGGTGAACGCGCCCTTTTCGTGCCCAAACAATTCGCTCTCCAGCAGGCCCGTGGGGATTGCGGCACAATTAAGTTTCACAAAGGTGCGGTCCTTGCGTCGGCCGCGGTCGTGAATTGCGCGCGCAATGAGTTCCTTGCCCGTTCCGGTTTCACCCAGCAGCAGGACCGTGGAATCGCTCGGAGCGACGGTGTCCACCAATTCCAGAATATGCTTTAGTGGGGCGCTTTTCCCAATGATTCGCTCGAAGCCGCTGTCGCTGCGAATTTCCTCTTCCAGGTAGAGTTTTTCCTGTGCGAGCTTGTCCTTGAGTTCAGAAATCTCGTGGTAGGCCACTGCGTTTTCAATGGCGATTGCGATCTGTCCTGACGCTCGACTCAGGAAATCAACATCTTCTGGCACAAAGGGGGTCTCTGTCGTGCGGCAAGGACATAAAATTCCGAGAACTCGATCACGATTTACAAGTGGAATAATGCACGAGGCTCTTATGCCTTCCGCGGTTCCAGACACGCAGTTGTCGGATTCCGGATTGTCAAGGACAACCGGTTTCAAAGTGTCCATTGCTTTTTTGACGGCGGTGCTCGCCGGAACGAGCAGATCTTCTTTGATGACCCCCTTGCCGTGTGGAAAATCCAGGGCGAATACCCTGATTTTCCCCGATGCTGCGTCGGGCAGCGAAACGGTTACCAAATCAG
>Ga0210410_10005149_pt1 | contig 11417 bp, 11 predicted proteins | sample IncBWC4MmetaG_FD_161058 | JGI IMG/M metagenome (GOLD analysis project Ga0210410, IMG submission 161058) | Forest soil microbial communities from Barre Woods Harvard Forest LTER site, Petersham, Massachusetts, United States - Inc-BW-C-4-M | ecosystem: Environmental > Terrestrial > Soil >... | reverse complement strand
CAGGAACAACACCACCGACAGTCCCATCAGCAGGGCGCCCATCCGCTGATCCGGCACGGCGCGCAGGATCGCGTAATAAGGCGTGAAGTACCACACCGGCGCGATGTGCTCCGGGGTCGACATCGGGTTGGCCGGATCGAAATTCGGCCCTTCGAGGAACAAACCCCCGAAAGTCGGCACAAAGAACACAACGATCGTGAACAGGATGAAGAACACCCCGACGCCGAAGATGTCCTTCACCGTGTAGTACGGGTGAAAGGGAATGCCGTCGACCGGGTGACCGTCGGGTCCGAGGTTTTTCTTGATCTCAACGCCATCGGGATTGTTGGACCCGGTCTGACGCAGCGCCACCAGATGCAACAGCACCAGCAGCAGCAGCCCCAGCGGGATCGCCACCACATGCAGAGCGAAGAACCGGTTCAGGGTCGCATCCGCAATGCCGTAGTCGCCGCGGATCCACTCCACGAGCGGCGGCCCGATCGCCGGGATGGTGCCGAACAGATTCACGATGACCTGCGCGCCCCAGAAGGACATGTTGCCCCAAGGCAGCACGTAGCCCATGAAGGCCTCGGCCATGAGGGCGAGGTACACGAGCATGCCGAAGATCCACAGCAACTCGCGGGGCGGCTTGTACGATCCGTACAGAAGCGCCCGGAACATGTGCAGGTAGACGACGATGAAGAACGCCGACGCCCCGGTGGAATGCAGGTAGCGGATGAGCCACCCCGAATCCACCTCGCGCATGATGTATTCGACCGAGTCGAACGAGGTGAGCTCGCCCGGCTTGTAAAACATTGTGAGGAAGATGCCGGTGACCAACTGCATCACCAACACCAGCAACGCCAGCGAACCGAAGAAGTACCAGATGTTGAAGTTCTTCGGCGCGTAGTAGCCCGTCAACTGCGTCTTGACGAACTCGTCGACGGGCAGGCGCTTGTTGAGCCAGCCCAGGAATCCTTTCTTCTCAGGCTGTGCGCCCGGTGATTCTTGTGTCGCGGCCATCAGACGACTCCCTTCTCATCAGCGCCGACACGCAGCGTCTTGTCATTCGGATACTCGTACGGCGGCACCACCAGGTTCACCGAAGCCGGCGAGCCATTGAACACGCGGCCGGCGAGATCGAATCGCGAGCCATGGCAGGGGCAGAAAAAGCCGCCCGGCCAGGTGGGTCCCATCTCGGCCATCCCCGCCTCGAAGCGCTGCTTCGGCAGACAACCCAGGTGGGTGCAGGTGCCGACCAGGACGAGGTACTCGGCCTTGCGCGCCCGCAGGACGTTCTTTGCATAATCCGGCTGCTTCGACTGCTCCGACGTCGGATCCTTCAGATCCCCGTCGTGGCCTTGGAGGTGCTGCACCATCTCCGGCGTGCGCCGTACCACGTAAATCGGCTGCCGCCGCCAGGTGATGATGGTCATCTGACCCGGTTCGATCTTCGTCACATCGAGATCGGTCGGCGCGCCCAGCGCGCGAGCCCGCTCCGACGGAGTCCAGGACTCCACGAACGGCACGGCCACGAACACCGCACCCACAGCCCCTGTGACTATGGTGGCATTCGTCAGAAACTTGCGTCGACTCAGGTCGACTGCCTGGTCGGCGACCACGTTATCCGCCATCGAACGGCTCTCCCGCTTTCACACTCAAATCAACCAACCTGAGGGCCCATGCCTACCTACTGCCGCTCGCGAGCGCGCAACGCGCGCGCAACGAGCCTGCCTCTCGCGATGAGGGGCCTTCGCCCACCCAGTGCCGCTCGCGAGCGCGCAACGCGCGCGCAACGAGCCGACCCTCGCGTGGCCCGGAGCCGAAACCCCGTGCGCACCCCCAGCGCGCTCGAACACGTCGGCTCGCGCGACTACAGCTTCCGGTGCTGTGCAGTTTCCGGCTGGCGGGGGGCGGCGCATTATACACAAACGATCATCACCATCCGTGCCAGCAAGGAACCTTCATGGTCCTGAGGCGGCTTGACGAATGCACGGAAATCTGCGGAGTTGAACGATGCTGGAGCGCTTAGGTCGCGGACTTACGTTCGTGGTCGGATCGATCGTGGGAGGTTTGGCCCTCGCTTTCCTCATAGTGGCGGTGCGTCCCGACCTCATCCGGCGGGGGGGTGCCACGGTCCTCCCCATCATGCCCGCCGTGTCATCCCCGGCCCTGCCCGCGCCGGCTCGGGTGACCTACTCCGCCGCCGTTGACCGCGCGGCGCCCTCGGTGGTGAACATCTACACGGCCCGCTTGGTGCGGGACCGGGTTGTACCTTCGCCGCTGGGCGAACTGTTCGGAAATATCCTGCCCCGTTATCGGCCACGAATCGAGCGGAGCCTGGGTTCCGGGGTGATCGTCGACGAGAGCGGCCACATCGTCACCAATCATCACGTCATTGCCAACGCCGAAACGGTGCGGGTGGAGCTAGAGGACGGCCGGATCGCGGATGCCCATATCGTCGGCCGCGATCCCGACACCGATCTTGCGGTCCTGAAGATCGATCTCAGCCCGCTCCCCGTGGCGACGTTCGGCCGCTCCGATCAACTCAGGGTCGGTGACGTCGTGCTCGCCATCGGCAACCCCATCGGCCTGTCGCACACGGTGACGCACGGCATCGTGAGCGCCACAAGCCGGCAGCAGCTGGGGATCGCGCCCCTGGAGGATTTCATCCAGACCGACGCGCCGATCAACTTCGGCAACTCCGGCGGGGCGCTCGTCGACTCGAGCGGCGCCCTCATCGGCATCAATACCGCCATCGTCGCAAAGAACCTCGGGGTCGAGGGCATCGGGTTTGCGATTCCGGTGAACATGGTGCGCGGCGTTCTGAGCGACATCATCGCCAACGGGCGGGTCATCCGCGGTTGGATCGGGATCGTCCCCGAAGACGTCTCCGACGAGCAGGCCGCCCAACTCGGCCTCGCGCAGGGCGGCGTGGTGATCGCCAACTTGTATGTCGGCAGCCCCGGCCAGGAAGCCGGCCTGCAACCCGGCGATCTGCTGATCGCCATCGGCGGAGTCACACTCCACAGCGCCCAGGACGCCCTCGCCCGCATCGCCATCGAAAAGCCGGGCTCGGTGCTCGCCATCAAGGTGCTGCGCGGCCGCCGCACGCTCGAGATGAAAGCACACGTGAGCGAGCGGCCGCGAACGAGTTAGGCTCCTATGGAGCGAACCTCGTCATTTCCAACGGCGCGCAGGCGCGCGTCCAGTTGTGCGCGTCGCTGCCGGGGTTGTGCCAGCTGCAGGGACCGCTGATGAGTTGGTCCGCCTCGGCCGGACCCCAGGTCCCCGGCGTGTATTCATACGGCCGCGTGTCGAGTCCCAGGGCCGGATCGATGATCGCCCAGGCGGCCTCCACCTCGTCCTGCCGCGCGAAATGTGACGTATCGCCAATGAGCGCCTCGCTGATGAGCCGCGCGTAGGCATCCATCTCGTCGGCCTGCTGTTGTGACACGAACAGTTCCACCTCGCGCCCCTGCATGGTCGGCCCGACCTTTTTCGCATGGGCTCCGAGCGCGATCGAGATGTCGGGACTCACGCGGAAACGCAGGTAGTTGGGTTGCTCGGGACCAAGATCGCCAAACACGTGTGTTGGCGGCGGCCGCAGGTCGACGACGACCTCGGTCGCAGTCACCGGAAGGTTCTTGCCCGCCCGCATGTAGAACGGCACACCGGCCCAGCGCCACGAATCGACCTCCAGGCGCATGGCCGCGAAGGTCTCCACCTTCGAATCGGGCGCGACACCCTTCTCCTGGCGGTAGCCGCGGAATTGCCCGCGAACGACATTCTCCGGCCGCAACGGACGGATGGACTTCAACACCTTCACCTTCTCGTCGCGCAGCGCCTCGCCACCTGAGTTCACCGGCGGCTCGAGTGTCAGGAACGCGAGAATCTGCAGCAGGTGATTCTGCATGACGTCGCGGATGGCGCCGGCTTCCTCGTAGAACTTACCGCGGCCGTTCATGCCCATCTTCTCGGCCATCGTGATCTGCACGCTGGCGACGTAATTGCGATTCCAGACGGGCTCGAGGAACGAGTTGGCAAAGCGGAAATACAACAGACCCTGCACCGCCTCCTTGCCGAGGTAGTGGTCGATCCGAAAGATGCTCGACTCGGGAAAGCGCTTGAGCAGAATCTGGTTGAGCGATTCCGCGGACTTCAGGTCCCGCCCGAAGGGCTTCTCGATCACCACCCGCATCCCCGCGGACATCGTGTTACCGAGGTGCTCGATGACCAGCGGAAAAACACTCGGCGGAATCGCCAGGTAGTTCAACGGACGCTGCGCGTCACCCAGCGTCTTGCGGAGCGAGTCGAACGTGGAGCGCTGGCTATAGTCGCCGTCGACGTACTTGAGCAGGCCGAGGAAACGCGAGACCACCTCCTCGGTGCGCTTCGGCACGAACTCCTCCATGCTCTTGCGCACGTGCGCGACAAACTCTTCCTGTTTCCAGCCGGCCCGCGCCACGCCGATCACGGGCACCGTCAGGAGGTTGCGTTTCACGAGGTCATATAGCGACGGGTAGATCTTGCGGTAACACAGATCACCGCTCGCTCCGAACAACACGATCGCGTCGGAGTCCCGGCGCTCCGTCATGACTTCTTCTCGAGGTGTCCGCCGAAGCCGAGCCGCATCGCCGACAACAGCTTGTCGGCGTATTCCGCCCGTCCTTGCGAATCGAACCGCGAGTACAACGCCGCGCTCAACACATTGGCCGGCACACCCACTTCGATGGCGGCCTGCACCGTCCAACGGCCTTCCCCGGAATCGGACACACGGCCATTGAACTGCTTCAGCTGCGGATCCGCTACCAGCGCCTGCGCCGTGAGATCCAACAGGCGCGAGGAAATGATACTGCCGTGACGCCAGACTTCGGTGATCGCACCGATATCGAGCTGGTACTGATACAACTCGGGATTGTTCAGGGGTGCGGTCTCGGCATCCGACTCCGCCTTGTTGAGGCCCGCGTCGGCGTGCTTCAGGATGTTGAGTCCCTCCGCATAAGCGGCCATGAGACCGTACTCGATGCCGTTATGGACCATCTTCACGAAATGGCCGGCGCCGGAGCCGCCGCAGTGGATATAGCCCATCTGGGCCGCGGTCTGACCTGCCTTCGGCAGCTGGTTGCCGGGGGCCAGGGTGGCGAAAATCGGCTCGAGGGTTTTGAAAGCGGTCGCGTCGCCGCCGATCATCAGGCAGTAGCCGTCCTCGAAGCCGAGCACACCACCGCTGGTGCCAACATCCACATAGTGAATACCGGCTTCCTCGCGCAGTTTTTTCGAGCGGCGGATGTCCTCGTGATAGTGCGAGTTGCCGCCATCGATGAGGATGTCGTCCTTCTTCATCAGGGGCCGCAGCTCCGCAATGACGGAGTCGACGATCCCGGCCGGCACCATGATCCAGACGCAGCGCGGTGCGCTGAGGCCAGCCACGAGCTCGGTGAGCGAGCTAGCGCCTTTCGCACCCTGCGCGACGGAGGCCTTCACAGCGTCGGCGGAACGATCATAGACAACGCATTCGTGGCCTCCCTTGAGAAGCCGACGCACCATGTTGGCGCCCATGCGCCCCAATCCAATCATGCCGATACGCATAACTTCTCCTGCCACCAGTAGCTTGCTCGTAGCGGGCTACGCGCCCCGGGCAAAACCACGCTTTTGCCCGCGGGCCGATCCGTGCGATCCGCCGTGTCCGCTGAAAGCACCGCAGGCGTCTTTCAGCCAATAAACTAATTCGGGACGCGCTTGATTTGCGCTCCGAGTTGCGCGAGCTTCTCCTCGATCGCCTCGTAGCCGCGATCGATGTGATAGATCCGCTCGATGTCAGTCTGCCCTTCGGCCACGAGACCGGCTAGTACGAGACTGGCGGAGGCGCGCAGGTCGGTCGCCATCACAGGTGCCGCCGTGAGCTTCTCCACGCCGCGAATGATCGCGGTGTTGCCCTCGAGGCGGATCTCAGCTCCGAGACGCCGCATCTCCAGCATATGCATGAAGCGGTTCTCGAATATTGTCTCGATTATCGTTCCAACCCCGTCGGCCACGGTGTTCAGGGCAGCGAACTGCGCCTGCATGTCGGTCGGGAACGCAGGGTAAGGCGCGGTGCGGACATCCACGGATTTCGGCCGGCGCCCGCGCATATCCACATCGACCCAGTTGTCGCCGACGCCCACTTTCGCTCCTGCTTCCTCGAGCTTGGCGAGGACGGCGTCGAGGTGATCGGGCCGCGTGTTCTTGATCCTCACGTGACCGCGCGTAATCGCGCCGGCGAGGAGGTAAGTACCGCTCTCGATACGATCGGGCAGCACTTCATAGGTCGTTCCGCGGAGCCGCTTCACTCCCTGCACAACGATCTTGTCGGTGCCGGCGCCCTGGATCTTCGCGCCCATGGCGATGAGGAAATTTGCCAGGTCGACGACTTCGGGCTCGCGAGCGGCGTTCTCGAGGATCGTCTCGCCGTCGGCGAGTGTCGCCGCCATCATCAGATTTTCCGTGCCCGTGACAGTCACCGTGTCGAGCACCAGCCGGGTGCCCTTCAGCTTCGACGCGCGCGCCCTGATGTAACCCCCTTCGATAGTGATATCCGCACCCATCGCCTGCAGGCCGGCCACGTGAATGTTCACAGGCCGCGCACCGATGGCACAGCCACCCGGCAGGGATACATCGGCGCTGCCGAAGCGCGCCACGAGCGGCCCGAGCACGAGAATCGAAGCACGCATGGTCTTCACGAGCTCGTAGGGCGCGAAGCACTCCTTCACCGTGGAGCCATCGACTTCAATGCGCATACGCTCGTCGATGGTGACGGTGGCGCCCATCCGACCCAGCAATTCCACGGTCGTCGTGACGTCCTTGAGATGCGGCACATTAGCCACCATCACCGGATCGTCAGCGAGCAATGCGGCCGCAAGTATGGGTAGCGTGGCGTTTTTCGCGCCTGAAATGCGCACCTCTCCCTCTAGAGGCACGCCCCCCTGGATCTGCAGCTTGTCCATGTCAGCTCTGGCCCGATTCTTCGGGAGTGAGCGCTTCGATCGAGAGCGCGTGGATTTCCCGTCCCATGCGCTCGCCGAGCGCTTTGTAAACGAGCTGGTGGCGGGCGATGGCGCGTTTGCCGCTGAATTCACGCGAGACGATGCGTGCGGCGAAATGCGTGTTGTCGTCCGATTCGACCTGCACCTGCGCCTCGGGGAGGGCCGTGCGGATGAGCTGTGCGATTTGTTCAGGAGTCATGCGCGAGGATATTAATCGGTAAGTGGCGGCACTGCAGGCCTTGAAGAGGGGGATAACGGCCGAGCCACCGTACCGAGAGAGACGGGCGCGCCTATAATTGAGGATGGTCAAGGAATTCAATCGCCTCCATGCTGTCTCGTTAAGCGCCCGCATCCCATGAACATAGCCGCCAAGCCACCCGCCGATGATACCGAGCCGCTCCTCACCTCGGGACGCCGTGCTTTGGGCATCGAGGCCCGTGCGGTCGAGGGGTTGCTGGCGCGGATCGACGACAGGTTTGTCGAGGCGTGCCGGCTATGCCTGGGTTGCAAGGGTCGGGTCGTGGTGACCGGCATGGGAAAATCCGGCCACGTCGCGCGGAAAATCGCCGCGACCCTGGCCAGCACCGGCACGCCGGCTTTCTTCCTCCATCCGGCGGAAGCGGGTCACGGCGACCTGGGGATGATCACCCGCACGGACGTGGTGTTGGCACTGTCTAATTCGGGTGAGACTCCCGAGCTGGTCATGCTGCTGCCGCACCTGAAGCGGCTTGCGGTACCCCTCATCGTCATGGCCGGAAAAACGGACTCGACGCTGGGGCGCGCGGCGAACGTCACGCTGGACGTAAGCGTGGCCGAAGAGGCCTGCCCATTGAACCTGGCGCCGACGGCGAGCACGACTGCGACGCTTGCGATGGGCGACGCGCTAGCTGTCACGCTCCTCGAGGCCCGTGGCTTCACGAAGCAGGACTTCGCCCGCTCCCACCCGGGCGGCAGCCTCGGTCGGCAGCTCTTGCTACACGTTGAAGACCTGATGCGCAGCGGCACCGCCATCCCGAAGACCTCACCGGGCGAGAAGCTGCGTGACGGCCTGCTCGAGATGTCACGCAAGGGCCTCGGGATGACCGTGATCGTGAGCCCGGAGGACTGCGTCCTCGGGGTGTTCACGGACGGCGATCTGCGACGCACGTTCGACAAGCAGTTGGATGTGCACTCGACACTGATGAGCGAAGTGATGACGCCAAACTGCAAGACCATCGGTCCGCGGGAACTGGCCGCCGAGGCCGTGCACCTGATGGAGGTCTACCGGATCACGGCACTGCCGGTCACCGACGAACACGGCCGCCTCGTTGGCGCGCTGAACGTGCACGATCTGTTTCGTGCCGGCGTCGTCTAGGCCGCGCCCGCTCGACGAACACGCCGCCGCTCATGCCAAGAAAACACCCCGCCGCCATTCGTATGTTGGTATTGGACGTCGATGGCGTCCTGACCGATGGTCGCCTGCACTTCGGACCGCGCGGGGAGGCGCTCAAGGTGTTCCACGTCCGCGATGGCCTGGGAATCCAACAGGTGGCGAAGGCCGGGATCGAGGTTGCGGTGATCTCGGGCCGCAAGTCGAAGATGGTCGATGTGCGTTGCCGCGAGCTGGGCGTGGAGCACGTCCACCAGGGCGCCAAGGATAAGCTGGCGATCCTCGACAAACTCTGCACACGCCTGAAGATCGAGCCAGCGGCCTGCGCCTGTGTCGGCGATGATCTTCCTGACATTCCGTTGATGCAAAAGGTCGCGCTCGCGTTTGCCGTGGCGGATGCCCACCCTGAGGCGCGTCACGCCGCGCACCTCGTCACGAAGTTGCCCGGAGGCTATGGTGCAGTGCGTGAGGTATGTGATTACCTTTTGGCTCATAGCGGCCTGGCGCATCCGGGGCTAGCTCATCCGGGGCTGACGCGTCCCCGCCCGAAGGCCCGCGCCCGATGATTTATCGCATCTTCGCAGTCCTGGTTTTCATCGTGGTCATTGGCGGTACGATCTTTTTTGGCGGCCAACAGACCGAGACTGCCGCGCCAACGGTCGTCGAGGAGCAGCGTGAGCCCGGCTACGCCGCCCGCGACGCCAAGCTCGTGCAGACTGGGCCCGACGGACACCCGCTCTACACCGTCGACGCCGAGGTGATCCGGCAGCAGCCGGACGACAACACCATCGAGCTCGAACAGGCAACACTAGGGTTTCACGATGTGAACGGCGCCCTGTGGACCGCGCGGGGCGAGCAAGGCCAGGTCGGACAGGACACCGGCACGGTTGAGTTGTCAGGCAATGTGCACGTCAACGGCACGCCGCAGGGAACGTTACAACCTGCGGAGATCGTGACCAACCGTTTGGCGTTCGATACGAACACCAAGATCGCGAGTACGCAGGAACCCGTTACACTCACGTGGTCGGGACAGGAGATCAAGGGTAAAGGCATGCGCGCCACCTTGAACGACGGTCGCGTGCAGTTAGAATCCGCGGTGCGCGGCATAGCAGTGCCCAACCGCCTCCCGGGCTCGCAAAAATGAATTTGTTCTCAACACGCCATCGCGCGCTCATCAAGGCCAGTGCAATTACACTGGCGCTCCTGGGAGCGGCCCCGGGATTGTCCCTGCCGGCGGCGAAGATTGAAGAGTCAGGGCCGCCAACGATTTCCTATGACGCGTCCTTTATGGACACCGACTTCAAGACGCAGGTGATGCATCTGAAGGACGTCACCATCACCTACGGAAAGATGACCGTGAGGGCGGATCGGGCGCTGGCCACCGCGCGCGACTTCAAAAACAGCCGCTGGACATTCGCCGGCAACGTGCGCATCAACGCCGATCCGCGCGGCAACCTACGTTCCGACGAGGCCGTGGTCGAGTTCGAGGACAACCAGCTCAAGCGGGCCACGGCCACCGGAGCCCCTGCCGAGTTCGACCAGAAGCGCGCGGACTCCGACGTGATCGCACGCGGCCACGCTGACCAGATCGTGTATGAAGTCGCCGCCGGAACCGTGCGCCTCTCGAATGATGCATGGATCACCGATGGGCGGAACGACATCCGCGGGCCCGTGATCGTTTACAGCCTCCGCGAGGAACACGTGGAGGCGACGACGTCCCCCGGCACTGACACGCGCGTTCACGTCACGATTGCGCCTAACGAAGCGCCCAAGGTGGATGGCGCAGGAACCAACAAGCCGAAGCCCACGACCGCGGCACCAACGGCGCCGACCGGCGCCCCCGCCGCAGCGGTGTCGCAGCCACCCCCATCACAGGCGCCAGTGGCCGTGCCACCGACGTCGCAATCGACTCCGCCGACGCCGCGCTAGCATGGCCGTACTCAAAGCCGCCGGCCTGGCGAAAAGCTACAAGTCACGCCAGGTCGTCAAGGATCTGTCGATCGAAGTCTCGAATGGCGAAGTGGTCGGTCTGCTGGGACCGAACGGCGCTGGCAAGACGACGGCGTTCTACATGATGGTGGGCCTGGTGCCCTGCGATGCCGGTCGCATCTACGTCGGCGACACGGACGTCACCCTGTTGCCCATGCACCGCCGCGCCCAACTGGGGCTCGGCTACCTCCCGCAGGAAGCGTCTGTTTTCCGAAAGCTTTCGGTCGAAGACAACATCCTCGCCATCCTCGAGACCCGGCCCGACCTCGAGCGGGCCGAGCGTGAGCGGCGGCTCGAGGAGCTGCTCGAGGAGCTGCGCATCGGGCATGTACGCAAGAGCATGGGACTGTCTCTTTCGGGCGGCGAGCGTCGCCGCGTCGAAATCGCCCGCGCGCTCGCCGCCGACCCCCGGTTCATGCTCCTTGACGAGCCCTTCGCCGGTGTCGACCCGCTCTCGGTCCTGGATATTCAGCGCATCATCCGCGAACTGACCCATCGCGACATCGGAGTCCTCATCACCGATCACAACGTGCGCGAGACTCTCGGCGTCTGCAGCCGCGCCTATATCGTCAACCAAGGCACGGTGATTGCATCAGGAACTGCGGAAGAAATCCTTGCCAACCCCCAAGTGCGTGAGGTGTACTTGGGTGAAGCGTTTCGGCTGTGAGCCTGGGCTCAAGCGGAAACCGTTCTTTTTCAACCACTTAGGATGAGGATAGGCCCCTAGCGCCGCTCCGTGCCACCATGCTGAAACCTTCCCTGCAGCTCCGGCTGGGTCAGCAATTGACCATGACCCCGCAGCTGCAGCAGGCCATCCGACTCCTGCAACTGCCCGCACTCGAGCTCCAGGCCCACATCCGGGAACTGCTCGAATCGAACGTCATGCTCGAGCCCATGGAGGAGTCCGAGGGCACCGGCGTCTTCGAAGCAGTGGAAGAGCCGACCGGCGCCGAACGCGAGCGCGGCGAGCACGAACACGAGCAGGCCGCAGCGCCCGAGCGGGCGCAGGAAAGCACCGTCGAGGTGGTAGACGAAGGCTGGGGCGAACAGAGCGT
>Ga0210410_10005148_pt1 | contig 11423 bp, 8 predicted proteins | sample IncBWC4MmetaG_FD_161058 | JGI IMG/M metagenome (GOLD analysis project Ga0210410, IMG submission 161058) | Forest soil microbial communities from Barre Woods Harvard Forest LTER site, Petersham, Massachusetts, United States - Inc-BW-C-4-M | ecosystem: Environmental > Terrestrial > Soil >... | reverse complement strand
GCGATAGTCCCAGGTGCGCAGGGCGGCGATATCTTCGGTCAGCTTCGATTTCAGGGGATCGGAGGCCGGAGCGTCGTCCCATGCTTTGATGAGGGCGGGGAGCGGCTTGTCGAACCAGGGGAGATAGCTGTCGTAGGCGGCGGTGATTAGAGAATCGAGGGTGAAGTCCTTTTTGCCGTGGAGGACGCGGATGGCGTGGAGCCCGCGGGCGGTTTCGGTGCCTGATTCGACGTATGCGGGGTAGTCCTGCTTGCGCAGACTGCTTTCACCGGCGCCGGACCATGGCCAGTTGTTGCTGTTGTAGAGCCAGCCGCTTTTGGGGTTCAGCAACTGCGGGAGTTCGTCGACGGTGAGAAGACCTTTCCAATCTGTGGCTGGATCGCTCCCGTCGACTGGTTTGGTGAAGTCGAAGCTGGTGTCGCGGCGGGGGATGAAGTTGCCGTGGAAGTAGGCTATGTCGCCTGCAGCGTCGGCGAAGATGGTGTTGTTGGACGAGTTCGCTCTCAACTCCAGCGTTTTGCGGAAGGATTTGTAGTCTTTCGTCTTGGTGCGGATGTAGGACTGCGTTAGGGCTTTGACCGGCTCGTTCATCAGGCGAATGCTTACCCATTTGCCGTTGTCGTTGCGAATGATGGGGCCGTGATGGCTGAAGTAGACGGTGAACTTCTTTTCGGCCATGCCGTTGGGGGTCTTGTAGGGGACGGTGATCTGTTTGGAGACGAGCGGGCGCTCCTCATTTCCGTACTTGTAGCAGAAGCCGTCGCCCTTTTTCTGCACGGTTTCGAGGTACTCGTCGACCGCGTCGACGCCGCTTGAGGTGTGCATCCAGCCGGTGTGTTCGTTGAAGCCCTGGTAGATGAAGAACTGGCCCCAGGTGACGGCACCGTAGGCGTCCAGTCCCTGGTCGCTGAACATTTGTAGCTCGGAGCGGAAGAAGAAGGAGGTGTGGGGGTTGATAAGGAGGAGGGGGTGGTGGTTGGCGGTGTTCGAGGGTGCGATGGCCATACCGTTTGAGCCGGTCGGCTCTGCGGGGTCGCTGTCGTGGATGTAGGCGGCTTCGATGAGTGGAGTGGGGTGGTTGCTTGCCTGGATGACGGGCGGCTTGCTGTAGAAGGCTTCGAGCTGGTTGAGGTTGACGCGTTCTATGTCGCCGCCGACGCTGCCTTCGGTGAAGGAGAGGGCCATCCAGGGCTCGAAGTGCTGGATGACTCGCGGTTTTACTTCGGGATGCTTGTAGAGGTAGAAGTTCAGGCCGTCGGCGAAGGAGTCCATCAGGGTCTTCAGCCAGGCGGGGCTGGAGGCGTATTGCGTCTTCAACGTCTCGGGGTCGATGAAGAGCTTCATGCGGAGGTCCTGGTAGATCTTCGATTCGCCCTCGGTTTCGGCGAGGCGGCCCATCGCGTTGATGTAGTTGGTTTCGACGCGGTTGAAGTCGTCCTCGGCCTGGGCGTACTCCATGCCGAAGACGGCGTCGGCGTCGGTTTTGCCGTAGATGTGGGCGATGCCCCAGTCGTCGCGGATGATGGTGACGTTGGCCGCTTCTCGTTCCCAGCGCTTGACCTCTGGATTTCCGTTCGCGTGGAGCAGGGCGGAAGAGGAGACGAAGAGCAGGAGGAGAACGAGGTTCTTCAGGCGACGGCAGTGCTTCATGCGCTTCTTTTTCTCCGGTTCAGGATGGTTTGCTCTTTTTGTGAACGGCGTTGGCGGCCAGGACGCGGCGGAAACAGTTTACCTTCCCCCCTTTATAGCGGTTTGGGTGTAACTAACATGCCAAACGGAAGTCGTTGATTGGCAGTGAGTTAGGCGGGGTTCGGAGCTTGACATGCGTTTTTGCTGGGTTCTTTGGGCTTAATATTCGCAAAAAGATGGGAGGAGCGAGAGGATGGCTCAGAACGGCGCTTGCGGATTCTGAGAGATTTTTCCGTTCCGGGGCGGCCTCGCGGATGCTACGCTATCAGCCTCCCGCAAACGGACTCTTGGGAATGGGCCCCGAAGCACCGGCGCGAAAAACGCCTTGAACTTTACCTCAGCCAAGGAGTGCACCGCTATGATTTGCCCAGCCTGCAAGACCGAGACAGGGAGCGACTCGCAATTTTGCCCCCACTGCGGTGCGAATACGACGACGGGTGTCGCCGCTTCAGTCCCTGCGCAACACAGCGGCCTCTCTGAGACTGCTGCGGGTGTGGTCGCTTACATCACGATTATTCCGGCGATCATCTTTCTGGTGATGGAGCCGTATAACCGCAGCTCGTTTGTTCGCTTTCATGCGTGGCAGTCCATCTTCTTCGGGATCACGGTGGCGATCGTGCACTTTGTGCTGGGGGTGATCCCAATTCTGGGGTGGATTCTCCTGTTTCCAGTGGGCATCGCATTTCTGATCTTCTGGATCTTTGTGATGATCAAGGCGAGCAAGGGAGAGCGCTACAAGATTCCGTTTATCGGAAACTTTGCGGAGCAGGCGGCAAAATAGTGCTGTCTCTCGACAGGGGTTCTGCGCGGCGATACGTTAGTAGAGAGCGATGACCCTTAAGACGAATGATTCTTTGAATGCAGGAACCGCCTCGGGGGACGAGCCTGCGGGTAAGCGCACGTGGCTTGTCGGCATGACGAGTTTTCTCTTTATCCTCCTGCAGAGCGCGTGTACGGCGGTGATTGCGATCAGCGGGGTTCGGGTGGCGATCGGTTTGAGCGCGCTTGCCGAGGCGACGTTTGGCATCCATGCGCCGGCGCATGGGTTTCATCGCGATACGATTCGTATTCCGATGATGATCGCGGCGGTGGCGGGTTCGCTGATCAACCTCTATGTTGTCTGGCGCATTCGCACTCTGAGGGCGCGGCCTGCTTCGCAGTGGCGGGTGCAGGCTGCCACGCCGAAGCAGCGCCGGTCGGAGCTTTTTCAGATTGTGCTTGCCATCGTGACGCTGGTTCTGGTGGCAGCGGAGTGGATCACTCATCCGATGGTTCACCGGGTTCCGTAGGGGCTTGGCCTTTCATCCTCACTCTTATTCAGTGTCGGAAGGGGCGGGGGTGATGCCGCGGATTTCGGCTTCGAGCCTGGCGTGGAGGCGCTCGCTGAAGCCGAGAGGAAGCTCGAAGACGCGCTCATCGGCGGTGAGGATAAGGATGTTCCGCGTGGAGTCGAGAATGGCCGAGCAGATTTCGCAGTGCTCCAGATGTTTTTGCACCTGATCGAGAACCTCCGGAGAGAGGGCGCCGTCGAGGTAGCCGGAGATATGCTCCCACACGTGCTTGCACTCTATGACCATGAGAACCACCTCCGTTTCGGATTAACCCTCTGCAACTGTGGAACTAGCTTCTTCTGCAGCATGATGCGTGCCCGGTGCAGCCGCACCTTTACCGATGCGATGGAGATGCCGAGCGCCTCGGCGGACTGGTTCACGCTGAGCTCCTCGACGTCGCGCAGCAGAAATACTTCGCGGTAGATCAGGGGGAGATCGGTGATTGCCTGCTGGAGCATGGCGCGGATCTCGTGGCGCTCCAATGCCTCGGAGGGTATCTCGCGCCAGTCGCGCAGGAGGGCCGGAGTGATGGTGCCCTGGCTTTCGGGCGGTTCGTCGAGGGACTCCATCTTCATGTTTTTTTTGCTGCGCAGACGGCTGCGGGCTTCGTTCAGGGTGATGCTGATGAGCCAGGTGCTGAACTTCGATTCGCCGCGGAAGTGCGCGAGGTTGTGAAAGGCTTTGAGGAAGGCTTCCTGCGCGGCGTCCTCGGCATCGGCCTCGTTGTGGAGCAGGGAGAGGGCCATGGCGTAGACACTTCGCTCGTGCGGGCGAATGAGATCGTGAAACAGACGGGTGTCGCCGGCGAGGATGGAGGCGATGATCTGCGCTTCGTCCGTGCTGTCGGAGATTCCGGTCATCGCTTGTCTATACTTCTCAATCACTTCTCAATCGCCACTTCTCAATCGCCAGTCGTGGTGAGTCGTTGAATCTGCACCATATTAGAACCGTGACTGGGGGATTGGTTACGGGAAATCGGTTTTGCGGGGGATTTGAAGGGAATTTGAGGGCAGAATGCAGTGATTTGCTGGTGAGTTTGTGGTGAATTGCGTGGTGGAGGTGGTCGCTTGGCGGATGGTTGAGCGCGCAGAAGTCCGGCTTCGACCAGCTGCGGGGTTTCAGTCGCCAGACCTTTTTGCTCAGTTCTTTTCCATGAGCCGGCATAGCCGTTCGAGCGATTGTTGCCACATCCTGCGGCATCGCGCGCTCTCTGTGGGATCGTTGAAACCGCTATGCTTCAGGGCCAGGACGCAGCCTGCTGAGCTGGGCAAGAGCTTCATGTCGACGAGGGTTTCGCTGGTACCCATGAGGGACATCGTCTTCCAGAGGTAGCGAACCTGATTTTCGCCGACGACCCAGCAGGAGCCATCGATGCTGGAGTGAAGGGTTGTGCCGCGATAGCGATCGATGCGGAATGTCTCTTCTTCCACTTGGTTGAAGACGAAGCGCAGGTCATCGGTATCGGTATCGATATCCTCATCCTTATCGGGGGGGTGGAGCCAGGCTTCGATGTATTCCGGGATGCTGAGCGCGTAGAAGACACGGCTTTTGTCGGCCCTGAACTGGAAGGAGAGGGCGACGTCCCGGTCGCGCTGGCTGGGGACGGTTGCGATCATTCCGGAGTCGGTCCTTGGATTCCTTGGGGGATTCGTCCTTGGGGGATTCATCCCTGGGTCGATCGGAAGAGCAATCCGGGTGGGCGGTTTTGAGTTGGTCAGTCCGTTCACTTGATCTCACCTCCTCCTCACAGAGTTCCGCGTAGGGAGAGAGCATTTCGCCTTCCCAATGTTCCGATCGTGACCGTAACCAAAGAACAATGTGACAACAGCGCAGAGTCAGGGATAAACGAATTTACGGCAGGGAGCATCGATTGTGGAGGCAATTTCATGGAGGAGGATAATGCGGGGTTGCGTGCGGTTTTCTATGGATTTGTAAAAATCGTTGTGCCATCCCGTACATATTTTGAAATTGTTCGATGAAGCGCTGCCCGTTGGGAGGAGTGGCGCGAAGTGCCGGATGTTCCGCATGGATTAGGGCGATGCTTCGCGGATCATGGTTCTGGCGATGCAGAAATATGTATGTTTCGATGGGAGCGGTTCGCGCGTAGCGCGAATAACCCACACTTCGCAGTGAGGCTGCAAAGGATGGGCCACCCGACTTCACACCCGCTTGAGCACCCGACTTCACACCGCTTCAGCACTCGGCTTCATACCGGGCGTCAGCTGTGGGTGAGCCATCCGTTGATGCGGGAGCGATAGCCTCGGCTCATGGTGAGTTTTTCGCCGTTCACCAGCACGACAGCGTACTCGCCGTCGGCTTCGGTGCGCACCTCCTTTACGTGTTGCAAGTTGACGATGGAGGAACGATGGACGCGGAGGAACATCTCGGGGTTGAGCTTCTCTTCGAGGCGGGCCATGGTCTCGCGCAGCAGATGGGTCTCGGTCTGGGTGCTGATGCGGACGTAATTTTCCTCGGCGCTGATCCAGCGGATGTCGGAGACGGGGAGGAAGACGATTCTGCCGCGGGACTTGAAGACGATGCGGGTGGTGTAGTGACTTCCGGCCTGGCTGGCGGCACCGTTGCCAGCCGGTTGCTGATTGACGAGCAGGATCTCCTTGCGGGCGCGATCGACGGCAGAGGAGAGCCGCTCCTGGGTGAATGGCTTCAACAGATAGTCCATGGCGTGGATCTCAAAGGCGCGCAGCGCGTACTGATCATGCGCCGTGGTGAAGATGATGTGCGGCTTCGGCATGACGTTGCTGTCGGTACAGAGCTCTGTGGCGACATCGAAGCCATCCATGCCGGGCATCTGGATATCAAGAAAAAGCAGTTGTGGTTTGGTCGCACGGACCAGCTCGATCGTCTCTATGGCTGTGGCCCCTTCGCCCACGACGTCTATTTCGGGCTCGTTTCGCAGCAGCTGGCGCAGCTTTTGTCGAGCTAGCACTTCATCATCGGCCAAAACAGTATGAATCATCACACACCATACCCTGTGAGTTGCCTGGTTGGACTTTCTGAGAACTGCAGGGGCAGCGTTAGCGCCACCCGGACTTTACCGTTTGCCAGTTCCTCGATAGTGAAAGCCTGGCCGTTCCCGTAATGCAACCGCAAGCGATCCTTCACGTTGGCGAGGCCGACACCCCGCCGTCCGGCGCCATTCGAGCTCTCCTGGCGCAGGCCCCGTCCACTGTTGATCACGCTGATGGCGAGCTTTTCGTTGTCTCGGCGCACATCGATCGCGATCAACCCCTCTCTGTCCGACCTTGAAAGACCGTGAGTGTAAGCGTTTTCGATAACCGGCTGCAGAATCATGGCTGGAACCAGTGCATCGTACAGACCCGGTTCGACGGATACCTCCTGACGAACGCGGCCGGTGAACCTGCGGTCCTGCATTGCGAGATACATCTCTATAAATTCCATCTCATCGCTAAGGGGGATCAATTGCACGTCGCCGCGTTCCAACGTAATACGCAAAAGGCTGCTGAGTTGTTCCAGCATTTTGTCGGCCGCCGCAATGTCGGTCTGCATAAGGCTGGAGATGCTGTTCATCGTGTTGAAAAGAAAATGCGGATTCAACTGCATGCGAAGCGCACGCAACTGGGCGTTGGCGAATTGAGTCTCCAGCTGCACGGCGGCATAGGCGGTTTCGCGATAGAGCTGGTAGTAGCCGATGCCGCGAAGCAGAACGAAGACTGCCCAGAAGATGACGAGGCTGTCGACGATGTCTGAGTCCAGGTGGAATGCGAGCCGGCGCCAGTAGGTCATGTGCGGCAGGCCAATCGGTAGGCCGGGGAAGATGGCGACCCAGATCATCTCTTCAAAGACACTTACCGCCAGGCTCAAGGGCAGGATGAACGCTGCCATGCTGAATAAGCTTGCCTTTTGGATGTAGTGTCCCAGGAGCCGCCAGAGCACCCAGCAGATGGTCCCCAGAAGGAAATAGTGCACGCACCAGGCTGAGATCAAGAGCCGGAACGTGATGGTAATGTGGCTGTTCCACGAGTGCAGGCTCACCCACTCCTGCAGGGCGAACAGCAGGCCGAGCAGGGTGAATGCTCCCACGAAGACGACGGGGTGCAGGAAGGGAGGTACGGTACGACCTTTAATCGTTGTGACCAAGTTCAGTGGGAAACCTTGCCTTTCGATGGCCTTTCGATGCGAAGCTGTGGCCCGAGTTTCAGGAACTTCAGGTAAGAGGAAGCAATGGACCGGCGGCGGATCCATCCGGTGCATACGCTATACCCGCCGTCGGAAAATCGTGGTTGGGAGTTCCTTCCTTATAGACGTAAAGAAGAGCAAGGGGGTGATGGTCGAACCACGATTTCGCGGCGTCGGAGGCTGTTTTACGTTCCGAATCGCCTATTTTCGCGGCTATGGCCTCCATCGTTGGTTTGAGGTACTTGTCGGCCTCGGCTCCGCCCTGGAGAACGGCGACGCGGAAGTGAAAATAGGCGTCTTTCTCATCGACGGGCCCACCGCGACCGTCGCGGGCCAGAATTCCGAGGACGGCGGAGGATTTCCAACTGCCGGCGTCGGCTGCCGCCTCAAGAAGAGTGCGGCTTTGCTCGAGGCTCTGCTTCAACTCCGGGTGGTTGATCCCGAGAAGCCCGAGCGAGTGGATGGCTGGAACGTATCCTGCGTCGGCTGCCTGACGGAGCAGCTCCAGGGCGCGGGGGAGATCGCGGGGGTGGTCGGGAGAGACGGAGTAGAGCGTCCCCAGGTCGTAGGCGGCCATGGGATCGTGCAGCTTCAATCCGGATTCGAACCAATGTTCCCCGGCTACTTTGTCTTGTGGGACTGCGATACCGAAGTAATAGAGATGTCCGAGATAGGTGGCGGCGATGCCGTTGCCTGCCTGATAGGCCTGTGTCAGCAGGCGGACGGCGAGTTCTTCGTCTTTGCGGACACCGAGCCCGCGGAGGTAGGCGACCGCCAGATTGACTTTGGCTGCGGTCAGTCCGGAGGCGGCGGCGAGCTGGTACCAGTGGAGGGCGCGTTTGGCATCGACGGCCACTCCAATTCCAGCCTGGTAGAAGTAGCCGATCTCATTCTGGGCCTCGGGGTTTCCGTGGCTGGCGGCTTTTTCATACCAGAAGGCTGCCATCTTCGAGTCCTGGGTGACGCCGTTTCCGGTGAAGTAGTGTCCGGCGAGCGTGATTTCATCGCGAACTGATCCCTGCTCGGCGAGCGTCCGGACACTTGTCAGATCTGCCCCGATTGGGTTGGCGGCGGCGGGGATGGCGGTCCAGAGGGTGCCTGCGAGGATGAGAGCGGAGATCTCTGCGCGGGGGATGATCGTCCAGGTGGTGAGCATCATGTTCCCTCCTAGATCAGAGGCGGTCTTACTTTTGGTTTATCCAGCTCTTGGTTTTGTCTGGGGCCGACCGGGAGCGTCTTCGGTGCCTGCTAGACGTAAGCGCTACGCGCTGGTAATCGAGATAGTTCCGCCATCGGCGGAGGTCCACCGTGAAAAGCGGGCCTTATACCCCTCTTTCGCTGCTGCTGGCGGAGGCAATCCGGTCATTCGTCACAAATTTCGCTATTAAAAAACGGGGGGCCAGAAGAGAGACTTCTGACCCCCCTTCTAGAGCAAGGAGAAAGACTCTAGAAGCGGTACTTTGCCCAGAGCAGCAGATGGCGGAATGTTGGTTCGATTGCGTTCTGCTTATTCAGGTAGCTGGTGGTGCCGATATCGTTCAGGTTGATGTCCAGCGGAGCGATGTTGTTGTGGTTGGTAAAGTTCTGCGCTTCGACGCGGAAGACGAACATGCCGCGCTCGAAGCGCAGCCATGTCGAGGGGACATCCTTCTCGACGGCGATATTCCAATACTGCGCGTTGGGGTTCACGAAGCTGTTGCGTCCCACCTCCTGGGTGGTGAACTGGGGTCCGTGGGGCACGAGCCAATGTACTTTGTCAGCAGTAGTAGGGGCGTTGGTGACGGCGTCGTAGTAGACGCCGGGAGTGTGGGCGGAATCATGATAGTAGTATCCATCAAAGCCGGCGGTGTCGATCGGTCTGCCGGGATTGCCTACGAGCGGACGATCGTTCGCGGTGCTGCCGTCGCCGTTCAAGTCCACACCGCTGACGTTGAAGGTGCTGTGATAGCCGGACTGCAACTGAGTGGTTCCGGAGATGGTGATGTGCCGGGTGAAGGCGCTGAAGAGCATATCCGCCGCGCCGTTGCTGGAACGCAGTCCGACCGGCGTCCATGCGTAGCTGAACGATACGTAGTGACGGTGGTCCCAGACGGAGGGGCCCCAATCCTGATGGAGACCGTTGGGGGAGAGGTTTGCCGAGTAGGAGGTAGGCGACGCAAAGGTTGCGAATACATCGGAGGCGTCGTCGAGATCTTTGCCGTAGGTGTAGGCGACGCGGAAGAAAAGGCCGCGGGAGAACTGGCGGGAGACCTCGGTCTGCAGGCTGTTGTATTCGGAGTCGGCGCGGTTAGCGCGTACGTTGATGGCGTTGCGCGTTGGGTTGATGCGTGAGCCGTTGACGAAGTAGTTGAGCTGCTGGTTGGCGTATAGCTTCTCGCCGTGATTGCCTACGTAGTTGACGGTCAGCTTGACCTGGGCGGGCAGCTGGCGCTCGACGCCGACATTCCATTGCCAGGTGAGAGGATTGACCAGGTTGCTCGAGATGCTGAGCACGGACGACTGCGGACTGAGGACGGGGGAGATGGTGCCGAGCAAGGAAGTGGCGTTGGCCAGACCGCGCCCGGTGGTAGAGGTGAGCAGCCCGGTGGGAGCGTTTGGCGAAGACTGCGCGCCATTGGTGGCGATGTTGGTGAAGTCGGTATCGTAGAAGGCGCCGATACCACCGTGGAAGACGGTTTTGCCGTCGCTGAAGAGGTTGCCGTGAGGGTTCCAGGCAAAACCGAAGCGCGGGGCGACGTTGTTGGTGTCGTTCTTCGCTTTGACGACGGTGTTGACCGGGGCGAATGGATTGTTCAGATCAAGCGCGGGATATGGAAGCGAGTTCTCCGGAGCGGTGAGATAGTCATAGCGAAAACCAGCGTTGATGGTCAGGTCGGATGAGAGCTTGATATCGTCTTGAACGAAGACTGCGCTCTTCCAGGTGTGCGGATCGATGCGGGTTGGGCCAAAGGTTTTACTTGCTGAACCGGACGCGCCGAGGAAGTTATCGAGGAAGTTATCCAGAGGAGAGAGGGCGCCGCCTTTTGCGAAGAGGAGGCCGCCGAGTGCGTTCTGGGCGACGACGTCGGTTTCAATCTGGCGGCCTACGTCCGCACCGAAACGAAGGGTATGACGGCCGTGGGTCCAGCTTACGGTGTCCTGAAACTGATAGAGCTCTTCGTTGTTTCCTTGCGGCATGTTCTGCGATATACCCAACGCGTTGTTTGAGCCGGCAAAGCCCTGCCCGAGGAAGGTGATGTTGTAGTTCTTCGATAGTGGGTTGGCGCGAGTTTCTGGCGTTGGCTGGAAGAGGAAGTTGACGCGGGTTTCGGAGGCGCGCAGCTCGTTGAGCATGCGTGGCGTAAAGACGTGGGTCCATGTTCCCTGGGCAACTTCGGCAGGGCCGCCTACCTCTGAATCGAAGCCGGGCAGGCCGGAGGTGTTCAGCGGCAGATAGGGATTGAAGTTGGAGCGGTCGTGCAGGTAGCGGAAGCTGAACGTGTCTTTGGCGGAAGGAAGGAAATCGACGCGATAGAGCCATTGGGTTTGCGGTTGCTGTTGCGCTATGGGAGGGCGCTCGAACAGGGCGGTCGAGATGGAGCAGCCTGCGGTGCAACCGGCGCGCGGACTGATCTTATAAGCATTGGCTGCGCCTACGTTGGTGTAGCTGGTGAGATATTGGCCTCCGGAGAGCAGGCTCTTGAGCAGAGCAACCTGTGGGCCGCCGATTGCGGTCAATTGCGCGTAGCCTGCGGCATCGGGGAGTTCGACTGAGCCGGGCTGAGTGCGACCATAGAAGCGCGAGAACTGCGCTGCGCCGAAGCCGTAGAGTTTATCCCTCCAGATGGGACCGCCAAGGGTGAAGCCGATCTGATGCTGGTCGTAACGGGCCTTGGGATTGGAGGTGTAGGGCTTGCCTTGACGGGTGATGCCGTCGAGAGAGTCGAGGCCGGAGCCGGTGTAGAGCTCCCATACATCTCCGTGAAATTGATTGGTGCCAGCCTTGGTGATGAGATTGACGACGGCGCCGCCGGAGCGGCCATATTCCGCCGAGGAGGAGTTGGTGAGCGCGGTCACGCTCTGGTAGGCATCGGGGATCTGAATATTGAAGGCCTGGCCACCGATGCCGACGTCGTTGATGTCCTGGCCGTCCATCATGAAGTTGTTGCTGCGCGGGCGCGCTCCGTTTACTTCAATCTGTTCGAAGTTGCCGCCGATGCCGTTGATTCCGAGGTTTTGATCCACGATCTGGACGCCGGGCACGGT
>Ga0210410_10005146_pt1 | contig 11427 bp, 8 predicted proteins | sample IncBWC4MmetaG_FD_161058 | JGI IMG/M metagenome (GOLD analysis project Ga0210410, IMG submission 161058) | Forest soil microbial communities from Barre Woods Harvard Forest LTER site, Petersham, Massachusetts, United States - Inc-BW-C-4-M | ecosystem: Environmental > Terrestrial > Soil >... | reverse complement strand
CGCCTGCATGCCGCCGCCTGTGCTATAAATTTATGATGAAGATCATCGAACAGTGGCTCTTATTCAAGTACGTGGAAGGTCAGTTCACGCCGTTATCGAAGCCATTCAAGACGAAAGCAGCGGCGGAGAAGGCGCGTTTGAAACTCCCGGAGCGGGAACGCGGAGCGATTGGAGTGGGTGTGATTCGGATCGAGAAGTAATCGGAGTGGGACGCCCTCCTCGGAGAGAGAGCGTCCCAGGTCACGTAACTTTCACATGGGTATGAATGTGTAAGTTGCTTGAGTATGCGGCCGTGAAGATGGTGAGGCAATACAAGGAATGCCTGAACTGTGACTAAGGTATTTCCCCTATTGACGGCCAGTGGGGTGGGAACCCGTTTAAGGTGCCCCGGAATCTCCAGTTGTGCCTGTGGCGTACCTCTTTAGTCTCAGCCTTGTGGTTGTGCCGCCCGCCAGGGTTCATTCTCAGTGTCAGGAATCCTCCCGGTGCGTTCTGTCGGCCATCCGCCGGGTCTGTACCCGGTGTTAATTCATTGGGCACTCCCCCTCCCCCCTGTTTTTTGAAACTGATTGATTCTGCAGGGAGATGAAGTGGTTTGTTTTGTATCGGTTTATAAGTGGTGATTTTGAAGGGGTTCGGGCAGCAACGAGAGTGAGGAGTAATGCCGAGGCAAAGAGGAGAAGGTTCCATCGAAGAGCGTTAAGTTGAGGTGTTGCCATGGTCCCTCCACTCCGCGACTCGACGCGCCGGAGAGCGGCGCGGAAGAAAAAGTCGGGTCGCTCCGGTCGGGATGACAAATTGAGGAAACTCCACTACATGATTTTGGGGAAGGGGATGGGTTGGGGGTGAGTGGGATCGGGGTTGGGATCGTCGGAGGGAGTGTCGTTCGCGGGAGTGAGGATGGGGTTGGTTGATTGCATGGCGGGCGCTTCGGGGGCGGGCGGAGTGGCGGGCTCGTTGAAGACGATGGATTCCTGGACGATTTTGGGCCAGCGGTCGTCGAAGGACTGGAGGAATTCCTCTTTGGCAAGTTTCTGGGTCTGGAGCATGAGCTGGCCGAGGTAGGTGAGAGCGATGGCGGTCTTGGGCTTGATGAGTCCCAGGGAGGTGGCGGAGAAGAGAGTGGCGAGGGCGGCGGTGAGGTCGCAGGCGGTGAGGATGTCACTGCTGAGGAATTCGTTGATCTGCTGGCCGGCTTCCTGGGCGGTGAGGCGGTCGCGGTATTTCTTGGCGTGGAAATAACAGAGGCCCATGTCGTCGGCGGATGGGGGAAGCTGGCAGCGGCGGCCATCGGCGAAGAAAAAGGCACACGTGCAGGGGCGGTCCTGGTTAATGGACATAGCGGTTCTCCAGAAAAATTGAATTTTAGATTTAGTGGGAAACCCGCGGAGGAAAAATCGCGGGCACACTTTTCTATGGGGAAAGTGTGGCAGTTGGGTATGGAGTTGTTAAGTATAATGTTGGTTAAGGGATGTTGGGGGAGGCGCCCGGGTGAAGATCGAAGAAGAGCTTAACGCAGAGACGCCCTTCGCGTAATTTGCTCAGGGCAAGCTGAGAGCGCAGAGGCGACGCAGAGAAGAGCCCGAGAAGAAACCTTCTGCAGGATTAAATGTAAACGAGCGGAGAACTCAAAACCCGCACCCTTAAACACCAAGGGTGCGGCACCCGGCAAAGATGAAGAGCGGACCCACCCTTTGCCAAAAAGGCGCAAAGGGTAGGCCACCCACGGAGATTAATTCAGTTTCTATTGCTGTGGCTGGTTGGAGGTCGGCTGAGTCTGGCTGGCGTTGGGTTGCACATGCGCTGCCACGGGGGTGAGAGTGCCGGCCGCACCGGAGGTCGCGAGTTCGGACGGTTTGTACTTGGGCGCGCTGACGTAGCCGTGGATCAGGTTCTTCTCGATGCGGTTCACTACGATCTGCACCGGTTGCGATTCGTTTTCGGTGTGGATCCAGATCGGCTCGTACAGGTTCACCTTCTTTTTGCCCATCTGGTTGTCGTCCACGATCATTTCGATGTCGTAGTTTTTGTGCTTGGTGTCGGCCTTGCGCAGAGAGAGAGTGATCGGCCCGATGCGCTGGAACTGCTTGGCCTTCATCAGGTCAAATTCGGTGTAGCTGCGTTCGCCGCGCTTTTCGAGGACCACCAGTTCCTCGTGGGTCTTGGCGATGGAGCCGTTTAGCTCATCGCGCGTCGAGTTGATATTGCCTTCGAGGTCGGCGCGGTTCTTCGCCACCAGATCCTGGGTGTCTTTCAATTCCTTCTGCTGCTCGGTGAGTTGCGATTGAAGTTGCTTATAGCGCTTGTCGGTCGCGGTGGGTCGCCGGGTGCCGGTGCGCGGCGCGCTTGAAGCTGTTTTCTTGTCAGGCTGTTTCGCGGCCGCTGCTTGCGTTTGAGCCTGAGCTTGCGCCTGGACCTGCGCCGCCGTCACATCGTTCAGTTTGGAGGTGACGGTGTTCAGTTGCCCCTGCATCTGGCTGATGGTTGCGTCGGCCACGGTCCGTTGCGCCGTCAAATGGCCAACCAGCAACTGTTGCCTGTAGCCGTAGGCAAACGCGACCCCGGCGACGCCGAGCAACACCACAATGGCGATCACCAGCCAGCGATTTGTACCCGTGGCGGCGGCTCCGATTCTATTTTCGTGTTCATTCATTTCGTCGTGCTCTTGCATTTCCTGCCTCCTCGATCTTTTTCCTATTTTCCGGGCGGCCGGCGCCGCGTTTCCGGCATCTCTCCGAGGCATAAACAACTCTCAGACATCCCTCGGACCACACAAATACACTCTGTTCGAAGATTCCCTAGCAATAGCGGGGCCGAGTTGTTTGCTTTTCATGAGCCTTTAAGGCAAGGGATATCAACGAAGAACAAGGAGGGGAACGCGGAGGCGCAAATTGAGGCAGTACTAGTCCTAGAAATTTTTTCTTGATGCTGGGCTGACTTTTCTCGGATGTCTGCGCCCAGCCCGTGGCGATCATCGATCCAAAGATGGATCAGTCGGCCGGGCAGCCTCCTTTGTCCAGGTCCGCCAATCGCTTGATGGCGGCCCCGTTGCGTTTTTCGGAGGCAACCAGCAGAAGCACTCTTGCCTGGGCGCAACTTTGCGGGACACCTTCGCCCTTGATATAAAGTTCGGCCAAGGCAGAGGCCGCGGTGCTGTTTCCGGTCTGCACCATAGTCCACAACTGATCTGGTGTCAGCGGTGTTTTTTGCCTGCTGGTATGACCGACTACCTCCGCCGGCGGAGCGGCTGGAATTCGAGTACCCACTGGTCCCTTTTTCTGATTGTCGATTGCGAAGACATCCTTGGGAGTGCCATACAGAGTGGGTGGCGCGATCGCCGTAGAGCCGGCTCGCGGCGCCGTCTGTGCGGGCAATTCGACCGAGGACTTCGCTGCGCCTCGATTTTCATGGAGGTATTGCGAAAACTTAATCGCTGCAAACGCCACGATGCCGCCGGCACAAGCGCCAACCAATAGGCCGATGATCATTTGACGCTTCATTGCCGCGAGATGCCGTTGCATGGGCACCAGCATCCCGCTGGTCGCGGGTTCCCCATGCGCGGGGAATGGAATGCTCGAATGACCGGATTCTCGAGTTCCGGTGAAACTCGTCGTATGCCGAGGTTGCGTTCGCGAGACCATCGTAGATACGGCGCCGGTCTCTCGAGGGCCAGCCGTTGTAGGAATCTCCTGCTGGGAAGCCTGTGAAATGCACTGCTGAATTTGCGCGCGAGCTTCATCGGGGAGGCGCAGGAACCTCAGGCCGCCGGATTTTTTCGCCGCGTCTATCCAGGCCAGCTCGCCCCAGGCTTCGATGCGCTCCCGAAGATTCAGCGAAAACCAAAAATGCATTGGTCCGTTCTGGCGAACGGCGGCGAAGGATTCAAAGCGCAGGCCGTCTTCGGAGATGTCCAGGATCGTTCCACCGTCATCACCTTCTAGTTGCAGGAAGGCAAATTGATCCGGGACGTGTCTCAGCTTTTCGCGGCGTTCCAGGTTTATATTTCTCAGGGTCATGACTCTCAAGAGGCGCGTTTTATTTTCGGAACATCCTTCAACGGCAGGGAAGTGAAGGTTTGCCGAATCGGTGGGCCCAGGGCGAGGGCGGGGCCGAGCCTCTTGACCCCACGCCCGCCATTATACTCTTCCGCACCCGAATTGAAACTGGCGTGTACCCGTCGGACATCACGCGAATTTTCGAACTATCTCAGGAACGTTTCGCAGGCGCCTAAAATTGTGGAGGTACTGGCCGCCCGAACGCCCGTCGCCCTATTAACTAAGATGAGTACTACAAGGTTGACAATATACAATATATTGTATAGACTCGACTTATGCCAGCGAACCTCGAAGACGCTGAGATTGAATGGATGGGTAATTCGAAGCAAGTCTTGTCCTCATGGCCTGATGAGATTAAAGCCACCCTCGGCTTTGAACTCCGCAAGGTTCAAAGGGGAGAACTCCCCCGGGATTCCAAGCCTCTCCCAGGCATCGGGGAGGGTGTCAGGGAACTTCGGGAGGCGGATGCTCACCTCTGGTATCGAGTGGCGTATCTGCCGAGGAAGGGAAGCGTTGTCTATGTCCTGCACGCCTTCGAGAAAAAGGGTGCGAAAACTCCAAAGGACGCAGTGGCTGCGATACTGCGAAGGCTCAAGGATGCGAGGAGAATGATGCAGCAAAAGAACGAGAAGGAGCAATCATGAGAACCAGGGGCGATGTATTTGATGCCATCTTCCCGTCGGAGCAGGCTATCGTGGTTAAGTTCAAGGCTGATCTATATGAGGCCATTCTGAAGGTAGCTGCGCAATACAAACCCAAAGAACTGGAAATCATACTGCACGAATCGCAACCCCGTGTAAGTGAACTGCTCAACGGCAAGCTTGGACAGAAAAGCCTGGAGAAGTTGCTCACCTACGCAGGGCGACTGGGCATAGAACACAAAGGAAGTTTCCGCCAAGTCCACAAGAACGCTCCGAAGCGAGAATTGGAGATGGCTCAGGTCTAGGCACACGAAAACGCGCGATCTGGACTGAAAGATTGGTCGAGGCAGGTGGTTGTAGCGAGAACGGGAAAGATTCAGGAGTGGCGGGGTGATATTCTAGGGGAGCATTACGAGTAGGCCGAGTCGCACTGATTGGAGAGAGACTGCCCCCCTCCTGCGGGTTTGCGCATCCCATGGATAGTTGAGTGAGGAGCGAGCCGGCGCGAATGGCTCGCGAAAAGGAACATGGCTAAATCCCTGCGCCCGATTCTGGAAATCGTCAAAAAGCTGGAACTCCCCGAAAAATATTTCGAACAGATTGGCCCGTACGGCGGAAAGGTGCGTTTGGACCTGTTGAACGATGGCGGTTACCCCCGGCGCGGGAAGCTGATTCTGGTGACGGCCACCACACCGACGGCGAGCGGGGAAGGCAAGACGGTCACGTCCATCGGATTGACGCAGGGACTGGCGCGCATCGGGAAAAAAGTAATCATCACCTCGCGCGAGCCGTCGCTGGGCCCGGTGTTTGGAATGAAGGGCGGGGCGGCGGGAGGCGGCGCATCCACGATCGAGCCGGCGGGGAAGATCAACCTGCATTTTCACGGAGACTTTCATGCGATTGCCGCGGCGCACAATCTGCTTGCGGCACTGGTGGATGCGCATCTCTTTCACGGCAACGATTTGAACCTGGATCCCGAGCGCATCACGTGGCCGCGCACGATGGACATGAACGACCGCGCGCTGCGCGACATTGTGGTGAACGCCGGAAGCAAGAAGGAAGGCGCTGCGCGGCGGACGGGATTTGTCATCACCGCCGCTTCAGAAATCATGGCCATCATCGCTCTGGCCAAGGATCGCGCGGACCTGCGCGGCAGGCTGGACAGGATCGTCGTGGGGATCACGCGGACCGGGAAGCCTGTCCATGCAGGAGACCTGCAGGCCACAGGTGCGATGATGGCGCTGTTGACCGAAGCGATTCAGCCCAACCTGGTGCAGACGGTTGAGGGAGTGCCTGCGTTCGTGCACGCCGGGCCCTTTGGCAATATTGCGCATGGAACCAGCAGCGTGGTTTCGCAGGAGATGGGCCTGCGGCTCGCGGACTATGTGGTGAACGAGTGCGGCTTCGCGGCGGACCTGGGCGCGGAGAAGTACATCGACATTGTTTATCGCACCACGGGCGTGAGTCCCGCGGCGGCGGTGCTGGTGACGACGGTGCAGAGCCTGCGGAATCAGGGCGAGGGCGATTTGGAGAAGGGAATTCCGAACCTGGTCCAGCACCTGCAGATTCTGCGCAGGTTTGGATTGCCGACCGTGGTGGCCATCAATCGTTTTCCGAAAGATACGGATGCGGACCTGGAGCGGCTGGAACGCGCGTGCCGGGAAAATGGGGCGCAGAGCGCGCGGCACACGGCGTTTGCGAACGGCGGAGCGGGAGCGGAGGAGTTGGCGCGGCGCGTGGTGGAGATTATCGAGAAAAATCCTGGTGTTCAGGCGAAGTATATTTACGAGCCGGAGGAGACTCTGGATGCGAAGATTCAGAAGGTCGCGAGGGAAGTTTATGGTGCGCGCGGTGTGGCCCTGAGCGAGAAGGCTAAGGAAAAGCTGGAGGATTTTACAAGTTGGGGCTTCGGCAAATTGCCGGTGTGCATCGCCAAGACGCAGTATTCGCTTTCAGATAATCCGAAAGTAATGGGCGCGCCGAGGGGCTGGGAGTTGAACGTTACCGATGCGTCACTCTCGGCCGGAGCAGGATTTGTGGTGGTAATTTCCGGGAATATGATGCTTATGCCGGGATTGCCGAAGGTTTCGCGCGCGGTGGAGGTGGATGTGGACGCGGCGGGGGAGATTGTTGGGATTTGAAGCAGGGAAGAAGAGCGGAATTAACGCAGAGTGCGCTGAGGAAGAGCGCAGAGTTCGCTGAGAAGAATGAAGCAAAGAGCACAAGCTGAAGCCTGTGCTACCGGTGAGGTCCGATGAAACGCGAAAGGCCGTTCGCGGCGTCTAAACGATAGGTTTCACCTGCGTGGAAGTGGAGTTTGTCCAGGCCCCCTCGTGCTCCCGCCCAATCGAGGGAACTCGAGGAGAATGGAATGCAAAATCTGAGATTCGAAACACGCCGTGTCTTCGCCGCAAGTGCCGTTCGAGCGGGAATCTGCTTTTGTCTCGCTCTGGCGGGTGCGGTTTTCGCACTTGCGCAGACCGAAACACCTGCAACTTCGCCCGCAAAAAACCCGCCGGTCTTGGGAACAATCAAAGCGATCGCTGGCGAATCGTTGACCGTAACGACCGATGCCGGCGCCGAAACCAAAGTAACGATTACCTCCACAACAAAATTGTTGCGCGTGTCTCCCGGCTCGAAGGACCTGACACAGGCCGAAGCCATTCCATTTTCCGAGTTTCAGCAGGGGGACCGCGTGCTGGTGCGGCTGCGCTGCGCGGGCGACCCGCCCATTTGCGAGGCGGCAACGGTGATCGCGATGAAGAAGAACGACATCGCGGAAAGGCAAGCGCGTGAAACGGAGGAGTGGCAGAAACACGGGATTGGCGGGCTGGTGAAAGACGTGGATCTGGCGCAGGGCGCGATTACGATCGGTACGATGACCGCGGCGGGGAAGAAGGACGTGACCGTTGCGGTGGGCAAGAGCACGCTGATCCGGCGTTACGCGCCCGGCTCGGTGAAATTTGATGATGCGAAAGTAAGCAACCTCGCGGAAGTGAGTCCCGGTGACCAGTTGCGCGCGCGCGGCCTGCGCAGCGCCGACGGAGCCGGCTTTACCGCGGATGAAGTGGTGACGGGAGCGTTTCGAAATATTGCAGGAATCATTTCGGCGGTGGATTCGGGCGCGGGGACGATCACCGTTTCCGACCTCGCGACGAAGAAGTCCGAGGTAGTGAAGGTGAGCGCGGATACGCAACTGAGAAAGTTGCCGCTGCAGATTGCGCAGATGATTGCGGCGCGCTTGAAGGGCGGCGCGGAGTCAGCGGGCTCGCCCCCGGCGGGGCAGGCCGCGCCTCCGGCTGGTGGCGCGGCGGGAGCCCCGGGAGGCGGGACGGGGGGACGGAGTCGCAATGGAGCAGGAGGAGATTTGCAACAGCTATTGGGCCGGTTAACGGCCGCTCCGTTGGCAGATTTTCAAAAAGGCGAAGCGGTGATGATTGTCGCTACCGGCGGACTGAAGGACGCGCAAGCCACGGCCATCACGGTGTTGGGCGGAGTGGAACCTCTTCTGCAAGCCACGACGCAGGAGCAGGCCTCGAGCATTTTGACGCCGTGGAGCTTGAGCAACGGCGGGGGCGACGCGGCAGCGCAATAGTGCCGTCACGGGCGGTGGAGATTGTAGGGGGCGGAATCTTCGAGTGATGCGAAAGAACGTAACGGAGAAATCCAGGCGAAGCGTGGTTCTGTTTTTTCTGTTGGCCATGCAGGTGGCGTTGCCGTGCCGCGCGCAGGAGCAAACCGCTGTGATCCGCGGCCAAGTGACGGATCCGTCTGGTGCGGCCCTGGTGGGCGCGACCGTGTTGCTGACGACGCCATCCGGCGCTTCAATGGACACCACTACCAACAAAGAGGGTGTATACGAGTTTGAGAATCTCGGGCCGGGAAAGTACGAAATCAAGGCCGTGGCAGCGGGTTTTGCACTGTTCGACAAAAGTGGCGTTGCGGTCGCCGCTGGACAAACCCTGCGCTTCGACGTCCCGCTTGAGTTGGAAGTTGAGAAGGAAAAAGTTGAGGTGAACTCTTCCACCACGCAACTGGACGTCAGCCCGCAAAACAACGCCAACAGCATCGTTCTGCAGGGGAAGGATCTGGAAGCGCTCTCGGACGATCCGGATGAGCTGGCTTCGGAATTGCAGGCGCTGGCAGGCCCATCGGCGGGCCCCAACGGCGGCCAGATGTATATCGATGGATTTACGGCCGGGCAATTGCCGCCGAAGGCATCGATCCGCGAGATTCGCATCAATCAGAATCCGTTTTCGTCCGAGTACGACAAGCTGGGCTACGGCCGCATCGAGATTTTCACGAAGCCCGGAACGGACAAGCTGCACGGGCAATTGCAGATGCTGGGCAATGCGTCGGCGTTCAACTCCAGAAACCCGTTCGAGAGCGCGCAGAACGGCATCTCGCCGCCCAGTTACAACTCCGAGCAATACAGCGGCAACATCGGCGGACCAATCAACAAGAAGGCATCTTTCTTCTTCAACATCGAGCGGCGCAACATCGGCGCGCTGAATGTTGTCAGCGCGACGGTGCTCGATCCGGCCAACGACTTCGCCATTGTTCCCGAGAGTCTAGCTGTTCCGAATCCGCAGACCCGCACCAACCTGAGCCCGCGAATCGATTACCAGATCACGCCCAACAACACGCTGACCGTTCGTTATCAGTACTACCGGGATATCGTGACGAACGCGAATGTGGGGCAGTTCAATTTGCCGGAAACTGGGTCCGACACGCTCGGGGTGGAGCACACATTTCAGGCGACCGACACGCAGATCATCGGCGCGCACGCGATCAACGAATCGCGGCTCCAGTTCATACACTCCGATAACGAAAACACGCCTCTGCAAACTGGAGTTACAGTGGACGTTGGCGGCGCGTTCAAGGGAAACGGCAGCGGCGGCTTCGGCACATCGGACATTCAGAAGCGCTACGAATACCTGAACACCACGTTTCTGAACTACGGCAAGCATGCCTGGAAATTCGGCGGCAGGATTCGGGCCACGAATGACCGCGATCAAGTCAGCAACAATTTTAACGGTACGTTTTCCTTCGGCTCGCGGCCGAATCCCGATCCGACATGCATCCCAGCCCCCGCGAACAACAATTGCATCATCACGCCGATTGTGGCTTACCAGATCACCGAGCAGGGGATCGCCGCGGGGCTGCCGTTCGCCACGATTCAGGCGATGGGCGGAGGCGCGAGCTACTTTACGCAGGCGTTTCAGACCGCGGGTGGCACGCAGATCATTCCTTCGACAGTAACCCTGGTGGATGCGGGCCTGTTCATCCAAGACGATTGGAAGGTTCGGCCGAACGTGACTTTGAGCTACGGCCTGCGCTTCGAGACTCAGAACAACTTCAGTGACAAATCCGATTTTGCGCCGCGCATCGGACTGGCCTGGGGTATCGGGGGAAGCGCCAAGAATCCGCCGAAGACGGTGCTGCGCGCGGGCTTTGGCATGTTTTACGACAGGTTCACTTATGATCTGGTGGAGACGCAGCAGCGGTTTAACGAACTGAATCCGCTGCAACAACAACTGCAAATCCAGAATCCCACGTTCTTCCTGCCGATTCCTAATCCAGTGCCGGCCGGGACTCTGGTTTCCACGCAGTATGCAAACAATAACAATTTGCGCACGCCGTACACGATCCAGACGGGTGTGACTCTGGAGCGGCAACTCACCAAGTCTGCAAATATCGCGGTGACATATCTGAATTCGCGTGGAGTGCACCAGTTCTACACCAACAATCTCAATCCGTTCCTTCCGGCAACTGACACATCTAGTGGCGGGCGTCCTTTTCCAGCACAGGGCAATGTTTTCCAATACCAGTCGGAAGGGACCTTCAAGCAGAATCAGTTGATCGTCAATGGTCGCGTGCAACTGGGCACCAAGCTCTCTCTTTCGGGTTACTACACCTATAATCACGCCGATAGCGACACTTCGGGGGTGAGCAGTTTTCCGTCGAACCCGCTGAATCTGCAGGAGGATTATGGCCGCGCTAGTTTCGACATTCGCCACCGGCTTTTCCTGATCGGAACGATTGGGCTGCCAAGAGGTTTTCGCCTGAGCACCTATGTGATCGCCAGCTCGGGAATCCCGTTTAACATCACCACGGGAACGGACCCTTACCAGAGCAATGTGTTCAACAGCAGGCCTGGGTTTGCGACGTGTGCACCGACGACGCAAACAAAATTTGGCTGCTTCAATGCGGACCCGGTTATCGGTGCGTATACCCCGATTCCCATCTATTTTGGCGAAGGGCCGGGCCGCTTCTCGATGAACCTGCGTGTCAGCAAGACGTTTGGATTTGGGCCAACGGTCGAGGGGGCTTCCGGCGGGGGAGGGGGCGGCGGCACGAGTGGAGGAACATTCGGCCGTGGCCCGGGTGGCCCAGGTCGGGGTGGAGGCGGCGGCCGCGGTGCAGACGCCGGCGCGACGAACCGGCGTTACGCGCTGACGGTCGGAGTGATCGGCCGGAATATCTTCAACAATGTGAACCTCGCAACGCCGATCGGCAACCTTGGCTCCCCGCTGTTCGGCGAATCGAACGGTTTGGTTGGCAGACCGTACGGCGATTCCACTTCGAATCGCCGGCTCGATCTGCAACTCACGTTTACGTTTTAGACCAATTCGACAGGCCAGTTCGAGCCAACTGTGCTCGTTCAGAATGATTGGTGACACTCGGTAGAGTGTCAGGATGAGAGCACCGAGATGGGATGAGCTTCCTGA
>Ga0210410_10005145_pt1 | contig 11428 bp, 11 predicted proteins | sample IncBWC4MmetaG_FD_161058 | JGI IMG/M metagenome (GOLD analysis project Ga0210410, IMG submission 161058) | Forest soil microbial communities from Barre Woods Harvard Forest LTER site, Petersham, Massachusetts, United States - Inc-BW-C-4-M | ecosystem: Environmental > Terrestrial > Soil >... | reverse complement strand
TAGTCGCCACAGCATAAGCAAACTCCGCCGCCAGCGCATCCGCACCAGCCGCCGCCTGCACACGATCAACAGCATCCGCCGTCAGCGGAGCATTCGCCCCAGCCGTAATCACAATGTTCGCGCCAAAGCTGCGAAACTCCTTGTGCAGTTTTGCATCAAGATCCGCATACAGCGTCAGCAGCGCCGTCGCCACACCCGCCGACACCGTCATCGCAATCAAAGCCGACACGCTCCGCGCCCTGCGATGCACCAGCGACCGCCGCAACATGCCCGCAAGGCTCAGCGTCGCCATCAGGCGTCCTCTCGCAGAATCGCCGAAGGCTCCATCCGCAACGCCGCCCGTATCGAAGGCGTACTCCCCGCAGTCGCCACCACCAGAGCCAGCGCAACCACCACCGGCAGCAGCACAGGAATCAACACACCCTCAGCCGCCCCACCGTCGCCGCGAAATATCCGCGCCCCCAGCCAGGCCGCAAGCCCCGACCCCGCAAGATAGCCAAGCCCGCCCGCAAACACAGCAAGCAGCCCAGTCTCCGCATAAAACAGCAGCGCAATCGCCCCCTTGCTCGCCCCCAGCGAACGCATCAATCCAATCTCGCCGCGCCGCTCCAGAATCGCCGTAGCCATCGCCGCGCTCACCGCAAATCCCGCCGCCAGGAGAGCCGCCGCACTGATCAGCCACATCAACCCGCTGATCCGCTTCAGCACATTGCCTTCACTCTGCTCCACCCGCCGCACCTGCTCCGCCTGCGCCCCAGGAATTGCCTCGCGAATCTGATACGCAATCGAATTCGCATACGGCCGGCAATACCAGATCTCGTGGTCTGTGGGCGAGAGCGTTTCGGGGTCTTTGCGCGCAAACGCATCTTCGGGCTTTGTCCGCGCCGAAACCTCAACCCGCCGAACCGCATCATTCGCGCCGGCAAACCCCTGAGCATCACGCAACGGCATCAGAATCTCGTTGTCGGTCTCGTCGCCCGTAGTCACCACGCCAACAACATTTGCCATCGACAAAGAAGACCCAGCATTCCCCGGCGCGCCTTGCATCCGAAAACGATCCCCAACCTTCAACCCCAGCCGCTTGGCAAAATTCGCTCCGACAGCAACGTCTCCGCCGCGCACCGGCCAAGCTCCTTCGATCCGCCACCACGGATGCAACGCAGAAGCACCCGTCTTCAGCACGCCGAAGTCATGATCGAACCAGTACCCAACTGCTTTCGCAGGAAACAGCGGATCACTCGCCCCCCGAGCCACCGCCAACTGCACCGGCAACTCCGGACTCACCCCCGTAATATTGTTCGCCCAGAAAATCCCTTTCAGCTTCTGAAGATCGCTCTCCTTCAAATAAGCCCCACCGCTCGCCGGCTTCACATCCACGCCGCCAACCTTCACATCCAGCAGATCCGCCTTCGGATAAACAACAATATTCGCGCCGTACACCGCCAGCTCTTGATGAATCCGATCCCCAATCGTAGTCGCCAGCGCAAGCATCGCCGTCACCGCAGTCGTCCCCAGCAGAATCGCCACCCCCGCCAGCATCTTGCGGCGTCGCTGTCTGCGAAAGCTCTCCATCAGCAGGCGAAAAAACATCAGCGTGCCCTCACCTTTTCCCTCACCGTTCAAACACCGGTGCCAGCTCGCGCAGATCCGCAGCCTGAATCACCACCTGGCCGCCCCCCACCGCCGACTTCAGCGGAATCGGATTGCACCCGCCCTTCTGCCCCATCGACGCCGCATTCAGCGGCGAAGCGCACATCTTGCACGTAATCCCTTGGTCGCCGATATAAAAACCCACCGGACCGCAGATCTGGCAAGCATCCGCAACCGAAACAATCGTCCCATCCGGCTTCTTGAACAGCAGAAAACGAATCTCGACGTTTCCCCCCTTGCCGTCGTCCAGATGCACGCCGTAGCGGTGCAGTTGATCGTCGTTCACGTCGGCGGTCGGCAGCGTCACCTGCGACCCCACCAACGTCACCGCTGCCGTAGGCGACAACGCAGTCGAGCTCTTCGCATAGATAAACTCCGCCGTCGAAAGAAAGATAAAGACAAAACTCGTAGCAACCACGGCAGTCATCCACATCTTCTCGCGCCGCTGGCTCCACTCAGCCCGGCGCCTGTCCGCGGCGGTAGCCGTCGCACTCAAAGCCACCGGCGCACGCCGCCTGTACTCCAGCAGCATCATCAATCCCGCCAACGCCAGCATCGTCACAAAAAAGAACAGGTCGTTCCGCACGATCGGACCAATCAGCCGCATCTCCGCCGTGCTCGAAGGCAGCACGCCGTTTTCGCTCAGCTCATGCAGCCCGCTTACGATCAACTGAAACGCCACAAAATAAAGAATGACCGTAGTCACGCGAAAGAACCGCTGCAGGTTGATCTTCACGCTGCCGCGAATAAACAGCACACCAAACACCACCGCAACCGCAATCCCCAGCAGCGTCCCGGTAAAGCTCAGCAGCTCAGTCGAGTTCAGCGTGACCGCCGACAGGATCAGCACCGTCTCCACCCCCTCGCGCAGCACCAGCAGAAACACAAAAAAGAAGAGCCCGATCTTCGACACCCCAGCCGGCCCCGTATACTGCGAGATCTTTTCCTCGATCGAGCCCTTCATCGTCCGCGCCGTCCGGTGCATGAACCAGATCATGCTGATCACGAAGACCGCCGCGGCCAGCATCACCCACCCCTCCACGATGTCCGAGTTGTATGCGGTATGGGCCACCACAACCGCCACGCCGATACTGGCGACGACAGCCGATCCCAACGACCAGAACACCGTTCGCTTCAGCTCCGGCCGCCCGATCTTGCTCAGGTAGGCAAAGACGATTCCCACAATCAACGACGCTTCCACCCCTTCGCGAAGCGTAATGATAAATGCCTGCAACATAAGGTCTTCTCTTCCTCTGGGAAAGCCTGTCCGCGCCGCCAAAGGCCAGCAGCCGGGCAATCTCCACGAGGCAGGAGCAGCCCTCGTCCCACAATCCAGTGTAATGCGGACTAAATTGGTCGTCAATCCAAGGTGTGCGAATAGGGCTGCCGAAAAATCCTGTCTTGCTAAAAATCCCGTCGTGCTAAAGGGCACGGATTTAGAGCATGCCCTGAGCGGAGTCGAATGAGTGCTGATGTGCTCCACTTGCAATCCGGCTTTAGCCGTTGGGGTCTGCTTTTCGGTTTACGCCCAACTTTTTCAGGACTCTTGGCGCAAGCCGGTTTAATCCAACTGAAACAAACCAACCGCTATCCTTGCCCCATGGCATCTCTCCGAATCAAGCTTCGGTTCCCGGTCATTTTTCTTTTGCTGTTGCCTGCCTTTCTGTCGCCTGACACGGCGCAGATTCACGCCCAGGCGGCCGCCCCAACAAAACCGCAGCCTCCCGCGACCATCCTTCTCATTCGCCACGCCGAAAAGTTAACCGACGGACGGATAGACCTGTCGCCCACAGGCTTCGAGCGCGCCAGGTTGCTGCCCACACGGTTCTCGCCCGCCGCAGCCAGACCCGACCTGCCCACCCCTCAGGTACTCTTTGCCACGCATCTCAGCGAACACTCCAACCGCCCGGTCCAGACCGTCACCCCGCTGGCCGCAGCCCTCCACCTCCCCATCGACGACAGCTTCAAAAACGAGGACTACCCCGCACTCGCGTCCGCCCTGCTAAGCGGCAAATACGCCGGCAAGGTCGTGCTCGTGGTCTGGCATCACGGAAAGATTCCCCAACTAGCCTCTGCCCTCGGAGCAACCCCGCCATACACCCCATGGCCCGATACCCAGTACGACCGAATCTGGCGAATCGACTACGTCAACGGCAAAGCGACCCTGCAAGACCTGCCCTACGCGGTCATGCCCGGAGACTCAAAATAAATTTGGCATTGCTTTTGCCTTTGTCTTTGCTTTGCCTTTGTCTTGCGTTTGCCTTTGCCCTTGTCGAGCCTTTGCCCTTGGGATTAGAGCGGGGCTTCAGCCCCGCGTCTAGCCAGCCGCGAAGCGGCCTACCGCTCTGCCCTGAGCGCAGTCGAAGGGCCGGAGCGAAGCCCGAAGGGCGAAGCGACTGATTCTATTGCCGTTGTTCTTGCTTGTTTTATTTTTCCGCGTTTTCTGCCCAAAAATCGCATGTCAAGCCCCATGACCACCTAAATCTAAGAAACAAACAAGATCAAGTTGCAGGTTAGTTGCCAGCAATCCGCTATAATTAAAACAGTAGAGAAAACAAACAAGCCCCGGACCCACGGTCCGGGGCTAACTCGTTTCAATGCAATATTTTGGACGCAACCCCTTTGTTATGACGATTTTGCGGATACCGACATCCCGTAAATCGTTGAATACAAGGAATTTACACGCGGGCAATAGGGGGTACCCCCTTGGAAGGGCAAAGGAGGACCAGACAACCGCAGTCGGAAGAGGGCAGGGAGAGAGCCTAATTCAGCACAACGATCGGCTGCACTAGGGTTCCGGCGATGCGCCGGCCTATCGCCAGCAGATCAGTCGGGGTCGTGAACACCTTCAGCAGGGGAGCCTGCGAAAAATCCGGCAGATTCACCTGCATCCCATTCCGCAGCCGCCCGGCCACCTGATCATCCACGGTGACCGAAGGCATCTCAGGCAGCAGCGTACGCGGATGCGGCAACAGCGACTCAAGCTCGGCAACAGAAGCGCTCTTCAGCTGATCGATGGTAATTGCCTGATCGAGCACAAACGCTCCCGCCCGGGTGCGCCGCAGACTAGAAAGGTGAGCGCCACAGCCCGCCAGCTGCCCCAGCTCATGGGCCACTGACCGGACATAGCCTCCCGCTGAGACCGAGATCATAAAGGCGGCCGTATCGCCTTCGAGCGAGGTCAGCACAAAGTTGTGGATCGTGATCCGGGCCGGCTTCACCGCAACCTCCGCCCCGGCCCGCGCCAGCTTATGTGCGGCAACGCCGTTGATCTTCTTGGCGGAGAAGATCGGAGGAAGCTGGTCCATCTCGCCGTGAAACCGGAGGCCAAGCGCCCGAAGCTCTTCAAGCGACTGAGTCAGCGGCCGCGCGCCGGCCGCCGGAACGCCGTCGGCATCGAAGCTGTCGGTCGCAAAGCCGAAGCGAATGTCGCCGGTATAGTGCTTCTCCGCCTGCCCGAAGAACTGGGCCAACCGGGTATATTTGCCCAGCAGCAGCGGAAGAACCCCGGTAGCCATCGGGTCCAGCGTGCCCAGGTGCCCGATGGATTTTTCGCCGGTGGCCCGGCGGACGATAGCGACCACGTCATGCGAGGTAACGCCGGAGGGTTTGTCGAGTACAAGAAGACCGTTCATGCAGCTTCCAGTTTAGTTGCTAAAACGAGCTTCCCTGACGCACCAGAGAAAGGAACTCATTCCGCGTCTGCAACTGCGTCTTGAACACGCCAAGCATCGCCGAAGTCACCGTAGAGGAGTGCTGCTTCTCCACCCCGCGCATCATCATGCAAAGATGCTGCGCCTCAAGAATCACCGCAACGCCCTGAGGATGGATCGCATCGGTGATGGCATCCCCAATCTGCCGCGTCAAACGCTCCTGCACCTGCAGCCGACGGGCAAAGACATCCACAAGACGTGGAATTTTGCTCAAACCGATAACCTTCCCATTCGGAACGTAGGCAATATGCGCCTTGCCGAAGAAAGGCAGCAGATGATGCTCGCACATGGAGAAGAACTCGATGTCCTTGACGATCACCATCTCGTCATAATCAACGTCGAACAGCGCCTCGTGGAGAACGTCAGTGACGTTCATCGCGTAACCGCGCGTCAGGAACTGCATGGACTTCTCCATGCGCTCCGGTGTGCGCACCAGCCCATCGCGCGTGGGGTCTTCGCCGAGGCGCACGAGCAGTTCGCGATAGAGGTCCTGCGTAGAGACGCTGTCCAGCAAGGGAGTTTCAAGGGTGGCCGACGTGCGTGGCATAGAAGAGCCTTTCTTAGATCAAGCCCGGCGCTGTTGTCGTCTCGCCGGCGTAGTCAAAGGAGTTATTGCTGGTCTCCTCGACATGAACCCGCTCCAGATGAGCAGCGGGAAAGTTCTGGAAGATCCGGTATATCTCAATACTTAGATTCTCTGTTGTGGAGACCTTGTTCGCAAAGCAGTCCAGCGTATTCAAATTAGCGTGATCAAACCGATCGAGCAGATTTGTTCGCGCAAAAGCATCCAGCTCCGCAAGATTGCAAACCATCCCGGTTGCCGGATCAACCTGACCGCTCAACGTTACCTGCACCGTATAGTTGTGGCCGTGACCATGAGGGTTGTTGCACTTCCCGAAGACGGCCACATTCCGCGCCGGGTCATAAGCCTCTGTATGCAGCCGATGCGAGGCGCTGAAGTGGTAGCGGCGGCTGAGATGGGCTTTCATCGCTCACCATAGTAGTCTGCGAACAGATCGGGCATCTCGTAGACGCGAACGCGATGCAGCTTCGCATGAGGAATCTTGTTGTCGAGCCGCTGCCAGATCGCGATCGCAATATTCTCGGTTGTCGGCACCGTAGCCTTGAACTCGGGAACCTCCAGGTTCAGATGCCGGTGGTCATAGACGCTGACGACCTCGCGCTCAAGGATGTCTTTCAGCTCCTTGAGGTCGACGACAAATCCCGAGGTAGGATCTACGTTACCCGACACGGTAACTTCGAGTGAGTAATTGTGACCGTGGCCATTGCGATTCGCACATCTGCCGAAGACGCGCAGGTTCTCCTCTGGAGACCACGAATCATTCCAGTAGTAGTGGGCGGAAGAAAACTCGGCTTTGCGGGTCAGAAAGATCATGAGCGTTCCTATTAGATGCGATAGCTGAAGTGGAGGATACAGACGCCGAATTTGCTAAGTAGTTGTATCGTACGTGCGCCCCTTCCACGCGACGTTCTTCTTGATGCGATGGTGAATGACGCTACGAACCAGTAGGTAGACGAAAAGAGGGATGCCGAGGATGGAGATAGCCACATCAAACCAGGGAAAGTTGGAGCGGGCAACACGCGAGTAGAAGCGCCACAGCGTCCGTATCCAGAGCAGAAGAATGACGCTGCGCTGCCACGGCTGCAGCCAGTAGAGACCCAATGCCAGGGCAGGCAGCCCGAAGAAGAGCAGGAGGTCGAGGATGCGCCAGAGCGCCAGAGCGATGGGCTTGGGGAAGAGAAGAGCCAGGTTCTTGGTCCAGCCTTCGATCATCTCCGACGTGGTCTTGTACATTCGGGTGGAAAGGGCTTCGGGAGCGTAGCGAAAACGAATGAGGCGGTCACTCCGTTTGATGTTGTGGGCCAGAGCCACGTCCTCGAGGATATCCTTGCCGATCGCACGATGGGCCCCGACCGAGAAGTAGGCGTCGCGTTCCACCAGGATGAACTGGCCGTTCGCCGCAGCCAGGCTGCTTACTGGGTCGTTCACCTGCTTGGAGGGGTAGACCGATGCCAGCTCGGAGAAGACCAGCGGCATGACGGCATGCTGCCAGAAGCCGGTTACGATCTGGCGAGGAGAATAGGAGAGAAGCGCGGCTTTGTGTCTGTCCGCCTCCCGGAGAGCGCGGGAGATGTCGTTGGTTTCGTGGATGGTGTCTGCGTCGGTGAAGAGGAGGTGCCTTCCGCGCGCGGCCTGTGCGCCGGTCCAGCAGGCGTTGCTTTTGCCTGTGAAGCCTCCGCGGCTGCTCAGGTCGAGTGGCGGAGCATCGAGGAGGATCACTCCGTCGTGTTCGGCCGCAGCTTTGGCGGCGATCTCGCGGGTCTGGTCGGTGGAATCGTCGTTGACGAGGATGATCTCCCATTGCTGGCCGAGGGCGAAGCCGGGTTCGGACTGGATGAGGAGTGACTCGAGACAGATCGGTAAGGAACGCTCTTCGTTGCGAGCGGGGATGATTACCGAGAGTTCGAGGTCGGGCTGTACAGGCGAATTCGTGTCGGGCTCGTGGCTTGTATCGGTCACGACTTCGTATTATAGGAAGTGGAGCGTATTGTGCGTCGAATCTGGGCAAGTGCGGTGTTAGGAACTTTATTGGCAACCGGATGCGATCGGGGAAGTCATCCGGGAAACATCGATAAGTCTGCGCCGCAATTCGTCATCAACGACGGTACGCGGACGGTGGATCTGAGCAAGCTGCGCGGACACGTCGTTGTGTTGAATCTATGGGCGACTTATTGCGCTCCCTGCATTGAAGAGCTTCCGAGCCTGCTTGCGCTGCAGCGGCAGATGCCCGATCTGGCGGTGGTGGCGGTGAGCATGGACCAGGACCCCGATATCTACGGGCGTTTTCTGGTGAAGCATCACGTCGATGTGCTTACCGTTCGCGATCAGGACCGGCGCATCTTCGCGCTTTACGGAACCGAGCAGATCCCTGAGACCTACATCATCGACAGACAGGGCGTGCTGCGGCGAAAGTTCGTCAATGCCCAGAACTGGACCAGCCCGGAGATTACCGGCTATCTGTCAAAGATGTAGTCGCGAAGCTGTAGCCGGCTTCGCCGCTTGCCGAATTTTCCCTGCTTTCCGCTGGTATCATCGTGTGTATGACACAGCTTGATGTTCTTTACCGTTACGGCGTTCCGCCGAGCGAATCAGCCACCCTGGCGATGGCGAAGGTGCGCGAGGTCTATGGCGTCCGCCGGATGGAGCTTGATGAAGCGAACAAGACTGTGCGGGTCGAGTACGACGCCAGCCGGCTGACGGAGCCGGTGATCCATCAGCTTCTGCGCCGTGCGGGCCTGGACATCGTCGAGACGATGCCGATGTTCGTCACGCCTCCTCCGCCGGAGCCGGTTGCGGCGACGTAGTTGCCGTGGGGCGGATTATCCGCTATTTTTAGTGTCTGTATCACCCTGCTTTTGCGCGCCCGTAGCTCAGCTGGATAGAGCATCTGGCTTCGAACCAGAGGGTCGGAGGTTCGAATCCTTCCGGGCGCACCACTCATTTCCAGATTCGCATTTGATCGTTGGTCGGACGTTTGCTCTGTGCGGCGAATTCCAGTATCGTTAGAGAGTTGCATCCCCACGCAATGTGCGCCCGTAGCTCAGCTGGATAGAGCAACTGGCTACGAACCAGTAGGTCGGAGGTTCGACTCCTTCCGGGCGCACCATTCCTTCTTCCTTCCTGAACAATCCTCTCCTCCCTACCGCTTGCCGGTCTGCCGATCTTGCGGGTGGGGTAACCCCCCCCATTGCCCGCGTGTAAATTCCTTGTATTCAACGATTTACGGCATGTCGGTGTCCGCAAAATCGTCATAACAAAGGGGTTGCGTCCAAAATATTGCATTGAAACGAGTTAGCCCCGGACTGTTGGTCCGGGGCTTGTTTGTTTTTCTCTACTTTTTTAATTATAGCGGATTGCGGGTAAATAACCTGCAATCCGATCTTGTTTTGTTTGTTGGGTTTAGGTGGTTTTGGGGCTTGACATGCGATTTTTGGGCAGAAAATGGCAAAAGAAAAATAGTGGCGACCGCAACTTCAATAGAATGAGTCGCTTATACCTTTCTGGTTCTGTTCCTCAGAATGAAGATGCTTTTATAGATTGGGTGGGAGGAGCAGGGCAATGGCTAGGACAAATGGGTAGTGGGTCAATTTCCGGATAGCACGTCATCCGTCCGTGATTCGGGAGCAAGGCTGACTTCACTTAGGCCGACTTCCCGTTACTAATCCAGCCCGGCCATGAGCTGAATTAGTAACGGACCGCCGAGCAGCGCTATTTGAGCATGGCTGACCTTGCATATCGTCACCATTTGAGGGCGGATGGCCTACTGACGCACTACATCACTGCGACGTCCTCCTGCGCTTTGTGCTCAAGCCACTCGTAATCATAAGCTTCATGATCCATCACCGGTGTCTTGATGAAGTTCTGCGTCAACGGAGGAGATTGTATCTGCCACTCGAGGCCCGTAGCCTGCCATGGATTGTTTCCCGCAATCTTGCCGTACTTCAGCGACCAGAGCAGATAGATCATGGGCATCGCATATCCTACTCCCAGGATCGTCGCGCCTGCTGTTGAAATAACGTTCAGGACCTGGAACTCCGGTGGATACGAATGGTATCGGCGCGGCATGCCCAGGTAGCCAAGGACAAACTGAGGAAAGAACGTCAGATTGAAGCCGATGAAGATGGTCACTGCCGAAAGCTTCGACCACAACTCCGGATACATGCGGCCGGTGATCTTCGGCCACCAGAAGTGAATTCCCCCCAGGAATGCCATCAACGTGCCACCGACCATGATGTAGTGGAAGTGGGCTACAACAAAGTAAGTCTCTGTAAGCTGAACGTCCATTCCCAGGGATGCGAGAAACACGCCGGTGAGGCCTCCGATGGTGAACAATCCGATGAAGCCGAAAGCGTAAAGCATCGGTGCTTCAAACGTGATGGAGCCTTTGCTCAGGGTCGCCGCGTAGTTGAAGATCTTAATTGCGGACGGGACAGCCACCAGCATCGTCAACAGGGAGAATAGAAGAGCCGAATAGTTCCCGACCCCCATGATGAACATGTGGTGCTCCCAAACGAAGAAGCCGAAGCAGGAGATCGCCACTGAGGAAAACGCAACGGCGGTGTATCCGAATACTCTCTTGCGGCTGAAGGTGCTGACAAGCTCCGACACAATGGCGAAGGCAGGGAGGACCATGATGTATATGCCAGGGTGTGAGTAAAACCAGAACAGGTGTTGAAACAGCAGAGGATCTCCGCCTTTGGTGGGATCGAAGACTCCGATGCCGAATAGCCGTTCCAGAGCAACGAGCGTCAGCGAGATGGCGAGCACAGGCGTTGCGAGCACCATGATGATGGAAGCCGCATAGTGCGACCACACGAACAGCGGCAGGCGGAACCATGTCATGCCAGGACAGCGCATGCGATGAATCGTGACGATGAAGTTGAGGCCGGTGAAGATCGAACTGAAGCCGGCGACAAAGATTCCTGCAGCGGTCGTGATCACGTGTGTATTCACGTAGTGCGTCGAAAGGGGCGCCGTAAATGTCCAACCCGTATCCACGCCCCCGAGCATGAGCGTGATCAGGGTAAAGATGCCACCTGCGACGAGCAGATACCAGCTCAGCAGATTCAGCCTGGGGAACGCGAGGTCCTTGGCTCCGATCATGAGCGGGATGAGGAAGTTGCCAAGCGTGGCCGGCACCGACGGAATCAGGAAGAGAAAGATCATGATGATTCCATGCATGGAGAACAGCTTGTTGTAAGTGTCCGATGCCACCAGGTCCGGCTGCGGGGTCAACAATTCAAGTCGAATCAGACCCGCGAACGTCCCGCCAATCAGAAAGAAAAGCGTGATCGTGATCAGGTACAGGATGCCGATTCTCTTGTGATCCAGTGTCAGCAGCCAGCTCTTGAGACCGTATCCATCCGTGAGGAAACTGCACTTCGGAAGTGTGGCGGTTCGTTGGTCCGGCAGGGAGATGATCGTGTCAGCAGCAGCCATGTAAACTTGTCCTCGCCGTCGGAGATTAAATTCATCGACGAAG